>SDBS01005169.1_pt1 | contig 12758 bp, 9 predicted proteins | sample 2277091 | NCBI WGS metagenome assembly SDBS01 (sample SAMN10404972, study PRJNA504765) | marine sediment metagenome | isolation source: marine sediment core GS10_PC15, 163 cmbsf | place: Arctic Ocean: Southern Knipovich Ridge | collected 2010 | reverse complement strand
GGCCTGTATCCGCAGACCGTTGATAATACAGCACGATTCGGAACAGCTTTTACAGTCAGTATTGATGCAGCCAAAGGAGTAAGCACAGGCATCAGCGCCGCTGACAGGGCACAGACGATTCAGTCGGCAATTGCAGATGATGCCAGGCCGGGCGACCTTGTTCGTCCCGGTCATGTATTTCCATTACGTGCGCGTGATGGTGGAGTACTGGTTCGAGCAGGCCAGACCGAAGGTGCGATTGATTTGACGCGCCTGGCATCTCTAAAGCCGGCTGGTGTCATCTGTGAAATTATGAACGAAGACGGCTCGATGGCACGAGTGCCCGAACTGCTGAAGTTCAGCGAAAAGCACAATCTTAAAATTGCTTCAATCACCAAGCTCATAGAATATCGTCTCCAGCGGGAAAGTCAAATCAAGCGCCTTGAGTGCGTCAATTTACCTACCGACTACGGAGAATTTATGCTTATTGGCTATGAGAGCATCACATCGGCCGAGCCTCACCTGGCATTATGCAAAGGTGGTATTGGCCGGCTCGATGAAAACTGTAAACCCATTGAGCATGATGAGCCGGTGCTGGTCAGGGTGCATTCGGAATGTATGACCGGCGATTTGTTTCATTCGCAGAGATGTGAGTGTGGTTATCAATTGATAACTGCGATAAAGATGATAGAAGAAGCCGGCAAAGGTGCTTTGATTTATCTGCGGCAGGAGGGTAGAGGCATCGGCCTGAGCAACAAACTTCGTGCTTATAAGCTTCAGGAGCAGGGGCTTGATACTGTAGAAGCCAATTTGCAGCTGGGCTTTATGGCTGACAAACGCGATTATGGAATTGGGGCTCAAATCTGTCGCGATTTGGGGCTCAGAGAAATACGCATCCTGACAAACAATCCAAAGAAGATTAGTCGCCTTGAGGTTTATGGTATAAAGATTGTTGAGCAGATACCGCTAATAGCTCGGCCGAGCGAGCACAACATCGACTATTTGCGAACGAAAAAACACCGCCTCGGCCACATGCTTGATGGGGATTTATGAAGTCAGAAATCAGAAGTCAGAAATCAGAAGCCGGAAATCAGAAGCCGGAAATCAGAAATCAGAATCTGCCTTCTGTCCTCTGTCGTCTGTCCTCAGTCGTCTGTCTTCTGGTGATGCTTTTGGGGGGCGCCGGTTGTGAACAGATATCGGGGCTTACTGGACCCGCCACGAAGACTGATGACGATGTTAATAAGCTTTCTGTTTATTCTCTTTATGCCCCGACGAAAATCAACATTATACCATTAACCGAATTTATCAGCGCTGACAATACCCGAGGGGCCAATATACATCTTTATGTCAGTTTACTGGATTCCTTTGGCTCTCAGATAAAATCGCCGTGCAAATTTCGTTTTGAATTATATCAAAGAGTTCAGCGCTCGGCTGAGCCAAAGGGAAGAAGAGTTGTTATTTGGCCGGATATTGATTTAACCGACCTGGCTGCAAATAACGGATACTGGCGGGATCATTTAAGGGCCTACGAGTTCAATGTACCTTTCGGGTCGGCCACAAGCCAGAGTTACATTTTACAGGTAACGTGTTTGTGCTCAAATGGCAGGCATCTTTCAACCGAATTCGCCTTTAAATTAACAAATTGATTTCTTCGGTTTTGCACAAGTTTTTCTTGACGAAAAGGCAGTTGATTTGGTATAAATGGAATTGACGAAGCTTATGCTGGCGTAGGTGTGTGTCTAAAGGATTTCGTTTTCAAAAGTGCTGGTTTTAACAGTTCTTCGCAGGAGGAATCGAGCTTCTTACATTTCAGTTAAAGGCTGATATTGGATTTTTGGAGGATGCTGGTAGCGTCAAATCGTAAAAAATTATTTTGTGCAAATATAAATAGTGGGTGTGAAAATTGTTATCTCGCCGTTCTTTCAACTTTTTTGAAGGAGGATTATTATGTCTAAAGTAGAAAAGTTCGTAGTTATTTGTGCAGTAGTAGGATTGATTGTGGCAGTCAGCGGTATAGCCAAAGCCAACTGGTCGGAAAGCTTCGATGGTAATGACTTAGACCTGCCAACCTGGGTTTTCACTTGTATTCCGGACGTGACCAAAACGTTCACCGCGACCATACTGGCCGATCCGGACGGCAACAAATACCTCAGCCTGGATGAGACCACTTCGTACAATACGGATGCGGGCAGCTATGGCTCGGCATTCGGCAGCGGGTTTGGCAGCGACGAAGTCTTCACCGACGTCCGTGTCGGGGCCGTCGTAAATGTTACTGGCGATGCCTCCCGGAATTACTGCGGCTTGTTCGCCAGGACAACCTACTTTATTGATCCGGATGGGTCAATAAGCGGCCTTGCTCCTGGTATGATTGCAACCCAGGTCTACATAATGCACATAGACTGGGAAGAAGGTCCGGCAAACTTAGAAATTGATATCGAGAAGGTCGTCAATATGAGCAACATCATGGAGAACGAAGAAGAGCTGCTTTTGGACGTTGTTGTACCAGGCCTCAACCACGCCAGGAGCTACTATGCCGAGCTGGATGTTGTCGGCTCGGGCCCCGTGTACGTTACCGGTAGTCTCTATGAGTACAAAGGCGGTCCGCTCGTCGCAAAGACCGCGACAATGGTGGACACCAACGGTAATGACCCGTGGGAAGAACCGGATGTACAAGATGAGCCCTTTGTGAGCGGTCAAAGCGGGATCTTTGCGCAGAATGAAGATGAAGAGCCAGCCGGCTACCATTGCACTTTTGACGATGTCTTCTCCGTTTCTGATGGTCCGGCAGCCGTTAATCCCGGCCCGGTTGATGGCGCAGCAGATGTGGATGTGGACGCTGACCTTAGCTGGATAGAGGCGGCTTTTGCCACTTCACGCGATTTGTGGTTCGGCAAAGCCGGAGCTATGGAGAAGGTTGAGCCAGCGCCCGCAGGCACCACCTTTGACCCGGGGACACTTGAATTAGGCCAAACATACGAATGGCGCGTCGATCAAGTCAGTCCTTCAGGTACCGTCAAAGGACACACCTGGACCTTTACAGTGGGAGAATGTAAGAGCGTGGAAGACTTTGAGTCCTATGCAGACGATGCGGGTATAAGGGCTGCATGGATTGAAAACATCACCGATTTCGATTACGTTTTTCTCGCGACAGACAGCGAAGGCAGCAACTCTATGCGCTTTGAATTCCAAAATCAGTATCCGCCTTACTCCACCGAGGCTACACGGACATTTGACAGTGCGCAGGATTGGACGGCTCAAGGTGTCGAAGCGTTGTCGCTGTTATTCGTAGGTGAACACGAAAATATGGAACATCTGATGTATTTGAATTTGGAGGATGCTTCCGGCCAAAGCTTCAAGGCCGAGCACCCATATACCTATGCGTGCCAGTCTGATTCATGGCGCCAGTGGACTGTGGCACTTGGGCAGTTCAGTGACGGTGGCGTTGACTTGAGCACTATCAAGAAGTTTACTATTGGCTTAGGTGACGGCACCAGTTCAGCTCAGGAGGGTGAAGACAGAGACCATATATACATTGACCAGATTATGTTGTGCCCGGCCGGGCGCTATAATATTGAGTAGCCCGCTGTGTCGAGGGCATGTCGCGACAGGCTGATTAAATTGGTTTGGCCAAAAAGGCCAAATTTGTGATTATATCCTGCGGTTTCGTACAAATTGTTCTTGACAAAAGGGCAGTTAATATAGTATAAATGGAATTAACGAAGTTTGTGCCGGCGTATGAGAAAAAGGTATCTTTGGATTTCTTTTTTTGAAGCGACGCTTATAAACGATTTATGGTAGGAGGAGTTGTATTGTATCGGGCACAGAGTTGGAATAGGACTTTGTGCTTCGTAGTGGATTTTCCATATCAATTAACAACCTGCATTTTATTTTTTGAAGGAGGACTATTGTGTCTCAGAAATTAATTTATTTGGTTTCTTTTGTTCTGGTGCTGAGTATGGTTTTGACAAGTGTAGTCAAAGCAGACCTTATCGGTTGGTGGAGGTTAGACGAAGGTACAGGCACCACTGTAGCAGATGTCTCGGGTGCAGAGCATCACGGATTATTCGCTGAAGGTACCCCTGAATGGGTAGAAGGCAAGTATGGCAAAGCCCTCAAATTCGACGGCAACAACAAGGTGGAAATCCCTGATCATCCCGATTTCCACCCGGAAGACGCCGTCTCGATCGCCCTTTGGGCCAAGCCCGAAGCCGGTCAACTTGATTGGGGTAAGTTATTCTGTAGGCGGGCAAGTACAGGTGAATACCTGTATTCTCTAGACTATGACAATGTGCAGCGGATCCGTGCGTCAGTCACTACTTCTTCGGGTAGCTTCACGGCCACTCCCAGGCCGCCCAATTTCCCAGGGGAATGGGGTCACCTCTGTCTCACTTATGATGGGAGTGCCGCCATTCTGTACAAAGACGGAGAGGAAGTTGCCCGAATCGCCGCGTCAGGCAAACTCCAACAGGATGATGTGTCACTTTCCATTGGCGGCCGTCTCGGATCCGGTCAGAACTTCACTGGGATTATTGACGATGTGTATCTGTACAGTCATGCACTGAGTATCGACGAGATCCAGACTACCATGAAAGGTGGTGGAGGATATCCGTATGCCCTGGGTCCCGAGCCGGCCGACAGCGCCATGATCGAGGACACATGGGTGAACCTAAGCTGGTCGCCGGGAGACTTCGCGGTCTCGCACGATGTGTATCTGGGTGATAATTTTGATGACGTAGATAGTGGAGCTGAAGGTACATTCCAAGGCAACCAGACCGCGGTATTTCTTATTGCTGGCTTTCCCGGATTTATATATCCGGACGGCCTCGTTCACGGCACAACTTACTACTGGCGAATTGATGAAGTCAATGACACAGAACCGAACAGTCCCTGGAAAGGTCCTGTCTGGAGTTTTTCGGTTCCTCCCAAGACTGCATACAATCCGGTTCCGGCTGATGGTGCCGAGTCTGTAGGCTCGGATGCAGACCTTAGCTGGAAGGTAGGTTTCGGTTCTAAATTGCACACAATTTACTTTGGTGACAACTTTGACGATGTGAACAACGCCGCTGGTGGTATTCCTCAAGGAGCTACAACCTATGATCCCGGCGCACTTAAATTGGCTGAGACTTACTACTGGCGGGTCGATGAGTTTGATGGCATCGCCACGTATGAAGGCAACGTCTGGAGCTTTACTACTGAGGGCGCCGTCGGGAGCCCGGATCCGTCTAATGGCGCTGCCGATGTAGAGCAGACACCGGTTCTTACCTGGACACCGGGAGTCTATGGTGCTTCGCATGAGGTATATTTCGGCACAGATGAAGATGCCGTGAAAAATGCCGATACAGGTTCACCAGAGTATAAAGGTAGCGGGAACCTTGGCTCCCAGAGCTATGACCCGGGAAAACTTGAGTTGAATGCTACTTACTATTGGCGTATTGATGAGGCCAATAATGTCAATCCAGACAGTCCGTGGACAGGCAGCCTCTGGAGCTTTACGACAGTGGACTCCATTTTGGTAGAGGATTTCGAGGACTACAACGACTATCCGCCCGACGAGATATTCAGTACGTGGATAGATGGATATGGAACTACGACAAACGGTTCCACGGCGGGTTATGCTGAGCCGGATTGGGATGCGGGAGAGAACTATGTTGAGACTACGATTGTTCACGGCGGCGGCCAATCGATGCCGCTTTTCTTTGACAATAATTTCAAGTACTCTGAGGCAACCATGACGCTGACGCAGCGTGACTGGACCGCCGAAGGTGTTGAAGTATTGTCGCTGTGGTTCTACGGCGATGCGTCTAATGCTGCTGAACGGATGTATGTTGCTCTCAACGGCAACGCGGTAGTCTATCACGATAATCCCAATGGAGCGCAGATAGCTACCTGGACCCAATGGACTATCGACTTGCAGGAATTTGCGGCACAGGGCGTGAACCTTGCCAACGTTAATACGATTTCTATTGGTTTCGGCGATAAGAATAATCTGCAGGCCGGCGGTTCAGGTATGGTTTTCTTTGATGACATTCGACTGTATCGCCCGGCACAGTAAGCTGGAATTCAGGTCCCGATAAAATCGGGATTGCTTCTTGTCCGCCGTCCCGACTCGCTTCGAAAGGCGCGGGGGCAGGTGCGGTTGCATAAGTGCAGGCAATTCGGGACCTATACTGATTGATTCGGTATAGGTCCTGATTCTTTTTCATATCCCGGCTCTTGCCTGCAATACGCCTGGCGTTTCACGAAATTTGCCCTCCTAATTAAATTATATTGACCAGAAAACCCGAATCTGCGATTATATCCTGCGGTTTAGCCTCATTTTGCTGTTTTTTTACAGGAACTTTTTGGGGCAATATTGGTCTAATTGAGAGAAAACTGGTGAGGGAATTGGCGAATATTAACATTGACGACGCAGTATTGGTTAAGCAGTGCTGGCAGGGCGATTCTGCGGCAATGGAACAGCTTATTCTTAAGTATCAGAATCGCATCTACAACGTCATCTTAAAAATATGTGCGGATCCCGACGATGCCGCGGAACTTACACAGGAAACATTTGTCAAAGTAATAGAGAACATAGATAGCTTCCAGGGCAGAAGCAGTTTTTACACCTGGTCGTTTAGAATAGCCGTTAATCTGACTTTGAATTACTGCCAGAGAAACACCAGGCTTGGATTTAGGTCCCTGGATGCAGAGCAAGGAAAGTACTATAGCCAGGCAACCCGGGTGTTAAAGGAGTTTTTGAACGATGATAGCTCGCCCGACCCTGCGGAAGTTGTTCAGAATAGAGAGTTGTGCGAAATAGCTATTGAGTCTTTGAAGAAATTAGATGATGCACAAAGGGCCGTCGTTGTTTTACGGGATATTGAAGGTATGACTTATGCCCAGATTGCAAATGTGCTGGATATAGAGTTAGGCACGGTTAGAAGCAGATTAAGCAGGGGCAGAAAAAAGCTAAGACAGATTTTGGAGGCCATTTTGCAATGAAAGAAATTCCAAATATGAACGAATTGCTCAATAGCTTCATTGATGGAGAGCTGCCGCCCAGGCAAATGACGGAGGTTCAACGGCTGGTAGATCACGATGAGAAAATTGCACAACGACTGCGGCAACTGCAAAAATGTAAGATGTTACTAAGTTCTCTGCCTGTTGCCGAAGCTCCGCCACAGATATTGGAGAATGTAAAAGCTTCCCTGGCCAGAAGAACAATGCTGGGCGAGCAGCCCTCGGCTTTTGAAGAAGAGAGGATCGGTGCAAGGCATTTGCTGGGTCGCAGAGTCTTTGCTGCTGCTGCTATGCTCGGCTTGGTTAGTATTTTTGCGGCCGTCGTTTACACCATTGTAGCTCCCACTGTCCCGCCGGGGCCGGTTGCTATTGAGCGTCGAGACCTGCCCCATAGAATTGATATAATAGAACCCGCGCCGACACTTGTAGCTGCTGCACCATTTAGCGGCAGGCTTGAATTGCAAACAAGCTACCTGCCTGCTGTTGTGGGATTTATTAACAGGGCAATTGAAGAACATATCCCTTCAGATGAATGGTTTGCGTCAGGCCAAAGTGATGCCAGAGAACCGCACGCTCTTATTTGCAGCAGCGAAAGCTTTAATTTACTGTTGGCTGAGCTGGACAATATTTGGGACAAGTTGGATTCGGCCACGTTAGCTGTTGACACCGAAGTGTTTGGCCAAAGGATTGTGGTTGACGCAGTTACCGCTGAGCAGATTGCCGGAGTTGTTAACCAGGACAATTCCAAAAGGCGTATCGAGGTTGCGAAGGATTTTGCCGTCTTGAACAATATGGCCGAGCATTTGCCCGGCAGAGAGATTCTGACTGCACTCGATTACAGTACAGTGGATTTGATAATCCCACCCAAGCCGGTTCAGACCTCGAACCAGCAAACGACTAAAAAATCGGCCACCGTGTCCAAAGCTGACAAGAACATACGCCTGACAATTACGGTTACAACCGGCGACTAATGGACTGTTAATTTTGATACCTTCATTGAGTCCCAACTCCAGAGAACAAAGGAATGCTTGATATACAAAACTGCTGTCTGGTGGTTATTGACATCCAGGGTAAGCTCGCGCAGTTGATGCATGGAAAAGAGGCTCTATTCAAAAATATCCAAATCCTCATCAAAGCCGCCGAAATCCTCAATATTCCAATCTTGTGGTGCCAGCAGTGTCCCGATGCCCTTGGACCGACGGTACCTGAAATAAAACAGCTTCTAACCGATAATGAGCCGATAAACAAGGCTGCTTTCAGTTGCTGCGGCGCCGAACAGTTCAACAATAAGTTGAACGAGTTAGCTCGACAGCAGGTTCTGCTGTGCGGAATAGAAACCCACGTCTGCATTTATCAAACAACGGTTGTTTTGCTCCGGAAGGGCTTCAATGTGAATGTGATTGCAGATGCTGTTTCTTCGAGAACGCCGGAGAACAAGCAGATTGCAATAGAACGAATGGCTGCCGAGGGAATAAATATCAGTTGTACTGAGATGGCTTTATTTGAGCTGCTCAGGACCGCCGAGCACCCCCAATTCAGACAAATCGCGAAACTGATTAAGTAATCTCGATTTTCCTTTTTAATATTATTCACATTTTTTTATGCATTTTTGACGGTCAGAAGCGGGAAAATAAAAAAAAATTGCAATTTTCCTAATATTTTCCTTGACGGATTCGACATATGTCGAATATACTCTATGCATATAGAATATGGAGGTATAAGAAATGACGAAGTCGAGAAAAACCAAGAAGCTCAGCCGGGAAAAGCCGGCTGTGGAACTAACCCAGGCCGAATGGGAAATAATGAAGGTAGTCTGGGAAAAGGAGCCTTGTGCAGCCGGAACGGTCCAGGAAGCGATGGCCAAAAAGAGGGACCGGGCCTACAGCACGGTAAAAACCACGATGGACAGGATGACCGAGAAAGGGTTTCTTCAAATCGAGAAAATCCGCAACCTTCAGCTTTTCCGCTCCTGCATAAGTGACGTTGATGCCAAACGAGGTGAATTCCGCAAGATGCTCAAGCGTGCCTTTGACGGAGCTTTAACTCCTATGATGCAGTTTCTTATTGAACATGAAGGTCTTTCAAAAGCCGAATCAGCGCAGTTACGCAAACTTGTAAACAAGGTTAAAAACAAGAAGGATTGAGTGCGAACAAAATAAACCGAACTGGGAGATAAAAAAATGAACCAGGCAATTAACACGTGTATAACCGGCTTGAACAATATCGGCCAGGGATTTTGGAATTATGCAGCAGGCATATTTATCCAAGTTAGTGTGCTGATTGTTTTGTTGCTAATCATTGATTTTTTGCTGCGAAAACGGGTGCGAGCAGTGTTCCGTTATTGTCTGTGGATGCTGGTATTTGTAAAACTTGTTCTGCCGGCTTCATTCACGTTACCTACAGGAATTGGATACTGGCTGGGGGATTATTTTCCAAGTGAAGTTTCGATAGCGAAGTTCGCACAGCAGACAGAAGAGGCGGTGCCAGCCGCTATTAATATACCACAAGGGTATATTTTTTTAGAGCCGCCCATGATGAACGAAACGGCGGCTACAGGAATTGAGCTCGAACCTATTTGTTGGCAGGGCTTAGTATTTTTAGGCTGGCTGGTTGGGATGTTAGCTCTTTTAGCATTACTCGTTAAGCGGGTTTGTTTTGTCAGAGGGCTGATTGCTCAAAGCAAACCTGCAAATGAGCGGTCACTTGATATACTAAATGAAGGTCGTAGTCAGATGGGTATTCGCCGAAATATTGAATTGAGATTGTCCGGCAATACGCTTAGCCCTGCTGTTTGCGGATTATTTAAGCCAATTATTTTAATACCAGCAGCCTTGCTTAAAAAGTTATCGCGAGAGAAATTAAAGGCCGTTTTGATTCACGAACTTGCTCATATTAAGCGGGGCGACGTTTGGGTAAACCTGTTGCAGACCATGTTGCAGGTTGTGTACTTTTACAATCCGCTTGTATGGCTTGCAAACGCGATGGTTCGCAGGGTCAGAGAACAAGCGGTTGATGAAATGGTGCTGGTTACCCTCAGGCCGGAAACTAATAGTTACAGCAATATGCTGATTGATATAGCGGAAATGGCGTTTTGGAGGCCTAATTTCGGTTTACGTCTTATTAGCGTAGTAGAATCGAAGAAGGCTTTAGAAAGGAGAATTAAGCATATGTTAAACAGACCTGTACCGAAAAGTTCAAAACTTGGATTTGTGGGATTATTCGCAATAGTTCTTATTGGCGCTATTATTTTGCCAATGGGTCGCAATCCCGTTGAGCAAAATGCTTTAGCAGCATCTGTTAAGGATGACCGCATTGCAGACAAGTTAATCGTACCGGGAGTGCGAGTTGGTGACTACACGTTTGGCATGAGCAAAGACGAGGTGTTGAAACGTCTGGGAAAACCAAAGGCGATTTTCTACGGAAGCGAAAAGTATTCTCTCGACAATCTTCCGAGACAGTATTTTATGCACTATGGTGACGTTTCCTTTGGGATGACTGACGATTCGGTCAAAGGGATTACTGCGCTGAGCCCTAATTACAAATTCGCCAATGGGCTTGGAGTAGGTGATTCGGAGCAGAAAGTCAAAGAAATCTTTGGTGACGATTTCCGCATCAGGGAATTTGAGCGTAAAGATTTTCTCTCCTACAAGGATGAAGGCCTCATGTTTGAAATCGACAAACGCGACAGAACGGTCATGGAGATCAATGTTTCGCCCCTTCCGGGCTCAGAATCTTACAAAAAAGCACATATCCCTCCGACCAGTTACATCAACGAGCAGGGCCGTATTGTTGACAAGACCGATTATTCATTTGTTAATGACCCAAAAGTTATCGGTGGATGGAAAAGTGTAGATTTTGTCCGTGAGATAAAGCAGTTCAATCCCGCTGAGAAAAGCTGGAAAGGTGACCTTTTCCTAAATAATCTAATTTTTAAAGAAGGAGGCAACATTGCCGGCAATATCCTGACATGGACAAAAGGTTTAGCACTTAGTGATGATACCGCAAGCAAATATATCATCAGGGAAATGGACGGTTCAACTTATATGTTCTTCGAGTGGAAAAGCGGTGATTATACAATTCGCTATATGAAACCCTTTTATTATGTTCTGAAGAAAGTCTCATCAGAAACCGTAGAACATGAGCCAATGTTCGGCAAAAAAGCAAATATCCCTCCGACCAGTACTATCAACGAGCAGGGCCATATTGTTGACAAGATAGATTATCCGTTTGTTAATGACTCACAAGTCATCGGAACCTGGAAGAGTGTAGATTTTGTCGGTGAGATGAAACAGTTCAAGGTCGACGAACAACAATGGAAAGGCAGAGGAGGCGAACTGTTTTTAAATGAAATGATATTTGTAAAAAATGGCAGGCTGACTTGTAAAAATGACAAAGTACCAAACGGTTACAGCCGAACCTGGACGAAGGGATTGGTCATCTCTGACAATGCCACAAAAACCGCTTCCAAATACACAATAAAAGAAATAGATGGTTCGGCCTATATGTTCTATGAATGGAAGAGCGGCGATTACACATTCCGCTATAGAAAACCCTCATATTATGTCCTGAAGAAAGTCTCATCAGAAACCGGAGGACTCGCCGATACATGGGCTTCTCAGCCAAGCGACGCTGAATTTGCCAGACAACTTCCGGCAAAGATTGAGCAATTGGATATTGATGCAGCAGGCCTTGAACAAGTGAAAGAGGTTTTCGGCAAACCCGCACAATATATCTGGGGCAAAGAGACTTTCGCAGAAGATAACCTGCCCAAACGATATATCCTGGTTTATCCGAGCAAGTTTCATATATACATGCGTGAAAACCAGATTGTTGAGCTTCGACACGAATCTGGTTCCAACTATGTCTTCCGTGACAAACTACGGTCCGGCTCAACCCTTGGCGAAGTTTTCGAGGTAATAGGGCATCCTGAAAAAGTTGTCCAGGGCGAAGATAATAAGTTTAAAAATGGTGTTCTTTACAAGGAGATTGATGGCAGAAAGGGGCATTGTTATTATGCCCGCTCCGACCAGAACGTCCGCTTATGGTTCTCAGACTACAAAATAATCGCTATCTATATGACTCGCAGCGACTACTAAGCATGGGCAGCACCGAAAAAGGGATATCTTGGCCTTGAGCTTAATGACAAGCTCTTTCATAAGGATAAAGTCATGTCCAAGTACGACAAAAAACTGCTTCTCATACTGATTGCGCTGATTGTGATTTTTATCTTAACTCTGACTATCAAACCGTCAAAAAGACCATCTGATTTTGTCCAACGCTACAAGAACAAGAAGCTCGTTGCTGATGCTATTCTGGCTTTTAACGAAGACCCTTATGATGCAAACCTTCCAAAGCAGTTTGATCCGAATTACTTACAATATCGTCTCGGCACACTGAAACCGGTAGTTCCAACTCCATGCTTTTATGGAAAGCCTATTTTTAGTGACTTGCAGGGAAGTACACTCATTAACTCTATCATTATGGCAGAGGATTCTAAGGTGGCTGTTTTTCACTTTCAAGTATTGCCCGAGTCCTCGCAGAGTACTGACCGTTACACTGAGTTTGCTATATATCGCATTGCCAACGGAAAGATTGTTGAGGGCTGGTCCGTTCCTGCTATGATTTCAGTTGATGTTTCACAATAACCTTTTTGGGAGTAGGCGATGACAACTTTACGCTGATTCCTTTTTGTCTTTTGCGGCGGATTTGGCTTTTTTGGAGGGCTTTGATTCTTTGGATTTGGTTTCGGATTCTTTTTTTCCTGTGTCTTTGTCGGC
>SDBS01005168.1_pt1 | contig 12760 bp, 9 predicted proteins | sample 2277091 | NCBI WGS metagenome assembly SDBS01 (sample SAMN10404972, study PRJNA504765) | marine sediment metagenome | isolation source: marine sediment core GS10_PC15, 163 cmbsf | place: Arctic Ocean: Southern Knipovich Ridge | collected 2010 | reverse complement strand
TCACCACAAACCACGCTTACTAAACTACATTACATTCCCCCCGCGCATTTGTCAAGCGCCCGCGCCGCCCCCAAAAACATATTTAGCACCAGGTTTCACCTGGTGTTCACGCCTCTCGATTTATGACGACCCCGCCCCACCAAAAACCTTCGATATTCGATCCCGGCGCGCCGGGATTCGATATTCGTCCCGATTCATCGGGGTTCTCTTTTCCCGATTCCACACTTCGAAATTCGACATTTCTCAGTTCGATATTCGATATTCTCTTTTCCCCCTCCTTCGAAATTCGACATTTCTCAGTTCGATATTCGATATTTGCTTTTCCCGCCCCCAATCTACAATCCACAATCCGCTCGCGTCCCGCCGCCCCGGGGTACAATCGAAAATCCCCACCGCCCTCCAAAAACAAAAACAGCAAAACCAAAACACAAAATAGTTTTCCTGAAAAGGTACCGCGTACCTAATTATCCTCTCCCCTATTTCCCCGGTTTTTCAACTGATTTAACAAGCACTGCAATGGCAGAACGCATTGCAGTCGCAGCTTCTTCTAGTTCGGCAATATCTAGCACGGCTTTCTGATTTAGGAGCTTAGAATCTTCCGGTACCATCTGTACATACTTGCCACTTATTAGACCACGATCATGGATATAAGCGTGTCGTTTGTAAAACACACGTCGCAAAGCAAGCAAAGCATCCACGTTAAGCCCACCGAAAATATCTATGGTGGCATACCGCTTAAAGAACTTACGTGTATCGCGAAGATTCTGAAAATTGCATGATTCACTTGTAAACTTGGCTGCCTTACCCTTACAGAATATCTCGAATGTTGATACTAAGTCACTATACGCATGACGAAGTGCCCGTTGCGGATTATCAGAAGAAGCGATTTCCTTCTTGATGATGTCCCAATCGGCGTCGTAAATACTTAAGTTTTCCGCCCGACATCCGGGACAATATCCAAAGATGCCGTAAACTTGAAAACGAGTTTCACATGTTGGACACTGAAGCTCTGTATCAATTTTCCGTTCCACGTAATCCGGATGAACTTGCCGCTTTATATTTCGTCCCGGCTTGTAGGAAAAAACAGAACTGCCTCGAGAGATGTTCTTAAACATTGTTGAGATTTCTTTAAACGCGTAATCTTTAACTTCTTCCTTAACAGCCTCCGTGATATATTTGCGCTGGTCGCCGGTTAAGAGATCATTCTTGCTGAACTTGGCGGCGCAATAGGGGCAATACAATTCTTCCTTGTGATCAGTCATAAAGATTTTGAAGTAATGGCCACAGTCTGTTGAATCACACGCGCGTCCGACAAACCCCGCATCGTCCGTGGGCACCGAAATGCTGAATGATATGCTTGTCATACTTCTATCTTCCTAACGTATAAATATACGATACAATCTTCACTGATTTTATGCTGCCTTTATAACAAGTTCCCGTTGCCTCTTCAATACTCGCCCTGTCTCTTGCTAAACGCCAAATAGGCGCTGCTCAAGTTCATCTTTCGATGGCACATGGTTGGCATCAATAATTCTTGTAATTACTCTCTTTGCGAGCGCAAATGTTTCGAGCATATCTTCAGGTGAACTAAAGGTACCCGGACCTTTAGTTCACCTAGTTATCTCTTATCCCTTCATCATGTGAATTTGTTCTAAGGATAGGTACCATACGAAGTACAACCCCCCTGCGAGAATCGATGACAAGATCGGAATCGATATGGCAAAGTAAGCGAATTTCAAAAGAATATCGCTCGTCTTAAAGAAATAGCAATAGCCAGAACGAATCACAATGATTCCTACCGAGCCAATGCCTAGGGAAAATAATACCAGTAAGGCAATAATGGGGATGTCGATAACGACAGTCTCAATAGTCAATTGCGACCTGAGCCAGAGGAGGGAGATCCCTGTTACTGAGGCAACAGATCCAACCATGTGTAAAATGTCAATCCATCGAAGTTTCTGCATGACTTTCCAATCTCTTTAATGATTCCGCGTGTGCAAACAAGTTGCACAACCTCACTTTCGACGTATGCAGCATAGGGAACTAATCCACAAGATACATCCTTTGCTTATTCAAGTATTTCCCTGCTGCACAGACACGATTAATTAAAGGTACCTGGTTTAATTCACTTCTAATTCACTTGATCGGTACCAGGGAACCTAAACTAATTCGAACTCATTAAAGGTTTTCAGAAGCTTCATCGTGGCTTCATAATCAAGTTTATCGCCTTCGTATTCACACCGGTATAAACCTTGAAGATTCGAAGGCAACGGCGTGCCTTTCTCGACCAGAAGCACGACATTTTTACCACACAAAGCAATTGCTGCACCAATCTCGATCAGGACATTCTCGTTCAACCGGTGAACCTTGTCACCATTTGGCGATAGGGTTTCACCTTCACTAACCACATGGATCACCGCCGCCGCGCATGACCTCATGTCTTGAAAGACCTTCTCGGGCACAGGGATGGCCGTACTCTCCTTTTCGACAGAGACGACCGCCTCAAACTTCCCAAATGTCAGAATCTCTTTTATCTGCAGCGTAATTGAGCGGTCCTTGCCATGAGAGATAAACACTCTATTGCTGTGCTGCGTGACATTGCGTCTTACTTTTGGGGAAGAGGGGATGGGCTCGCTGAGTTCATCAGAACGAGTTGGCTGTTCATCTTCTTCGGGCTCGTCCAATTCGGCAACTTCATCAGGCATGACAGTAGGGCGAGGATCTTCAATGGCCACGAAGGGACCAGTCTTTGTCTGATGAATAATACCAGCTATTTCACCATTGTGTTTCAGCAGTTCCACTGCAGTGGCAGCACGATCTTTAGGTACGCCCATCCCGATCAGAACATTCTCTGCGATCTTGCCCGAGGGAAATTTCGCTCGGTTGTATTTCTCAAAGAATTCTTTACATATTCTGGGGCGAAGCACGGCTTCTGCTCTTCCCGCTACATCATCGCCTTCTTCTTCAGGAGCAACTATGCGCTTTCCAAGATCGGTTAATGAGATCCTGTTAGCATTGCAACCGCCATCCGTAAGACCGTATCCAATCGATGCACCACACAGATTACGCCACATTGAAGAAGTCGGTGAAAGTTCTACCGACATGGCGAGTTGATGAGGTTGAGCATCTTTCCCTGCGAAGTCATCCCATAGACTCTGCGCCAAGCGCAGAGTGTTGTTCAGAGTGTGCTTGGGAAGGGAGTTCTGGTTGACATACGCCCGCTTCGATGTCTGTGCTTTCGGCTCATTCTTCTTAGTAGCTGCTTTTTTCTTCTTTGCCATGCTCAACCTCCTGTTAGCCAGATTGTTTTAAGAATGCAGAGAGTGAATTATCTAACCCGCCCCCGTTACTTTTTGAGTTTTTTGTTCATGGCATTATTAACCGATTTCCCACCAACCTTTACTTTTGCAACGGCACGCCCGTACACATCTCGCGCAACGGTGTTTACCTCGATCTTCTGCCCTTGAACAAGTTTTTTCAGTTCCCACGTTGCCTTGGCTCCTCCTTTAGTCCCTCGCTCTGGGGCGTTGACATTTGCCAACCGTACTGATTTCTTTCTGACACTTGTGCATATTGTGTCTCCATCGATTACCCGAGTTACAGTTTCCTTTCTCTTTCCCATATTGTTCCTTCCTTTCCTTGCGCACTCACGCTGCGCGGTTAATATTCCAGCAGGACAAGCATCAGAAATGATCAAGGAGTCGAACAAGGCATCCCGTGCCTGTCATGACTGTCCATATATTCTGTATTAAGTTATATGCAAATAGCGTGCCAGCCGCCCTATAACACGGCCCCGAAGATGTAAGCGATGTAGCCACAAACACTTACATACTCCAGTCCCACGGGTACAAGACTGACAAAATTGCAGCCTGCCCCGCGGAATACTGCCACTATGACAGAACTGGCCCCCGATATACCGGATATGCCGCTGGCTTGTGAATAATTAAGATCAATCTGTCTTCCGACGCTCCGAAAACCGGCCGTAAATTTCACCGACCTGTGTTGTCCACATAACACCAATTGCGCATGCACTATCTTGCTATGGGGCAAAAAAATAAATTTTTTTTACTCCTTTTGCAGTACGGAGTTATCGATTTTGGGGTCAAGAAAAATGGTCGATTTTCGCACAATTTGCGCAGGTTGGCCCAAGGGTAGAGGGGTAATTAATTGACTATTGACTATTTTCGATTTTAGATTGGGAATAATTAGGTCAGACCCCAATTTGCTAATACTCCATCAAAACACCACCCTCTTTATCACGTCGCAGCGAAGCGAAGATCCCGATACACATCGGGGCAACAATAAAATCCGCAATTCTCATTTCTCACTTCCTAATTATCTAAACCGCCAACACCCGATTTGTCCAGCAAAAAGCACATCGCCACGGGCGATACCACAGCTTTTCACTTTCCACTTTGTATTTTGCCCTTCATTGATACCACAGTTTTGCGTTTTGATCTTTGACTTTTGACCTGTTCTGTGGTATAATGCATCGCATAAAATAGAACGCACGCCAAAGGCGTGCATCCAGTAGTTAACCCCCACTTTTAGTGGGGATTGCACCGAAAACAGGGGGAGTTACAAACCATGCCCACCCAACCGCCGCATCACGTTTCCAGCCAGGAATGTCAAAATCCGGATTCCCCAAAGTTTATCAGAGTTTATCCCGACCTGTCGGGAGCGCGCCGGGAACCCGTCGGGCCGTATTATACGAAACGAACCCAATTTCCACCGTACGCCTGGGGTCCCCCCGGTTTTTCCAGCCCCAAATACGCGAAACGAACCCAATTCCCCCAAGCCAACCCCCAATCGCCAACCGCCAAAACTGCGAAACAAACCCAATGTCAGCCGCGGCGGACCTGTGGAAGACGAAAAAATACGAAACGAACCCAATTTACACCCCGCCACCATCTCCCCGCGCTGGCCGCAGGTCAGTCAGAGTTTATCCCGATCCATCGGGGATTCATCGGGGAACCCAATTCCACCCGGCGATTTTACGAAACGAACCCAATTCACCATACCGCGCGTCTCCTGCCGCACCGGCGCACCCCACAAAAACACGAAACGAACCCAATCCAAACAGATCGCCCGTAAGTCTTTGCGACACAAGCACTTAGGGCAATGCAGCCATAAGCCCTTGCCACGTAAGCACTTAGGAGAATCCGCGCGGCGAACATGCAGAAACTTAACTCTCAATCCCAATATAAGGAACTTTTGTTTTTCTTGTGTCTTTTGTGCCTTTTTGCGGCAAAATAATCTGTGAAAATCTGTGTTAATCTGTGGTTTCATTTCTCTTTGGTTGCGGCTTGACAGCCTGGTTTATGGGCTGTTGTTTATTGGGCCGGGCCTTACTATTACGGGTGCATTTTTGATCTGCGGTCGAATGGCCAGCCAGTCTATTCCCTGAAAGTCAGGATCCTCGATCTGCCTTACCTCCTCGTCGCCGCGGTAAGGACACATTGCATCGACCCATGCGATAAGTTTTCGCCGGCTCACCTCGTCGACTTTCACATCGTAGTGCTTTCCGTTCGAGCAAAGGTCGACAAGACGACTTTTATACGACAGCTTTGTCATCGGCTCCGGCGTTACGTAAGCAGCCGGATCGCGCTGGTCGAACGCCTCGACCAGTATCGTATCGGCGATCCCGAATCCGGGCGGCGGATTCTTCGGCGGATTGTACGCCGCACCCCACGAAGGATTGCCGATCAACAGTACATACGGCTCCTTGAAGAGGCCGTTACCGCGAAACGTCAGGTCCAGTACATCCCGCGCCTCTCCCTCGCCCTGGTGACACTCGCCGCAGTACTTATCCAGCATCGGTTGAACGAACCGCATATAACTTATCGACTCGGTCCCCCACGGCGGGGGAGTTATTTCCGACGGCTCGCGACGCAGCGCCTTGCCGCCGACCTTTGCAGCAGGCGTTACGCTGTGCATCTCGTGACATCCAAGGCAGCCTCTCGTCTCGCCGGGCATCACACCCGAGATCGAACGCATTGTCTGCAACGCCCGAAACTTGTCGTCTAACAATTGAAAATACAAACCCTTGCCCGAAGGCGCCTTAAAATGAACGGAACCGTCAGCCTCAATCGGGACCGTTCCGAGTACCCGCTTGACTCCCTCGCTCATAACCTTCGAAACGACAGGACCCGTCGATGCATACGGACGCTTGTACCAGTAGCTGTACGTCTTGGCGTCCATCGTCAGGACACGAAGATAACTCGCCTTGCCTCGAAGCTTCTCGGGGGCATTGTGATAAATATCATTGCTGAATATCACACCGTCGGCGGGATTGAGACGCTCTTTCGCCGTGGGCCATTTCACATTGTCGGCAATCACCGGAGGCCTGGACCTGGGTCGTATCGGAATCGCATGAAATACATTATGCCGGCCTTCGTATATAAGCTCCTTATTGCCCAATGTGTCCATCAGGTACAATACGAACTTGCCCGCACGGTTCGCCGAGGCAAGGAAAACTTCCTCACTCAACGGATAAGGAGATTGATAAGCACTGTGCTTTCCGCTGGCGTGATAATCCTTCGACTCGACCGGATCGACGGGACCGTTACCGGATTCGGGCCATGCTAATTCCGCCGTAACTTTTGTTAGACCGCCCGGGAAGTTCAGACCCTTTCGAGTATCGACCATGCCGACACTTCCCGAAAACCAGTTATGATGAGCCGAGCCCGTAAACATCACTCTCTCGCTGCCCGGGATCGACCGGGCATCTTTCAGCAGATCGGGCCATACACTCTGATTTCCCCAGTATGTCGCAGCGCCGGTCCCGTCGGGATTCATCGTCCACAAAGATTGAGCACGCCACAGCGGTTTGTCGGTATATTCCCAGCGAGTATAAATCACCCGGCCGTCATTGAGCAGCGAAGGCAGATAATCCGGCTCGATATTGCGAGAGATAATATACATATCGCCGCCGTCAAGACCGCACCGCGTCAACGTAAACGAATTCGTCGGCGGCATGCAGCGAACATAATTATGACCTCGGGTCGATGGAAAAACAATATGTTCGCCATCCGGCAGATAGATCGGATCGACATCGTCATAGATGCCCCCGGTAATCTGTCGTAACCCGGAGCCGTCAATATTTATCTCGTAAAGATGAAAGTTCTTCTCGTTGGCCGGATGAAACGAGAACACCACCCGCTTCGCATCGAACGACAGGTCCGGTCGCCAGAACGTGCCGTGCAAAGGCTCGAATGGCATCAGTTTTGTCAAATGACCCATCGGCGACAGCCCTTTAAGAGTAAGCAGTCTGCCGCCCGGCACGGCCATATAACCGAGGCGATGACGCGTCTCATGGGGCCATTCGGATCCTGCTGGCGATGGTATGTCAATAAAAAGGACACTGTCGAAATCCACAACCGGATTGCCTAACATTATCCTGCGCTTGATACTTCGCACCGCGTAATATGTCTCCTCATCCGCACCGCCGGTCATCCCTGCGGCGATATCTTTAAGCTCGGACAACTCTCTTGAAAAATCGACCTCGTCCGGATAATTTCGCCCGATTCTGGCGGCGACTTCTCTTGCCCATCCTATCTCCTTCTTTATGCGATTAGCTGTCACATTTCCATCCGCCTGGTACAGCCAGTCACTCCGCAGCATAACTTCGGCCTCTTTCGCCGAGTAGTCCCGCGTTGGCGGAGTGTACGGCTTTATGTATGGCGCGACCGCTTCGTGCTGCACGGGTCTGTGCACCACCTGCGCCCCGGCCTCGAGCATTACATTGATCCAATCCGCCTCATACGTCCCAGCCTCGCCCATATCCCTTAACCGCTGAAACTTCGTCGACAGTTGCCCGACTCTTTCCCATTTCTTCCGGTCGGTCTCGCTAAGCCTGGCCCACTGCCCATCCGTCAACGGCTTGTACTCCGTCACCAGGCCCATCAGATATTCGGCCTTATTCAAATTCCACGAATTATCCGCCGCAGCCAGATACTCATAAGGCTGACTGCTTGTCGCTTTGGAAAACTCGGCACACTCATCCGAAAATCTCGCAGCCAGTTTGGCCTGGACAAGCCTCGTCAAAACACCCGCCACCTTCCTGCCTTTCAGGTTCCTCCGCGTCGCAGCCATAGTCTCGGCAAATGTTGCCTTGTCTTCGTAAATGTCCTTCATCTGCTCTTGATACCCCGCCACCTTCGCATGGAGCACCGACAGACCTTCTTCGTACAGCCTGGCGATCCGATCCCCTGTCAGGGCGATCCTGAATATCCGCACATCATCTATCCCCCCCTGGAAAAACTCACCACCTCCTCCCGACGACCCTATAAACGCATCCGCGCCGCCTCCCGAAACAATCCGTCCCGGTTTTTTCCGTAAGCCGATCTCGAGCCCGTCCAGGTAAACCCGCATGTTCCTGCCGTCAAATGTCCCCGCCACATGGTGCCATTGAAGATCCGTCAGTGATGACGGCTGAACAGCAGCGTCCAACTCCTCGTAACCGGAACCCTCCACATTCAGCCCTAACGATAATATACTGCCGCCGCCCTGAAATGAAAAAAGAATCCGCCTGTCTCCGTCTTCCTTTCGGAATATCTCCCGATAACCGGAAAGATCCGTCGGACTCACCCACGCCGAGATAGTAATAGTCCGCAGGTCTCTGAATACGTCATTATTCTTTATGCGGATTACCGGCCGGCTCTTGAGCCGTCCTGCCGCCCCGAAAACGCCATCCTCTAACGAAACATCGCCCCGGACGCTCGCGTCAAGGCCGACCGCTGACGAATCACTCAACACACCGTCGGCCAGATGATCGAACGTCCAATGCCCGATCAATCCCTCGCCGACGCCATCGGCAATTTCAACGCCGGCAGCAAACGCACAACCGGCCAGAGCAGCACACACACAGATAAGTGGAAAATATAAGGCTTTTGTCTTCATTGTCAAAACTCCTGCTAATTTACCTTGTAATAAAAAAACCACCCACCCATTTCAGCTCCTACATCTATCTTATTTGTATTATACCATGATACACTGCCGTCTTCGAAAAGAAAATTGCCGCCTTTGGGCTTGCCACTGTCCTGGCGATGACTCGAATAGGCCTCGCCGCTGTAGATCCAGCCTGCATTGAGCTGTGTGCTTTGTTTCATGTCGGACAAAATCGGTGCATGGCTGAATCTGCCCCCGAATCTTTTCCTGCCAACCCATCCATCACCACGTGGATTGCTTGCCGGCGAGTAATTTATACTGCCTGTATCGCGGTGGGGCAGATAAAAATACCCGCAAAGATAACCGGAAGCGCCGGCATAGTTGTTGTCTTCACGATGCCACTTCTGGGTGGGGCAAAAAATGACGTTATTCTTCTTCTTATTGGCAAGATCTTCCCGGCTCAACAGATATTCATCCCAGAAACGATTAACCGCCGAACTGCACCAACTCACATCGACGCCCGGAAGCCACGGGCCCTGGTTCCACCAGTTCGGTTGTGCCGCGAGGTTATTAAGGAAAATAATTGTCATTGTCTGAGGCGTATACACCGAGAGCAAGTCCCCACTGCCTCATGTTCGTGGCGCAGAGAAGGCGTTTGGCAACACTTTTAACCTTCGAAAGTGCCGGCACAAGAATCGCCAGCAGAAGTGCAATAATCGCAATCACCACAAGCAATTCTATAAGAGTGAAAGCTCTTTTCTTCATGAAATCAGTTCTTAACCAAATGAGCCGGACGCAGCCGGAGACTGCACGCACAGGACAGCGGCAAAGCCGGCACGGTCTGGCTTTGCGATGTTCGCTTCGAGAACTATCCTGTTTGTACTATGTTTCTATCGTTTAGTAAAGGCGAGGTTACGGCGGGTAGAACTGCTCCGGTGGAATAGTTTGGCGAGTTATGGAAACGCTCTGCCAGAACAGCCGGGCCCGGAAATCCTTTGTCGATTCATACATACCCTTGTGGTGCTCAACGCGAATCGGATACTTTTTGCCTGCAATAAGATTGCCCACGGAAGCCGACGCGGTTTGCGGCCTGTCCCATGCGTCAATGACCAGCTTGCCGTCGAACCAGACACGGCCGCCGTCATTCACCTCGAAAATCAGGGTGTACGGTTCAGAATGAGTGGGTTGGAGGTATCCCGTCCAGCGACAGCTATAATTATCACCGTTATTATCGCCCACGTTCCCAATCAGAAATCGACCCTGCCAGCCCCGACGCTGAAAATCGATCCGCTCAGTAACCTGGGATACCACTGGCGGTCCTTGGATACTCTCACCATCCCAGTACTCACCCAACAGGCCGGCGCCGCTTCCCGTCTGCCTGCCCACCCGGATGTTCAGTTCCTTTGAATGGGCTTGCCCTGTATCATCAACGACGGTCAAAACGACTTTGTAGCTGCCTTCCACTGTATAAGTGTGAGAGACAGTCGAGCCGACGCCTTTCCGGCCGTCGCCGAAGTCCCACTGATATCGCAATGCATTACCCTCCGGATCAGAGCTCTTGCCGCCGTCGAACTCGGCTGTCATGCTCTGCCATGCGCGAGCATATTCGAATCGCGCCTGAGGGTGTTGATTGCCTTTCTGCTCAAAAGTACCGATGTATTCTGTGGAAATCACCAGAGCATCCAGATAGTTGTGCTGAGTACGGTGACTGCCGCCGTGAAAGTAAGGCCCCAGCATCCAATGGTTGAACCGGATTGCAGCGTGCCTGGCGTCCACCATCGGCAGCGCCGTGATTTCGCTGACCAGCTTGCCGTTCACCCATAATTTGAGTTGACCGTCGGCCTGACCCGGCTCGGAGAGTTTGCTGTAGTACTCGACACAATGCCACCGGTCCGGCTTAACAAGATCCGCCCGGCTGACATTGTAAGGCAACCGGTTGGCCACGCCGCCATACTTCCGCAGCACCTGGCTATACCCGCCGTACCCCCACTTTTGCCGGGCCGTGGCCCCGCGCACGAAGGTTTCACCTGTCTTCCAAAAGTCCAGATAGATACTCAGGTCCGTATCGGTCGGCGATCCATAGGAGCCGGCAAACACAATCGAGTCATGGGGGCCATAACCTTTTGGCCACTCCCAATCTGTAGGAAACAGCCGGTAATAGCGGCAATAAACTTCGCGCACTTCTTTGGGAAACCGAATATGCATCCAGCCACCCGTGTCGCCCTCGGCATAGCGAATCTTGAGGCATTTTCGGCCGGAGATCGGTTTCACCTCCGGCGTGCCCGCAATCGAAAGACTGCGATCGGCGCCCCATTTAGCGATGTCGGTCCAACCGCGCGCACTGAGCAACCCATCCTCAAAATCTTCCTCAACCAGAACCTTACCTGGCGACAGCCCGCTAAGACAGAAAAGAACGCATATGAGAGAAACGTATTTCATCCGGGATTTCCATTTGATCTTTTATATCCTTGCTCAGATATCCCGATGCATCGGGACCGGGCATCTTCTCTAATAGAATATCAAATCTGCCTCGAAAACTCAAGATTTTTAACTGCATTTTGAAAATATGTCAGCCGCAATAATAACAGCAAAAACACGAATTTGGCCGCTGATTCACATTTCGTTGACATACCTCAACCAGCATCCCCGCCTGAAAATCAAGTTTTGCAGCAAGTACCCGCAAAAAACTCCGCTGCCGCATTCTCAATTCGCTATTCAACGATTGACCTCAGCGGCGCGGCTTGTGCGCGTCCGCTGCAGCGCCTTGTTCGGCTGTTGGGTGGTTGAGTTTGCGTTGTATCCAAAGACCCCAGTGATAGAATACTGACTTCTCGTTTGTCGCATGTTTCTCAATTTGTGTTGACTCGGCAGGCGTCAGCACAATGGCGTCTGCAATCGATTTGCCGGTGATTGCCTCTATCGCCTCCAAATACGTGATGCTGTACTGATACTGGTTATCCGTCAGGAAGCTCTCCAATTGGGAGTAATCCGGTCCTTCCCACCCATAGCAACGTCTGGGCTTCAGAAAGTGATACCTGACCAACCACAATACCTTTTCTACTCTGAAATGCCCGGCCAGCCGCGCTCCCCACACGCTGTCCCAGCCGAGAGCGGACTCAATCATCGAAACAAGTGCCTCGCGATTCTCCCCAAGGATTGCCAACTCGTGCGTTGAGAACGCCTCTTCTATCGGAAGATCGAAATCGGCGTGATCAGCATCAAAAACCCGGGTCGCGGTGGTGGCAAAAACGTGTGCAACATTGTCCTTCTCCATCGGGCCGTGTGAGGCCACGCACCCGCACAGAAGCAAGAGGAGAGCGCACATCCCTGTCTTCTTCATTCTTCTTCTCATAGCCCAAGTTCTGTTCATACGGTTTCCAGATACAATTGTTTTCGGGTCTTGCATCCATGTTGCCAAAAGTCGGGTTCTTATGTGGTTGACATTGCGGTTTGCCTGCCTCCACGCCGAAAACCACTTGGCACAGGAAAATTTTATAGGCTTGGTGGGTAAATGCAAGGAAAAATGGGGCCGATTTTTGCAAAAGCGCTATGCTTGCTGGGCAACGAGTCCCACTCGGAAGATCGCCCCCGTCGGTTTGGCTGTGAGGATCTCGACGAAGCCGTTGTGTGCCTGGGCGAATCGCTTTACCAGCGCAAGGCCTAATCCCGTCCCCGTCGTCTCGCGTCTGGCCTCGTCGCCGCACCGGTAAAACTCATCGAACACCTTCTGCCTCTGCAGCCTCGGCACGCCGGGCCCGTGGTCCTCCACCTCGATCAGCACATATCCGTTTTCGCATCGCGTCCGCACACAGATGAGCTTTTCGGCGGCATCGTATGCATACTTGATGGCGTTATCCATGAGGTTGATCAC
>SDBS01005165.1_pt1 | contig 12762 bp, 13 predicted proteins | sample 2277091 | NCBI WGS metagenome assembly SDBS01 (sample SAMN10404972, study PRJNA504765) | marine sediment metagenome | isolation source: marine sediment core GS10_PC15, 163 cmbsf | place: Arctic Ocean: Southern Knipovich Ridge | collected 2010 | reverse complement strand
CCTGCTAAATCAACAGCATCGAAGAGACTACCTTTAAGTTGGAAAGCACCACGACGTAAACCTTTTACAACTTCGCCTTGAGAATCAAAATCTGGTGTATCTGGAACAACAGCTCCTTGCCTTGCTTCTCCAGTAATTAGAGGATCAGCAGCTATAGGTTTATTAGCCCGTAATGGATTAGGTGATATTACATCAACTCCAACAGGTCGCAGCGGTCCCAACGGGTCTTTATTCGCATCACGTCTCAAACCATTTGCCATTAATCTGGAGCTCCAGTTTCTAAATTAACTCCGGTAGGTTTAGTTTGCTCTCTAGCTTTAGCATTCCTATTATCAAATCCGATAGTAGGAACTACTAACTCTCGTACAAGTGTGCTCAAATTATCTAGATACACATAATTACCATCTGGAAAATTAATAACTTGATTAGAACCGCCAACTCCTCCAAAAGTAACAAACGGACCTTCACCAATTGTAAGCCCTTCAAATGAGAAACCTGTTTTAGTATCAGTAGCTCTTTTTCCAGAACCTCCAGCAAATGACCCTAAGAAATCAAAAATCCCTCGTTCAGAATTCGAAGATTTATTTAAGCTATTAACTAAATTAGTTCTAACAACTCTACCTTCTGGGCCGGACAATGCAGATTCAACTCCTTCACGACGCATAACTGCAAGAGCTGTATTTAGAATAAATTTTTGAGGATCAATCTCTCCAGTTTCAGAATCCCTAGACAACAACTCAGCTAAAGCTTTATCCTCAGCTTTTAAACTTTCACCTTTATCCTTAAGGAGACCAAGTGTTGTGACATTTTGATCAAAAGCTTGCTTGCTTGCTTTCAATTGAAGTTCCTGTTCTCTAGTACGTTGTTGTCTACCCTTAAGACCTGAAATAGAAGTATCTTTAGCTAACGCATTTGTTGCATCCTGTCGTTCCTCATTAGTAAGCCCAAGTAATTGACCTCCAGCTGTATCGCCTCTAAGACCTATACCCGCTGTTGCGCTTTTTGCAAGAAGTGAACTAAGTATATTCGCGCGCCTACTTTCGCGTGGAGGCCCGCCAACTGCTGAACCGCCAACTTGAGGTTGAGGTTGTCCTCTAAGACCCGCTACTTGTTGAGGCGTACTTTCTAAAGTACCTTCGGGAGTTAAAGCTAAATTAGTAAGCGTGCGTTCGCCATCAACATCAACAAAGCGTAAGCCGGGTTCAGGTGTAGGTATAGGTGCTGGTGTAGGAGTAGCTGCTGGCCCACCTAATCCACCAACAGGTTGCCCACCACCTCCGCCACCACCAGGAGTACTATCCGCTCCACCAGTACCAAATACTCTATCCAAACCTGTAGCTGGAGCAGTTGGATCATCCAATCCAGGTAATTGTTTAATAGCTTCTCCAGTAAATGCTTTGAAGCCTTCTTTTAAACCAGTACCAGCAAGACTAGCAACATTAGCAAAACTAGGATCAGTAATATTTTCTTTACGTATTCTCTCATCTATAGAACCAGCAGCAGCACCAATAGCTTCTCCAGCTGGACCTAACAAAGCAGTTGTTACGCCACCACGAACAACATTTCTAGCTCCTGATTTTAGAAAACCACCAAGTCGGCGTTTAGCTGCTGTCCCAATAGGCTCAACCGGGCCAACTTTATTCCTAGCAAATCTTTTTCGTAAAGTTTCAACACCCTCTTTACCTTTTTGAAATCCTTCTTTACCAAATTCAACACCTTGCTGTGCTGTCTTACCAGCAAACCTACTAAATCTTCCAGTAGCTTGACGAAACCCATCACGAGTCTGGTTAGCTCCAGTACGTGTTTTAACATTAGGGCGGCCTCTATTCCCACCTCTAAATCCGCGCCGCAGTTCTTCTTCAGGAGTTGACATAATATGTCTCCGTTATACGCTTGAAGTTTCGCTGATGATTGTATTGATACCACCAAGCGCACCATTAATAATTGAAGTCTGTATATCTAAACTTTGCTTCAAAGCTTTTAATTGAAACTCGATTGTCCTAAAAGTTATATCATTATTTTGTTTAACTCTATCCAGCTCTAATCTACCTTCTAGTGCATCACGTTGAGCAACAGTTGATTGTGCTCTAAGTCCTATTTCTGCTTCTTTAGCAGCAGCATTAAACACAGACTCATTCTGTCTGAATAAATCCGTATTAGATTTATTAATCGCTTCTACTCTAGAAACTTCAACTCTAGATGTTGATTCAAGTCCTGCTATATCAGCTCTGAATCTATCCAACTCAAGTTCCGACTCCCTTATCTGTGTATCGAAATTTGCTATTTTTATATCGTTCTTAACTTTGAAAGCAGTAACTTGTGACTCATACCTACGTTGCTCAGCAGCATCAATATCAGCTTTAGCAGATTCCCCTTTTAATTGAGATTCAAAACCTTGAAACTCTAAAACTTTCGCTTGTACCTCGTTCTGAAATCCTTGTACTTCAGCAGCATAAGACTCAAACTTAAGTTTCTCTATATCTGCTTGTAACCCTACAGCTCTCACTTGTGACTCAAATACTGCCACGGTAGTTCTAGCTGCTTGATGTCGTGCTAAGAATACATCAATTAATTGTTTATTGAAAACACCTTTTGATGTATTAGCTTCTATCTCAGCTTTAAATAACTCAAGTTGGTTAAGAGCAGCACGAATTTTCTGTTCAAATACATTTGACTCTGTTTCAAATAAACGAAGATCAGCGTTAAAATTTTCAACTTCAGCATTGAAAATACGAATACTAGAATCTATCGCTACTTGTGAAGCTTGTAGCGCACGATTCTGTACACTGTTATTAAAATTAATAATTCCTAACTCCGTAGATGACCCCTGTTGTAATGCAAACTGTCTAGCTTGTACAAACAAATCAGCACGCTTCAAAGAAATATCTCTATTACCAGAACTTATTTTCTCCAATGTATTCTGTAGGGCACGTTGCTTTGCAACAAGCAACGACCCAGAAGGTATAGAGAAACCAGTTTGAGTAAACGAACGTGTTATCTCCTCTTCTTCTGCTTCAGCAGCTTTAACTTCCCTATCGCGCATACGCTCAAACAACTGTTGCTCATCAGTAGCATTAAGTCCAAACCCACCATTCACAAGATCATCTTCAATAGTAGAACGAATCAAAGTCATCAATGAGGTAACAGTAATGGAAGTATCTTCAGTAAAGGAGAATGTATTCTCTGGTACAGTTAAAGTATTCACTGGAGCTATAGCAGTAAATAATGGAAGCTGTATAGCAGGTACTGAAGGGAACACAATCTCTTCTAGATCAGGTGAAACTATGCTAGCAATATTAGGTGTAGTAGGTACACTAACTTTCTCAAGTTCGGGAGGACTTGGAGGTGAAGATATAATAGCATCTGGAACTTCGGGAATATTTATTACTTGCTTATCAGTAGCATCCTCTGGAGCAGAATCAGAATTATCTACAGGAGTAAGATTGATAACTGGCTTTACTATATTTGAAGAATCAAAAACATCAGTATTTACAGAAATAATTTCTAAAGCTTGCTGTAAATTATTTATTAAATCACCAACATCAATATCAGAAACAGTTATAGATTTAACCTGATTGAAATCACCTTCAGTAAGATTGGCTATGTTAGTAGTAGCTAACTGTTCTATAGCATCTGTTAATTGTTGAGCTTCTTCTACTTTTTCATTTGCATTATCAATAGCATCATCTAGATTTTCCTGTACTGTAGCCATTAAATTCGCCTCTTCATTCGCGCAACACTGAACGCGATATTATCAATATTAAAATCTACGCCATCAACATTTTGCAGACCTACTTGCCAATTAACAGACTTAGAACCCCTGGATAGTTTAGCACGTCTCGTTTGCTTATTCTCACCCCTCTCCGTATTGAAAATAACTTCGTGTTGTTTTTCAGTACCACCAGACACTTTAACTCTAACTTCTAATACACCACCAGCTGCTCCGTCTAAGTACGTATATTGCAATCTCTTTTTATAGTTACTATTAAAATTGAACTCACCTGTAAGAAATTTAGCAGCGATAGTAGTAGTAGATACATCATCTACATCTCCAGTATCTATCAAATACACACCATCAGAAGCTATAGCAATAGGAGACCCACCTAACGATCCAAGATGGAGAAAGCTAAAATTAGTATACTCAGCTATGGCGTGCGACGACATATTTGAGTTAAGTGTAAGAACACTCGCAGCGAATAATTTAATTCTTCCAGTAACAACTTGTGCCGGAGCTATAAGTTCAACAGTTATTATGTTCTCAATGAATCCTTCAGCAGTTAAAGAAGCAGCCTCTACTTCAAGTATTGCTATTCCTATGTTAGCTGAATTACCACTACCTTGAATAGTAGCGGCAGGAGCAACTATCGCCGCAGTTATAAAAGAGCCATTTAGAATAATGCCAATAGTTCTAGCAGGAACAGAAGTAACCTCTGCTGTTATTATTGCGCTATTCGTACCCTCTATATCCACTACAGCTGAAGGCGCTTCAAGTGTAGCTGTGATTACTGCACTCGCAATCCCACTCGCGCTCATCTCGTGCGTAGGCGCGACAAGAGAAGCAGTAGCAGCCATAAAAGCTTCTAAAGTGTGGGAAGGCGCTACAAGATTTGCTGTTGTAAGTGGAGAGTTAAAAGCAACAGCAGACATAATATGTCTTGGAGCTACTACTTCACTATCACCTATTGGAGAATTAACAATAGTTCCAGTCATTGTGTGAGCTGGAGCAGTTATGAACCCATGTATAAATATTAATGTTGCAGCGGAAGTTATTGAATGAGAGTAAGAAACATCAATACTCCCTCTGATATCTACTTTCGCGGTAGCATCAATAGAGTGAGAGTAAGCTACATCGATATCAGCACGCGGAGTTCCACGAGCAGTTGCATCAATAGAGTGAGAGTAAGCTACGTCAATATTTGCATCTTCTTGTTTATGAGCAATTGAATCAATAGAATGAGAGTAAGCTACATCGATATCTGCACGAGGAACCCCACGAGCAGTTGCATCTATAGAATGAGAATATAAAACATCTACATCGGCATGAACTGTAGTACGAGCAGCAGCATCAACAGTGTGAGAGTAGGCTACATCAATATTTGCATTTACAGGAAGGGTAGCGGTCGAGTCGATAGCATGAGAATAAGAAACATCTATATTCCCACGAGGAGCACCGCGAGCAGTTGCATCAATAGAGTGAGAGTAAGCTACATCGATATCAGCACGCGGAGTTCCACGAGCAGTTGCATCAATAGAGTGAGAGTAAGCTACGTCAATATCAGCATTGTTTTGCTGAGCAGTAGCAGTAGCATCAATAGTGTGAGAATATGCTACATCTATGTCAGCATTTTCAGTTGGTTGAGGAGGAGAAGTTAAAACGCCAGAAGCACCAAATGCCGGTAGCGTAATATCCGCTGTTACGTTTTCGGTTGCCATTTAACTAGTACCTTAATTATCTACAATAAAAGAAAAAGCCGTAACATTTACTGTATCTGTATTTGTAATAGTAGTATTATCTATCTCTAAAGTTCCACCCCCTCCACCACCAGAAATATCTACATCCATATGTGTAATACCGTTATATTTCATTCTCGCCCAGCCAGCAGTACCAGTAGCTACAGCAGTACCGTATGCATTACTTAAATCATGAATAGTTTTTTTACTAGCCCCAGCCCCCCACGAACCGGTCATATATACCTGTACGAGCAGAGTGTCTGCGTGACCGCCCCCCACAGTAGCGGGTTGCGTACCAGTATAAATATAAATATCCGCAGTACCAGAAATAAATACAGCACTATTAATAGAACTGTAAGCTACGTAATTTCCTGTAGCCTCATTGACTCGGAGAACCATTACGTTTCCCCCATAGTTATATTTATTGCGGTAATATCCAACGAATCACTATTACTTATATTCACATTATTAATTTCTAAATCCCCACCCCCAGAAGTAATAGTAACGGAAAAATCTGTCACATTCGATCCATTAATATGTCTAGCCCAACCTATAGTACCGGCAGCTATAGCTGAAGTATTTGTTGGATTATATGCAGCCGCTAGCCCCCAATCTCCTGTACCTTTAGATTCTAAATAAGAACTAGGTAGATAGAAACTAGCTAACTTAGTATCAGAATGAGACCCACCACCAGATACAGGTTGAGTACCAGTATATAAATATAAAAAACCAGTTCCAAAGCTATATGCTATATACTGTGCTAAATAATTTCGTGGACCAGCCGCTAATTTCAGTGGCATTATTACGCAACTGCATTAACATTAAAACTATCAATTACTACTTTATCACCAGCCGTAATAGAAGTTGTATTGATCAAGCAATCAAAAGAACCAGACGCCCCAACTGTTCCGTCAATGCGCGGATCAACAGTATTAGTAGTACCAGCATCACCTGCTCCTAAAAGCCTAAACCAAGTAGCTGTTCCAGTATCATCAGCACTAGTATCTTCCCATGTTCCATTCTTAGCTTTAACACCAGCAACTGATGCTATGAAAGAATCAGCAGGAACAGGTATAGAAGCTAGTAATGTACCAACAGGCGCTTGATCAGCATCTGCTGGTTGAGCACCAGAACGAATTTCTAAAAACCCGCTATCAAAAAGTGCATCCATACCACTCTCTAAAGTAACGGTACGAAACGCTGTTGAAAATTTTGGATTGTTCGCCATAATTACCCCCTAGTAAATTAACTTCCCGGCTGCGTATATGTAAATATAGAAATAGTTTGCTTAGCTCCAGACACAACCGATGTAGAACTCATATTAAGTTCTCCACCTGAAACTGCTATAGCCCCATCAAATCGAGCCTTCACAATATTTGCTGCTGAAGGATCATCACCATCTTGATAACATCTAAACCAACCAGCAGTACCAGTAGCTCCCGCATCCCCATTCCAAATTTGCGCCAAATCTTTAGAAATAACTCCACCATCTGATTCACCAAAATCCAAACCTCCAGCCCCGCTATTATCAGAAATAGTAGCAAGCAAAGTACCAGTTGCAACATCATCCGCAGAAGCTGGTTGAGCACCACTATAAAAATTAATATTACAGTTGCGCATAATTTCTTTGAAACCATCAAGAATCTCTTCAAGGACAACCGTATCGAAATATGAAATAGTACCATTCGAAGTGTCATCACTACGTAAAGTGATACGAGTGGTCGTTTCGGTAGCAATAAAAATGATCGTCTTTTGGTCAAAAGCAACATCTGTAAATTGTGCGGACTCAAAAATCTCAACGTTATTTGATGTAGTACCTACAAGTATCTTACCACCCGTAGCAGTACCTTTCTGGAAATACGCAGTAAGCTTATACATACGCCCGACAATAGTTGTCCTGTCTTGGAATGCATCCCCTTCATTTACACCACCAGATTCTGTAATTTCCAAACCATTATCGGTTTGCCCAACAGCTGTACTATCCAATGTAGAACTAGAAGCAGTCCACCCCGCAGTATCCGAACCAAAACCACCATTAGACATAAGGTCGGTTGCAACTCCAAGCAACTTATCTCTAAGCCCGGTTGATAATCGTAAAGTCATGATATTCTCCTATACCTGTGAAATTGCAGCCAAATAAAAAAACTCATCATCAATCTGTCTTACAAATCCTGTTCCTAGAAAACCATCCGTAGATGGTATATACCGTTTCTCTGACACATTTTTAAAATTTCCATTATTCAATCCTACACATAATCCTTTCTTCGACCACCAAATTAATGCTTCACCTATGTTTTCACTATCACCAAAACGCGAAGCATCTGTCTTAGCCATTGTCCCAAGGATAGCGCCATAATCTGCTAACTTTTCTCGTTTAAAATCTACAGAGCCAGCTAAAGACAGAAAAAATGTCTCATCTTGTGTCGCTAAGTATAACCCATTATCAACAGCCCCAAGTAACGATATGTCAGAACTAAATTTATGATACTTACGTAAGTCGAACAACTCATAATTATATGGTTCAGACTGATATAAAATATTATCTTGAGCAACATACACACGCCCTTTAAAGTACTCAACAAAATTTCCAGCTGGAGGTGAACCCATATGAGACGTCTTCAATGGAAGACGAAACTCCTTCCCATTACCTATATATGTGAAAGTAGTAACTCCATTATCCACTTGCCCCATTAAATATAAAACTTCTCCGTCCGCAGTTGTCAAGTATAGCTTGACAGTTATAACAGAAGGATCACTCGATACTGGAATATCGAAAAAATCTATACCGCTATTATCATCTAAACTAAATATAGCCGGAACACTAGTGCCAGACTCTTGGCCATCATCTCGTCCAAAAGTTGCAGCTACCATATAAAATCCTTCTGGTAGCAATCCTGCTATCTGTGTAGTCATGGGCTGATCAATGGGAATTTCTAATCCCCATGTGCGCGCGACTCCATTCTCAATTACTATATTGTCAGTGCCATTAGATAAATATGTTCGCCCGTTAACTTCATCAGCGTCAATCCTATCAGAAAGAAACAATCCACTTTTTATCAACGTAGTACTTAAAGCCCCACCCGTATTTATAACTCTGTACAATTCATCGGAAGACTGATACACAGCAACTTTATCATTAGACCAAGCTGCGGAGATTGAAGCTATAATCTCCTTAGAAAATCCATCTCTTCGCTCTAAGTGATCAGTATGTAAGTTAATATTCTCCGCATCTTCTAACTCACCAGGCTTCATATTTTCCGAAGGGGTGACATTATTCAATCCAAGTATTTCTGGGATGTTAGTTAATTTAGGTTCAGCCATTAAAATATACCACCATAATGAACTGTTCCTGTCCCTCGCCTACGCTCGTTACGCAACTCTTCAATAAAAATAGAAAGACGCTCTTCCCAAGCACCTTTAAAATCACCAGATAGATCAGGATTAAATGTTTCGGCGTCGTGTATGTTATATGCTAAATGGCGCATATAAAGTATTAAGCTTCTTTGATGACGAGTCTCTGTTAATGAGAACTCAGAACCGTCATCTTCAATGTCTGTAGCAGGATAATCAGTGGTGTGGAGAAGTAAAGTGTTGTCAATCTGTGGGATAGGAGCAAGTCTGTATTTGTCCTTTATCATGTCCGATATAAGTAGCTTAGGAAGTCCAACTGCATTCGGCCAATCACCCAACTGTTCGCTACCATAATCATCAGTTACAAATGAGAAATCCATATCAATAAAGTTAATAAGTTGTAACGGTCTTCCTTGTGTTTCCAACTGCGCCCGCCTTAGTTTAAACGCAGTTGAAGGTACATCTATCAATGGGTCATCAGCAGTAACTACTATTCCTGATCTTTCACTAACGAAGATTTTAGTCCTACGAGCAAACTCTCTTTGAGCCTCATTCATAAACTCATAAACTTGGTCATCGCTAAATAGAAAGTCCTCTTCTGTATCCTCCATTTCCGTACGAAATAAATCTTTTAAATCTTCAGTAGTGAATGCCATTAGTTACTTTGTGCCTCTGCGTCTTTCTTGATGAGCTTATCCCAAAGCGAATCACGCTCCTTAGCTTTAACTTCAAAACCTACTATCTTACTTATAGCGTGAGTATGTGGTGAACTATTTGCTGTAAAACTACCACGGTCGTTCTTAACTACTAAAACGTTCATGGCCTCCATAATTGCAGCTATACGCTCTTGCCCTGCAAGAGCTTCTTTAACAGGCGGCGCTTCAACTGCTTTTAATTCGTCATCCTTAACTGGGAACGCTCCATACTTCATACAATCTTCAATAACAGTAGGCGCAACTAGTATAGCTTGATCTTTTTTAAATACAATCGTATAACCAAGAAGAGTACGTACGGTGAAATCTCTATTCATTTTCAACATAACTGCTTCTGTATAAATCGGCATTTCTCTATCTCCTAAAAAATGAGGGGCTGGAAGGCAGCCCCCCGAACATGGACACCCGCTGTCATAAATTATTCAGGTTGTACTTCATTGGCACGTTCATCGATTACATAACTAAACTCAAGATAACCTACACCAGCAGTAGATACAGAAGTCGTTTGAATTAAATCCAAATCGATTGCATCTTGGCCAGCGTACTCAAAGCCAGTAATCGTTAACGGCTTCCTGCCAGTAGACTTCAAATCGAGAGGAGAAGAAGAATAACGATCAGTGTCGTCACCATCTCCTACATCGACCGTAGCAGCCGCAGGACCAACCCAAGCAGTTGTAACAACTAAGTTACCCGATATGATTCGGGCACCAGTAGGTATTCCAGCTGCCTCTAAGATTGTAGACGCCGTAACCGGCGTTCCCAAATCTTCAAAAGTAAAATCAACTTTTGAATAGAGAGGGTATTGTCTACCGTTGTCTTTAGTAATACTCATAACGCCTCCTATGCTCCAGTTGAAGTATCAAGAACGAATAAACCAAAATCTTCGTCTGCTTGATTAAAAATTGATCGGAAAACAGGTTTCTTCAAACCGAGAATTTTACCAACCGAAATACCCTGTTGGTTCTCGTAATCAAAACCTTTCTCCACCCATTCAGGCGCGCCAATATCGGCTAAACCTAAAGCTTGTGCTCCGCAGAAAAGAATACGTTGCCCATCTACATTAGAACCAGAACCCCATTTACTACCACCGGCTATACCTTTGGTATTAAAAATGTGGCGATACTCATAGATAGCCAAACCATCAACCATGATAGGCGCAGCAAATCCTTTAAACAAAGGACTATTCGCGCTTCGTGGTCCTGCATTACGCCAAGCAGCTAAAAAGTCAACGTCCAATTTCAATTTAGCCAAACCGGTTGGAGTCATGAAGACGTTGTACATCTCCAAGCCATCGTCACCACGTAATGGTCGAATGAAATTTTCTTTAGCGTAAGCTTTTGCTTCAACTAACATAGCCCAACTTGGAACATCCTCTGCTTCAACAGCTCCAGTATCACCTGGCTGCAAGGAGAGAGTGCCAAAATCCCATCTACGATGGCGATTAGTAGTTGGTGCTGTAACGTCAGCAGCAAAATCAAGGAATGGAAGATCAGAACCTACACGTGCGGCTCCATTAGTTTTGAGGGTATAACTAACTCCTGACAGAGTTAGTATTGCCATTTGATCTATACGATCAGAAAGCCAGTAAGCCAATATATCTCGTGATTGCTCACGGAAATTAACAACTGTTCTCTGTTCGGCCATTCTACCTTCATGCTTATTAGCATGACGTAGTTGATCAAGTTGGATAACTTGATCAAAGGCTTTACCAGCTTCTTCGTTACCTTCTAGGGTACGATCACCGGCAACACCATCGCCTTCAAGATCAGCAACTAATGTAATTACCGCGCGTGCGCCTTTCTCAGTCTTAGTAAGTTCAGTAATGCGCTGAATCATAGCATTCATGCCTTCACCAGTGAACCTATTTAAGAACTGAGCGTTTCGAGCGGCTTTCCAGATAAGACGAGACCAAATCGTTAGCTCCTCATCTAAAAGCGCTCCAAAATTAGTAAGTGCCATAACTGGCTCCTCCTATTAAGGTTAAACACGCAATTCGAATAAACTAACTATATTATTACCCTAGCAAGGCTGTTGATCTGTCGTGCCAACTCCCGGAAAGCGACCCTTTTATGAGGTTACGATACTCAGTAGCTATATCGTGCTACAGTCGAAAAACTAATACTAACACTAGTTTTAATCAAAATCACCACGCATACGTTTAATAGTATCCTCAGGCAATGCTTCAATTTCTTCATCAGTAAGCTTACTAGCTTCGGGCAACTCAGTCCGAAGTCCATTAGTATCACTGTCTTGCCCAGCATTACTTAAATCAGGTGCTAACCGTCTTTGCGTTTGAATATTTCTTCCAATATGCGTTCCTCTAGGGAACCGTTTAGAATTAGTATTTTGCGCACCAGAATTTTTTAGTGCTTCTTCTTGACCAGCTGCATTATCTGCATCAGAGCTAACTAAAGTAAGTTGCGCAGCTTCTAGAAGAGCATCTCTTTTAGTCTGAGTACCTTCAGAACCAACATATAATCCTTTAGCTAGTCGTAATGTTCTACTAACTAACGCTTGATCATAATCTTTATGATCAGGATTAAACTCATCAAAATCCACTTCGAGTTTATCCACAGTAGAGTCATATAAAGTATTTTCACGAGCCTCGTTAGTAACTCCTTCTGTAGACTCATCAGACAAAGCATTCATATATGATCTGTTTAAATGACGAATCTCTTTACGAATCTCCCGTTTTTGAGCATCATCGGAAGAAGCATCTAACTTTTCTTCTAAAGTACCTATAACAGTATCAATTTTCTCAGACTCAAGTTGTTCTGGCTTAGCAGGCTGAGTAGTTTGATTTCCTCTTAAAGACTCATTTTCAGCTTTAAGTCGTTCTACTTCTTTGTCAGAGACGTCAAGTCTTCCAGCCACTGAATCGTAACGAGACTTAGGGATATATTTAGCCCCCGGCTTCTCTGTTTCCCCACCTTTCGCCTTTTCGATATCTTCTGGAGTAATTTTATCATCTTCAGGTTTACCTTTATCTTCTGCTCCATCACCTCGATTTTTAGCATCCAATGCCGCTTGATCTTCCACGATATCTTGCATGATCGTGCCGTCATCAGTTACTGATGTTCCCGCTTCTGCTACACCCATTTCTCATCTCCTGTTCAGAGTTAATTAATTAATTAATTAGAAATTACGTTTGCGGAGTCCTGATTTAGTCTTTCGTTTTTTATTATCTTTAGCTGCCATTTCTACTTCTTTATCAAGTCGTCTCTTCCTAGCTTTTACCTTTTTTTCA
>SDBS01005164.1_pt1 | contig 12763 bp, 2 predicted proteins | sample 2277091 | NCBI WGS metagenome assembly SDBS01 (sample SAMN10404972, study PRJNA504765) | marine sediment metagenome | isolation source: marine sediment core GS10_PC15, 163 cmbsf | place: Arctic Ocean: Southern Knipovich Ridge | collected 2010 | reverse complement strand
TTTAATGAAAACTACAATTCTATTATTGGTGGAACAGGTTCAGGAAAATCATCTATAATAGATATCTTTAAATATCTTTTCGGAAGTCTTGGTCTAAATAATAAATTTAAGAAAATAACCCTAAATAGATTAAGAGATATCCATAATGTTGGTACTAAGTTTGTCTTGTATTGCCAAAAGAATGCTGATATCTATAAAATTATTAGAGAAATTCCTTTAATAGAAAAAGAATTGAAAAGCAAGGATATTGAAAAATTAATATTAAATTTACCAAGTTGTGAAATTTTCAAACTTATTGCGGGTCAATTTAACAAAATAAGTGATGGCATTGATGAGATTTTCCAACCGGTCATATTTGGTCAAAATGAACTTTTAGATTATTCTTTTGATTCTGGAGATTTAGTAAATATGTTTGATTTAAAAGTAAAAGACAAAATTTATGAAGATTTTATTTTATTCTATGAAGAAATTAAAGAGAGAATTAAGGTTGTTGATGATTTAACTAAATTAAATGACGAATTATATGAATTAGACTTTCAAATAGAAGAATTTAATAAAATAATAGAAGAAAGACAAAAATTGCTGGAAGATATTAAGGAAAATTTTCCTTATATCGATACTTATAACAAAGAAAGACAAATTTACAAAGGATTGATGGAAAAATTAAATAATAATAAAGAAATAATAGAGTCCTTTTTGAAAGAACTCATTCTTGACGTAAAAGTAATAGATTTGACTGAAGTTAAAAATAACGATCTTTTTGAGCAGATTAATGAGATTATCCAACAGATTTTAGAGGGATTTAAAGATTTCAAAATTAAAGCAGATAAATTTAAAGAACTAAAGGAAAAAATTCAAAATATCTATAATAGTGAATTAGAAATAATATATACTAAATACGATTTAGAATTTAAAGAATTTTGCAAACATAATAACATTCAAGATAATATAGCAATTCAAGAATATATTAATTCTCAAGAGAGTGGCAAAAATATTTTAATTTTAAAAAAGCAAGAAATTGAAAAAGAGATTGAAAAATTGAATGAAGAGAAAGCTCTACTTTTTAATGATATTGCCATGTTGTATGAAAAAAATAGACATTTATTAGAGACATGGAGAAGATATGCCAATGAATTTACAAGACAGATGCATGGTCTGACAAAAATTGAAATTGAATCAGAAACAGATTCTGAGGTATATGCTAATGTTTTAAAAGAATTAGGTCTAAATTCTTCTCAAATAAAAAAGATTGTTATTAATATTAAACCAGATGTTTTTTTTGAATTATACATGAATGAAAGAGAGAATTTTAAAGAAAAACTACAAGAATTAAAATTTAAAGAAGTAACAATAGAAAAAATTATTGGGAATTTCAATGAATCCTTACAATTAAGATGTAACTTATGCCTTGAGAAGCAGTTAGTGAAGTTTTTCTTAAAGAAAAACAATAGATTTAATTCAATTGATGATTTATCCACTGGAGAACGATGCGCAACTTTATTAAACTTTGTTTTTTGTCAAGCAGACGAGCCAGTTATCATTGATCAACCAGAAGATAATATAGATTATAATTATATAAAATCTACAATAAACATACTAAAGGACCAAAAAGTCATAAGACAATTTATTATTGTGTCTCACAATCAAAATCTACCTGTTTTAGCGGATGCTGATTTAATATTGACAATGAATAATATTGATGATAAAAAAATTGAAATTCAAAACAGAGGAAGTCTTGAAAATGAAGAGATTCATAATTCTATCCTAAACTTAGAAGGAGGTAGGGAAGCTTTTAAGCTAAGAATGAAGAAATATCAATTAATTGAGATTTAATTAGACATTTATTAATATTAAAAAAGTAGAAAACTATTATGGCATCAAATTCAACAGAAAGTTCCCAAAAGACAATTCCCGATTTTAACATTGGAGAAATTGTAAAAGCTCGAGATCGGTTGTGGCGTATAGATCAAATTCATAAAGTAGAAAAAGATTTTAAAGAAGTAAAGAAAAAATTTATCTATTATTCTGTTAGTAATATTACAGGTCAGCCATCGTCTCAAGTATTGATTCCTGATATTGAAGAGATTAGGAAGTCAGCTGTCCCAAGACCTACACCTGACAAGGTTGGTTCACCCAGATATCAAAAATTGTTATTAAATGCAATTAAATTGGATTTAATATACGGAACAACCTCTTTTATCAGCCTTCAAAATTCAAAAGTCATTCCCATATCTTATCAGATGGTGCCTGTCTTAATGGCTTTAAACCTGAAGAAAGTACGGTTATTGTTGGCGGACGATGTGGGGTTAGGCAAGACTATTGAAGCTGGTTTAATTTTACAAGAACTGTTAGGGCGTAAGAAAATTAACAGGGTTCTATTTGTAACCCCTGCAAATCTACGAGAACAGTGGCGAGGGATATTAAAAAGCTTCTTTGGGATAGATGCGGTCATAATGTCCAGCAGAAATCGAAGAAGGTTAGAGTCCGAGCTGCTCCTTGATGGTAATCCTTGGGGGTATTATAATTTCGTTATTACATCTATTGATTATGCTAAAAAACCCATGATAAAATATGAAATCCTTCAGTTTGATTGGGACATGATAATAGTTGATGAAGCGCATAATGTTATGATGCCTCATTTAGGAATCACAGATACCAGCTCTGATAAAGTCAAACAAAGTTATAGTTTTGTGAAAGCTTTAGCAGATGAAGATAAATTCCCTCATTTTCTTTTGTTAACCGCTACACCTCATAATGGCTATAAAGATTCTTTTGCCAGTCTACTCCAAATGATTAATCCAAAAATTATATCTAATAATAATTTAAAAAAACCGGAAATAGATCGTGAGTTATCAACAAAACATATATGTCAGCGGAGAAGGAGTGATGTGGAAAAATGGATTTCGAGTAGCAAATATGAAAAAAGTCCTTTTCCAATACGAGAACCAGGGATCGAAAAGTTTATTGAACCATCTCAACAATTTTATGATACTCTTAAGCTTTTAAGTAAGTTTTCAAACCATGTCTTAAAGAGTTTTGAAGGTAAACCTGAAAAACAAAAGAAATTTAATTATTGGGTGATCTTTCATTTCCATAAACGGATGATAAGCTCACCACATGCATTATTATGCTCAATTAATCATCGAACAAAGGAAATAGATAAAAGGCTTCAAAAGAAAAATCTTGAACTAGAAGAATCTCAAAGTTTCTTATCTCTTCAAGAAGCGGCACAGTCGGTTTTAGATGGAAATGAGACCGACACGTTATCGGAAGAGGATCGTGATGAAAAAAGTGACAAGGCGGGTTTAACTGAAGGTTTAAAAGATTTACAAATAGAAAAACAAATTTTAAACGCTATTAAAGATACTATTCCCGAACTAAAGAAAAAAGATAACAAAATTCATCGTCTTTTAGAAGATACTTTACCGACAATGTTTAGAAAATCAGGAAAAGTAATAATTTTCACTAGATATATTGATACCTTAACTTATATTGTAGAAAACCTCAACTTACAAATAGAGAATAAATCCTTGAGATATAAGGACTTTAAAATTTTCAATATCCATGGAAAATTAGCGTCACAAAAAAGACTTGAAGCATATAATAATTTTTTAAAAGAAGATAAAGCCATTTTGGTAACTACAGACTGCATGGCCGAAGGTATAGATCTCCAATTCTCGGCTAACCAACTTATTAATTATGAACTCACATGGAATCCTAACAGGTTAGAACAAAGAAACGGGAGAATAGATCGTTTCGGACAACCAAAAAAGAAAGTTTATATTCGTACTTTTATTATGGATAATACTCTTGAGATGGATATCTTAAATTTGCTAGTTAATAAAGCTAATAGAATAAAGGAAGATTATGGTTTTGTGCCAGGTTTTTTTGGTGATCCTAAGGCAATAATAGACCATATATATCAGAGACAACAAAAAAAAGCTCAAGTTGATGGCACATTAGATAGATGGGTTGGGATATCTAATATCGTACTAGAAAGTTTGGTCTCTATCTTTTTTTCAGAAACAAATTACGAAGAAGTTCTTAAAGATTCTTTTTACGGACAAAATAATATAAATTTAGACGAGATAGAGCGTCGAATGCATTTAACCAAAGAAGCTATTGGAGATGACAAAACTTTGTATGACTTTTTGGAAGGCGCATTAAGGTTATACTCTGGACAAATAAATTCGTTGGAAGATAATGAAGAAATTTTTCAAGTTATTCTTCCTGAAAAAATTCAGAAAGAGATTGGAATAACATTCAAAGATATTTATAAAATAACTACAAATATGGAGATATCCGCAAAAAATAGTGATATTGAGGGCATTAATCTTAAAAATAGTTTAGTCTCAGGATTAATTGAAAAAGTAAAAAATGAGGCATTTTCCGAAAGACATGATTTTTATGGTAGAACAGCGGCTGTCTCTAGTTCAGAAATTACAGATGTTACAGTAATTTTCAATGTAAAGATAAGATATGTGGTAAATACGGAACCGAAAAGTTTAATGGAAGAAATTGCTCAATTGGGTATCGAATTATTCATTCCTGAAGTTATCTTAACTGAAGCTGATATTAATAAAATATGGCATTCTCGATGGGAAAACCATGGAAAAAGCGAAAAATACATACAGAAACACTTAAAAAGAGCTCTTGAGCTAGAGAATCTCGACAAGCTCCTTGTGGAGTTGGGAGAGATACGATTGAGAAGCATTGTAAAAGAGCGCAGAAAAATGATCAAAAACTTGAAAGAACAAGGCGTTGCAGCAGATATGGAAGGAATTGATGACATTGAAGTGGTCGGTGTTGATATGTTAACCTTAACAATAATATATCCTATAAGCGAAGGTGAGTAAAAGTGGCATCAAAAAGTTCTTCTTTAAGACACATTGAGGCAAGTGGGGGATTATTTACAGAAAATATTTTGTTGAGATTACGTGATAAACCAGATCAGTTAAAAATTGGAAGAATTGAGTCATTTATCGAAAAGGATACTAAACTGTTAAGAAACCAATTTGAGAAAAAAAGAGACGAGATTTTTAAGTGGTGTTGCGACACTTGGGACGATATTTCACCAATTATCGAGAAGATTTCCCTAGAAAAACTAATCCAACAGTGGTTAATACCATTTTTCAATCAGTTTGGACATGAATTAGAAGAGTTTGTTCTAAACGAGAGAAATATTGATGATGATAATCCTTTAAAAGGTTTTAAAATAAGATTCCAATCTAAAGATTCTAAAAATCCCTTTTTTCATTTTGTTCCTGAAAACGAAAATTTCAAGGATAATGTAAAATCTAATCCTCAGAACCATCCTTATCATAATCTATGTCAAGAACTTATCAATTTCAATTTGGAAATTAAGTGGTTATTTCTCTCAAATGGGAGACTCTTACGCATATTAACGAAATATTATCATACATACTCGACTGGTTATGTACAATTTGATTTAGAAAACATCTTCTCCAACCGAGATAAAAAAGAGTTTGATACTTTATTTGCAATGATCCATCAAAGTCGCTTTATCGATACTTCAAAAGAGAAAGTCTTTCTAATAGATTTATTTAAAAAGCAATCATCCTCTGAAGGTGCGAAGATTGGAGATGCTCTTAGATTTAGCGTTGAAAAAGCAATACATCTACTTGGAAATTCTTTAATCCAACAAAATCCAGAGTTTTTAGATGAGATTCTCCTAATAAGAGATAATTTAAGTGATTTTTTAAACGATTATTATGCAGAACTATTACGAATTATATACCGTATCATATTTATTTTATACGCAGAAAAAAGAAAAATGTTGCCGGTAAAAAAAGGCATATATTTAGAACATTTTTCCTTAGATTCGATGAGAAAACTCGCTGAAAAACAGTTAAGAGTCGAAAAAAGTAGAGATTTATGGAAAAAATTGTTCATAACGTTCAGATTGGTAAGAGATGGAAATAAATTACTTGAAGTTAATAGTTTTAACGGAAGTTTGTTTAAGGACGAGAATTTATCCATTATTGTAGGTAAGAATCTCTCTGTTACTAATGATATAATAATTAGAGTTATAAGATTATTAACAACTTTTAAAGATGCAAATATTCGTCAAAATATTAATTTTTCAATTGAGGAGGAAGAGATTGGTTCTATTTATGAGTCGCTCTTAGATTTAAAACCTCATTTAGCATCAAATTCTGAGTTTAAGTTAATATCCCAGACAGCAGAAAGAAAAAGTACAGGATCCTATTATACTCCGAAATCATTAATTGATATATTGATAAGAACAACTCTTCAACCCTTAGTTGAGGACAAATTAAAAAAGGTTGGAAATGATTTAGATAAAAAAAAAAAAGCAATATTGGATTTGAAAGTATGTGATCCTGCCTGTGGAGGAGGCACTTTTCTTTTATCAGCTTTAGATTTTTTAGGAAAAAAATTAGCAGAAGTAAGAACTGGTTCTGATTCTCCATTAGAGGATGATTTAAGAGATGCAAGAAGAGAAATTTTGCAGCATTGTATTTATGGGGTCGATATAAATCCACTTGCAGTAGAATTAGCAAAGATATCTCTTTGGCTCAGAGCATGCGTTAAAGACAAACCTCTTAATTTCCTGGACAACCATATTAAATGCGGGAACAGTTTGATAGGACTGGGACAAAAAACCGATATAAGTGGTATTAACCCTGATGCTTTTAAAGCTGTTTCTGGAAATCCTAGTACAGGAATACCAAAAGAGAATACTAAATTACAGAATATGGCTCGGAAAATAATTAGAGATGAAATTAAAGAGCAGAGAAAATCCAAGAGAAAAATTACGACGATCACAGCATATATGACGGATACTAGGACAGCAGATATTTGTAGTGCAAAATTTCAAGAAATTATTGATATGTCTGAGAGGGATCCAAAAGAAATAAAGAAAAAAGTAAAAAGATATGAGGATTTAAGAAAAAATGAAAATTATCTCCAAGCTCTTAATGAAGGAAACATCTGGACTTCAACTTTTTTTTGGCCATTCGAAGGTACTGCATTAGGTGAGATACCAAGATACACAACTATTGAACAACTTAGAGAAAAATCGGATGATCCTGAATTGGAAAAATTAATGGGAAAAATTAAAAATATAGCCCAAGAAAATAAATTTTTTCACTGGTATATAGAATTTCCCGAAGTGTTTTCAACAGATAGAGGAGGTTTTGATTGTATTTTAACTAATCCTCCATGGGATGTATATACCTTGAAGACAGATGAGTTTTTTGCACAATTTAATGAAGAAATTGCTTCTGCTCGATCAAAAGAAAGAGCAGCTCTAATTAGACAGCTTAATGTACAAGATCCAAAACTGTTTCAGAAGTATGTCACAATAAGAAATCTTTTTGAAAAAGGTAAAAATTATTTTAAAAATTCAGATTTTTATAGTTATACAGCAATAGGGCAGTTAGATGTATATCCAATGTTTATTGAAAGGACTTTTTTATTGGTGAATAATAAAGGAGCACTGGGAGTTGTTTGTCCAAATGGTTTTATAAATTCATATTCCGATTTCTTCAAAAAACTATATAATGATAAAAATATTAGACAATGCTTAGGTTTCATTAATACGAAAAAAATATTCTCGGATGTTGCTTCTCAGAAACAATTTATTACTCTAAGTTTAAGTAAGAAAAAAAATCAAAAACCGAGTTTTCAATTTAATATTGAAGAAGTGGAAAATGCTTTTAAAAAAGAAAACTATTTTTATATGAACTATGATGACCTTGTTTTAATAAATCCTTTAACTATTACCCCTCCGTTTGTTAAAAACCATTTTGAATTTTCATTATTGATAAAAATTTATAAAAATTCGGATTTATTAATGAAAAATATAAAACAAATAGAAAAGAAAATGAAAATCCATAGAATGTTCCATATTACTGATGATAGGAGAAAGGGTCTTCTTTTTTATAAGGAAGAATTAGAAAAAAAAAGATTGGATTTTAATGAAAATACACAAATTTACAAAAATGAAAAAAGTATATATTATCCTGCATATGAAGGGAAATTAATCTATCATTATGATTACTTACATGGAACATATAAAGATGTTGATTATAAAACCAGAACCAGTAGAAGATCAAGATGTAATATTAACCACACTAAGAATTTAATTTCAGCTGAACCAAGATATTGGGTAGAAAGAAAAGAATTTATAAAAAAAATATCTGAATGGGACTATCAAGAAAAATGGTTTTTATGTTATAGAGAAGCAACGGGACCAAAAAACAACCGTACAATCATATTCACAATATTACCTTGGTTTCCAACTGTATATACTATATATTGCTACTATCACGTAAGTGCTAAAGATGCCTTAATTTTATTAAGTCAATTTAATACCTACATTATGGATTTTGTATTTAGGAAAAAAATGGCTACCAATCACTTAACTCAAGATGATATTGCACAGTTACCGTTTATTCCAATGGAATTAATAGAAAAGAATTTTGATATAATTTTACCCTTAGTCTGGGAATTGGTTTACTTCAATGAATCTTTGAGAGATCTTGCAGAAGAACTAAAATTAGATTCAAAAATTTTTAATTTTAATAAGAACAGAAGATTTGAATTGATGAGAAGATTAGATGCAATTTATGCATGTTTGTGGGGTCTAAAAGAAGAGGATGTTATTTATATTTTAGATGATTTTAATGTTGAAAAAAAGAGAGAAATCGAAATTTATGGAGAATTTCGATCTCAACAAGATATTTTAAGATATATAATGGAATATGAAAAAACCTTAAGGAGATAGAGTTGTTAAACATAAATAAATATTTTAAATTGAATAAGAGTTGTTTGAATAAAAATGAGTAATATATCAACAGACCAAAAACCCCAAAATATCTTCCTTATTGCCGACCACCTTCAAAAAACCTATAAAAAATTCGTTAAAACTTTCCAGAAGTTCCAAAATCCCGACATTCAAGAATGGGTTGACCTGCAAATGGAGAGGAAGGATCTCTTGTATAAAGATCCGCTAATCGAATTAGAATATCAATTTGAAAAAGGAAAACCATTACAAAAATATGTGAGAGAAGGAATTTTTGATCCTAAAATACTTGAAATTTACAATATTGAACCTTATAAGCACCAATCTGATTCTCTTGACAAGGTTTGTATAGAGAATAAAAATATCATGGTCTCAACGGGAACTGCCTCTGGAAAAAGTATGTGTTTCTGGATCCCAATCGTTAATACTTGCTTAAAAATGAAAGAGCAAGGTTTAGATGGTATTAAAGCAATTGTTATCTTCCCAATGAACGCCCTCGTTAACTCCCAATTTTATGGACTTGTAAAGACTCTGCACGGTACTGGATTAAAAGTCGGGAGATATACGGGTGACACGCCTCACCCAAAGGAAGAGGGTTTAAAGTTACTAAAAAAGAATTATGATAGGGAACCTTACGATAGTGAATATGTCTCTCGAGAAGAAATTAAAGAAAAGCCTCCTGACATTTTAATAACCAATTATGTTATGTTAGATTTAATATTGATGCGATTCGATGATAGATATCTATTCCCTGAGCAATATAAGGGTTATCTAAAATATTTAGTTTTAGACGAGATTCATACATATTCTGGAAATATGGGTGCGGATGTAGCAGGACTTATTCGCAGATTAAAAGAAAAAACAGATACAAGCGGTAAGATTAGATGTATTGGGACTAGTGCTACAATTAAAAAGAATAAAAAATCAGAAGGAACATCATCTATAATTGAATTTGCTGAAAAAATATTTGGAGAAAAATTTGAACCTTCAAGTTTAATTGAAGCTACCTTTGTTAACCTAAAATTCTTAGATAAAGATCTTATACCCCTTCCAGAAAAAATAACGGTACAAGATTCTGATTTGAAGGAATTTGATGGAAGTTTTGGTACTATAATTCCGTTAGCAAATAGTTTATTGGGTCGTCAATTAAAACAAGATGAACGTAATCAGAAAAATCTTGGAGCTCTTTTTCATAGACATCCAACTATAGTTTTTTTAAGAAATTCATTAAGAGAGGAAGCTAAAGCGCTAAAAAATTTAGCTAAAGAATATAAAGACAGATTAAGACCAGATGAAACTGAAGAAGACTGTCTAAAAGAGCTAATAGCAGCATTTTTATTAGGGACTGTTGCCAAAATTACTGTTCAAAATAAGGAACGCCCAATTTTGGTTCCAAAATTACATTTATTTTTTACTCAAGGGCATGAAATATCATCTTGCATCTCAAAGAATTCACCTCCTCATCTGAATATTAAAGGCGATATTGAATGTAAGACTTGTGAAAAAGATGGTTTTAAAACTAATGCATTTCCTATGTATTTTTGTAGGATTTGTGGGCATGAATTCTATAGTGTCTTAATCTCGGATAATTATGTTATTCCTCGAACTTTTGATACAGAAGAAGTTGGTGAGTTAGCTTATTTAACACCAAGCACGAAAGAGAACGAAAAATGCATGCCCCCTGAAAGCTGGTATGATGATAAGGGAAAAATCAGAAAAGGTTATAAAAATTCTAGACCGGAAATTACAGAATATTGTCCAAGATGTAATGTCATTAATTCACAGTGTTCATGTTCTGAAAAATTAGATGTCTGGAAAATTCCTTATCCTTTTCAATTATGTCCCTCATGTAATACTTTCTATACGAAACGAACAGGAGAATATGGAAAACTTTTTTCTTTCAATTCAACAGGTCGTAGTTCGGCTACTGATGTCTTAACAATCGAAGTGTTAAAGAAGTTAAATAAGGATCAAAAAAAGATCATTATTTTTACTGATAACAGGCAAGATACGGCACTGCAAGCAGAGCATCTAAATGAATTTAAACGGAGAATTAGTTTCCGAAGAGATTTTTATCATACATTAAAAAATGTTGAAGCAAAGAATATAAATAATGGAAATACAACCGACATTAATATTGGCAAAACAATTTTTCAATATTTAGATGAGAATAATATTCTTCCTGATTTTCAAAAACTTGAAGAAAAAGAGGATGAATTTGGTCTTGGGACTCCTCCGGAAAAAGAATATACAGCGTTTCTTAAATTTTTAGCTCTTTCAGATATAATACATTCTCGTTATTTTTTAGATATTAACCTTGAAAAGCTTGGTTTATTGAAGATTGAATATGTAGGATTAGGTAAATTAACCAAGAGTAATTACATTTCAGACCTACCGTTCTTCAAGAATAGATCTGAGGAAGAACGATATGATTATATAAGAGGGATTCTAGATATTTTTCGGTGGAATGGTGCTATAGGAAACAAGGTCTTTGATAATACAGTCCAAAAATACGAGGAATGGAAGGAAAAATTAAATGAAGAGATATTGTTTGACATAAATAAAGCACACTACGAAAAAGTAGGATATAGCATGGAAAAAGCGCCTAAAAAATATCATGAAAAACAACAAAGAATTGTTTTTAAGAGAATTTCATGGCATAATACTGTTCTAATCAACTGGACAAAAAAGTATTTTTCAATAGATGATTTTGAAAAGGCTAAAGAAATTCTTGAAAAAACCATTGAAACTTTAAAGGCTACACAATTCTTAAGTGACTTCTGGACAAAAAGAAAGTCTTACAATCTTCTTCAAATAAGGGAAGGCAAAATTCTTTTTAAATTAAATAATGATAATCAATATCTCAAATGTCCTAAATGTTCAAGAACTTATCAATTTAAAAATTATAAGCTTTGTACTAATCGAAATTGTCGTAATTTGGAAAGTGTTAACATTGATCCTAAGAACTTCTATTTCCAGTTATATGATCAATTAATAGACAAAGAATCGGAAGTCTTCGCTAAAGAACATAGCGCTCAAGTTGGAGGTATCATGCGGGAGAAATTTGAGCAAAAATTCCAAGAAAATACAGTAGGTTCTACTAATGTCTTAGTATGCACCCCCACAATGGAATTGGGTATTGATATCGGCGAACTTTCAGCGATAATTATGAGAAATGTGCCACCTGATCCAAGCCGATATGCTCAGCGAGCAGGAAGAGCGGGTAGAAAAAACCAGCCCTCAATTATTTTAGTATTTTGTGGAACGGGTTTTGCCAAGGGTCCTCATGACCAATACTTCTATAATGCACCAGAAAAGATAGTATCGGGGAAAATTACAGCACCCAATTTCTTATTAGATAATAAAAAACTCATATCGAAACATATTCATTCTGCAATTATAGAAACCCTGTCTTTTAAAATGCCTTATAAAATTAGAGAAATCATTGACTTAAGGAAAGAGGCAGAAAATTATCCTTTTTATGACTCCTTCAAGAATGATGTATTACAAAAAATACAAAATAATAAACCGTTACTTATAGCTACCATTAAAAGAATATTTAGCAACGAAATATCCAATTTTAAATGGCTAAATGACACTTTCATTAGTGTTAAAATAAGTCAATTTGAATCTGATTTAACGGAAGTTTTAGATAATTTTCGTGACTCGTACAAAACATTGTCAGAAGAAATTAAATTTCTCTCAGAAAAAAACCTTCACGAGGGCCTCGATACAAAAGAAGGACGAGAATTTAGAGCATTATCAAGAAGATTAAGTGATATGCGTGAAGGCATACGCCCTTTTGATACTTTTAGTTTCTTTAAAAATTATGGTTTCCTGCCGAATTATGCCTTTCCAAGTGCTACTACTCTTTTAACAATGTACGATACCTATAATTCAGATTATCATGATAATTGGAGGAAATCAGTTATAGCTATCCGTGAATTTGCCCCCCACAATCAGGTATATTTCCTT
>SDBS01005163.1_pt1 | contig 12767 bp, 21 predicted proteins | sample 2277091 | NCBI WGS metagenome assembly SDBS01 (sample SAMN10404972, study PRJNA504765) | marine sediment metagenome | isolation source: marine sediment core GS10_PC15, 163 cmbsf | place: Arctic Ocean: Southern Knipovich Ridge | collected 2010 | reverse complement strand
CTTAGGAAATTGAGTCAATTAATAACAGAAATTTCTTTTGATAAACTAAAGTCTCTAGTTTATCATAAAAGAATTAAAACAAAATGGACTAGCAATAGTGATCCAGTCAAAGTAAAGGAATTTGTGTCAGATAATTATCACTTTTACAAAGACTACAAAGCGAAGCTTATCTGTACCCCGTGCTTTTTGCTATCTATTGAGTCAAAGTTTTACCAACAAAGTGAAACAGAATTCATTATTGAGAGTAATCATGGAAGAACTGAACTAACTATAATTTCAGAAATTCCAAAATGCCCTCAATGTAACAAGCCTTATCAAAAAGCAAGCAAACGGTGGGAGTGCATACATGGAAATGATAAGATGGTTCAAAAATTCAGAAGAAAATGAGTAATCCTCCTGAAGAAACTTTGACTATGAATGATGATCTTCTAGTTGAATTATCTGAAGCACAAAATGTTAAGGCATTTAGAGAGAACTGAAAAATGACTGTCAATAAACCAGAATTTGAGAGTTGGGATAATATTCCCAAATACTCTCATTATATTGCAGAGCCAAAGCTTGACGGGATGCGTTGTTTATTGGTTAAAAAAGATGACAGACTTGAATTAATGCGTGATGATGGCAGAAAAAAGAGCGTTCAATTTCCAGAAATTATTGATGGCTTAGAGAATATCAAAATTCCTAATGGCACAATAATTGACGGAGAAGTTTGTATCTTAACCAGTGAATTAACGTCAGATTTTCAAAGTCTATCAAAGAGAATTAATCTTAATGATGCAATGAGAATCAAGCTATTATCTGCAAATAACCCAGCTAGTTTTGTTGCTTTTGATATAGTTCAGCATGAAAATCAAGACATTAGAAACGTGCCATTAATGGAGAGAAAAAATATCTTAGAAGAAATCAAAGTCCAACAAGTTAAAGAATACGACATTAATGAGCTTGCAAAGCTAGTCAAAGAACTAGACATGGAGGGAATGGTAGTCAAAAATCCAAACTCTTCATATTCAGATAAATGGTACAAGTTCAAGAATTTAGCTGAATATGACTTTAAAGTAGTTGGTTATAACTCAAAAAAGAGAAAAATATCTAGCCTAATTCTTGAAGACATGGATGGAAAAGACATGGGATCAGTTAATTATCCTAGTAATTGGTCGCAAGAAGCTGATCCAGTTGGAAAAATTGCAATTGTTTTAGTTCAAGTAATGAAAGACAAAAATCAAAAGGTACGCTTTCCAGTTCTAAAAGAATTAAGATAATGGAATTAGAATTTCTTAGTGAAAAAAAAGAATGTCTAGTTTTACAGCTAGATGAGGCAGACAGGCGGTTTAAAATTGGAATTGGAAAAATGGGAGATGTAAAAAACAGAATTGACCAACTAGAAAAAAATAGGACGTTCTCATTAAGAAAAAAATTTTTAATTAAAACAATTTCTTACTATGAGAAAATTCAAGAGTTCAAGAAAATTACTGCTTCCTTAAAAAATGAATTAAAATTGTTGAATGTTGATCCGAAAGATGAACTGATTTACATTGAAGTGATAAATGGATATGTTTCCATGTCAAGAAGAAAAAACGAATTAGAGGAAGAAAGAAACTCTATTGTTAAGGATATTGAAAAAGTAGAGATAGAAATAAACAAGAATTGAGGAATTAATCCTCGTTTTATTTTTTTTTTGAAAAATTTTTTGATAAACTAGGCCCCTAAATATTTGGAATTTTATTTATTTCCCTAGTGGGAAATAAATCATGGTCCAAATAATCCAGGTCGAATTATTCAATTATATAGACAAATATAGACAGACTTATAGACAAGTATAGACAGTATCTAAGTATGGTAAAAATATCTAAATTAATTAGGAGAATTCCTGGCTTTGTATTTTTAAAAACCAAAGTTAGCTCATGTCCTAGTCAAAGAATGGAGGTTGAATAAATGAAAACTTTCAAGCTAGTTTATGGAGATAACAAGTTCCATGAATTTTGGGAAAATCCAGTTCCAAAATCAGACAAATTAATTATTCTTAAAGTTCATCAAAAAGAAAAAGTATGGACACAGTGGACAGCAATGCGAGACATAAAAAACGGTAGTAGTGTGATTGGAGATGACAAGCTAAACGCAAAAAATCCAAGTGGCACATTTTCGTTACTTTGTGGAAAAACACCCGCAATCTTAGCACGAAAATTATTGGCTCAAGAAAAAATCAAAATAGAATTTGATTTTGAGCGCACCTTTCAAGATAACCCAAAAGGCAAAGAGAAAAGCATGATAGTAACTTCTCAAAAGCCATCTAGTAAAGTCATAAAGGAAGCACGAATCTAATGGCTGGTTGGTGGAATCTTAAAGTCAATCTTAATCCTTTAGAATGTCTAAAGATAACTCAAGAAGACGTACTTGACTTTATAGAATATACCACAAAAGATGAACAGATAACTGAAGGTGATTTAGAGCACATTTACCAATACATACGAGAAGGATATACCTGCGGTCAAATCAACGATTGGGATCGAGAAACTATCAAGGTTGAAGCATAAATGACTTGGCTGAAATATTATCAACAACAACTAAAAACAAAAGACTTTAAAAAATCAACTAAGGATTTTAGAGAACATCTTAAAAAATGCAGTAAAGTCAAGTTCTCAATAGTTGATGAGGAAAATCTTACAAAAGATATCACACAACAAACAGTTTCAGTTAGTTTCAGACAGACAGGAATTGAAATTACAGGAATTGATTTTGATGGAGATAACTTTGTTTGGAGAGTGCCACCAGTTCATCCAGATGCAATTAAGAGATATACGCATGGATGGTATAGGATTAAAACTCTAAATCCTCATGTTCATGTTGATTTTCATCTTACTGATAAGCTAGAGCGATTGCCTGACTTTGAAGATGATCATGTGAAATATGCAATAGCCAATAAGGATGAGTCAATTCGAGCTACATTAATTCCCTCACCAGATTTTAATGATGATTCAGAATATCCTGATATTCCGCCTGAAATGGAGGTAAGATTATGCGTTAATAATGACAGATTCAAAGTGGTCGGTCATAAATCTATCATGGACAAATGGACTTTTGAGGAATTTAAGGAAAAAGTGCAATATTATCTATTATGGAGGGATGAAAAAAATTGAGTAAAACTCAATCTCTCCTTATTTTTGAGACAAAAATTAATCCTGGACTTGGTAAAAGAAAATTTATTGCAAGTCTAAAGAAGCTCAAAAATGTTACAATCCATAAAACAAACACTCGAAAAAAAACTCAAGCTATTCGAGTAAGTCGAGGTAAATTTCCTGATGTAGAAAGATGGAATTTCCTATTTTTTGGAGATAAGCTAGATTACTTTGATCACCAAGAAAATCTAAAATCAAAAATTCTAAAAGAATTTGAGAAAAATCTAAGTTCTTCAGAGTTTCGCGCCACTGAAGGTTCTATGCCAAAAAGACTAACAAACAAAGTCAAAAAACAGATCATTGATATGTTTGTGTATAAAGTCGAAGTCCTTAAAGAAACAACATGGTCCGAACTAGACGAATATGGTGAGAGAATGTTTGGAGATATGATGTTAGATTCGTATATGCAGGTGAGAGAAAATTGAGTGAAATCGTAATTATTACAAAGTGTCCAAAATGTGAACGTGAAATTGACATTAATGAATACTATTGGCACATGGAATTTCACGACCAAGAATCCATTGAAATAATAGAATGGAATGATTATGAAAACTTGGAATATCAATCATCTCAAATGTACCCTGAAGATCTTTACAGTACTAATGAGTTTTTTCCTGAAGATATGCCTAAAGAAATTTTGGAGTGTAAAAATGACTGACAAGTGTACTGCCCTATTTTGCAACAATAAAAAATGTCAAGAATGTCCTGATCAAAAGTATTGTGCAATGCACAAATTAATCAAAGACAGAAACTTGATGGAAATAGTTGATGATGATGAAAAATTGGTGCAAAATGACTAGATACTGTATAGAGTGTGGAGGAAAATTAGTCTATTATGCAAATCTCTCAAATCCTAAAGCTCCAAACAATTGCAGAATTCTAACATATGCTTGCCCAAAGTGTACAAAAAACTTTGATAAACCTACTTTGATATCTATCAAGGCAACTGAGGAAAAAAATCCTATCCGTGCAGTCCAAATTGAAATGAGAAGGAGTAGAAAATGATGTCTATTTCTGTCTATCTTTATATACGCCAGGAATGTTGATTGAATATGGATGATGAATTTGATATGGTAACTAGATTAGTCAAATTTGGAAAAAATCCAGAGCGTAGATGTATTCCTATTTCTGCAAATACACTAAAAGATTTTGGAGGTTTAGAAAACTTTGATGAAATTTTTCAGAACAAGGATCTGATTGTAACAGTAGAAATCAGAAAGAAGAAGAAACGTGATTAAGTCAAAATTCAGGGATTTTTTTTGTGGTTTACATTCAAATATTCCACAATGTTGCATATTATTCTTTATTGGAGCTGATAACTTTACTAATTTCATTTATAGTGTTGAAAAAGTACCAGTTAAAATTAATGGTGTTATGAGTTATTGTGATTACTATAAAGAACCAAACACATGGAAGATTAAAAATACACATTATTTCCCATGCCCTAAATGTATTTTAAAACTTGTAAGTGGTGAAATTACACCAAATCCCTTAATCAGTTGTAATTGTGCAAACAAATCATTCAAAAAGAAGATGGAATAAAAGTAGAATGGTAATGTTTCTATCTCCATTAAGTCATGAATTAAAAAAAGAGCATGAAAAAATTGTTTTAAAAATATGGAATAATTGGGAAAAAGTTACTGAAAAAATTTATGATGAATATAAAAAATTAGACGACAAAGAAGATCAAGAAGATAAGATATGGGAGGAAAAACAATTTTCCCTGCAATTAGCTTACATTAAAAGACAAAAAGCCATGAATGAAGAAACTTACAGACACTTCAATGAACAAGAGATTTGGAGAAATAGTAAATGAAAAAAGTAAAAAAATACAACATTCGAGGTTTTTTTGAAGTTGAGCAAGAAGATGGAAGTTGGGTAAGAATTTTTGATGAAGATCGTCCTGCCAATATCCCAACCGACCTCAATATTATTTTCAAGGAATCCATGGTTCAAATTCAAATCAAACAATTTGAAAATAGACAGGAGGTACAAAGTGATGGAACCCTTCTAGGAGTAAATATCTGTCCGCACTGTAAGGGACTAACCTCTTTTGGAGAACATGGGTAGGTCATCTGATTGGAAAACATGAAAAAAAGTGACCAAATAGAAAAAGAAAGAGAAAGAATGAGTAAATCTCTCGTAGGAAATTGCTATCAGTACAGACAACATTATACTGACAAGTATTTTACTTATCTACGGATAATTTCTGCACCTCCTTTGTCTGGATTGATAGTAGATACATTTGTAGAAGAAAATAGTAAATGGCCCCAATTAATATTTCAAAGAACAGAAGAATCAATATCTAACATACAAAATATGGAAAAAATTCCCCTCGAAGAATTTGAACATATGGTAAGTGAATATCTCAAAAAAATGAATTTAAGTTGGAAAGTAAGTAATTAAGAAGAATATTGCATACTTTTGTTACTTTTTTTGAAAGGAGTCTGGAAAGAGTGCCATGTACCATTTCTAAATTTCTCATCATATTCTTTTTTATCGATTATGATTTTTCTTGTGTCTCCATTTTTTGGCATAATATTGATTTGAGTTTCTAATATTTGAACTCAACTGAATATTAAATCTTAATTAACCACCCGATCTATCCATAACTATCGGATAACAATCTATGTGGAGAAATCTACGATAGAATCGTCTGAGGAAAAGAAATGAAAACAGAAACTAAAACTAGAGAAAAAATACATGATGTCATCACTATTGGTATATGTATTAATATTGTATTCATAGCTGTTGCTTATGTTTTTTTAGAATGGAGACCATAATGAAATTCGAGATTGAAAGGAGGTATTTCTAATGGATTTAGATACAACAGATCAACATCAAATGATAGTTGCACTTGATCAAAATGGAGATTTAGTCGTACTCTATCTAAATGACGGCTTTAACAAAAGCTGGGAAGAAGACAAAAAATTATACAACCTTGAAGAAGCACCAACAATTCTAGAAAAATTACTAAAAGGCACAAAAAAGACACATGAAAAAATAGTCAATAAACAAATCCAAGAGATACAGGATTCAAAGAACGCAGAGATTAGTGGAATATCTTTTGAAGATAGTAAGGGTAAAAAGTATCAATTTGACATAGAAGAAATAGAACAAAATCAAAAGATAGTAGAGGCACTCATAGTTCAATATAGATTTGCAGAAGAATCTCTAATGAGTAATGGACTATCAAAAACTGACAAAATCCAAATATCTTATCTAAAAAGTACTCTTGCAGTTATGTTTAAAAATGTAACAGGTAAAGACATCAAAGATCTCTATAACAACTTCAAAAGTAAATCGGGAGGTACAATGAAAGGATCATTCAGTTATGCAGAAAAAGAACTAATACAAATACCAGAGCATGACGGAACTATAGCAATATGTGCTAATACACAATACATCTGGGATAAAACAGCAAAACTATGGCGTCTTTTGTCCACACATTCTAAAACTAACAAAGACCTAGATAATATAATTATTGAACCTCGAAAAGAATCTAAACCAGCACAAATAGATGGTAAAGATACCCTCTTAGACTTCAGGGATCAATAGAGAACTAATCCTCTCTTTTTTTTATATAAAAAGTTATTTTTAGATGTGTAGTTTGAAGACTTTGATTAACGTATTTTTCAAAGTTTTACTTTTTAATGCAACTGCAAGATTTTCATGAGGAACGATGATTAGAAGTTTAACTGCCGTATAATATGTTAGTAAATGACCATTTTTCATTCGTTTAGTAGTTGAAAGTAACCCAATCTTTGTCATCTTTTTGAGATGATGTGTCAGATTTGGTAATCGCGGATTTGGATGATTATCCAAAATTACTCCAATCTCTTTTGTATGTAGTTCTCGGTCAATTAAGATCCGAAGGATTTTCTACTTTTTGGAGTTTTGAGAACTTGTCCTAATTCTTTTAATCTTGGATCTTTATTTGATAAAATGTAAATAACATCAGACATGCTTTCACAATTAAACCTTTGTTGAATAAATGTTTAAGTATATCTACTAACTCACAAATAAGAAAGAGTCTTTAAGTAATATTATAAGTTGGAAGTTATAATCCAGCTCTCTCACGGGCCATATCAGTTAGATAATCTAACTGGACTTGTTGATTTGCAAAATTTGTTTTCATCTCATCAACTTGAGATTTTAAAAAGTCATTCTCTTCTAATAGTTTGTCATCAGATACTTTGACAAATTTTGTATAAATTGATAATAGTGGCTCCATCTTTCTGAATTTTTTAATTTTCTTCTCATATGACCATCTAATGTATTGTGCTAGATAGTTTCTGCCTGTATGATCGCCGTAGGCATTTGCATAAAATGCATCGACTGCATCTTCAGCAGCAGTTTCTGTAAATGCTTTGATAGAGTGGATGTTCTTTTTTAGCCTACCATTGTGACGGTATTTCTCATCAAAGCCTATCTTTATCATTAAATCACGCCAAATAATTTCCTCATTATTTACTGCACTACGAGCATTCTCATTTGTTCCAAAAAGTAAATCTCGAGGATTTGAATAATTTTTTAAGAACTGTAAAAAATCCTCTTCATTTTCTTTTATTACATATTTGACTGATGACATTTTTTTCCCTTTCATAATATGTCTAGGGAATGTTATCTCAATTGGTCTCACATCTGTATTGACATTTTCTAGTCTTAGCTGGCACATTGCACGAATCCTGGAGCAAGTATCTTTAGTAAGCTTGTAGAGCATTTTTCGTCTTGGGCTTTTTTGGTTATCAATGATAATTCTGAGCTCTTTTGCAGTTAGTGGTTCTGCTTCTTGTATTTCTCCCTCTTCTGGATAATTAACACCATCATCTACATCTTCTTTTGATATTGGGATGCCACCAACTCTTTTGAGGTATAGTCGCAGTTGACCAATATAACATCTAATAGATGATATTTTTTTTACTTTAAAGGGCGAACTAGATTTTCTGTATTGTATGATAATTTCTGGATGCTCAGTGTGTAACCATGTAACAAACTTTTGCATAAACACTAGGGCATGTTCGTTATTTCCTAATCTGTCTGATTCTCTTTTGAGATCAGCTAGTACAATGTAAAAATCACGATTAAAAGAATACTTGCAAAATAATTTAACATTAGTTAAAGTGCTTTTGATTTGGATAATTACATCTAGATTTTTTGAGTTAATGTATTCTTCTTCTGATAGTGTACTACTAAGATACTCTAATGCCAAACTAGCTCCTTCAATGTTACCATTTTTCTAAAAAAGCAGCCAGTATTTAAGATTAGACTCAATATGGATGAAGATTCACATAGATTTTTGGCATAAAATTGGGGTAAATCTTTGGACATATTGAGTGATAGTATGCGCTTCAATAACTAATGTATTCTTTAAGAATAATTAAAGATTATGGTTAGAACTTAATACACCGTAGCCAAAATACCTTTAACTATAGTGACTATAGTGATACAATGCCAAGTAGAGATGGTTATACTACAATTGAATTAAAAGATAATACTCAAGACATCTTAAAGATATACAAAGGTACTGCAACTTATGACCAAGCTATTCTAGAATTAATGGCAAAGGCACGAGGAGAAAATGTATGTTTGAAATAAATAAAATGAATCTGGCAATTACAGTTGCCAGACTCCAAAACAACTCACCAAGCGTCTTAATTTTGGAGAGATACAATGGTTAAGATATTACTTCTTTATAAAAATCGTGGTAGTTTTTGCTCAACTATTTATAGAATTTTTAAAGTTGGGATAGATATTTTGAGAGAACGGGGAGTTTCTCAAAATAACTATGGGTTTTTCTGGAACTGCATACCCACATTTTCCATACCAAAGTGTATGAAATCAGCTTATTTATGTTCTAGAACCTGTGTTTTCTCCATGTTACCAAACAAATTACACAGGTGGCACAATGCCAAGACCTTTTATTTTTCTGGAGGTATCACACATGTATAATGCGATCAAAGATGATGTTGCTGCTGCTGCTGCTAGCGAACAAAGAACTCTTGTTAATATCAAACTATCCACTTACAGGGAATTCACAGACATACTAAAGATCAAATTCAAGAATCAAGAATATCTAATAAAAAAGGAATTAGATAATGAATTTGATAAATTATTATTCTTAGGATTAAAGGAATACACTAAACAAGAATCATCATTTGAGTTAATACACAAAGATAAGCTAGCTGATAAACGTGTACTAAAGAAAATGGGTAAGATAGTCTCTGAAATAATACAAGCAAACACATACCCAATAATACAAGGAGATGCAATCATGCCTCTTATCCGAAAAGCCTTTGGAGATGCAGATAGTAGAGTCCTTAAAGATTATAGAAAAACAATATTACATTATTGTAATTTAGATGAGGATATCATAGAAAAATGTGCAGATACTAGACTAGGGGAAATAGATGTAACTAGCTTTGTTAGACACGTTCCTAGAAAGTATGTACATAGTTTTGTAGGTGAGTTAAAAAATGGGGGGTTTGTAGGTGAGCCAAAAAATGGTGTTGTGTATGATGATTAAATTTGATCAAGCAGCAGCAGCAGCAACATTAAGTCTGATCGCAAATCAAAATATTTTTAATTATTGAATTTTATGATAAATCATGGATCCAAAAAATAAAAATCGTGAAAATCAAGAGGAAAATAAAGGAAGAGGACTAAAGCCAATCAAACCAGTAGTTCCAACTATCATGCCTAATATTTTTGATGTAAAGACATCTCCAATGACTGGCGATAAAATACTTGTAGGAAGAATAACTGACCCTCCAACATTTACAAAGAAAGAGAAGAAATCTAATTAAAGATAGATGTGCTCCTCAGACTCGTCATAAAAAGTATATTTTATATATTTTCACATAATACTTGTAGTAACTATCCCACTGACTCTCGCAAGGATATTTGCTTTAAGGGTCACGTCACCTAAAGGCACCAGTGAGATAGTCACATTTTTAATAAAATCATTAATAGTATTTAAAAATCAGCTAAATTTAGAGAGATTACCAATGTACATTTTGTTACAAATTTCATCAAGACCATTTACAAAAAAGAAAATCTAAACTAATCTAGAACTACGCAAACATTTGCACAGGTTAATAATTTAAGCTACTTCAAAGGAGGTTAAACTTGATGAATTTTGGTTGTTTGTTCCGCCACCTTGAACAGTAAAGTCATCGCCTGTTGTAGTCATTGTTACAGTAATAGTTGAGCCATCAAGTGGAACTGTAAAAGGATATACTTGAGGACTATTTACTTCTCCGTTATCCCCTATAGCGACAAGTCTTTCATGTATTGGTGTACCATCATCAAGTATTTCAAATATTGCGGTGCTACCATTTGAACTAGGAGTAATAAGTAAGAATAATGACATATTTGCAAATCCTCCTGCTCTAGTTGGTAAAGTTATAGTAAGATCAGTAATTACAGTATCAGTTGCAGCATGAACTAAGGTTTGGTTTGCTGTCTTTAATGCTAACTGCGTTGAAACATTAGTTGTTGGTGTGTTTCTACTAATTTCATGCCAATTAGTACCATCAAAAACTAAAGTTAACGTTGATCCAGCATCTGAAACAAAGTCTTCTCCACGAGCTAATGCAAAGTCAGCTTCATCTCCTGTTGCACCGCCAGCAGCATTAGTTACAGTAAGAATGCCATCAAATTGTAATGTTACTTCTGATCCTGATTGCCAGTTAGTATCTAACATGTGATTAATTGTAGTTGTACCTGTAACATCAAAGTAATTTCCATCAACTAATGTTATAGCATCAGCGCTTGCTACATTTGCACCCTTGATGCCCTGCAATCTTGAACCAAGAACAACATCTCCATCAAATTTGCTTTTACCAGATACAATATCTAGTGCTAAACTTTCAGTAATTGTAATATTTGTGCCAGCTATAGGAGCTCCGCTTATTTGTAACGTAGCAGCCTTTGGAATTGTTGATGGAGTATCTCCATTTACTAATATTGAAGAAAGAAGAACGCCTAAAAAGTCATTAGTTTGTTCGCCTACAAAACCGACAGAGGCGGAAGTTAAAATTATACCAGCTGTTAATGTAAAATTAGCTCCAGGGGGGGCGCTTGGACTTTGTAATGTTAAACAACTTTCAGTAGTTGAAAATATATTTTGGCGCTCTGTGAATGTATTATTTACGCCAAGCATAGCAAAAGTATCTGTACCCGCTGGAATTGTATTTGTGTTTAGAGTTCCAATACTTGCTATATCATTTCCTTGAAAATCAGCGGTTCCGTCTTGATCTATTAAAAGTCGCAAAGCCAAACTAGTGCTAGCTTCTGGGGTTGTGCTAAATCGAAGGTCAGCAGCACTACTTGAGACGCTAAAGTTTTCAGTCGATAAAGATTCTATTCTAGCTCCCTCGCCACTAGCACCAGCAACTACATTTCTTCCAAAAAATCTAAGTTTTCCAAGTGAAGTATTTGCAAGAATTGTTCCAGTTGATGCTCGGTGTTTATCTAATATGAAATCGAAAGAATCGAGTACCCCATCATTACTTTTTGTGCCTGTTAGTACTGATGATGCAAAAGTTAGATCAGTTGAGGAACCGATTACACCAGTTCCATTTCCAGTTAGTACAGCATCTGAGTCAAGTGTAATTGCTCCAGTTCCACCACTTGATACAACTACAGGAATAGTAAGTGCAACATCATTAGCATTTACAGTAATTCCAGTTCCTGCTCCAACATTTAGAGTATTTGCATTTTTAGTTAGACCAGCTCCTGCTACAATCTGACCCAATCCACTAAACTGTACAAATGATAAAGCGTTAGTACCTACTATTGTATTATCATTTGTTTGAACAAAGGCATTGTCTTCGTTGATAGTTCCTTCTGATACAAAAACAGCTACTGAATCTCCACTAGAACCTGCTGGCATATCTGATGATCTAACCCATGTGGTTGGATTTGTTGCAGTTACAGCATCATAAATTCCGTTTTGTATTGGATCTGTTTGTCCTTGTAATAGTATTCTTTGCCCATCAGTTAATGTGATACTATCAATAGGATTTGGATCAGATGCAGAAGATAAATCAATATTGATTGTTGATGTAACTACTACTGCTTCTTTCCAACTTAAGCCAACTATAAGATTATCAACATAATTTTTGGTAGCTGCATCTTGAGCATTTACTGGATCAGCTACACTTTCAATATTATTTCCCATAAAGTCAGCAGTACCATCAGGTCCAATACGCAATTGCTCTACCTGAGATGTAGATAATGCATCAGTAGTAAAGAACTGAAGTTTTGTGGGATTGCTACTATTAGTCCATGTACCATCTGCGGTAAAATCAATAAAACCTGCAAAATTAAAGGTAGTTCCAGTGTATCCTAATGCAGCAAAACTAGCAAGAAGATCATCATTTATTACAGCAAGTCGAGCTGTCTCTATTCCTCTAGCTTTTGAACCAACAAAAGCACCACCATGAAATTCATCATTACTATAAGATGTAACATTAATAGCAGCTCCTGATCCACTTTCAACTATATTAACATCTTGAGTGAAAACTTTTCTTCCAGTAATATCCTGACGAGAATTTAGAGTTACAATGTGAGCAAAATCAAACTCATCTA
>SDBS01005162.1_pt1 | contig 12768 bp, 9 predicted proteins | sample 2277091 | NCBI WGS metagenome assembly SDBS01 (sample SAMN10404972, study PRJNA504765) | marine sediment metagenome | isolation source: marine sediment core GS10_PC15, 163 cmbsf | place: Arctic Ocean: Southern Knipovich Ridge | collected 2010 | reverse complement strand
ATATTGAGGGTGTCACTGGCCACGTAGATCACGCCATCGTGGACTTTAGGCCGCCAGAAGTTGTGCAGTGGCTCGTGCACGCGTTGCGGCTCAGACCAACTCTGCCCGTCCTCAGTGTAGACCACCCGGGTCTCCACGTAAGAGCGGTCCTCCCCGATTTCCCAGTACAGATAGTAGAACAGCAGCCGATCAGGAAGGGCCAGAAGCTTGCAGTCCACGGCCGAACAGGATGTGGTATAGATCTGCTCCCACTCCTGCAGATTCGACGAGCGCAGCACCATCCCCACACCTTCGGTGTTGTGGGCTGTACCGTGAGTGAAGACCACATAGTAGTTGCCCCGCCAGTGGGCGATATCCGGCCAGGCGTTGTGCATGCCGTCTGCGTAGATGTTTCACACCCATTCAACAATTCCCTGCGGATCGGGCCTCGCAATGCTGGGACCTTCTGCTGTACCTTCGCTACTGCTTGCTGCCATCAAGATCACTCCTAGTACCTGGGATTTCCCACGTCCTTTGTTGCTGCGTCTAACATTCTCTGTGTCCCGCACTAATGCCTGCTGCTGCGGATCACTTAGCTAGAAGAACCCGAGATTGGAGCACTTCTGACGAAGATTCTGCCCCGCATCGAAAAGTATGACAGCCCCTTGGCCTGACCTTGCCCCGCTTGATTGCCGTCTCCGGGCGACACCCGAACCGAAATGAAAAAGAGCGGACACCAAGGCATCTGACAGTTTTCCACCTCCCGTAAGTCCTCCACGCACTCTAGACAGTGTTTGCGAATAACTTGGCAGGCCCAGTCAATGTACTCTCTCGGCCCGTCTCTCCAGCCCTCAGTCTCGGGATGGGCCGCCCGGTCAATGTCTACTCCCCGTTTTGCTGCTGTCGATGGGCGGCAGCCCATCTTATGCTGCCACAGATAGCAACACGCACTCACGCACGTTCTAACGTCACGCACGTCTCCCCCCATGCAATTGACACACTCTTGCCGGATCGCTTGGAGCGGACTCCCATATTTGCTCGGTTCCATGTCTCGGAACTTGATTCCCGTTGCCCAAGTCTTCTTCTCTGGCATTTTGCTCATCTATTGTTTGATTGGAATGTCCACAGACGCAGCCCGCTGCGAGTTTTGCATTTTTCGCGGAGCATAATCGAAGGCGGAATTCAGACCATACCTAACCCTACCCCCGAGTAGTACCCCCCGAAAAAGGGGCCTTTTTCGGCCCGACCCCCCTCTCCTGCTGCGCGGTTTATAACCTCACGAGCCGCGGCGTCTGCTTGTTCGTGCCCTCAATCATCCTAACAATCAATTCAAACTGGAACTTAGTCCACGAGATAGGCTCAGGTTCCCCAACGGTCAGGCCACGTTCCACGTCGTAGGCGCACTTGGACATCTGCATCATCGCTATGGCCATGAGCGCATCCTCTTGTACGCCTAAGGTCTTTACCGACTTAGCCCACCGCTGTGCCACCACCGACGTGACCTCGCTCGTTTTGCTCAGGCCGCTGTTTGTTACGAACTTCTTTACCTGACTGGGCGCGGCCTTGAGCAGATAAACTGAGCCGACCTTTTCGTTACAGAGTGCTTGGATGATTGCCCGGTAGACAGCCATATTGACCAAGCTGTGTCCACGTAGACCGCCCGGCTCCTCGATACATACGTAGGTAGTGAGGCCGGTGGTTATGTACGGAAAGACCTCGTTGGCTACGACATCCCTGACGGCATTGAGCACACCGACATTGGGTGCGATCTCACCTTTGCCCTGCTGCCGAACGAGCTGAACCCAAGGTTCCCCACCCATCTGCGCGACGAAGGCTGTGCAACTCAAACTAGGGTCTATGCCTACGAACAGTACGTCGCTCACTGAGTATCCTCCTTTATCTTCGTCAGCCGCAGACGACACTCTGAACCGTCTAGGCTGTCAACCCAGCGGGAATAGAGTTCGTCCCCGGCATCATTCAACTCCACCTGTACTATCGATTCGTTTCCTCCTACCCACTGAATGTGGAACAGGCTTGATCCAAATTCCGATGACCACCAGCCCCCTTGGTTTCTTCCCGCAACGTTTGATGCTCCTTCCACAACTCCGCCCCGCAATAAACGTAGTTCCAGAGTTACGCCCAACGTATTGTTGTACATCCAAGGATAGTGCGGATGATCCATCCCTACGAGTTGCCATCGGCCAATAAGCTCCTGCTCTACAGGGTCTAACTCGCACCCACACAGGGCAACCGCAACGGCGAAGAACGACCACCAATGATAAGTGTCTACCAGGCGCAAGGTACTTTCCCCTCCACTATTCGCCCAATCGCCGCAGCCACTGGTGCTATTAGGTCTCCGTACTTTCCGTCGATGGGCCGCTCGTTGCCTAGAACCTCGCGCATCTTCTCCACGGCCCTAATCTCCTCAGGGCGGTTGCTCCAGTTCGGTCTCCGGCCACTCGGCCCCACACGCATACGGCATCCCCACTCCAGCCCCCCAATTTGAAAGTCAGCCACGTGCTTCCACTCGTGGATTGCGTAGTCAATGAAATCCTCTGCGCGCCTGACCCCAATAGCTTGGCTCGACCAGCCCTCCTCCAACCACTCAAAGCACTGTCCGAGCCCCAAGCGAATCTTGTAACTACTCACCTTGTGAACTCAAGTGGGTTCAGTGGGAGTGAGGGGGGCCGGCTTCGGGGAGGGGTCCAGGGCTGAGGTGAGGGTGGTGAGGATATCGCGCCCCTGCTCTTGGGCGGTCTGCAGGACTGTGGCAAAGATGGCGAAAGCCTGTGCGCCCCACGCCGAGCGAAAGCCGCCGCTGACCTTCCGATGGACCACCGACTTGCGCAGCGCCCGCTCCGAGGCGTTGTTGTCAGCAGGAACATCAAGTCGGTGCAGGAAGGTGAACAGAGCATCGCGATGCTTGCGATAGCGCTTGCGCTGTCCGTTGCGCGTGCTCACTGGTCCGCCCAACAGCTCATCGCGGGCAGCTTCAATCGCTTTGACCTGCTCAACGAAAATGCGAGGCGATAGCCTGTCACGGTGCTTGCTGAGCCCCAGGGCCCGGCGCAGAAGCTGTTGCATCCGGTAGCAGAAGCCGCAGCGCTGGGCATCGATGCCATATTGGAGATTCCGCAGCTGATGAGCCAGGCACAGTTGCCGCTGTTTGGCGGGCGCCTGCAGTTGCGCACTGCAGCAGTCGCTGACCCAGACTTGAGGCTCGGCTTCGCCCAGCGTCTCTTTGATCGCCTGACTGCCGCGGGTGGGAACGATAAGGTGATAGCTGGCTTGTGGTGTCTCAAAGACCCACTGCCACTGGTTGTGCCCGTCCACCCCCGCCCCGGTCTCGTCGCAGCCGATGACCGGGCTGGCGCGGATGGCCTGGCGTATGCGTTCGGCCTCGGGCCGTAGCTGGCCGGCTGCTCGGCGCGTGATGTTGGCGATAGCGCCCTGGCTGATCGAGAGCCGGAAAACCTGCCCCATCAGCTTCTGGAGCCGCTCGTAGGAGACGTGCTGGACGTGGTGCAGGTAGCAGACCAGCGCTTCGATGCGCGCCGAGAAAGTTCGCTGCGGCCCCAGGCCCGGTGGATAGTGGGCCTGTTGGTGGTGGGCACATCGCGGGCAGGTGACCTGGTAGCGTCGGGCTTCAATGACCAGCGGCTTGATCGGGGGAAGCTCGACCACCTGACTGGTGCCCAGCAGCGTGGCCAGGCACGGCGTGGCTCAGCGTGTTCAGGTTGCGTTGGCATTCTGAAGGGCCTGCTTCCTCACGAGTCCTCGCCACTATAGGTCGCTTGATGGTGCTGCTGAACCCCGTCCGGGTCATTAAGGTACTCTACGAGTTCTTGGAGGACGACTGCCCTGAATGTTATGTCGCCCGTGTTCTCGTCTTGGAAGATATGGGTCAGCCCGTGGAAGTCGCGGTGGTGGATGCACTCAAGATCCAGCAGCGATATCACGGAGTAGCGTCGCTTCCAGTCGAGCCCAATCTGCCAAGTCACGACGAGGTCAATGTCGGCCTCCGCCTTCTCCTCCTTCTCGAACTCGCCAATGAGTGCATCGAGGCTGAACTTGTACTCGAGGACGAACGGCCTGGTGAGGATAGGGGCGTGGAGGTTCGTAGTGGGGATACCCAGCGGGTTCGTGGACTTGTTGAAGACATGGTTCTCGGTTGGTTCCGAGAGAATGTAGCGAACGAGTCCGTCGTATTGCTTGTGCTGACTTGTGGCCATGACCTTAATGCCGCGGATGACACCACCTGCCAGGAACTGGTTGAATAGGGCAACTACGTCCTGCTCTTGGACAGGGACCGACGTGATCGGTATCTCCCGGACCGGGATGAAGAAGTTGCGGTTCTCGATCACGAGCGGGTCTGTCTGTTCGCGCCTCTCCTCAGCAGTCACCCAGTTGTGGAGTTCGGTCTCTTCAGTGATCCGGAGCGGGGCACCAGTGTCGCGCTTTAGTCGGGAGCGGTGCTTTCTGAGAATGGAGACCATGGAGACCGATATGCTCTTGGCCAGGTCCTCGAGCTCTGGCTGCAGGCCCTTCCGGCCCAAGTCCGGGTCCGCGCCCGTGAAGTGGACGATGGCGTGTACCTGGTTCTGATACCCAATGTTGGAGGTTAGAGGGATCGCTATCAGGTCCCCCTGGGGCATATGATTGGTCGCGAGCTGCAAGCCGCCGCGTAGGATGCGGGTGCGCTGTCTGAGTTGGGCTACGTCGTCGTTGAAATGGTCCCAGACGGCTACGGAGTAGCAGAAGTAAGCATAAGCTCGAATCTGGTGGCGCTCACATAGCTCAGCATTGACTGGGTCCTCGGAGAACAAACCGTCCACGATCTCGTCGGTCGTCCTGTATAGGTAGACAGCGCTCAGATTGCGGAACCTCGCTGGTAGGTCGACAGTTTGGAGGTTTTCCACCCGTTGTCGGAGCTCGTCGGTGATCTTTTTGAGATCAACGCTCTGGCTGATGACTTCGTGGGGGAAGATGTAGCTGGCAGCCTGGTCGGTCACGACGGACGATGTACCATCGCGTTCTATAACCTCGAGGTCGAAGACGATAGAAGAGGGTGCATCAGGAGGAAGCGCAACCTGCCCAAGGGGCGTCTTTATCAGAAGCATGGTACGCCACTGGTCAGCAGTGGAAGCGCCGAACCAACTCAGGGTGGCCGGCCGTGTGTTTCCGCCGCCAAACCGGAGGGTGAACGTGGATCCGCGGTCGAGATTGGCAAATGGCTGGTGCATGAGTGTGGAGGAGCACACCATCGGGTGGGTGGCATCCTGCGTGCCGTCAGCCCAGGTGCGTGCATCCGTGATCTCGGCAACTTGGTGGAAGTCCGGTGTCGTTGTGCCGAGTTGAAGATAGTTGAAGCCGAAAGCCAGATAGGTCGCCCCGACGCCTTTGCTGCCGCGTGTGGGCTTTCCGTCTTTGTACGACACATTCGGGGATAAGAATCGGCGGAACTCGTCTTCCGTAAAGCCGATGCCATTGTCGGTTATACTGAAGGTATTTTCCTGGAGGTCAACTGTGATCCAAAGCCGTTTGTGGTAGCCGGATTCATGCAGCTGGCGCTCGCGCTCGTCGCAGGCGTCCATCGCGTTCTGTAGCAGTTCCGAGAAGGGGTCATACCAACCGACGTACGACTTTAGGATGTTGGCGAGTTCGCGCTTGCGCATGGCTGCCAGGAAGTCCGCGTCGGGAGCATCGGCGTCACTGCAGAATGGGTCCCAGGAGATCTCGGTCATGTGGAGCATCCTCCCTCAGATAGGTGCTGGGCGCGGCAAACTCCCAAGAGTATCACCAGGAGTTTGGGACAGGTTTTGGTGACTGGGTAGAGGTTCAGGTTTGTTTGATCTGCTCATTGTGGTTGTCATGGGCGAGTTAGTACTATATTTCGTCGGGTGCCTGCGAATATCCTTCACGGACCTGGCCGCCATCGAACTGCTTCCGGAATCGCCTGACTATCAAGGCCCTGAGGCGAGGGCCATCCTCGCAGAGGGATTCGACAACTACTCTGAGGCCGAACTGCGGCAGTTATTGGTGGCCCACAACACCCCCGTTGGAGGTCTGAAGGAGACCAAGGCCGCTCGCGAACCCAAGATCCGCAGATAGAGGTGGCCACTGAGGATATTCGTACCCGGCCTAACACGAGACTCCATCGGCGGCTCTCCCCGTCGGAGGCGACTTGCTTGTCAGGCCGCATCTGCGAAGGTGGCACCCGCGCAATATGTTGTTCGCGGTAGTCGCCTGCGGTGAGCTGGTGACAGGGCCTGATCAAGGATGGTGACTAATTGAGAGAAGGGTTAGCTCGTTGGCGTGGTGAATATGGTCGGCGCAGACAATCTACTCCCGTCATCTCTGGAGGGAAGACAGAATGGCCAGTTCCGTAGAAATCACGCCGCGCATCCTGATGGGTCCGGGCCCGAGTAACGTTGACCCGCGTGTCTTGCAGGCTATGGCCTTGCCGCCTATCGGTCACCTCGACCCTGATTTTATCAGGATAATGGACAGCATAAAGGCAATGCTGCGCCAGGTCATGCTGACCGACAATGAACTGACTATCCCCGTCTCGGGTACCGGTAGTGCCGGCATGGAAGCAGCCCTGTGCAACCTTATCGAGCCTGGCGACCGGTGCGTCGTATGCGTCAACGGCGTGTTCGGCGGTCGGATGGCCGACGTCTGTGGACGCTACGGGGCCGAGGTGGCAACTGTAGAGGCACCGTGGGGTCAGCCGATTGACCCCCGCGATGTTGCCCAGGCCCTCGCCGACGGTGCGACAAAACTCGTGGCCATCGTCCACGCGGAGACATCCACGGGAGTGCTACAGCCTCTGGAGGAGATATCCCGTATGACCCACGAAGCCGGAGTGCTACTGGTCGTCGACACCGTGACCTCGCTGGGTGGTCATCCGGTCAGAGTAGACAAGTGGGGCATTGATGTCTGCTACTCCGGGACCCAGAAGTGCTTGAGTATCCCCCCGGGCCTGGCTCCCATCTCGTTTTCGTCAGCGGCAGTAGCCGCCCTCAAAAGCCGCAAGACCAAAGTCGCTAACTGGTACTTAGATATGAGTATGGTGCACAAATACTGGGGCGAGGAGCGCACCTACCACCATACTGCCCCGGTCAACGCGCTTTATGGCTTCCACGAAGGCTTGCGGCTAGTTCTGGCCGAGGGCCTGGAAGCGCGCTGGGCCCGCCACCAGGCCAACCACGAGCTGCTGGTGGCCGGCCTGGCTGAGATGGGTCTGGAAATGCTCTCTGACCCGGAGTATCGGTTGTGGAGCCTGAATGCCGTACGCGTTCCCGAAGGCGTGGACGACGCGGCGGTTCGCCAGCGCCTGCTCAATGAATATGACATTGAGATTGGCGGTGGTCTGGGAGACCTCAAGGGCAAGGTCTGGCGAATCGGGCTAATGGGCACAAGCTCCACACCCAATAATGTGAACAGCCTACTAGGAGCACTGAAAAAGATTCTGGACTAGGAGAGTCCAAGTGACATCAGCACTTGCCGACCAGTTGCGCGACGTAATGCCCGCCGAGGGGGTACTGGAGGATCCCGTGCAGCTTTCTCTGTATGGGTATGATGGCACGCTGTATGAGAGCACACCGCAACTGGTGGTGCTCCCCGAGACGACGGGGCAGGTAGCCGCTGTGGCCAGAGTTTGTCATGCCGCGGGCGTGGCTTTGGTGCCACGCGGAGCCGCCACCAGCCTCAGCGGAGGCCCTGTTCCAGTGCGTGGTGGGGTTGTTGTGGGCTTCACTCGCATGGATCGCATTCTCGAGCTTGACTACGAAAACCAGCGCGCCGTGGTGCAACCGGGTGTCATAAACTTAGACCTGCAAGACGCACTGGCCCCCGGTGGTTATTTCTACGCGCCTGACCCGGCCAGCCAATGCGTCTGTACCCTCGGCGGCAACGTCGGTGAGAACGCCGGGGGCCCGCATTGCCTCAAGTACGGTGTTACCGCCAACCATATTCTCGGTGTTGAGATGGTCCTGCCTGGTGGGCGGCGTATGCGCACCGGCGGCAAGTCTCTGGACTGGCCCGGTTACGACCTGATGGGCATAATCGTAGGTGGTGAGGGAACACTTGGCCTGGTTACCGAAATCACCTGCCGCATCATGCCGATGCCGGAAACCGTAGTCACCATGCTGGCGATATTCGACTCGCTGGGTACGGCCAGTCAGGCGGTATCCGATATCATCGCTGAGGGCATAATACCCGCTACCCTGGAGATGATGGACAACGCGATGATAAGAGCGGTGGAGGAGGGCCTTCAGGCCGGCTACCCGCTGGATGCGGCTGCGGTACTTTTGATTGAGCTGGATGGCCTGCCCGCCAGCATGGACCGCCAGGTCGAGCAGATTAAGCGGGCGTGTCAGCGCAGCGAGGTGCGCGATTTCCAAGTGGCTCAGGACGAAGAGCAGCGGGCGTTGCTCTGGAAGGGCCGCAAGGGCGCCTTTGGCGCGGTTGTGAATATTGCTCCCAGCAAGATTTGCACGGATATCTCGGTTCCCCGCACTGCCCTGCCCCAGGTATTGGCCGAGGTCCTGGCGATTGGCCAGAAGTGGGACATCCCAATTGCCAACGTCTTCCATGCCGGCGATGGCAACCTGCACCCCCTGGTGCTCTACGATCCCCGCGATGAGGACCAGGCCAGACGCGTGGTAGCTATTGATGAGGAAATAACGCAGATTGCTGTCGCCCACGGTGGAGTGCTCACCGGTGAGCACGGGATTGGCTGTGCCAAGCGCAAGTATATGCCGCTGATGTTCGAGCCCGCGGAGCTTCGTATGATGTGGCAAGTTAAAGAAGCGTTCGACCCTGGTCTGCTCTGCAATCCCGGCAAAGTCCTGCCCGATAGGGATGAAATCACCGAATGCGAACCGCTTTTGCTGCCGGAAGGGAGTTTCTCCCGAGTGGCGCCCCAGGTTGCGGCGCGCAACGAGCAGGGCTGGTTTGAGCCGGTTGACGAAGAGGCAGTCCAGAAGATGCTTGCCCTCGCTCATCGCGAGCGGCAGCCGGTCGTTGTCCGGGGAGCGGGGACCAAGCTGGGCCCGCCCGCTGACGACGTGGCGGTCATCAGTACTAAGTGCCTGAATCACATCCTCGCCTACGACTACGAAAACCTGACCATTACCGTCCAGGGTGGCGTCACCCTCCCTCAGATCGAAGAGGCAGTGGCCGACCATGGGCAGATGCTGGCCCTGCGCCCCCGCTTTGCCCAGCGGGCTACGGTGGGGGGCATATTGGCCACCAACGAGTCGGGACCCCATCGCCTGCTTTATGGCGGGCTGCGCGACCTGGTCACCCGCATCAAAGCGGCCCTGCCCAGCGGGGAAGTGGTCAGTTTTGGCAGTTCGTGTGTGAAGAACGTGGCGGGCTACGCAATAGAGAAGTTGTTCATTGGCTCGTACGGCAGCCTGGGGGCGATACTGGAGGTAACGCTGCGCACCTTGCCGCGCCCGGAAGCGCTGCGTACTGTGGCGCTGTCGGTGGAGGATCCAATAGCGGCTGCCCCACTACTTGCCGAACTGTTCGCTTCCCCCCTGCGGCCGGCTGCAGTTGAGCTACTCAATCCACTGGCCGGTGAGACTGTCGGGGGACTGAACAGGCGCTGGACGTTGGTTGTTGGGCTGGAGGGATTCACTGAGGACGTTGAGCAGATGAGGGGCCGACTGGCAGCGACGGTCGCAGAGCACGGCCTGGGCGATTGGCGCGAGATTGATAGAGACTATCTGGCCCTGTGGTCGGACGTGACCAATCTTGCGGCACAGCCCGCAGGCACAGCAATACTGAAAGCCTCCTGTCAGCTAGGCGCCACTACAACGCTCACAGCCGAGCTAAACGCACTGGACAGCGCAGGGGCGTTGCGCGCTGCGCCCGGGCTGGGACTGGTGCACTGCGCGGTGAGTAGCAAGCAGGAGCTGTGCAACTACCAGAGCCAAGCGCAGGCTCTGGCTGAGGATTACGGAGGGACAACTAGCTGGCTGGCTCCGACGCCCCCAGGGCTCGCCACACCACCGCAGGGACTTTCGCGGGAGATGTGTCGCCGGCTGAAGTCTGCCCTTGATCCGCACAACATACTGCCTGACGTATTAGGATTAGAAGATAGCAGCATACCCTATGATTAGCGATAGCGAATTCGTTGAAGCCGAACTTAGCAAATGCAACAAGTGCGGCTATTGCATGCAAAGCTGTCCGGTCTACCGCGCAGTGCGGCGCGAGCCGTCGGTGGCCCGGGGGCGAATCCAGACCCTGCGGGCGGTAATGGCGGGCGATAGCGATCTGACTCGCCCGATGCTAGAGCCCTTCTTCGAGTGCCTGCTGTGCGGCGCGTGCACAGTTGATTGTTTCGGCAGCGTCCAGACCAAAGAGTTGATGGTGCGTGCCCGCGAGGCCTACCATGCCGAGTACGGCCAGCCCGCCATCCAGCGTTATATCTTCCGCAACCTGCTGCCCAATCCTGGGCGTCTCACTCGCCTCGTCCGCTTGACGTCGCTGGGCAAGCGCACTGGCCTATCCAGTGTAGCCCGCCGATTAGGCTTGCTACGCTGGCTAAGCCCTACTCTGGACGTTGCGGAAGGGCTGGTTGCGACAATGCCTGGAGCCTTCTTGCGGGATCGGCTGCCTCGCCTCGGCTTCACCGCTCTGGTCCAGTCAGACACCACAATCTGTCGCCTCGAACCCGCACGGGCGACCGGACCGAAGGTGCTATACTTCATCGGCTGCGCTGCCAACTTCCAACTGCCCCAGACCGGCGAGGCTGGCATCAAGCTGCTGCAAAAAGCAGGATGCCAGGTGACAGTAGCTCCCAACAACTGCTGCGGCCTACCTCCGTGGTCATACGGTGACATCGAAGCAGCTCGGCAACTGGCCCGCCAGAATCTGGACCTGATGACAAGCCTGGACTTCGATCTGCTGGTGACCGAGTGTGGCAGTTGCAGCAGCTTCCTCAAGCACTACGCAGAGTTGCTGCCCAACGATCCTCGGGCTGAGGCCTTGGTGGAGCGCACCCGCGACATCACCGAGCTGCTTGCCGAGCTATCTTTGCCCAAGCCTATGAGCAAGGGTGCAACGGTTACCTACCACGATCCCTGTCACCTGGGGCGCGAGCAAGGAGTAACTGAACAACCCCGAAGACTCCTGGTTGATGTGGGCGGCTTTGAGCTTGTTGAAATGGCCGAGGCCAACTGGTGCTGCGGAGGAGCAGGCTCCTACAATCTGAGCCATCCGCAGATGTCGCGGCAAGTCCTCGCCAGGAAGCTGGACCGAATTGCCGAGACCGGCGCTGAAGTGGTGGCGACCGCCTGCCCCGCCTGCATCATCCAGATCAACTCTGGGATACGAGCACGCGGCTGGCCGCAGCCTGCTCGCCATGTCACTCAGCTGGTTGCTCAGCGTCAGGGCATAGAGGTTAGTTGATGACCCGGTGACTGGCCACAGCAGAAAAGTCGCACCTATCTCCACGATTTCCTGTCAGGGCCCCCGCACTGGACCGCCTCGGCGATGTGCGGAACCCCGATATCTTCCCTGGCATCCAGGTTGACCTTCCCGCGAAAACGAGTCCAGGTGTAATGTTAGTATTTGAGGAATCTGGACGCATGAACGAGGCAACGTCGCAACCACTTCACGCCACCCCGACCTCCAGAGCGAGGAGGTTAAGTCGATTCGGTGGGGAAGAGAGTACAATACGGTGCGACCACACAGCGCGCTTAACTACCGACCACCGGCCCCGGAGTCTCTACAGCCATGGCCGGAAGCTAAGGCGTAGCCGAAGCTGGAGGCCATGGCTGTGGAGACCGTGGGACTAACATGGCAAGTGGTACCATGAAATGGGGGCACGCCACAAGGAAGTAACGGTTGAGTGTCGAATGGTCGTGGTAGCCGGCGAAATCGTGACTCCCCGGGAGGACGAATGCAATGCGGTACGCGAGCCAGTACGTAGCGGTTTCCATCATAGTGGTCTGGGCGGTAGTTCTGTGTGGCGGCCGAAGTGAAATAGCGACAGTGCACGCTGCTGAGGCGGTTTCCATCGAACCGGTCTGTCTTGGGATGCTGACCGACGTGGCCGACGACCTGGTTTCGCCGGGGGCGCTGGATCGCCCCGATATTTCCTCCGTCTGGACCCCCGCTGTCGGAATTACCACCAGAGGCGTGCACCTGCTCTACGAGTCTGCGGACGGAGACGCTATGATCGTGGACGGAGAGAGGTGGCCACCCGGATCTGTCATTTGGGATATGTCTGACCTGGCGGTCAGCGACGATGGCAACCATATTGCCTACGCCAGTGAGCACCGGACATCGCTGGCTGATGCTAATTCGGTGATCCGTGACGGAAAGAGCATTGACCTCCCAGGAGATCTCGCTGGCTTTGTCGGCAACATCATCCTCAGCCCACACGGCGAGCACCTGGCCTATGTGATGCATGTATATGGGGAGGGCGAGGATGACTGGGGTGACGAGGTTATGGTTATCGACGGAGAGCCCGGACCTCGTTTCTCCCGCATCTCTGATCCGGAGTTTGCTGCGTGCTTCAGCTCTGATGGCTCGCGCTTCGCCTACGTCGGCGAGCGCGGCAATCTACTCGAGGGTACTGACCGCTACGTAGTTGTCACAGACGGAAAGCAGAGCCCGGAGTACGACCGTGTACTGTTCTCTGGTCCTCTGTTCAGTCCTGACAGCAGACACCTAGCCTACATGGCGGTGAGCTCGGGCACGGTGCAGGTGGTGCTCGACGGCAAGGTCATCTACGAGTATGGTGGTGGCGACGTAGAGTCGCTGTACGAA
>SDBS01005161.1_pt1 | contig 12768 bp, 37 predicted proteins | sample 2277091 | NCBI WGS metagenome assembly SDBS01 (sample SAMN10404972, study PRJNA504765) | marine sediment metagenome | isolation source: marine sediment core GS10_PC15, 163 cmbsf | place: Arctic Ocean: Southern Knipovich Ridge | collected 2010 | reverse complement strand
GAATCGGCGAAACATCTCAACTGAAGATAACCCATGTAAATCCCGAATGCCTTGATCCCAGATTTTGTCTGCCTCACGGGGAGGAGGGGGAAGTGAGATATGATATGGGAAAAATTTTCGCCTATATCAAAACGAAAGAAAAAATCAACGAAGATCTTGAGGAAAGGATAAAAGAACTGGAGAAAAACGACCTACCCTGCTAAACACATCGGTTATATCGTGGGCTCGCTGTTATGTGCGTGGTTATATGGGGGGAAAATTTGAGGAGGGAAAAGATGGACAGATTAGAGAAGATATTATGTGATTTGATGTGGTATGATCCTGATTGTGATAGATCCACGGTAGATGAAAAGTTACCTCACACCAAAACCGCCATACTCAACCTACTGAAAGAAATAGTGGGCAAAAAGAAAACCCCAAAGCAGAGAGCAGATGGGGTGAGCGAGATCCTGACTGCAGAAGATAAGATCAGGAACGATATGATTGAGGAGATAAACGGGAGGATAGACAGATTAAAAAACCCCGCAAATACGGGGTTATAAGGAGGAGTAATGAAAATAAAGAAATTTAGCGACTTAAAAAAAGGTAGAAAATTCTTATTGATACATTCTAACTGTAAAGTTTTTAGGAAAGTAGAAGAGGAAGGATATAATGCTATAGATTTATATACTTCTTATTCTGAAGATAGAATGAAAAGACATTATATAGGGCCAAATGCTTTAGTAATGATTTAATCTCTATATTATCACCGATACTTATCGTATTGACTCTTAATCCTCTCTCTTGATATGTGGGTATAGATTTGAGTAGTCTGTAAGGAGGCGTGTCCCAAGAGTTCCTGTATGAACCTCAAGTCAGCCCCCCTCTCCAGAAAATGGGTCGCTATCGAGTGCCTCAGGGTGTGGGGGGTCACTTTTTTGCTAATTTTCGCCCTCACCGCCAGCCTATCAACAATCCTCTCCAGCGTCTTGACGCAGACGGGAAACACCTCATTATCAACCCCTTTCAGATACCGCTTCAACAACGCTTTGGTCTCCTCGGTGAAGCAGACCAGCCCCTCCTTGCTACCCTTCCGTTTGAGCATGATGTTCCTCGTGGCCATCTCTATCTGATCTTTCGTCAATTTCTTAATCTCGCCCACCCTCGCCCCGGTATCGTAAAGCAGGTTAATCACCACTTTCTCCATCAGGGTTTTCGCCCTTGATTTCATTCTCTCCACTTCCCCGTTGGTTAGGACTGTGGGGAATTTTTGTGGGATTTTTAGGCGGGGAAGTTTCATATTAATATCTTTGAATTCAAGATAGGATTTCAACGCAGAGAGGGCCCTTGAAATGCTCGCTGGGTCGAGTTTGCTATTGACGGCCCACCCGTTTACGCTATCTTCTGTGAGGTTATTCAGGTCAAACTTTTTCAGATCTGACAGATACGCTCTGATGGTGAGGGGGGACTTGCCCTGTGATTTTAGGTAGTCGGTGTATTTCATTTTATCAGCCCCTTCTCTTTGAGATAGATTAGCATTTTTGCTCTGGCGTTGGCTTCGGTTTTATCAAATACAGTTTTAAGTGGAGATTGATAATCAATGTGGTAAGCAAATACCCATTGATCATAACTATTTTTTCCACGGTAATCAAATTTATGTGATCTATTACCCACTTTTACCCATTGAGGCAACATCTCCCCCAATTCAGCAACAGTGAAGGCGGAGTAATATTCCTTATGCCTTCCATATCCTTTATTTATTATCCAACCTTGTAGTTGAAGTTTTACCCAATACCACAAACTCTCCTGCTTAACTCCCAACTTCTTTAACTTCTTCGCCAGTTCAAGACTGACTACCTGTTCTACTAACTTCATTTTAGACTCCTTTATTGAATTTGGTGGGGCTATTGTGCGGACAGGTAACTTTATGCCCTTTCTTGGTTTTGTGTGCTGTGGTTCTTGTATCTTGGTGGTTTTTTGGGCTGATTTCTTTGTGTGTTGGGAATTTTTTGGGGTATGGTGTCCACAAATTAGCCACTATTTCCACCTCCCAACTTCTCCTCTACATATTTAATCCCCTTCTCCGTAAGCACCCTCCCCTTTCCAGTCTTTGCCACAAACCCGATTTCCCGATCCGTCAAGTAATTCTCTATGTCCCTCTCTATCAGTTCGGGGTCCCGCTGGAGGTTGCTCTGTAATGTCCTCAACCCTGCGGTGTGGCTCTTGCTCGCATACAGCACTCTCAAGTACTCCAGATCCAACTTGTTCAGTCCGAGTTCGTCTATCCCCATCGACTCCATCGCTTTCGTTATGATATTTTTGTCTATTTCGGCGAAATTTCCGTCCAAACAGAAATCATTGAGAAACTCCAAAATCCTGTTCGCTATTCTCGGTATCCATTTTGTTCTCCTGGCGAGGTTTCTAATCAGGTCGTCAGTTAAGATTAATTCCAACGACTTGGCGGACTGCCCGACTATCCTCACCATATTCTCGTTGGTGTATCTCTGTATGTGGATCGGGAACAGCCTGTCCTTGAACGGCTTCAGCAGTTTCCCCGCATCGGTGGTTGCTCCTATCAGGGTGAAGGGGTGGATGTGGAAGAACTCCACGCTCCCGTCGGGGAGGGCGAGGTTTCCGCACCCCTCCTCTATGGGGCGGTAAAGGTATTCTGCGTTTTCTGGCTTTATGTTATGGATCTCGTCCACGAATATAATGTCGTTCGGCTCTATCTTTCCCAGCATCTCGGTTATCTGGACGGGCTTCTCCAGCCCCTCCCCGATGTACTGGTGGAGCCTCACATCCTCTTTCATGCTGGCAATGATAAGGGACAGACAGGTCTTTCCCGTCCCCGCCGGTCCCTCCAGAAGAATGTGCTTTATCGGGAGGTCGGTTATGTTGCTACTTCCGATGAGCGTCCTTATGGCTTTCTTTGCATCATTTTGTCCCACAAAGTGTTCCAGGTCCTTCGGCCTTAGTTTTTCTTTGGGCTGTTGGGCCTGGGCTTTGGGAAAGTTAAACTGGGCGAGCATCCTTTCCCGCTCCTCTTTCCGCTCTTCCTCTTTGTCCTCTCGTCTTTCTTTCCGCTTCTGCCTCCGCAGTTCTTTTCTTTGTGCTTCCGCGTCCACTTCAGTTATCTCCTTTGGGGGAATTATCGTTATGATGCCCTTGTCTATCATTCTCTGCCGTTCTTTTTGATGATATTCCAAAGCCCTCTCCCCCACGCTCTTGCGGTCAAACCACATATCATTCCCCCCTCAACGAGAAATACAGTCTGATTAGTCTCTTGGTCAGTATCTTTATTTCCGTTCTTATCAGGAATTTGGGGCTGTTTCTTTCCATAAATTCCACCAACCGCTTCATACTGCTCAGTACTGGATATGTTGTCATAGTTTCTCCTTTTAAGGATTTTGTGTGGCGAATTTTGTCGGATTTCAGATGATTCCTCTATTTTCAAATAATGATGCTGGCGTTAATTTCCTTGTATCCCAGTTTTTTGCAGACCAACAATCTCCGCAATCCAAATATCAGTTTATACTTTTTATAGGCGAGGGGAATTATTCCTATTGGCTGTATCAAACCATTTTTCTTGATACTTGCTATCAGTTCCCCTAAATTTTCCCCCGCAGATTTCTTACTCCGAGATAAGATTCTGTAATCAATCTCAATGTGTCTGATTTCAACTGGCTCTACGCCATAAATCATTTCAATTCACCTCCTCCGTCATCGTAGTATATGCTACTCTATTCTTTAGGTATCGGGCGACCCTATCCCTCTCCTCTTTAGTGGGGAAGAAGAGGGGTTTTTCTTTACCCAATATGATTAGCCCGTATTTTTTCTTCATTTTAGATTCTCGCTTTGGCTTTTAATTTTTTACAGTGGTGGTTTTTCTCGCACTTTGCACAACTACAATGAGTTCCATTGCTATCCCATGACAAGACATGAAATCTTGCACCCTCACAAACTATATGCCTTTCTAACTCTTCGCCGCAGTGCGGACACTTGTACCATTCAGGATTAAAGGTTAATGTCTTAGGCACTAATATTGTGTGTTGATACATCACGCTCTCCTTCCAGCATATATTATTTGGTATTTCTCATTCTGTTGTCTCCTCAAAGCCGGATAAACAAATCATTATAAAGGGATTTTGCCTCTTTCTGCGATAACCTCCATCGTTTTTTTCCGATGATTAGAATAAGTCTTTTCCTGTTCCTATCTCTTGGGCGACTTTCCCTTGTCGCGTATCTTATTTTAATCATTCTATTACCTCCTTTATGGTATCCACTCAATTACAGGTTTGCCTTTGTATCCCTTATCCCACACAAACCAAGCGTAGGCAATCAGCCCAGAGTTTTTACCGATTATTCCCGCCTTGTAAATCTTCTGTCTCCTGCAAAATACATAGACAGTTTTTAGGGGAAATTCTTTGTCTCGGAACATTTCATATCTGCCTATTCCCTCAAGAAAAACCAACTTCAGAAGCATTGCTATTTTCTTAGTGGCGACTTTTTTTGCCACCAATACAAACTCTTTAGCAAATCTATATGGTGGATTAGTGATTACATTGTCAAAGCACTTTTTCCACTCACACTTTGTAAAATCCATAGTAAGACTAATACCATATCCCCGATAAAATAGATCTTGCGAATGAACAGAATTATATTTTTTTATTATCTCACTCATTGACCCATTACCACAGGCAGGCTCAAGGACATTTCCCTCAAATTTTTCTCTCTCAAAGAGGGCTTCTGTTGTTTCGGGTGGTGTGGGATAGAAGTCTTTCTCTTCTCTATCTTTTCCAAATCCGACTATTGATAAATGTTTATTCTTCACTTTATCACCTCTCTTATTCCGTTATCCTTTAACACTACTTCTGCCTGATCTAAAGTGGTTTTTCTCTCCATTTCTATCAGGGATTTTATGACTTGGGGGTTTTTCAGGCACTTTACTGTGTCATTATACATTTTGATTTTGAGGGCAGTTTCCTCATTCCCAAAATCCTCCTCCTCAATAGAAAATTCCCAATCACCACCACCATCCTCGCAATAATCTCCAAACATAATGTCATCTTTCGCCCCTGCTTTCTTGTTGTTCTTCCAATAATTCTGCTTGCTGAACCTTCTGAATTCTAACATTTTAGACCTCCTTTAATCTGTCTTTTTTTATTTTGGAATATTTCTGATCCTTTCTTGTATTTGTTCGGGGCTTCCAACATCTAATCCCAAAGGGATAAGTTTTATATAACAACCCGTGCAAACAAATTTACCGTTAGAATATGTCCCATCTTCTTCAACGGGATTATCATCTTTGTCATATTCTCCAACCTCTTCGGCATTTTTGCCACAGCCCACACATTTAATCTCCTTATAATTCTTCATCTTATACCTCCTTAAAATTTAATCTGCTAATGCTTCCTCAACCGCCTCCTCAAATTTCCAACAAAACCGCCTTATTTGCCCCAGTATTCAAGCCACACTTTCACGGGCTTTTTGAGTTTCTTTAGCGGTCTGAAACCACGCTCTTTCCGAAGTCCGTTGACATCTTTCAGGCTCATTCGCTTGTCTTTGGTGTAGTAGGAGAGGCCACAATCCAAGCACTCGCCACTCACAAAATCATGCGGTTTATAGTCTGCATAAGTCATTAGGTTTTTTCCATCACATCTTGGGCATTCTGTTTGATCGGAGTGTCCACTCATCTAACTCACCTCCCCCAAAAAATTCCGCCATACAAAACTAATAAACTAATCTCCCTATCTCCTTTCTTTCCATTCTTTCGCAGATCACCGCTACCTGATTGTCCTCTGCATATTCTCCTACTGAAGTTTCCAGCGGTTCTAAAAGAATGCTTTTCTCTATTCTGCTGTCCATCGCCTTCATCTGTTATCACCTCCCGCTATTACAACCAAAATTCAAAGCGATTGTGCAACCTTGTTATCAATAGAAACTACCCTCATCTCTTCAGAGAAGGGATGTTTATTATTGTTTACCTCCTTGTTAAAAGTATATTTCTTCCTCCGCTTCAAGATATTTAATGGTATATCCTTTCTCTCCTAAAAACTCTTCCCATCCATCAGCATTATAGTCCTCGTCAATCTTTCTGTATTCATCAAGCAATTCGCAGACCCTCTTCGGTCTCTCGTTAATTTCCATCAAGAAACTATCATCGTCATAATAAAACTTGTATATCATCTCGTCCTCCTTTTTTTATTTGATCTCCGTTGCTTCTGGCAAAGTGGTCATTTCTATCGTTTCTGGCTCTTCCACAAAATCGCCTTGCATAACTTTTTCTTCTGCTTCTTCGCTATTTTTAGCCTTTACTATAAGCATCGCCTTTTCTTCCCATACTACTTTGTATTTCTTCATCAGTTATACCCCCTTAAATTCTAATTTTGTTGAGCCGCAGATACCACATCGTTGCTCGTATTCTACATTGCTAATGTTACTTTCTGTTAGTTCCCAATCTTGCCCATCCCACTTCCTTATTTCCACGATGGGGTCGATATACTTCTCCACTATTTCCTGCGGGTAGGTTTTGCACTCTGGGCAAAACAGTTCTCTTTGCTCCTTCATTGTTATTGCCTCCTCATTCGTCTGGATTATAGTCGCCCTCTCCCAGATGAAAAGATATTCTCTCGTATTCTTCTGTTTCTTCATTAGACAGGTAATCATACATATCCCAATCTTGTTCCCCTAAAAAATTATCCAGTGCCTCTTGGTATAATTCATCCTGTCTTTTCTTTAAGTCTTGGTCGCTTGCCTTTCCTACATTCTTTTTAGTGATTTTCATTGTATCCCTCCTTGTTATTTACTTTTTGCTTTGGCGATCGCAGGTTTGATTACCCCAAAATAAACGTCTGATATTACTTGGGGATCACCCTCAATGATGGCCTCACTAATTTTCTTGCACGCCTCCAACAAGTCAACATTGATAGATACTAATTCATAATACCTAATTTCAATGTTTTGGCGTGTTTCATTTTCAAAGTCCATTTTCCATTTCCTTGGTACTTTCATTTTCTTACCCCCCTTTATTATTTTTTTTAACTTTGAACCGTTTTAGCATTTTCGCTAAATTATCCAAACATTTTTCTTTAAGTTCATCTTTGTATTTTGGTTTATTTAACATCTTATTTCACCTCCCCAAATCCTTTTCCTCTTTAGTCTTTCCGTCCCTCAAACATTTCGCCTGCAAATCCTCAATCTCCAAATAGGTACATCCATAACAAGACCCGATGGTTCTCATATCCTCGCAGTAGCCCTCTTTGTAGTGGTCGGTTTTTTCTTTGTTAGTCCACAGAGTAGGCATTTATTTTACCTCCTGCAAATCAATATCTAAAATTGTTTTATAGACTTTCTTTTTGATATCATATGCTTTCCAAAATTTTTTACTTTCTTTGGCAGATTTTTCTGTTTGATGAATATAAACCCAAACTCCACCTCTCGTAAACTTTGGCATTACATCTTTATCTTCCGAGATAAACCCTTTTAGTTTCATTTGTTCACCTCCTCAATAGCAATCTCCAAAATATCCCCAAACTGCCCCAGAATATCCTCCCCATAATCATTGATATAATCCTCTATGTAGGGGTCTGTTATCTTATCAAATTTCCCGATCCTAACCCTCCACTCCAAAATATTCCTTACCTTCCTCAAGTTATAGCACAGTCCGTTCTCTTTTAGTCTGTTATGGTAGCAGGCATCAATGGTCTTGTATAGTTGTTTTGTGTTCATTTCTTTAAGTCCTTTAATTTTTTTATAACTTCTTTATATTCCTTTGTTTCTGTTCCTCTGCAATAATGATTTTCGTAATAATCTTTCAAATCTTCATAATAGGCAATTTCCCACTTTTTATTATCTTTGGTTTTCTCTATGGCCTCAATATATTCCTGCTCTGCTTTTTTGTGTTCTTCCAAGTACTCTTTCAGGATATTAGATTTATGCTTTTCAAAATAGGTTAGTAATTCCTCTTTTGTCGGCATATCCTTTAAGGTTTGTTTTATATTATCTCCATTAGAAAGGCAATCTATTCCATAACCGTAATGCCGTCTTTTTAAAACATCCGCATTAAATATAGTTTTCCCGACAACAATAAGAGAAAACTTATTTTTTGGTTTTCTGTTATCTGTTATAAAAACCTTAATCAGAGCATATTCATCATTTTTTATAGTCGCTATTTCTTTATAGGGTATTTTTTCCCTTTCTTTAGAATAATCCTTTTCTCCCTTTTTATCTTTTGGGTAGTCGTAATAATAGACCTCAAAATTTAAGTTTTTATCTTTATCCTTTATTATTCCCATGAAACTAATTACTCTCTTAAATTCTGAAACTTGTTTGCAGTATGGCTCTTCTTCTTTTGATATTCCGTATTTAAACTTCTCTTCTTTTCGCCGTATTTTATCTTCTGCCTTTCGTTTTCTTTCTCTTAAATTATCTTCTAATTTGCTAAACTCATCATAAACATTATATTTTTCTTGCTCAAAAATCTTTTCTTCTTTTTCTTCTTTCTTTCCTATTACTTTTAGATTTTGTAATGCTTTCTTATATATTTGTGGATTTATCATTTTACCCCTCCTTACATTAACCTTCCTTCTTTTCGCTTATAATCCTCTATCTCTCCAACCGCCTCTCGTTTCGTTCTTGTGGTATTTTCGTGCCTTGCCCCTTCCTCTGTTATTAGTTCGTACCAGTATTTGTAGGAGGTCATATACTTGCTTGTTAGGGAGTGGTCATTCTTACCCTCAAAAGTCCGCCTCTTGATAACAAAACTCTTAACTTTTCCGTATCTTAATTCCATTTCTCCCTCCTACTACTACAACAAAAATTGGAGTGCAAAAGTAAGGGTCTTTTGTAATCTTTTTATTCTTTCCCCCATAGACTGCTTTGTTATATTAAATACCCTTGCTATATCCGTGTTATTAAGTCCTCTCTCTTTCAGTTCTACAATTCTTAACTCTTCCCTTGTTAATAATTTTTCAATTTTTTCTTTCAGTTCTAAATAGATCATCCGTTCCCTTGCGGTCTCGCTGTTATGTGCTATGCCTATCTCCTCCCCTTCCTTATTGTGCATGGCGGTCATTTCTATATCTTCCCGCCTCTTGCTATCAACAGAGACCCCCCTATTCAAATAATTCAGCATTGCCCTCTTTGACCTTTGTAAATACCAAGATCGCTCCTGCCCCGCCTCTGCTTCCAATAGTGATATTGCCCCCTCCTGCCTCAAATCGTCTCGCAATACAGGATCCCCAGTAATCGTTCCCGCTATCTTCCCCATTTCCCCGTAGTACTTTAATGCCTCGTCTTTCATCTCTGCCCCCTTATCTTATTAGAATTAGGTTATTATTATCTGCGAATTTTTTTGTGTGCTTATAGCAATACTGATTACTTAGTCCGTCTTCCCTGCAATGATATTCTGCCTCTTTGATACATTGCCCTCTTTTGTCCTTCCAATCGCAACGCCATTCTTTCTCTTCAAGTCTCTTTAGCAATTCTAACCTTCTTTGCTTCTCCACTTTTTACCCCCGAAAAAATAACCGCCCAATAAAAATTAGTAATGATATACTATACCCCACCCAATAATAATGGCTTAAATCGAATTTATAGAGGCCGTTTTTTCAAATTCAAACAAAAAGCGGGATCAAGGGCTAAAACCCTATAATCCCGCTTGCTGGCTCAATCTCTAAATTGGCTGGCTGGCTCTTATTTCAAATTTTCTTTTGTGCCGTTAGAGTGAAATATAACTCCCCCAAAATCCGCTTTTTTTAGATCCTTGACAAAATGATATTCGCACCCCTTACAAATTTTTAGATCAGTCTTTTCGTAATCTCCTAAAATACATCTGCCGTTTTTCATTATAGGTTCGCACATTTTATATTCTCCCCTCTATCCCTTATTAAGCAACAACTTTCCCATCTTTGTTAGGACCAACAAGTATCGCTTCTTTTTCTTCCCCTCTCCTGTCTCAATTTCTAATGGGAGGGATCGGTCCCCCCAAACTTCTGGCTGGCTGTCTGCCTTTCCTTTTATTTTAATCATCTTTTAACCCTCCTATATTAAATTCTTGACTATTACCTCGTTATTATAGTCTCTCTTTCTCTTCTTACTTCCCATTCCTCCAATTACAACTAAATTAAAATGGTCTTTAATTAACCACCTTAACTCAACCCCGTTCCACTCTTCCGGGATATCTTTTGCCCTTTTCAAAATCTCTTTTCTGACATTCTCAATCATTTCTCTGATAAACTTTTTTTGCTTATTAGTCATTTTTTCTCCTTTCTCTTATCAATCGCCCGTTAAGGTATATTTTCATCTTGCCTTCTGTGCCTATCCTCAATTCATCTTCAGCGGCCAAGTGTATATGTGCCGTACTCTGCCAAGTCTTTAATGTCGCACTAATCCCACTCGCCTTACTTCCGCCCCTTGTAACTGTTCCCCTGTTTCCAGTCAAGTATCCATAAGTAGCACTCATTCCTTATCACCTCCCTAATATCTTTTCTATTTCTCTATAAGACAATTTTGTAGTTTTAATTGCTTTTAACTTTTCCTGCAATTGTTCATTACCGCTTACCCAATTATAATAAGTAGCACCTGTGGGAGTAGTTAATGAGAATAGTTTTATTACCTCTGGGGACAAATCCCTCTCTTCAACAAATCCTAAAAAATTAAACTCATCTCGCTTGCCCTGTCTAATTCTTGTCATTTGTTTTCTTATTTCTTTTGCCATCATAGTTAAGTTAACTTCATTCATCTTCTTACCTCCCCTAAAATCCTGATATTCTAATACATTCTTGCTTATAAAAATCAAGATGGATAGGATATTTCCACCTTTTACTATTTACTATAATATGAGAGAATAAACCTTTTCTATCCTCTGTGTATGTACAAGATCTATCAATGCCATTATGAAAACTCATTAAGTCGCTTGGAGTGTTTAGTTCTTGCTCCCACCATTTCAGTATATCTTTTTTACTTTTCATATTCTTTTTACCTCCTTTAATCAATTAAATCTATTGCCTGTTCTTTCTTTGCTTTTTCCAGTCTCCCAAAATCCCACCCAGTATAAACGCACGTAAAACATATAACCGCCTCCGCCTTGTCATCTACCCTTTCCACTTCCTCACCGCATACGCTACAATTCATTTTTTCTGTCTCCTTATATTCTGATTGTCCTGTTCCTTCTTCCCTCTCTCCATTCCTCTATGCTTCCGCCTCTTGCTAAAAAGTGCCTTCTTGCTCTAACTTTCCTTGCATATCTTGATTCTTTTGGCTTGCCGTCTTTTTTCTTCTCTTTCATTTTTCCACCTCCTCTAAAAAATCCGCCATAATAAAAAACTATCTCTTCAACATTTCCTCAAGAGGTACATTACCGAATACTAACCGCTCTAAATACTCAATATCCTTTTGGCTTCCCACTTCAAACCTTTCTACTTTCTCGCCTCTCTCAATCGCTTTTAGTTCCTCCTCTGTCTCCTCTGCTTCCCATACCTCGTCATTGGTCTTTTCTTTTTTCATTCTTTATCCTCCAAGTTCCAGGGCCCTGGCTGGTAGAATTTTTTGACTCTCTCTAAATCCCAACCAAAAGCAACCAATCTATCAAACGCTATATTATAATCTTTAACATATCCGCCATCAAATAATTTCCTTGCCTCTTCTATTGTGTAATGCATGCCTTTTCTGTCCTCAATCTTATAATCCGTGCTACTATTTAGGTATAGAATTTTATACTCTTTCATTCTTTGCCCTCCTTCTCCTTTAGTCTTTTGATATGCTCCAAAATTCCTGGGATATTTTTCTCTGTCGCCTTTGCTAATCTGCTAAAGACTTTTGCCTCTTCCTTCCCCTTGTTTTTTATTGTCTCATACCATATATGTTTTGTCTTTTTCATATGACGGGTTATCCATACTCCATCCTTTCCTATTGCTCCGCACTCCTTGCATCTCTTCATTCCTTGTCCTCCTCTTTCCAATTCTTGTCTCCGTACCAATCCCTATATTCGCCATTATATTTTTCAGCCGCCACCAATTCCAAAAAATCAATTACATCTTTGAGGGGTCGCAAAATCCACGATTCTCGATATCGTTTAGTCTCTTCTTTTAATTTTTGAGGGAAGTTAGCATGTTTATATGTGGCTGACATATGGGCTTCCTTTAGATCTCGAAGTATCATCTTGATATTTTTCTTTCCCATTCCCTTCATCTTTTTCCCCCTTTCCTCTTGTCTAATAACTACCTCTATATTAACATAGGAATATAGAGAAGTCAAGTCTTTTTTTTATTTATTTTTAACTTTTTTTTGAGGACAAAAAACTCTTACCATATTGAGATATAAGCGATTAAAACAGGTCAGGCCATAGTCTAATAAGGATATGAAGGAGATATGCCAACCAGCCCAATCCTCGCAAGTTTACCCCCGAAGAAACCGCCCAGAAAACAAAACCAATAACCGAAGCAGTTCAATAATCCTCTCTATATTATCAATAATTCAATAACAACCCCCGAAGAAAAGAATAATAAACAGAGAGAGAACGGAAGATTTAAATTCCCAAAACAAACCGCCATATAAAAAACAAACCAGAAGGAACAAAGATATAAAGAGAGGTCAAGAGATAGAGGGGGGAGGAGGAGGTACAGAGGGATCAGGCAAGGTCCTTGTCTTTGTGCTTCGCTTTTGCGTGTGCTTTCTTCTGGTCTTGTGTGTGTCTAATAATTGATCGTCTTTGTCTTTGTGTGTCTGTGTGTGTTTTTTTTGTGTGCCTTGTGTGCGGTCTTTTTTTTGAGTGAGAGGGGAGGTCTGATC
>SDBS01005160.1_pt1 | contig 12770 bp, 11 predicted proteins | sample 2277091 | NCBI WGS metagenome assembly SDBS01 (sample SAMN10404972, study PRJNA504765) | marine sediment metagenome | isolation source: marine sediment core GS10_PC15, 163 cmbsf | place: Arctic Ocean: Southern Knipovich Ridge | collected 2010 | reverse complement strand
TCAACAATCGCCGACTCACTCATGAAACCCACGTGGCGATATATCTCCTTCCCCTCTTTGTCGAAAAAGATTTGTGTGGGGATGGCCCGGACGCCGAATCGCTTTGCCTGGTCGCGGTGCTTCCACACATCAATAAAGATAATGGCCGCCTTCCCGTCATATTGCTTTTCCATTTTTGTCAAGATCGGCGCCATCATCTTGCAGGGGATGCAGGAGTCGGCCCCCAGATCCAGCATGGTCACCATTCCCTTTACCGGCACCTCTCTCACTTCCCCTGGCCCGGTCTCAGGGCGCCCGACGGCAACATCCCCTGCCACACGCTCAAAAGCGACCCCTTTCACTTCACCCCTGTCAGAAAAGAACTGGGGCTTTATCACGAAATAAACAGCCAATAATGCTACCACACCTATGATAACTGTCCGAATCCATTTCTTCATCTAACTTACCCCCATGGCGGCAAGTTTTTTCTCAATCTCGGTTTGCGGATAAAAGCCCTCATGTCTAAACACCTCCCGGCCATTACTGTCAAAGAATGCCTGGACCGGAATGGAACGGATACCAAATCGGGCGCCCAAAATCTGTTGCTCACCCACATGCACGAAGATCACGTTGATCCTGTCTTTATATTTCTTTTTCAATTTGTCCAAAATGGGCTGCATCATGTCACAGGGCTTGCAGCCGGTTGCGCCAAATTCCACCAAGGTCGGTTTCCCCGATCTACGGGCAATATCCACCGGGTTGTCTATCGCAAGGGCATTTTGCTTCCTGACCCATTCCCTGTCAACTCGAATGTCCATGCCTTGCCCGAGTGTCTGAAGGTATTTCCCCACGGCTTCCTCTTTTTTCTTCTGCAGGAGAAAACCTTTTACAGCATCTTTTACCTCATCAAAAGGCATACCCCCTACCATCGCCTTGTTCTGACCATAGAATGCCTCTGCTTCCTCATCAGAAACAGTCACTCCCGATACCTTTTCATTGAGATACATCATTATAATCTGGTCATCGGGATCTCCCCTTTTCTGGCCTGACTTGTATGCCTGGTGGAGCAGGATTTTTTGGATTACCTGTTGCTCTAAAATAAAAAAGAGGTTTTTATTTAACTGTTTCTGTATTTCCGGCTTTGCGTCTTTGAACATCTCGTTCAGCATGGATTCATCAATCTGAACCCCCTCAGCAGTCAATAAAACCCCATTTTTCAGCTTTGTTAATTTGGCAGATTTGAGCAAGCCTGTGGCCAGGCCGGGATAGGTCTGCTCCACGGTACGTTCCTCTGTCTGATCAGAACCGCGGGCCGACGGCATTTGAAACAAAACAACCGCCATTAACAAGATGAACCATGCAGCCACTCGATGTTTTGTCATAGTTATCCCTTTTGAGTATTTCATACAGTATCCCAGTATCCTTTCCTGTTTTGTTAATTTCCCGTAGTCGTTGAATGAAATCTGAATCGGCAGACCCTTAACCACAGCAGCCGCATGCACCGGTCGCAGCTTTTGGAAGGCCGGGTTGATCCCGGGTGCAGACATCCCTGACAGCTTCCTTTACCTTTTGGATATCTTCCTTTTTTAAGTCAAGATTGTGGTCCTTTTCGATTCCAAGGTCGGTTACCAGAAGATAGCTCCTGATGGGAACCGCTGCATGTTCCAGGATAGCCTTTGCACAACCCACAGAACATCCGTCAATGGATACCATCTGCGGGATATCCTTTGCCGACTGGACAAAACCACTCAGGTGCCCCCCCATTCCCGCCAAACAAAACATCTTGCCATACCCTTCCCGGGTCAGTTCTACTGCGGCCTGGTTGGACAGTTGGCCCACGTTTGAGCCGCCGGAGCAGGCCAGGATCATCACATTTCCATCTGGTGTACAACAATCTTGAGACATTTCTCCATCCTCCTTTGTCTTCTGACTTAGTTTTTCACCCATGCCTTAATCTCTTCCTTTTTAGGAACCTTGCCCACGCATTTGACCTCGCCGTCAATGACCACGGATGGGGTCATGAACACGCCATGTTTGGCTATTTCCATGACATCCGTCACCTTTTCAATCTGTGCATCCACACCGGTTTCAGCAATGACTTCCCGGACAGCCTTTGTCGTTGCTTCGCACTTTGGGCATCCAGGGCCCAACACCTTGATTTCCATTTTTTCTCCTTTCCGGTTTACCCGACATGACCTTAAGCCTTACGCCTTAAGCCTTGCGCCTCCTCCAGCCACTCCTTGAGCTTTGTCTTGGGTGGAACCCTGCCAACGGACATGACCTTGTCGTTAATCAACAGGGCAGGCATTCCCATGACACCATATTTGCCGATCTCTTTGATCTCTCTGACATGCTCCAGGTCCGCAGCAAGATCTATTTCGGCCATTACCTCCATGAGATTTCTCTCCAACCTGTCGCACTGCACGCATCCCTGCCCTAAGACCTTGATCTCCACGCCTCCAGAGACTTCCTCTTCATACGGTTTTCCTAAGAATTTCTTGAATTCACGTAAAAAGGCCTTTTCATAATTCTCCTTAGCTGGGGTGGGGATATAATTTTTCTTAGAAAGCCGCTTCAAAAGCTCAGCCCCCACTTCATCATCGGGCCTTTCTGCGTATTCCTCTGGCATCTCTTCCATGGCGCGTTTCAGGCCCATAATACCTACACTCTGTTTATCCACCTTGATCTGGACCACATCTTCCCGTGACATCTCCGACCTCCCTTATCCAACTATCCAGCCATAGGTCATACCGGCAATGGTTGACAGGACTACGATGATTGCACAGAAGGTAGCGGTTTTCTTGACACCTATGACACCCCCGATCACCAACATGTTGGGGAGTGAAAGGGCAGGTCCTGCCAGAAGGAGTGAAAGGGCCGGGCCTTTCCCCATGCCGGATCCGATAAGACCCTGGAGTATGGGCACCTCAGTGAGCGTGGCGAAATACATAAACGCCCCCGAGACCGAGGCAAACAGATTGGCCCACACCGAATTACCCCCCACTAAATACTCAATGTAATGTTCCGGGATCAATGCCGGATGTCCGGGCCTCCCCAACATGAAACCGGCAACCAGGACGCCTGCACCCAAGAGCGGAAGGATCTGCTTCATAAAACCCCAGGTGGACTCCACCCAATTTACACATTCATCCCTTGTAAACCAGGACTTAAGTATAATGCCAAGAACGACCAGCAGCCCTATGGTAATATACCATTTAGCCGCAAAGATGGCTGGCCAGATACCAGTGGAACCTGCTGCGGGTCTGGCAAAGGCTGCGAAGATTAAAATCAGGACCATGGTAAGCATGTAAAGACCATCCTGCAAAAGGGTGCGCCCCTTTTCCTCTTCATCCGGGAGGTATATCTGCCCGGCAGTGCGGTTTGCATCATCTTTTCGAAAGAAAAAGGCCATCAGAAGTCCGGTGATGATGGCAAATACAACCGCGCCAATGGCCCGTGCCAGGCCTAATTGCCAGCCTAAAATTCTTGCGGTCAGGACAATGGCCAATACATTAATGGCAGGGCCTGAATAGAGAAAGGCAGTCGCCGGACCAATGCCGGCCCCCCGGGCATAGATTCCTGCAAATAGGGGGAGGACAGTACAGGAGCAGACAGCCAAAACTGTTCCTGAGACAGATGCCACTGAGTAGGAAAGGATCTTATTGGCAGTGGCGCCAAAATACTTCAGGACCGCACCCTGAGACACAAAGACCCCGATGGCCCCCGCAATAAAAAAGGCAGGAATCAGGCAGGTCAAGACATGTTGACGGGCATATTCCTGAAGCATCATAAATGCCTCAAGTCCCGATTGCCGTATGGTGGGGTTGGCCCACGGCACGTAGTAGCAGGCTAAAAAAATCAAAACGATAAACAACAGCTTGGTTCGTTCTTTCATAGGTAGTGTCCATCCAGAAATGAGATAGTTTTTGCAAGATCAAGGAAGACGAAGATTTTAACCACAGGAATACATTGAAGTATTTCGAGGATTAAAATTTGAGTCTGACGCTGAGATTGCGGAAAATAGCCATTTATGGATCGACACTAGGTATTTCCCGTTCATAGCCATATTCTTATTTAGTTATACATTCAGAAATAAGTCATTTCTTACAGATATTCTCACGCCGGATGTTTGGGAGTTCTTCCACCAATTCCCCGATCTCCCGATCCTGTTCCAGCCAGTGCCTCAAATTGCCCAAAAGGGCGGCCGCATATGGACTGACAGCACCGTTCGTGAGGTCGTAGTTGACCCATAGGCCATCTTTCTTAGAGTCCACAAGCCCTGCATCTTCCAAGATCTTCAGGTGCTTGGATACGCTGGGCTGGGTTATCTGCAAAGCGGCCTGCATTTCGCAAACACACATCAATTTCTGCTGAAGCATCTTGACGATCTTCACCCGGTTAGGTTCAGAAAGCGCCTTCATTACCTTGATAAAATCTTTCATGATCAACCTCACTATATTCTGTTTGAGTAATATATACCTCGCAAGGAGCGTTGTCAAATAAAAAAATAATAGTAACCATTCACAGGTTCGGGGGTTCACCGGTTCAGAAGTTGTATGATCATGCCGAACGCACCTTTGAAAAGTAACATTGAACTTCTGAACCCCAAACCTGTGAACGCCTTCGGTTTTTCTCGGGAACAGGCAGACGTTTCTCGACAATATTGTCGACCTATTACGCTGATTGTCGAATCCTGTGTCGATCCATTTTTGTATAACTAAGTGTTTTTGTTGTGAAAGATCTTTTGGCACAGTCCTTGTAAGGATACTTGGGAAAATGGCCTTACGGCAAACACAAAATTTCTCAAACAGGAGGTCAACAATGGATAACGTTTCAGAGAAATCAGTCTTGCGAAAAGGGTTTAAGAACATGATTGTCTTTGGGCTGGGACTTGCGGTCGCAGTGGGGTTCGCCCCGGTGACGACCTGGGCAAGCCTCCAGAATCCGGCCAATCAAACCTGTCGCTTCAATGAGCAATCGCAGGATAGTGATAGTAATCTGACGTGGATTTTTTCGGGTGAAAGGATAATCATGGCCCGCGGAGGGAACCGGGCTGGTGGTGGCAGGGGTGGCGGATCGGGAATGGGACAGAGAGGAGATGATAATTCAGAGAGTGGGTATAGATATGGTTCCGGAAATGGTTCTGGAGATGGAACAAGGACAGGAGAAGGACCTGGTGATTCAGAGCGTAGATATAGGTATGGCCCGGGGGATGGAACCGGCACAGGAGACAGACCTAAAGATGGGACCGGACACGGGGCCAAAAAGGGCGCTGGAACCGGGGAGGGTGACGGCACTGGTCGTAAAGGGAAAGGCGGCGGTGGTGGAAATAGCAACTGATTGCACATAGAGATGGATCAGCTTTCCTCGTAAAAAAGAAAGGTCCTTCTCCGGGGGGCCCTCCCTTTTTTATTGCATCACGCCATATTTCTTGAGTTTCTTATGCAGGGTCTTGCGGGTGATCCCCAGACGCCTGGCAGCTTCGCTCTTATTTCCGCCGGTGAGTTCAAGGGTCTTCAATATGGTCCCCTTTTCCACCTCCTCTAAGGAGTGGCCGGTTTCAGGGGCTGAGAGAGGTGAATCCGCAACAGCATCTGCCAGTCCATCCTTGATATGAAAGGGGAGATCCTCTTCATCGATATATTCATCCCTTGACAGGACCACTGCCCTTTCGACCGTATTCATCAATTCACGGACATTTCCCGGCCAGGCGTATCTCAGCAGTTGATCCATGGCTTGCGGGGAAAAGCCCCTTATCGGCTTATGATTCTTTTCTGCAAAGGTTGTTAAGAAATGACCGGCTAATAAGGGGATATCCTCATTCCTCTCTCTCAATGGCGGTACGTTCAAGGCCACCACATTCAGTCTGTAATAGAGATCTTCCCGGAACCGTCCAGGCTCAATCTCCTGCATGAGATCTTTGTTGGTAGCGGAAATAACCCTTACATCCACTTTAATAATATCTTCACCGCCAACCCGGGCGAATTCCCTTTCTTGAAGGACGCGCAGCAGCTTGACCTGCATGGAGAGGGACATCTCGCTTACTTCGTCCAAGAATAGACTCCCCCCATCCGCCTGCTCGAACTTGCCCTCCTTGCGGCGATGGGCTCCTGTAAAGGCCCCCTTTTCATGGCCGAACAGTTCAGACTCAAGGAGGCTCTCAGTTATGGCGGCGCAGTTCATTTTCACAAAGGGGCCATTCTTTCTCGGGCTGTTAAAATGGACTGCCCCTGCAATCAATTCTTTGCCGGCGCCGGATTCCCCGGTAATCAAGACCGTGGCCTCTGAAGGGGCAACCTGGGCCACTGTTTCCAGGAGCCTGACCATCGCCTCACTCCCTCCTATGATATTCCGGGTGTCAAATTGATTGCCAAGCGCCTCTTTCAGGATGCGGTTTTCCTTTTTCAGATGGCTGTGGTCCATAGCCCTTTCCATTACCATCCGCAGTTCGTCAAAATCGAGGGGTTTGGTGAGGTAGTCATAGGCCCCTTTCTTCAATGCCTCTACGGCCGTTTCTACAGAAGAATAGGCGGTCATGATAATCACCGGAATGGCTGGATTGAATGCCCTTATTTCTGTCAATGCCTCGAGACCGGAGATCTTAATCATCCGGATGTCCATTAGAATCAGGTCAAAGGCACGGGCATGGACCTGTTCTATGGCTGCCTGGCCATCATCTGCCTCATTGACCTCATATCCCCATCCGGAAAGGAGGGTATGTAACATGGTCCGGTGGGCACGGTCGTCATCCACCACTAAAACACTGTTTATTCCTTTCATGCGGTTGAACCCTCCCTGTCGTAAGGAAGTCGAATTGTTACGGTGGCGCCTTCTCCGTAGCGGCTCTCGACACTGACTTCGCCCCCGTGGGATTCGATTATTTTGTGGACAATGGCCAGCCCAAGGCCGGTCCCCGAAGGTTTCGTAGTAAAATATGGGTCAAACAGGTGGGGCAGATCTTCGTGCTTGATACCTGTGCCTGAGTCAGACACTATAATCCGGAAGCGACCGGCATCATCGTCCTGCCTGAGTTCTACAGAGAGGACGCCCCCGCTCTCCATAGCTGCAATGGCATTTAGGTACAAGTTCAAAAAGACCTGCCTGATCCTGTCGGTGTCAATCCGCACCTCCTTTGTCTCAGGATCACTGCTGAAATCCACTCTTATTCCCTTTTGGCGCGCTTCTGCCTCCACCATTTTGAGGGAATCCTTTATCACGTCCTCAAGAGATGCTGTTTTTTTCTGTATATTCATCGGCCGGGCGAATTCCAGGAGCTGGCCGATAACCCTGTCCAAACGTTCAACCTCCTGGATCATAATTTCCGCAGTTTTATGATCCTCCGGAATCTCTCGGTACCTCTCCTTGAAGTATGTTGCGAACCCTTTAATAGAACTCAATGGATTTCGTATTTCATGGGCAACTCCTGCTGCCAGCCTTCCGATGGATGCTAAACGCTGGGTTCTTGCAATCTCTTTTTTCAGATGCTGAATCTCCGTCAAATCCCTGAAGAGAATCACCCAGCTCACAGCAGAGTCCTCATCTCCTTTCAATGAAGTACCAACCACCTCTAAAGGAATAATTTTGCCATCTTTAACAGGACAGTCTAATTCCTTATTTATGAGACCCTGCCGCGTTTTCAGTTGATTGAAGAATTCCGACAGTGGCTGTGGCAGAATTTCCGTCGGCCTTTTCCCCATGGCACTACTGGATGATAATTTTAATACTGATTCGGCAGCCTGGTTAAAAGAAGCAATCCTTTCATCCGCATCAATGGCCAAAAGACCGATCGGCATATTATGAACCAGGTTGTCTGAAAAGGCCTTTACCCTTGAGAGGGAGGTCCTGGTTGAGCGGTAGGCCTGTGCTAAGAAGAGAGATACGATACCCGCAAAGCCTATCAGAAGGAGGGTTAGGGCCATGAAAATGCTATGGCGAATGTCCTCCTGTCTTGCAGCCTCAACAGGTCCCATGTCCAGTCCCAAGAAAATCACCTGGCGCGAGTCGGCAACATCCCCTTCACGACTCATATGCCCGCGGCACCAGTCATTTTTCATGACCCTGACATGCTGCCCCCTGAGACTTCCCCTAATTGGCGAAAACTGACGGAACACTTCAAAGATCTTGGAGCCGTCCTTCCCAGGGACCTGACGCCATTCCACCTTTTTTGAACGGGAGGCTTGGTCTAAATCCACATTGCTTCTATACTGTTTTCCAATATTGGCGAGATCACTGTCTGCAAGGATAGTTCCCTCTACATTGGTGATGAGAATATATGCGATGTCAGGTTGCTGTGCTGTCTCTGACAACAAACTCTGGACCTGGGCCCCTCCCCACCGCATTCCCATCATACCTGTTCGGGCGCCTGCCTCAAAGGACCTGATGAGGGCCGCCCCCTTTTCCTTCAAGAGGTCAATGGTGCTCTCTTTTTGCCGGTTGATGGAGTCAAGTGTCAGAAAGAGAAAGATCGGCGCCAAAATCAGCACCGCTCCGATAATGACCAACGGGGGAATTCCGACCCAGGATTTTTTGGTGATTTTGTGATTCATCTCATTGTCTTTGAAGCAAGAATAGTACCAGATCTCAGATTAGGATCAAATTGCCTGTCTGTCGGTAGCCTGTAGACGGGTTTTTCTTCTGAAACTGCATACTATCTTATAATGGCATGTACACCTTTAATTTTGTTCGTTTTAGTGACTTACAGACTATTTCCTTGGAAAAAAACAAGTCTGTTTATGCGCCAATGGCCATAAGTGCTCGATTACATAACGCCAACACCCTATCCGGCACGATGAATATTCGACAGTACGTTCAAAAACTCTTAATCTTACTCGTAATCTTAATCATACTCATTTACAGTTTGCTTGAGACCTGCCCGCAATGCTTCGCAACGCGAGGCAGGCGGGGATGTTTGATTATGAGTAAGATTATGATTATGAGTAAGAAAATAAAACGTTTACATACATCCTTATCGGGTACTTTGTACCCGCTTGGGTACCTTATCTGCATACAAAGTATCCATCTTTTCAGAGCTGAGCGCAATAAATTAATGCATCCTCACGTTCAATAAGCGTAATACCCTGTAATTTAAACATGTTACACCCCACATGATCCATTTGGCACGACCATTGCTCTAATAAAGCGTAAAACCAAAACAAATTCGAATACAGGAGGTGTCAAAATGAAAAAACTGGTAACCATTATAGGGATCTTGTTGTTAGCTGCAGTCATTGCCTACCCTGTCTTTGCTCATGGCCCTGGCTGGGGAAGATGGGATCATATGTGGGGCAGCGGTGGTGGTCCTGGATCTTGCCGGCAGGATGACAGAGGATTTCGAGGACTAACAGAAGAGCAACAGGCCAGGCTGGATGGGCTCGATCAGAAGTTTTTCAACGAAACTGGAAACCTGAGAGGTGAGATTTGGAGTAAAAGAGCTGAACTGGATGGCCTTTTGAACTCACAGAATCCCGACGAAAATAAAATAAGGGTTCTTCAAAAAGAGATCAGCACTCTTCAAGCCCAGATGTCTGAAAAGCGCCTCAGCTACAGGCTTGAGGCTCGCAAGACGGCGCCTGGAGGCTATTACAGAGGAAATGCCGGGAGCTACTCAGAACGCAGTTGGAGTTCCAGAGGCGGCCGGGGGCGCGGCGGTTGCTGGAATTAGAGAATCTTTTAATCGGGGTGGCTGGTTCAGCCATCCCGAAGCTATATCTTAGAAGCAGGCCCCATCCTCAAAATAAGGGATGAAGACGAAATAACTTCCTCATTATTTAAAAATCGTTATAGGATTCTTAATCGTAATCGTAATCTTAATCATAATCATTTTGAGTACGATTATGATTAAGATTACGATTAGGAAATGGGGAGTTATTTCATCCCTGATCCTAACCGACTTAAAACCGGCTGGTTATAAACAAAGCCCTATGAGGCTGTCTGACTCGGACAGCCTCATAGTTGGTTTAAAACGATATGGCTCAGTGACTAAGTAGTGCCCGAGCGAAAACTAGGATTTTTCGCCCAGATCAAGGAAGGCGAAAATTTTAACCGCAGGAATACAATGAGTATTTCGAGGATTAAAATTTGAGCCTGACACAGATATGGGCGAAAAAGACAGTTTTCGTTCAGGCACTAAGTATTTTTCTCTTAAATCGCCGGGTCCACATGCACAATGACCCTGTCCAGATCCTCCACTTCTTCAATTAGACATCTCTCCACCGCCTTTGCGATTCTATGTCCTTCAGCAACGGTCAGTTGCCCATCCACTACAATATGGGCCTCCATCTGATAAAGGCCTCCTGAGGTTCGGACCCTGAGGTCATGTGTATCCAGCACCCCTTCCACACTCTTAGTGCAATGGCTGATTTTGTTTATAATTTCGGGTGGAGGCGCGGTGTCGGTAAATTCACGCAGGCTTTTTCCAAGGATTTCCAGGCCGACTTTCACTATGAAGAAGGAAACCAAAAGGGCGGCGAAAGCGTCCAGTATATGCCAGGAAGGGTTGATTAACGCCCCGGTTACACCCAAAAAAACAGCCACAGAGGAAAGGGAATCAGAGCGGTGATGCCATGCATTGGCCACAATCAACTGGCTTTTGATGCGTCGCCCTACGCGTACAGTGTAATGATAAAGCGCCTCTTTAACTGCGATGGATACGCCGGCTCCAATTAGGGCCAGTTTAGTGGGATGGTATGCAGCATGGCGATAGATATTCAAGGCGGCCTCTATCCCAATATAAATGGCCGTGGCAATCAAAGAAAAGCCTACTACAGCAGACGCTAAAGTCTCGATCCGGGCATGCCCAAAATGATGTTCCTCATCGGGGGCTTTTTTCCCAATCCTAAGACCGAGTAATACTATGACGTCAGTAAAGAGATCGGAAACAGAGTGGACCGCATCCGCTATGAGGGCCTGGCTGTGCCCAAATATTCCCGCAGTGAACTTGCACACAATGAGCAAGGCATTGGCAACCGCCCCCACCCAGGTAACTCTCTGGCCTGCACTGCCCTTTTCTTTATCAATTTGCGACATCAGTCCTCGCCAAGTTTACCCTAACGTTGCATAAAATTTGAGTTTAAAACGCTTTAGATTAGGTCAGCAAGGGACGTTGGGCCGTTTTCAAGGATGAAAGCATATTGAACATATGGTGAGGTCTTGAAAATGGACCAGCGTTTCTTGATGGCCTGATATAGAGCGAGCGTAGCGTTTTTGGACCAAAGATTTATGCAACGTTAGGGTTTACGGCCGCATCTCCTATAAAAAAGGGCTTAACCCCGCCTCTCGCGGTGCGAAGCCCTTGATATTACTGGCGCGCCCAGCAGGATTCGAACCTGCGACCTACGGATTCGTAGTTCGTACACGCGCAAAAACCATGAGTAAAGAAAAGTAGAAATAAGTAATTATTTTCGTGTAAAATCAGACAGTTATCTTCCATCAACCTTCTACTGATTTCACCTTTCTTACCGTTGTTTACCCGTTCCTTGCCCAATTATGGCAAAATTATGGCAAAACTTTTTGGAGTCCTTGCCGTTATCATAACAAACCTCAATCAATAAAGTCACGTGATATCAAAATACCTCCTTCTCCCCTTTTTTGCTGAATCTCTGGGTTCAATCGGGGAATAGTGCCATTCGGTTGAACTGAGAATACCGAACTAATACCAAAAAATACCCCAAAAAACTTTCGAATTCAATAGTACTTTATAAAATGTGGTTGGTCCGAACAAATAGATTTTGATTTCGCCCGAATCCTAAACCCCATTTAGGAACCCTCTTCCAGACACCAGGCAATAACTTGCGCATGCGGTCGGTACAAAAACCTACCTCATCAACTCATCTCATCAACATAAATCAAGGATTTTGATATGGGGAAACCGGAAGAGTTTCTTAGGCGATCCAGCAGCTCCCCGAGTACGGGCGTTTTTTTGATTCAGATTTGACATTTTATTCCCTTTGAATTATTCAGTTAGGATAGGCAATCTTGAATCGGAGCATTTCCAGGTTTGTGTTGGTAGTCTTGCATGGATTTGGTTGGTGTGGCGTGCGAGGCTTATGCACGTATCATTCACCTGAAGAAAATCATAGAGGCCACGTCTCTCACTTTAGCCCCGCCTCTTTAAGTGCTTCGACAATTCGGGCCGTCACTGCAGGGTTCTTCATCGGCATCACTTTTCCAAATTTATCTGCAGAGAATGCCCCGTTTATTCTGAGGACCTCTTTAGCGGCCGCACGCGCTTTCTCCATGCGTTCAGCATACGTGTAATGGACGACCATACCGACGTGGGCAAGCAGGTCATTAGGCTCTCTATCAATAGCTTTCTTTGTCACTGCAATTGCCTCTTCGTAGTGTCCGGCTTCACGAAGGGTAAGTCCAAAATGCCGATAATAAGAATTTGGAGGCATTGGGTTGAGGCGTAACGCCTCCCTGAATAGCGGAATGGCCTCTTCAAACCTGCCCGCATAGGTCAGAATCATCGCATAGTTTTGAATAACGTCAGCCGAACCAGGTTCAAGAGCCATTGCCAGTTCTCCTTCGGCAATGGCCTTGTCATACTGTCTCGCCATGGTAAGCCAGTAGCCCAATGCTACATGGGCGACGGCAAAAGATTTGTCCAAGGCAATGGCCTTATGAGATAGCTCAATCGCGCTCTTTAGGGACTCTGTTGGAGACTTGGACATTCCGAGCCAGATAGATACCCCATAGAACGTTCCGAGTATGCTGTAAGCTGCAGGATAGTTCGGGTCAAGCGCGACGGCATCCTCTGCCAGCTGCTTGGCCTTCAATAAGCCTTCTTTGGT
>SDBS01005159.1_pt1 | contig 12773 bp, 10 predicted proteins | sample 2277091 | NCBI WGS metagenome assembly SDBS01 (sample SAMN10404972, study PRJNA504765) | marine sediment metagenome | isolation source: marine sediment core GS10_PC15, 163 cmbsf | place: Arctic Ocean: Southern Knipovich Ridge | collected 2010 | reverse complement strand
GGCGATAGCACGCATTACATATTCTAATCGTCGGGAAAAATATTCTTTGTGGATCAAAAAGTTTACCGTCATAGTTCCCGTTCTCTAAATAAATGATTACGATATAAGCTGATGATCCAGGAGAGTGGCAACTTGGGTTTATTAGTGATTCGAAATCCCTGTGTTAATTCTCCACCAAATCCTCGTTTAAATTGTTCAATCTGGGGGTGATCCGCACCGAGGAAATCGAAATGCTCAATAGTCACGGCAAATTTTTTTAAAATTGAGGCAACCAGATAGGCAGAACCAAAACCTGTATGATCATCGCTTCCCGCCAATAGATCATATGCTGTTAATTTATCCACAACCACCAATCTTCCTGCAGTGATTTTCTCATTCAATTCAAGATAAAACAGTTTCACCTGATCTAAATCAATAACCTTACTAAGAAAAGACCGTAAATGATCTTCTGACACAATTGGCTTCATGCCATGACGTCGATAGCTTTTACTGATCAAGTCGATTAATAACTTTGGATCAGTCGATTCTTTAACAACTGCCCTTTGGTTTTCAGCCTGTTTGAGTTTTTTACGAATGCTCTGATTAAAATTATCGATTATTTCCTCACTATTTTTCAGAGAAACGACATAGCTATAACGGGGCTCTGCGGTTGCTCCCTTCCAGAGGTAGGAACGTATATCCTTACTGCTCGGAGATATATCGAGGATCCAGTAGTCATAGTAGTTTCGTAAATAGTTTTCAAAACTTGCCGTGATATTGAGTTTATTCTGTATTGTTTTTTGTGATTTTTCGTCTACCGGACGATAAAATATTGGAGCACAATAGGGGAAAAAAGCTGTCGGTGTAATCATCTTCCAGATCAATTTTTTATGTGGGAAAAAAATCATTCCACCAACGGGTTGTTCATTTCTCATACAAAGGATAATATTGTATGAACGTCCAAATGTAGTTGAAATTATATCTGCCCAGGTGGTGGTATGAAAAAAAGTGCCCTGTGGAGAACTATCGACAAATGAATTCCACAAGGCAGAATCTGATTTCTGAATCTCATTTATTTTTAATAAAGCGTTGCTCTCAGCCATTGTGAGAACGGTTTTATGCTTTACCAAGCAGTTTTACGATTATCGCTTTTTGAACGTGCATCCGGTTTTCAGCTTCATCGAATACAATGGATTGCGGACCATCAATCACCTCGTCTGTAATCTCATCCCCCCGATGAGCAGGCAGACAATGCATGACTTTGGCATCCACTTTCGCCAGCGACATTAATTGTTGGTTTACCTGATAATTTTTAAAGATATTATGCCGTTCCTTTGTTTCACTCTCCTGCCCCATACTCGCCCACACATCCGTGTATACAACATCGGCATCTTTTACAGCCTCCTCAGGATTTGACAGAACCTGGACTTTACTTATATTATTTTCTTTTGCATGAACCAAAATATCATTATCGGGCTCGTAACCCGGGGGAGAGCAGATGGTCAAATTAAATGGTAAGATTGAGGCAAGATTAATCCAGGAATTTGCAACATTATTTCCATCACCAATGTATGTAATTTTTAAACCATCCAGTTGGCCGCGATGCTCCAGAATGGTAAACATATCCGCCATTATCTGACAGGGATGGTTGTAATCTGTAAGACCATTTATTACCGGCACACTGGCAAATTCTGCCAGTTCCACAATATGTTGATGATCAAACATTCTGGCCATGATGATATCATTGTAGCGGGAAATAACCCTGGAGATATCGCTAACCGATTCCCGTTTTCCGATCCCGATATCATTTGGAGAAAGATAGAGGGCGTAACCACCTAATTGATACATACCTGTTTCAAAAGAAATACGAGTTCGTGCAGACGGTTTTGCGAAAATCATGGATAGGGTTAGCCCTTTGCAAAGATGATGCTCTTCGCCTTTTTTTGTCTTCTCCTTCAAATCCTTTGTTAGCGAAAAAATTTCTTCAATTTCCTGCTTGGAATAGTCTGCAATAGATATAAAATGTTTTAGCACGCTCTACGCCTTTCCTTGATCAAATGGGAACGGTGCCTCCCAAGGGAGGTACCCCTATAATTCAAATGCCGTGTCCTTATCTCATATCAAACAAGCAAGATCTCAAATCCAATATCCAATATCCAATATCCAGTATCCAATATCCAGTATCCAATATCCAGTATCCAGTATCCAGTATCCAGTATCCAATATCCAGTATCCAGTATCCAGTATCCAGTATCCAGTATCCAGTATCCAGTATCCAGTATCCAGTATCCACCTTATACCTCTATAATATATATTTACTTAAATCCTCATCTTCGATGATCGCTTCCAGCTTTTCTTTGACCATCTTCCCATCAATTTTAATATCTTTGCTTCCGATTTCGGGGACATTGAATAGGATCTCTTCCAGCAGTGTCGACATGATCGTGTGCAATCGACGCGCACCTATGTTTTCCGATTTTGTGTTCACCAGGGTAGCAATTCTGGCGATTTCGGAAATAGCATCTTTAGAGAATGCTAATTTTACATTTTCTGTTCCTAATAGCGCAGTATACTGCTTTATTAAGGCATTTTCAGGTTCTGTAAGTATCCGAATAAAGTCTTTTTCAGTCAGGCTGTTTAATTCGACACGAATTGGAAAGCGACCCTGAAGTTCAGGTATCAGATCAGATGGTTTTGAAACATTAAATGCACCAGAGGCAATAAACAAAATGTGATCTGTTTTTATCACACCATATTTTGTCGCTACGGAGGTTCCCTCCACGACCGGCAGCAGATCACGTTGGACACCTTCCCTGGAAACATCAGGACCATGTCCTCCTGAATTTGAACCAGCTATCTTGTCAATTTCATCAAGGAATACGATACCCGAATTTTCCACTCTGTTTTTAGCATCTCTTATCACTTCTTCCATATCGATAAGTTTTTGTGCCTCTTGCTGGGCTATTATCTGCAGGGCCTGAGGTACAGTGGTTTTCCGTTTTTTCATTTTTTTGGGCATCATTCCGCCAAATATATCCTGCAAATTCATACCCATTTCTTCAATACCCATAGGAGAGAATATTTGCATCATCGGTGTTGAGTCTGTTGGAACATCGATTTCCACTATCCGATCATCCAATTGTCCCTTTTGAAGTTGCGCCCGAAGTTTTTCCCGGGTTCGTTGATTTCTTAATTCCAGTTCGTCTTTTTCCACCATTTCACCCACAGGTTTCGGTCGATTTGTGATAGGTGGTAGAAGTATATCAAGCAGCTTTTCTGTGGCATTTTCTTGTGCTTTTTTCTGGACGATTTTGGTTCTTTCTTCACGGACCATCTGGACACTAATATCCATGAGATCCCGGACAATCGATTCAACATCTCGACCAACATAACCAACTTCTGTGAATTTTGATGCTTCAACTTTTATAAAAGCGGCATTAGCCAGACGAGCCAGACGACGGGATATTTCAGTTTTACCAACACCGGTGGGTCCAATGAGAATGATATTATTTGGCATAATTTCTTCACGAATATTTCCTTCAACCATTTGTCTCCGCCAACGGTTTCTCAAAGCAATAGCGACCGACTTTTTAGCCTGATCCTGCCCTATAATATATTTATCAAGTTCCTTTACAATTTGACTCGGAGTTAGCTCATTCATTTAATAGATGTCCTTTATAACGTTTCGACACTGATATTATCATTTGTATATATACAAATATCAGACGCTATTTTTAGAGATTCTTTTACAATTTCCTCAGCATTAAGTGAAGAGAAATTAATAAGACTGCGTGCAGCAGCCAATGCATAATTGCCACCTGATCCGATAGCAAGCACACCATCGTCCGGTTCGATTACATCACCAGTTCCGGAAACCAGATATGTGTAATCCTTATCCATAATAGTCAGAATTGCCTCTAACCGGCGTAAATATTTATCCGTGCGCCAATCTTTGGCTAGTTCAACTGCTACTTTTGGTAAATTTCCTGAAAATCTTTCCAGTTTTTCCTCAAATTTTTCGAATAATGTAAAAGCATCGGCCGCTGCGCCGGCAAATCCGGCTAAAATTTTATTATCATACAACTTACGGATCTTGATTGATTTGTGTTTCATCACGGCCTGTCCCAGGGTAACCTGTCCGTCCCCACCTATTGCAACCATACCTTTATGCCTCACACCTACTATAGTTGTACCAATAAACCGATCAGGCTTATGTATCTGCATTATACAATCCCTATAATTATGTATTTTTGGTTAGATTTTTCTACGCAATCTGGCTACTGGGATGTTCAGTTGTTCCCGATACTTGGCTACTGTCCGGCGGGCAACTGGAAATCCTTCATTGGTCAGGATTTGTGAAATTCTTTCATCGCTCATGGGTTTATCAGGATTTTCTTTTTCGATCATTTCTCTGATGCGGTCCTTAACTTTGCGGGTAGATACCTCCTCACCATCATCTGTCTGGATTCTTTCGGTGAAAAAGTACTTTAGCTCAAAAATACCAAAATCTGTTTGAACATATTTACCATTTGCTACCCGGCTAACTGTCGAAATATCCATATTGATCATATCAGCTATTTCCCGCATGATTAAAGGCTTAATATGTGAAGGCCCTTTAGTAAAAAAGTCATATTGTTTTTCTACAATTGACTGCATAACGTTCAACATCGTATTTTTTCTCTGGTATATTGAGCTGATAAACCACTTGGCAGATTCAATTTTCTTGCGAATATACTGTTTAGTTTCTTTATCCGTTTTGTTTTTGCTATGAAGCAATTGCTTATATGTTTTACTGATACGAAGTGGTGGGACATTCCAATCATTTAGAGTAACCACAAACTCATTCTCAACTTTTTCGATGATAAAATCAGGGATGATATAATTATGTTTGGTATTATACAATCCCAATCCAGGTTTTGGATTCAACCCGGTGATAAGTTCAATGATATCTTTAAGCTCATCGCGATCAATTTCAAGTTCAGTAAGTATTTTATCATATCTTTTGTTTTTAAAATCTTCAAAATGATCGCTGATTAGCGTGACAGCTAATTTTGGTTTAGGATTCATTTCCTTTAGCTGAACTAAAAGACATTCCTGGAGATCACGTGCCCCGACCCCAACCGGTTCGAACTTCTGTATATTCTTCAGGACTGATTCAACTTTTGCCGGGCTGCATTCAAAAATATCAGCAACTCCTTCAATAGAAACAGTTTGATCGAGATACCCATCATCTTTTATATTCCATATCAGGTACTCTCCGACTTTATGATCAGACTCATCAAGAGAAAGATAATTCAACTGTTCCATTAAATGATCTGTCATCGAACTGACTTCGACTTCCGGTCGCTCAAACTCCTCCTTGTTTTTATCGCGCGGTATGCGATACTCATAGGACTCTTCATCATTTATCAATTCATCCCAATTGCTATCTTCCTGTGCCTCTGACAATTCTTTCACATCCAGTTCAGAATTGCTGTCCTCGGGATCAGTTAGTTCTAATTCCTTCTCTACCGTTTCCTTCTCTTCATCGGTCGCTTCAATCAACTCGATTTCCTCTTCCATTTCATCTTCCAAACCCTCCTCAAGAACCGGATTTAATTCCAGTTCGGTTTGAATCTTCTGTTCAAGACTCAACAGAGGTAGCTGTAGTAGCGTGGATAGTAGTATCTGTTGCGGCGATAATCTTTGCTCGAGCCGCATTGTTTGAGAAAGCTGAATCATAGAAATCCAATTGTTAAAATTCTTGGCACAATTTATGTACGAAATTAGATATAAAGCGAAAACATGTCAAGCTTATTTGAAGATCGGCTCTCAATACAGGATGCTCGATGCTGGATGCTGGATTTAAGATGTCATCCCGGAGGGATCTTTGCAGTTGTCGGTAAAATAATGGTATTGGACGTCGCGATTTTGAGATTAGATATTGGATGTTGGAGATCTATTCCCCCTTAAAAGGAGCTGTTGCACAATCGATAAAATTAGCCGTAAATGTCATGCCTGCGAAAGCAGGCATCCATTAATACATATGCCGTAAGTAATTGTTTTTTAATAGATTCCCGCTTCCGCGGGAATGACAAAAGGGGCAGGGATGACATTTGGGCTCTGATTTTATTAATCCGCAACACTCTTAAAAATGAGGGTTAGGGGGGTGTGAGATCTGAAAGGCGCGATTCAGGTTATCAATTTTTCAACCGATCTTCATAATCTTCAACTAGCTCTACCGTTCTGGTGACTATATCTTCTGTGATATCGTTCAGTTCAATTTTTTCAGATAACTCGAGAATACTGTCACATTGTTCCTTAAACGCTTCAAATTCTTTCAGTTCCTTGTAAACAACAGCCAGTTTAAATTTACATTTTAGTAAATGTGTTATATTCCGGTTGCTATCCTTCATTATCAAGTCATACAAGGTAAGATATGATGACTCTGCTTTTTTAAAATTCTCGTTTTTAAAATAAGAATGAGCATTCGCCCACCACATGAATTGACTATCCGGGTATTTTTCAACAATTCTTTCAGCAAACAGGATTGCTTCATCGGATCGGCCGTAATCGAGAAGTATGTAGACAAGCTGATGCATGGCTATATACCTGCTGAGAGAATCAGAGGCAATAGCCAGTTTTATCATGGCAATTCCTTCCTCCCTGTCATCGGGGATAAAAGGTAACCATGATATAAATTTTAAACGGCTATATCGCCAATATTTATAAACACCAACCCCAAGATAGGCCCCGTATAAAGTCGAATCAATTTCAAGTGTCTGATTTAAAGATCCAACCGATTTTAATCCATTTGAGATAGCCGCCAGAAAATTTCCGTTATTTCCATGGAAAAAGGCACGGTATCCATATGCACTACCTTCATAAAAATATAGCTCGGCTTTCATTGAATCAGCCAAACCCTGCATATTCTCTAATTTATCTTCTACAAGTTGCAATGTCCTGTCAATCGCTTCATTAAAACGATCAGTTTCATCCTGATTTTCAAAATGTGTCATCTTGGAGTTTAATGTGGCAGCAAGATAGAATTGAGCACGGTAATCGTTTGGATCTGCCTTGATCTTCTCATTGACAATTCGCAAAGCTTCGTTAAAATTGGTATTAATTGTATGATTAATCGTTTCCTGGATCCAACTATTGCTCCCGGCAAGAACCTGAATCCCGGATAATAAGAAGAAGTATAAAATAACTTTTTCTATCATTCGTTTTTAGCTAAAAATAATGATCTAATTATAGATTTACATTTTAAATTGGGGATATTTTAAAGAAAGGATAATCTTTATGCAAATTAATTAAAAATTTCAAGGAAGATCAATGAGTATTAGATACATCATCTCCGTAGCAGTATATCCTTATAGGCATGAAAATCGTCCAGAATCAGGCGTGTACCTTCCGCCACTGAATATAAGGCATTGTGGGCAACGCTGACGGGTAGCGAAGTTTTTTCACAAATAATTTCATCAAGACCATTCAGGAGTGAACCCCCGCCAGTAAGAATAATACCTCTATCCACCAAATCGTTGACTAATTCCGCCGGTAATTTTTCTAAAGTATTCATAATTGCAGTAATAATTGTCCCAACCACATCTTTTAAAGCCTCAATAAAAAAACTGTTTGTAATAATCAATTGCCGGGGTAATCCATTCTGTACATCTAGACCTTTTACAGTTACTGCTTTACCATTATATTTTTCAGATATGGTTCCATGTGACATTTTAAGACATTCCGCAGTCGTTTCACCAATGCGCATGTTATATTTTGTTTTGATATAACGGATAATTGCTTCATTCATTTCATCACCGGCGATACGTATGGTATTATCGACAACGATACCTCCATAATTTATAACTGCAATATCTGTTGTCCCCCCCCCGATATCAACAATCATATGCGCATCTTTACCCTTGACATCCAGACCGATTCCAACCGCAGCAGCCATAGGTTCAGCTATCAGATATACTTCACGGGCACCAGCCTGCTCTGCAGACTCTATAACAGCAAGTTTCTCTACTTCCGTAATACCGGTCGGTACCCCCATCACCACCTTGCCGATGCGATACTTTGGTACGGAGGAACTACGAATAAATGCTTTTATCATTTCCTCGCCGGCAACAAAATCTGCAATGACACCGTCTGCCAGGGGTCTGATCACTTTTATCCTCTCCCCAGTTTTGCCCAGCATATCTTTAGCCTCAGTTCCATAGGCAATTACATCATAGTTCTTATTGAATGCTATAACGGATGGTTGGTTAACGATATATCCTTTTCGTTCAGCAAATACAACTGTATTTGCCGTACCAAGATCGATTCCCAGATTCGTGAAGACATATTTTAATAGATTAAACATGATCATTACCATCCAGCCAGTTAATTTGAGGTAAGGATACTTAATATTGAGTGCGTTTTATATCAATTATCGGCAATTTTTACTTACAACGTAAATTAATTAAAAAAAATTTTGTAAAATAAAAAAAAAGCCAACCTTTAAGGTTGGCTTAAAATATTATCACTACAAATTTAGAATTTTTCCTTTTCTTCTTTTTTCTTCGTATCCTTTTTCTCAGTGGCAGTTTCGGTCTTTTTCTTGGTAGATTTCTCTTTTTCCTTTTTTTCTTCCTTCTGAGGCTGGTCTGCTACTTCAGTTTTTTTCTTTGTAGCGGTGGTTTTCATTTTCTTGGTTTCCATTTTCACTTCCGCTTCTTCCACCGGTTTTTCAGGCTGTTCTACCAGAGCTTTTCCAACTTTCGCTTCCTCTTCCATCTCCGGTTCAACTTCCGGCTTCTCTTCAACCACTTCTTCCTCGACCACCTTTTTCTCTACGGCTTTCTCCTCAGCTTTTTCCTCGGATATTTTTTCTACCTCGGTTTCAACAATAGATTTTTCTTTCTCGTCCGAATCAACCCTCGTCTTCTTTTCCACCGGTTTTTTCTCGCCATTGGCAAGGGAAGATTTCAGGATTTCTTCCATCGTGTTCTTTTCAACACCTTGTTTGGCGAGATATTCTTCCCATTCTTTATCTTCCTTATCCTTAAAATAATTTGAAACTGAAAGAACGATTTTCTTATTATCTTTATCAAATTCAATAACCTTTGCCGGAACCTCATCTCCCGTGTTATAGTATTCAGTTGCCTTTTTCAACTTAGGATGCCCTAAATGGTTGATGGGAATAAAACCATCGACTCCAAGTGGCAAGGTTACGATTACACCTTTATCAATAATCCGGGAGACCGTTCCCGTAGTCTCTGTATCAACTTTGTATTTATCCTCAAAAATCTCCCAGGGATTTTCCTCGATCTGTTTATGACCAAGAGCGATTCGCCGCTCATCACGGTTTATACCGAGAACAACAACCTCTATTTCATCCCCTTTTTTCACTACTTCACTTGGATGACGGATCTTTTTCGTCCATGATAAATCTGAGATATGAACCAGACCATCGATGCCCTCTTCCAACTCCACAAATGCCCCGAACTGTGTCAGATTGCGAACTATTCCGGTGTGTTTTAAATTAATGGGGTATTTTTCATCGATTTTTTCCCACGGATCCGGTTCCAGTTGTTTTAATCCGAGAGATATCTTTTTCTCATCAGATTCAACATTCAAGACTTTCACTTCAACTTCCATTCCAACATGTAGCAGTTGACTTGGATGCTTTATATGCTGAGACCATGACATTTCTGAAATATGGATCAATCCTTCAATGCCAGTTTCCAACTCAATAAACGCACCATAATCAGTAAGACTAACTACTTTACCGATAACAACTTTTCCGACGGGATATTTCGCGTCAATATTTTCCCAGGGATGTGGCAACAGTTGTTTCCGGCCAAGTGAAATTCTATCCTTATTCTCATTAAAATCAAGGATTACGATTTCAATCTCTTCATCCAGTTTAACTACTTCCGAAGGATGATTGACGCGCCCCCAACTGAGATCCGTAATATGTAAAAGTCCATCTACACCGCCCAGATCAATAAAAACGCCAAAATCAGTAATATTTTTCACCATTCCTTTGCGCACCTGACCCTTTTCAATCGTTTTAATAATCTCTGAACGTTGACTTTCCATTTCTTTTTCGATAAGAACACGGGAAGAAACAACTATATTACGGCGGGCGTGATTAACTTTTACGATTCTGAATTCCAATTCCCGACCCAGATATGAGTCGAAATCCCGGATTGGCTTTACATCTATTTGGGATCCGGGTAAAAATGCGTCAACACCATTTAGGGTGACAACCATTCCACCTTTGATTCGGCGAACGATTATACCATTTATTGTTTCATTTTTCTCAAATTTTTCTACGACATTTTCCCATACACGAATAAAATCCGCGCGCCTTCTGGAAAGAATCATTTGTCCGTTAGGATCTTCAATATTTTCCAAAAAAACTTCCAGTTCTTCGCCGACCTTAACCGCTTTTAAATCATCGAATTCATCCCCAGGAATAATTCCCTCAGACTTAAAACCTATATCCACTAATACATCACTGTCGGTGACATCAAGGATTTTACCTTTAACGATATCTCCCTGTTTGATCTCATGAAGTGTCTTATCGTACATCTGGGTTAAAAAATCGAACTCCTCATCCGAATATTCTTTTTCTTCAACGATATCTTCCAACCGCACCACTTCAATCTCATCTTCTTTCTGTTTTTCCTTCTTTTTTGCGGGTTCTTTTTTCTCTTTCGCTTCAGGTTCCTTATCCGCACTCGTTTCGGTCTTCACCTCTTCAGCCGAATCAGATTTCTCTTCCTTCTCGGCTTTTATAGCCTCTTCAGGTTTATCCTCCTCAGGTTTTTGCTCAGATACTGGTTCTTCCTCCACTACGGGGATAGGCTCTTCCTGTACCTCAGGCTTGGTCTCTTCTACGACCTCTTTTTTTTCTTCAGTCATTTAAAAAAACACCTCCTAGTATCAAGTATAGTACCCGTTAAGCGGGTATCAAAAATTGCAAAGTTTCGTAATTTAAAGTATTTATTTTCCTCAAACAACAATTTTTTCGGCTTCTGTTTGAAATTTTCTTAATTCTCTGCTCAGATCCTTAGCTGCTTGATGGAGTATTGGATTATTAGTATGATGCATATAATCTTTTTCTAATTAAAAAACTCATCCCCTCCAACGGAGCACGTTTCGTGCCGGCCCCTTCTCTTGAGAAGAGAAGGGGAGCAGAATACATTATATCCTCGCTGTAAAAAATTATTCCGATACTTAATATATATTTAAAACATAAATTGTGTTTTCAGGTATATTCTCGAAAAAAATCCCCCCTCTCTTCTCAAGAGAGAGGGGGGAAAGGGGGAGAGTTTTTTGCCCAAGCAAAAAGGGCATAAATGTTACCTATGTCCCCGAACACCTGTTTCCGATGTCTCCGGTCAATTCATGAAAAAAAGAGCAGGGTTGATATTTCACGATCGTTTCACTCTAAGGGAAGATTAAAATAGATTTAAGCTATATCATTTACAATATCAATAACTTTCTGAACCTGATCAGCGATTGTCAGGTTAGAGGTATCTATAATAATCGCATCTTTTGCTGGTTTTAAGGGGGCTACATCACGGGTAGAGTCAATTAAATCCCGTTGAATGAGTTCCTCTTTAATATTCTCTCGGTCCACCGGTAAATTCTTTTCTTTCAATTCTTTTACGCGTCGATCTGCTCTGTCATCTACACAGGCATCCATAAAAATTTTAACATCAGCCTGAGGTAATACAACCGTACCGATGTCCCGACCGTCCATGACCACGCCACCGTTTTTTGCCAATTCTCTTTGCTTTGCCTTCATAATTTCACGGATTTCTTTATAGGCCGAGATTGTACTAATTATATGGGTAACCTCCGGTAGCCTGATCTCTTCAGAAACATCCACACCATCTATAATTGTGCGTGGTCCTTTCACTCCGGGAACTAACTGAATATTAACCTCATTAGCAACTTTTACCACCTCATCTTCATTTTTTTCGGGAATACGACGGTTCAGAACTTCAAGGGTCAAGGCGCGGTACATAGCACCGGTATCTATGTACAAATAATTAAGGATTTGTGCGACTTGTCTTGCTGTAGTACTTTTTCCCGAGGCGGCAGGGCCATCAATGGCAATTGTTAACTTTAGTTTTTCAGTTTTGCTCATTACTTTTCAGCCTGGCGATTTCATTTTTGTTAAGATAACGCCACTCCCCCCTTTTTATACCCGCTAAAGTTAAAGGACCAAAAGCGATTCTATCTAACTCGAAAACCTTGTATCCCAGCTCATCAAACATACGCCTGATTTGCCTTTTTTTTCCCTCATAAAGGATGACTTCTATAAAGCTACAATTGTCTATAATTCGAATTTCAGATAATTTGCAGGGGGCAGTTTTTTTATCATCAAGAAGAATTCCGCGTTCGAAATGATAAATATCTTTGGGATGAATAAGTTTATTTAAAAATATATGGTAGGTTTTTGGTATTTTAAATTTGGGATGAATTAACTTGTTGGCAAGTTCTCCATCATTCGTTAATAATATAAGCCCGGTCGTATCCTGATCAAGCCGACCCACCGGAAATAGCCGCTCTTTAAGAGGTATCAGATCCAGGACCGTATTTCGATCATACTCATCCTTGGCCGATGTAATGATACCTTTAGGCTTATTTAGTATTATATATAGGAAATTCTTCTCACATTTTACTTTATTACCTTCAAAAGTAATCGTGTCTGTGAGTTCTTCGATTCTGATACCAAGTTTTTGCACGACTTCCCCATTGACAGATACCTTACCCTCCACTATATAATCATCACATTTTCTCCGTGATCC
>SDBS01005158.1_pt1 | contig 12775 bp, 8 predicted proteins | sample 2277091 | NCBI WGS metagenome assembly SDBS01 (sample SAMN10404972, study PRJNA504765) | marine sediment metagenome | isolation source: marine sediment core GS10_PC15, 163 cmbsf | place: Arctic Ocean: Southern Knipovich Ridge | collected 2010 | reverse complement strand
TATGTCCTGACGGTTCATATATTTGGCTACGGTATTAAGACCGGAATACTTTGTGATGTTACTGCCTGTAAATGAGGACTTAACAACTTTTGATTGGTTTTTTAACTTTTCCTTTGTATTTTTCATCCTGAAAGTGATGTTTTTTTGCTGATATTTGTAGTTTTAACACCTTGAATATAAGCAAAATGCATCACTTTTTCTAATTATTATTTTACATTTTTAAGTTTTTATGAAGGATTAAGAGTTACTGATCGACAACTACTAATTTGGTATTCCAGTGTTCCTACCAAATGATCCCAAGCGGATAATTCCATATCGATTATATTTTTCCCTTCTCGCTCAAATCAGTATTTAACTTCTTTTTGTACTCAGCATGTGCATCTTCATCAATAACAACATCACTCCGGTAAAAGATAAACCCTATGGCTCGTCTGTGCCTGTTGCTTTCATTTGCATTGGCCCGGTGAATGGTTAAACTATGGTGAACAAGGATATCTCCGGCACTGGCTTCCATTTGTACCTCCGCTTTTGTGTCTTCATCAGACCAATCTGAAATGCCCTGGGAAAATCCCAATAAAGAAGTTTTCCCATGCTCCCTCATACCCTTTTTATGAGATCCGGGGATATAGCACACAGCCCCGTTTTCAGCATTAGCATCTCCCAGCGAAAGCCACATGGTGATAGCTACCTGTGGTTTAATCATAAAATAATACCCATCCTGGTGAGCCGGTGTTTCTTTTCCATGTTTCGGGATCTTATTAAAATACTGCATATTCTTTAATACAGCCTTACCTCCAAGCAAAAGCTCTGCCAATCCGATGACTTCTTTTGAATTGGCCATATTTTTAAAATATGGGTCGTAATCATGTATGCGCTGAATCTGTTTCAATGAAGACAGATCCTCCTTATTCTCATAATAGACTTCCTCGGCCGGGAGAGTTGGCAAAACATCTTTAATAAATCTTTCTGTTTGAGCAATTAACTCATTAACCTGATCTATTGTAAGAAAACCACTTACTGCCACATATCCCTTTTCATCGTAAAACTTTTTTATTTCATCAGAATTCATCGCTCTATGATTTTATTGAGTGTTTATCGAGAACTTCAAATCTTCAACTTCTCTTACACCGTCCGGAGATACTTGTACCGGCACACAGGTGAACATCCATTTCCAGGAGGATCCGCCATGTGGAACTTTCAGCAATATCTGGTTCCAACCTTTTTTCAATTGTCCTTTGCTTGGATCCCGGTAGAAATAATCTTCATCCACGAAGGGAATTTCAGGGGTATTTTTTGCCAATCCCGGCTGTTTCCAATGCGGGGGCTCAATTTCATTATCGTTAACCCAAATTTTCGGATTCGTAGTGTGCCATTGTCCAAGTTGAGGTGCTGGTCCACCTCGCCGTCCACCGGAGCGGGACCATCCATGAAAACCAATCCAGAATCCAACTTCCTGTGCCTTCCCGGACCATACATATGTCAATGCATAAACCGTCCCGTCTTTTTCATTAATGGGAGAGGGGAAGTTGAAAAAATGGCGGAGGTGGACAGTTCCGCCGTAGAGTATAGTATCATTCCAGGTATGGATTTTCCCATTAAACTCATATTCATTTTTAATTTCTTCTTCGACAGGAAAACTTTTTGAGAGCTCGCCTTTATGATCGAAGGGACCAATGATCTTCCAGGGGATATGGGCGTTCTTAACGTAGGGGAATGGCTGGTCTTTGAAGTAAAGATCCCTGTGTGTCACCAGTCTTTCCTCAAAATCAATATAAGTGACATATTCCGGAGTTCCCTGCTGAGGTAGATTGGCCCAGTATTTTTGTCCATAGGATTTTTCTTTGCCTGTCCATACTGCTTCACTGTAGGTAACAATCCCGGAATAGACCGGGTTCTGTCTGATAATACTCCTTTCATCATCTACCCGGTTATCATGCCAGCAGCATAAAATTCCCCCTAGGGCAAGTTTGTCTCCGTGGGACTGCCGGCATGGTTGCTGATAAAAGAGCCGGTAAATCCCCGAAAATGGATCCATATGATTAAGATAATTCGCCCTGGAATCAATGAACGTGTGGCCTTCCAAGGGAACAGATTGGCCTGTCCACAGTTGTTTTACAGACCGCTCATCTCCCGGAACTACAATTCCGGGATGCCATCCAACCATCTCTCTTCCATGGAAATGTATCCTGTCAATTAGTGGTTTAAGAAAATCCTTATCTACTTTTTCCTCCTTATGCCAGACCTCATCAGTACCAAGATGGATATATGGCATCTTTTCTGCCGGAACCAGTTCACAGAGCTCATCTATTAAATCGATCAGGATATTCTGAACCTTTGGTGAATTCATAGATTTAATATCCAGCGCTTTACGGAAGGCAGCAGTATGTCCCGGAATATCAAATTCAGGAATAATTGTTATATGCCTTTCCGAACAATAATCAACAAGGTCAACAAATTCATCCCTTGAATAGTACTTGCCAGGCTTTCTTGATGTGGCTTCTTCTAATTGAAGCTGCGGGTACCTGAGGCTCTCCAGCCTCCACCCGGGATTATCCGTCAGATGCATGTGGAAAACATTCATTTTGTAGGAAGCAAGGACTTTCATTTGTTCTTTTAGGAATACAGTGGACTGATAATTTCGTCCAACATCCTGCATATACCCGCGGATCTTGAAAGCAGGCCAGTCATGAATTGTACATTCGGCAATTTTTAAGTCACTTCCTTCCTGAAGGATGAGCTGCTTAAGGGTTTGTAATCCGTAAAATATCCCGGCAGAAGAAGCTGCGCTTATTATAACCTGTTTATCGATCTTTAATTCATATGCTCCATCCACACCATGGGGATCTTCTACTTCCGCCAGTTTCAGATGTATGGGAACAGCCTCGCTGCTCGGTATGGAATCATGATCAAGTCCCCTGCCGGTCAGCATACTGATCAGCTGATCTTTCTCTGCAGCAAAATCAGCATGAGACTGGATTGTAAACCGGCCGGGCACCAACCAATGATCTCCCCATTCAATTTGCTGGGGCATTGGGATCAATGGCATATATACATCTGTTTCCTTAACGCATGAAAGAAGCAGGAGAGTCTGGAGAAATAAGGGCAGAATGAATCCCCTTATTTTTTGCCGTAATATTGTATTGAATTTCCTAGTCATTCTTTATTAATTTAATAAAGAGTCCGCTCTCAATAAGGGATTCCTGCCGATGAGGATTTTCTGGATCTCCATTTCGGACCAGGGGACAACATTACATCTCAGTGCCCATTCATTATAAAGTTTTTCCAATTCCATAACCTTATCGGGATGTTGTCCGGCAAGGTTATTCAATTCGGTACGGTCGGACTCCAGGTTGTATAGCTCCCAGGTACCAGGAAATTCTGAAACAAGCTTCCAATAGCCTTTCCGAACAGCACGGTTCCCTTCATGCTCCCAGAAAAGGGACTCATGTGCGGGTTCACTGTTTTCAAAGACCGGCAGGAGGCTTTTTCCTTCAACCGGGGTGATAATATTTCCATGGAATTCTGTAGGGTATTCCGCCCCTGCTGCATCCAGGCAGGTTGGCATAAGATCAATGATATGGGCCGGCTGTTCCCTCCATTCATTCCTGGCACTTAAGCCTTCAGGCCAGTGGACGATGAATGGGGTTGATATTCCTCCTTCGTGCACATAGGTTTTATACTTCCGAAAGGGGGTATTACTCAGGTTGGCCCATTGCCCGTATCCCTGGTAGGTATCATCGGGACCTGGCATTACTCCGGGGATATCTCCTGCAATGACCTCCCGGCCGTCTCTTGTTTTGAGGGGGACATAAACCATAATGTTCCAGGGTCTGCCTGAATTGCCTATTTCACCATTGCGGTGCTCAAGATCCTCCCCTCCGTTGTCAGACAGGAAGAATATCAAAGTGTTTTCGAGTTCCCCTTTCTTTTCGAGGACATCCAGGATTTCACCCACTCCCCGGTCAACATGGTCAATCATGGCGACATATACCTCCATCCTGCGCTCTTCCCATTCTTTATTGGGTGCATCTTCCCATTCACCAGATTTTTCTGAATCCCCGGGTGATAATTGCCAGTCCGTATCCAGAATTCCCATATCAAGCATACGCTCATATCTTTCCCGCCTGAGTTGTTCCCATCCTGCTGAGAACCAACCGCTGTAGGTATCAATAATTTCCTGGCGGGCATGAATGGGCCAGTGGGGTGCTGTATAGGCTACATAGAGGAAAAACGGATCCCCGGGTTCTGATTCCTCTATAAAACCAACTGCGTTTTCACTTATGGCCTCGGTATAATAATAATCCCCCTCGGGATTGATAGATTCATTGTCCTTCATCAGTGTTAAAGGGTCCCAGAAACTTCCGGCAGCAATCAGGGTACCGTAAAACCGGTCAAATCCGCGCTGCAGTGGCCAGTTGTTCCTGTCCCCGTCTTCAAAAATGCTCTGGGTGACATGCCATTTTCCTGACATATAGGTATGGTAGCCTTCCATTCTTAAAACCTCGGCAATGGTCACGCATTGCTCATTCAGGTCTGCACGATATCCGGGCAGCCCGTAATCGACACTGGTCATGTGTCCCAATCCCGTCTGATGGGGGTAAAGACCGGTCAGTAAACTTGCCCGCGAGGGACAGCAGCGTGCTGCGTTGTAGAAATGTGTAAACCGCAGTCCATTGTGAGCAAGCCTGTCCAGATTGGGAGTCAGGACTTCTCCACCGTAGCATCCCAGGTCGGAAAAACCCATATCATCGGCCATTATGATGACGATATTAGGCTTTACCTGTTTCTGTGTACATCCAACCAAAAACAAAATTAGCCCAGCCGATAATACCCATTTTAACAGTCGCTTCATATTTCCCCCTTTTCCTATTATCATCTATGTTTGAATTGATAATTACTTATTCAGCCTTATTTCCACTTTGTCGATGACTGGAAACCTGTCACCGTTATCAGAAATAAAAACTGCCCTGTATTGAAGGAACCTGTCTTCTGCTGCTACCCCAAAATTGCCCGAATCATCCGCCTCAACCCATTTTTTTTCAGCAAGTTCTATCCGATCCCCAGATGCACGTGTTTTAAAGACCAGCTTTGTTCCGTCCGGAATGCTGGCAAGGAAGCTGACATTACCCTGTGTTCTGTTCTTATTCCATTCGAACACAGAGGATTCGTAGCTTTGTTGCCAGGATCTGTTATAAATATGACCCATGTCTTCATTGTGAGACCAGTGTGGACCGTGAGTGGGGATCTCTTCAATCCGCGCGTCCGAGAAGCGCTTACCATCGTTATAATAGATTTTTGAGAATGCGTTGTGGTTTCCGTCTACCGTGTGGTTGGCCACTGCCAGATCCAGCATCCCATCTTTATTGAAATCAGCAGCAAATCCATTTGAACCCGAATTGTTGATCAGGGCTGAGCGATTAGAGATCCGGAAGCCCTCGGGTCCTCCCCAGTAAAGATAGCAAGGCAGTAATTCGCGAGTCAGATCAGCATGATAGTGGGGACTGAAAATGTCAAGGTAACCGTCATTATCAAAATCTGCAACCACTGGACCAAGCGGTGTAATTCCAGGCAGCCACTGAGCATTTGAGTGATTAAATCCTTCAGGACCGCCCCAGAAAATGAACAGACCCATATCATGATGTCCATTGTTGGCTATATCATTGTAACAACAGGCGATGATATCAAGCCAGCCATCACCATTAAGATCAGCTGTTTCATTATCGCATACGGCCGGTGCATCCAGTTCAATGCGATGCTTAAAATCAAATCCTTTTTCGCTGCCATAAAAAATCCTGATTCCCACGTCATTGTAGGAATTAGCCGCAATATCCAGCCATCCATCCTTGTCATAATCAGCCAGTTGAACGCTAAGGGACCGGCCAGGGCAGGGGATTGTTACTCGACGTTCCGGGGTAAACCCGTCCCGGCTTCCATAATAAATTATGACACTGGATTCGAAATCATCCTTGATGTACTGACCCAATACCAGATCAAGATATCCGTCTTTGTTAAGGTCGGCTGTGTTGCTTGATCCCAGGAAAGATTCTGTTAAAACCAAGCGTTTACCATTGCTGAAATCTATTCCGCCGGAGTCACCCCAAAAGATATTTGCACCGGCCCAGGGGTCTTCATCCAAAGATTGCCCGCCATGCATTTCGTCCATCACTGCCAGATCGGTATTCCCGTCAGCATCGAAATCGGCTGCAGTAGCTTCATATCCGCTTCTGAATGGAATATCTGTCCGGTTTTTTTCGCTAAATCCATCCGGACTGCCCCAGTACAGGTACAAAGGAACTTTTTCATTAATTCTGCCGCCCATGCTGTTTGAGAATACCGCTTTTGCCTTTTTCCCTTGAACGGCAAGTATGTTTAAAGCACCGATTGTGGTTATTCCGTTTTCACCTTTAACGAATTGCCTGTTTCCCTCACCATAGTAAATAATTGATTGGGTTTTAAAATCAAGATCCCCCCTGTTGATTGCGATCGCGACATCGTGGTTTCCGTCCCCATCGAAGTCACCGAACGAAGCTGCGCTCAGATGCTGTGCTTCGAGGCTGATGGAACGTTCCAGGTGAAATCCATTCCCACTACCCCATAAAATCTGAGCCGCTTCTCCGGATCCTTCCCTGGCTCCTCCAAATTCACCCATGGCTGCACGTATTTGAGAGAAATACGATAATAATATGTCATTATAACCATCCTTGTCAATGTCGCCCACAACAATATTTGAGGAATTCATGCTTTTAATTGCCTGAGGTTCTCCCCAGGAACGGTCCTTTTGACTGGGAATGATGTATAAGGTATTCTCTTTCGTACCGGCCAGGAGGTCAATCATATTATTGTTATCGATGTCACCTGCAGCAATCGAAGACACCCTGGCTGCAGGTAATTGAATACTGGATGTATCGGGTACAACATCCCCTTCTTTTGTCGGAGCTGACCAATAAATTGTAATGCCATGATTTTCTTTTAATATGGCCAGATCAGCCGATCCATCTTCATCAAAGTCGCCTGAGGTGATTCCAATAGCTCCCAGGATACCCAGATCATAAAACCGTGTGCTGGTAAAGCCTCTGTTCCCTCCCCAGAAGATACGCACAATATTTCCGGGAGGCTGACCGGGCGTCCAAACTTCTCCATTCAGAGTGACAATATCCTCCCAACCGTCCCTGTTAAGATCAGCTATGGCAACAGCCTTCATATCCTGCACAGGCAGGGCGCCGGTACTGCGATGAGCCGGCCAGCCGTCCTCTCCTCCATAGATGATGGTCACAAACCGTCGGGTACTTTGAATCCCTTTGTGGTTGGGACAGAAAATCAAATCAATATACCCATCATGATTCAGATCTGCCGCTGCCGTCTGAAGGCTTCCTTCAACGGCAAGATCAGTCTCATGTATCTCCCTGTCATTCGAAACTTCAGCCAACGTTGCCGGAATTATATTAATTGAATTATGCGTCTGGCAATACAGCAGATCTATGTAACTATCATTGTTATAGTCGAACCGATGTATGGTACGGATCTTGCCATCCCTGCTCACATAGATATTATTCCCGGATGCATCCAGGGTACCATCAATAAAGTCCTCAAAAGTATCCTCTTCCCAAGTCTGTGCGGTGGAAAGGAAAAAACTGTTTACAAACAGCAGGGAAATACATCCGATACAGATAACCACATATTCCTTACATTTTGTTTTTTTCATACGTTCATCATTTAATTGCTGACTGATTCATTTTCTACTTTTTAATATCATTGGGCTCAATATTTTCTTTCAGAAGGCAGAATAAACTCCTTCCAGTCGCGCCCCTGCGTGATCCAGGCAAGGTTGAAGCGGGCCACCTGTATACCATTATGTGCATTCTCTCCAATCCCTTCCATAAGCAGGCAGTTTATAATATTTTCTCCATATCAGCCGGGAACCTGGCGCCAACTTCCTTAAGCCAGTTTTTGAGCATGGCAAGCATTTCATCTTTCTTCTCAGGATCTTCCAGGCTCAGGTCATTTAATTCACCAATGTCATCTGCCAGGTTGTAGAGACGCGCTTCTCCTTTTTCATAGTAGTATACCAGTTTGAAATCACCTTTTCTGACGGCACCTACCATACGGCTGTGCGGGTAATGCCAGTAAATGGCATCCCTGCCTGTTATAGATTTATTCCCCAACAACACATCCTTGAAGCTGATGCCATCCATATGCTGATCCGGTATCATGGGAGCATTGGCCAGATCAAGCATGGTTGGATAGAAATCGTTGGTAATCAGAGGTTCAGAGTAGGTCGAGCCGGCTTCTATTTCCCCGGTCCATCGAACAATTGTGGGTATTCTTATACCGCCTTCATCAAGGTTGTGTTTCATTCCTTTCAGTGGCAGGTTGGAGGTTACGCTGCCTTTTCCCCCGTTATCCGAGGTGAAAATGAAAACTGTATTTTCTTCAAGTCCCATTTCCTCTAAGGCATCCATAAGCCTGCCTACGTTTTCATCCATATGGTGGACCATGGCAGCATAGTTTGGATTGTTCTGGAATTGTTTTTTATTTGGCGTTATTTCCGTGAGCGTATCCAGTCCCATGGAATGAATCTTCTCAGTATACTTCTTAACGACCTCCTCCTTTGCCTGCAGGGGTGTGTGCACGGTGTGAAAGGAGAGGAACGCAAAAAACGGTTTGTCCTTATTTTCCTTGATAAAATGGATGGTTTCGTTCGTCAGGCGATCCGTGAGATATTCTCCCTCGGGACCGTTTTCCATAAAAGTCAAGTGGTGGGGACTGAAGAACCTGACATGGCCATTTGCCAGGTCAACATCCGGTGCTTCCACACCCGGATGTGCGACTTTCCAAGCCCAGGCAAGGTCCATTCCTCCGATGGCAGTATCAAATCCCTGGTTTTCCGCCCAGTGTTCTTCGGCATATCCAAGGTGCCATTTACCAAAATAACCGGTTGCATAGTTATGCTTTTTCAGTGCTTCCGCAATGGTGAACTCCTCGAGGGGCAGATGAGGAGTAACATATTCGGCATCGCGTTCAGGGTGCAGGAGATAGGTTGTTATCCCTGTCCTTGCCGTGTATTTTCCGGTCAGGATCGAAGCCCTGGTTGGTGAACAAACAGGTCCCCCTGAATAAAAATCTGAAAAGACCATGCCCTGGGAGGCAAGCTTATCCACGTTGGGGGATTCATAGGTTTTACTCCCATTATAGGAGAGATCGCTCCAGCCCAGGTCATCTACCATTACAAATACAAAATTAGGCGGGGCTTTATCACTGTATTTCGTTGTGCCGGTGCATGCAGGGAGAATAATACATGCCAGAATTACTGCATATCCCTTTATCGTTCTCATTTTCAATATATTCTTTGGTTCTATTTTTTATTTACGATCCATTCGAGCGGGAACATAATAAAACTGATTTTTTCGTAAGGGCTTTCTTTCCCATTCTCATAAGGTCTTAAGTAAACTAATTTCCGTTAGTCCCTTCTATCCATTTAAGGTTAAGCTTTGCCAGTCTGATCTTTGCTCTTTCGCCATCGAAATCATATTCTCCAAGCATACCGATGCTTCCATCGGGTAGAATTGCCAGGCTGGAGTAGTCAAATGTTTCATCATGAAAAACCTTGCAGACCGGCCAGGTGTTACCATCATCGTAACTAAGGCAGAATTCAGCTCTCCCTCTTCTTCTTCCATCTACCCGTGCTGTAACACCGACATGAATGATCACTCCTGGTTTCTCCTCATCCTTCCACCTGTATCTCAGGAGGGGGGACATGCATCCTGTATCCTCGAGGGATTTTTCTATTTTTAGTTTTGTCCAGGTAGTCCCGCCATCATTGCTGAAAGCCACTCTGCGGAAGCCGGATGAATTACGAGTACTCAGCATTACGCCATCCTCAAGTTCAACCATCTGAACCTCCCCAACTGAACCATCATCATCCGGGGGAGCAAACTCACCATGCTCCCAATTTCTGCCATGATCATCAGAATAGAGGGAATACAGGTATGTTTCCATATTATCTCCATTCCTGAGTTGTTCCTGCATGGGAATGATTACTCTTCCCTGATAGTCTCCTCGTGTAAGTGTAATTCCCGTACCGGGTCCGCAAATCGAGGCAATGGTATTGCTGCCGGTCTTAGCCACAAATGTAAGTTCCCGGGATTCGGACCATGTTGCTCCGTCGTCTTTACTTGTAATAATAAAGAACCGTTGTATATAATCACCTTTCAATCCGGGTTCCACCAATTTTACACCATGGGCTTTCATCTGACGGGTATGACGTTTTTCGGGAAAATAAATATAGGAGAGAGTGATGGTCCCGTCCTCAGCCTGGACCATTACCGGGTTCATGGTAACATTATCTCCTGCTTCTGCAATTATTACAGGCTTTTCCCAGGTTTCACCTCCGTTGGAACTTCTCATGAGGACCAAGTCATTTTTCGCATGGTCCAGGTTCAGATCTTCCCTGCCTTCAGCCACTGCAAGCAAAACATTGTTTTTTGTTACAAGGAAGGATGGTATCCGGTAGTTATGATAGCCCATACCGTCTCTCAGGGGATTGAAAACGGGGACTGTATAATAATAAGCCTCCTCATTCGATGAGCGTGAACCGTACCTTGTGATAGTACCGTCGCTTTGCTCCACAACCTTGCTTTCCCCTATCTGGTTCCCGACGATACCTCCCATTTTCCATGTTTCTCCATGGTCATCACTGATGGCATTTATTGCGAATGTCCTGAATTGATTATCTTCAGCCCTGTTGGGGAGCCTTACAACAGAGGGCTGTATCAAACTACCGGTGCTGGTATATATCCCAGGGCTGGAATTCATTATACTTATGCCTGGCGGGTCATATACATATACAGTTCCTTTTTCTGAGACTTCAAGCGCTGGAATGCGGTATGTATGCACACCATGGGCACCACCTATAAACAGTTCCGTCTGTTCGATAAATGATTCCTGAGCAAATACGGGTATACCTGCGGACAGGCAGGCACCAATTAAAATACCGCTAGGGACGATTTTCCAGGGATTCTTCATTTTACTTATTCATTATTTCATCAATATGGACTTTTTCGAATACGAGGTCGGCCTGGCTCCCCTCGTACAAGACTCCAATATGTTGTTCATCGATCTGTGTCATTGACGGATACCCATTTCCGCGACCTTCGTCGAGCAAAAACCAGTATTTTTCAGGCCAGGTCATCCCGTCATCCATACTGAGTTTTATTGTCATATGATGTCTGCCATCTGTGGCATTTGGATTTACAAAAAGTACCAGTTTTTGTTCTGCACCGTTAACCTGGAAAGTTCCTTTTATCAATGAGGCATTGCATACCGGCTCAATAAGTGCGGAACGGGATGTAGGATGCATTGACCATGTTTCTCCCAGGTCACTGCTGGTGTACACTGATCGTGATCCCTTACGGTTATCGCGCATGTTAAGCATCAGCGAGCCGTTATCCAGTTCAATTACTTGTGCTTCTGTGGTATTGGATTTGGCGCCTGTGCCAATGGACCAGTTTTCGCCATGATCTTTACTCCAGATAATGGTGGAGTGGGGCATCTGTTCGTGATCTTTAAACTGGGCCGGGAACACGATTGTGCCGTCTGTCATGGTTATCCCCTTTCCCGGTCCCTGTAGCATAAGGTACCATGCCGGGTCCTTAATCATGGGGGTGAGATTGATGGGATCTGACCAGGTCAGGCCGTCATCATCTGATCTGACCAGCATTAACTGGCTGGTTTCGATGGGTTCCAATCCCGGTCTCGAACTATTCCAGGTTCGTTCCCCCGGGGTACCATGTGCCCAGATGGCTGCAACCCAGATGGTTCCTGTACCTCGGTCCACCAAGACGGAAGGATCGCCAATTCCGTTTTGATCCTGGGATTTGCCACCCCATTCACCCATATCCATGATAACCTTCATGGATTCCCAAGTCTGTCCACCATCTGTACTCCGGCTCATTCCCACATCCACATCTGCCTGAAGGTCAACTGAGCCATTGTATCGATTGTCGTAAACTGCAATCAGGGTTCCTTCATTCGTCGTGGCAAGTCCCGGTATACGATAGGTATCACAATTATCCTGCCCATGCTGTCTGAGTGCCACCCCAATCCGGTGGCTGTAGGCATTAGTTTCCCTGGCTGCATTAATCTTCTTACTCTCATCCAGTTTGATATAGTCACATCCTGCATCAACCCGGTTATTCAGGTTCGCAGTCTCTTTGAGTTTGCAGGATACCCAGAAATAATTTCCCCCTTTTTTGAGGGATAGATTCCCTTGGAAAACCATTTTCGCCGAAGGAGTAAGGCTTTCACCGTATTGAGAGGGATCCTTAAAATCGTCTTTAGATCCTGTATAATAAATACTGACCGAGCTAATATCTTTAATGTCTGTCGTACCTGGACTATTTACGGCCAGTTCGGTGAGATTGGTACTATTCAGCTCAGCTGGTATAATTACCTGGATCTTCAGAACCCGGTTCCATTCATTTCCAATTAAAACCGGAATTGTGTCCTGACTGGTAAGAATTGTAACACCGGCATTCTTGTTCTCCGGGTTAGAGTTGCAACTGTAGCATGTAAATGATGTAAACAAAATCAATAAAAATACAGGTAAATTATTCTTTTTCATGGTGACTGGTTTTAACAATTAGGATTGTTAATAATGGCTATGATATAAATTATTGTGGACGTTATTTTTATATGTAGCTCAACATTAGTGATTTATGAATAATCGGAGACTCTTATTTATGAAAATGTTGTCTTACAAAGGCCATAGACTAGCAAG
>SDBS01005157.1_pt1 | contig 12775 bp, 10 predicted proteins | sample 2277091 | NCBI WGS metagenome assembly SDBS01 (sample SAMN10404972, study PRJNA504765) | marine sediment metagenome | isolation source: marine sediment core GS10_PC15, 163 cmbsf | place: Arctic Ocean: Southern Knipovich Ridge | collected 2010 | reverse complement strand
GGCATTTCCTTCGGGAGACCAGACTGATCGCCTTCTTCTACCTCTACACCCACCGGCGTCACCTTTACCTGGAACTCATCACCATCGACATCAACAATAAATCTATTTGGTATCCCTGCCGGTACTGCTGTCGCGCCTCCATCTATCACTTTAGGCATTGGTTCTTCTTTTAGCTCTCCTTTTAAAAACTGGGGAGCGACATTTGGGTATAGAGCATAAGTAATCAGATCTTCTTCTCTGTTTAATATGCCCATCTCTTCTGCTTCAGCTTCAAGTTTCTCAAGTTGTGGAGCCAGTAAGTCGGCTGGACGTACTGAAATGGGTTGTTCTTTTCCAATGACCTTCTTCAATATCTTGGGATCTATCGGTGCCGGTGTCTTTCCATAAAATCCCATACAATAATCCTTAACTTCCTGGGTGACCTTCTCATATCTTTTACCTGTCAAGACATTCAACACAGCTTGCATTCCTACGACCTGGCTCGATGGTGTGACTAGCGGTGGATATCCGAGTTCTTTCCGTACCTGAGGAAGCTCGTCTAATACATCCCGGTAACGGTCTAACGCATTTTGTTCTTTAAGCTGTGAATGTAGATTTGATAACATCCCACCCGGTACTTGATGAAGCAACACACTTACATCCGGGTTTAGTGCTAGTGGACTGATCAAACCATCATATTTCTTTTTCATCTCAAGGAAGTAAAAACCTAAATCAACAAGCTCTTCAAGGTTGTAACCGGTACTATATGGACCATCAATAAGCGAAGCGACCATCGGTTCAGTCGGAGGTTGAGAAGTGCCCCATCCCCACGGTGATATGGCTGTATCAAGAATATCAACACCTGCTTCGCATCCAGCATAATAGCTGATCGGCCCCATCCCGCTTGTGCAGTGAGTATGTAAGTTGATCGGTATTTTGATCTCTTTCTTAAGAGCTTTTATAAGATCATAGGCTGCTTTTGGAGTTATTAATCCAGCCATATCCTTTACACAGACACTATCGCATTCATGTTCCTCGAGATCCTTTGCCAACTTGACATAGTTCTCAATCGTATGGACCGGGCTTGTTGTATATGATAAACACCCCTGTACATGTTTGCCGCATTCTTTAGCGATTCGAATCGATAGCTCCATATTACGTATGTCATTTAATGCATCAAAAATCCTAAAAATGTCAACTCCGTTTTTAGCAGCTAATCTAACAAACGCTTCAACCACATCGTCAGGATAATTGCGATATGCAACCAGATTCTGGCCCCTTAGCAGCATCTGGGTCGGCGTCTTCTTAAGTTTCTTTTTAAGAGTGCTTATTCTCTCCCAAGGGTCCTCGTTCAGATAGCGAATCATTGAGTCAAAGGTTGCTCCACCCCAGACCTCCAAGGAAAAATACCCTATGTTGTCTAGTTTATCGATTGCCGGCAGCATGTCTCTTGTGCGCATGCGAGTAGCCGCCAAAGATTGGTGAGCATCTCTTAATATTGTTTCGGTCAGCGCGACTCGATGTTTCTTAGCGATGATAGCCCCCTTCATAAAATCAGACTTTGAACATACGTTAATAATTTACACCATGACGAGGAATAAGACAATAACCAACGAATTGTAGACCACAAATTGTGACTTGAGGCAAGTGGGTCAAGTCTTTAATTTTAACGTTTGCGACCTTTTAGGTCTTAACAATATTTAAAATGCTAAAATTAAAGGCTTGATCCCACTACTGTGTGCTGCTCTGGTTACCGATTAAAAAAGTTTTTCGCGAATAAAACATCTATAGGCCATAGATAGTTTCTGTGTAATAGGTCCAGGCCTTCCGTCACCGATTATCTTGCCATCAAGAGACGAGACAGGCATGACTTCCATCGCTTGATTGGTGATAAATACTTCCTCGGCATCTTTCATCTCTTCTGAGATTATAGCGTCTTCTTTTAAAATGATACCCTCCTGTTGAGTCAAGGTCTTGATGACTTCTCTGGTTATTCCGGGTAGAACTCGCTCAGTCAATGGTGGTGTAATCAACATCCCGTCAAGGACAATAAATACGTTGCTTGTCGATCCTTCCATGACAAAACCTTTTTTTGTCACAAAAATGGCCTCAAAAGCATCTTCTGAATCAGCTTTGTGTTTCGCCAGGAGATTCGGCAGAAAGTTAATCGATTTTACTAACGCAAAATCACTTCTTGTATCAGTAACCGTAATGACGGGAATTCCTCGATCATAGTAAGAATCCCGGTATCCATCGAATTCATCGCATGTAATAACAATTGTTGGTTTGGCATCTGGCCGGATCTTAATCCTCTCGGGGCTAACACCTCGGGTAACCGTCAATCTGGCTAATGCATTTTTCATATTATTAGCATTGACCGTATCCGTAATCGCTTTCTTTAACGTCTCTTTCGACCTATTAATACTCATATGAATCTTATTGGCTCCCCAGTGTAGACGGTTGATATGAGATCCAACTAAAAAAGGCTTACCGTCATAGACACGTATCGTCTCAAACAGACCATCACCATATAAAAATCCCCTATCATTTATCGAGATCGTTGCTTTATCATTTTCGACAAGTTGTCCGTCTACATAGGCAATTTCTCCCATTCATAATTCCTTTCCCTCAAACCAACCGCCTTAAAAAGTGCATTTAGCTTGCTTACACTTTCAAAATATTCCCGCTCCGGATCTGAATCAGCGACAATTCCCGCACCGGCCTGACAATATGCTATCGCGTCTTTTACAATAAAAGTACGAATCGTTATGTTCATATCCATATTACCATTAAACCCAAAATATCCAATACTTCCTGTATAAGGACCGCGACGAGTCGGTTCCAGCTCTTCGATTATTTCCATACACCTTACCTTCGGGCATCCCGTGATCGTCCCACCAGGAAACATGGCTCGAATAAGATCAAACTGGTCTTTATCTTTTTTAAGCTGCCCTCTTACATTTGAGACAATATGTATTACATGCGAGTACTTCTCAATAGTCATAAGCTCCGATGGTCTGACTGTCCCATAAAGGCATACCTTGCCGAGATCATTACGCTCCAGATCCACCAGCATGATATGTTCAGCCCTTTCCTTTTCACTTAACATGAGATCCTCAGTCAGTTCGTCGTCTTGATATGAATCATCACCACGCCTCCTAGTCCCGGCTATGGGACGTGTCTCAGCTCTACCGTCCTTTAAGACAATAAGTCGTTCCGGCGAAGATGAGACAATATGAAAATCACCAAAATCAAAGAAGGCGGCAAACGGTGATGGGTTTATTTTGCGCAGACACTGATAAAGATGGAAAGGATTTCCGGGATAGTCAATATCAAACCGCACTGACATGTTTGCCTGAAAAATATCACCGGCAAAAATGTATTCTTTTGTCTGTTTGACAATATTCTTATACTGAGTGGCTGATAGATTCGAAGTAGGCTTATCATTTGACACATATAATGGTACTTCATCTGCGTTTATGTTATTAGTCGATTTCAGTTTACTTAAAGTTGCTCGAAGTTTATTATTCGCTTGCTTTAGTGCTTCTTTTCTATTTGATCCAGCTATCTGGTTTACTATTATGTACAGATGATCGTTTTCATGATCGAAGACGAGAAGGAGTCCGGGAAAAATGAATGCGCTTTCCGGAATACTTAGATCATCTTCCGCAAGAACCGGCAAATCCTCAATATATCTGGCCACATCATAGCTTAAGTAGCCAAAAGCTCCGCCGTATACCGGTATATCCGTGACAATCCTACCGGGGCTCAATGAATTGACAGCTTCTCGTAAAACAGGCAGTGGATTTGTCCCTTGTGTCCGGATATTCTTAAGAGGTCTTATACCAACGAACGAATATTTACATAAGGAACGACTACCACCCGCACTCTCAAGCAGGAATGAGTTAGATCCATCATTGATCTTAAGATAGGCCGAGATAGGAGTCTCGTTTCTGATTGGTAGACGGTAGATAAGCGGAGTTACCTTACCTTTATCCGCTTTGTCTATGAAGTCCTTGTCACCAAAGATAAACATCCCGACCCCCAAAAACCAACGTGAAGAGTGATTAGTGATGAGAAAAGAATGCTATGTGAACAAATCAGTGACAAAGAAAATCAGTAAGACAAAATCAAAGTCCTAGGCCATTGTCATACTGAGTTCCGGCTCTCTGGTGGGCGGTTTAAACCGTATTATAATCAAGATCACTATAAACGACAATCACCAGGTTTACTCTTCACCGCTTACTCTTTATCCTTCATTCCTCTCTTCTCACTCTTCACTTCCTAGAAGGGGTGGGATGCCCATAAAAGAGCTGTCATACCCCAGCTCCTATAAATACGTATACATTTATCGGAGCAGAGCATTGGATCACTAGAACAGTAGAACATTAGATCGTATAGCATAAAACCTGATACAGCCTAATGCTCAAATGTTCTTATGCCTACTGTCAAATACTTTTAAGCTTGCTTTCTAATACCAATTAATTCCGATCTTCCGCGCTTTTCTCTATGTTTCGCTCTGATGCAGATCAACAAACTTGGTATAGTGTTCCAGAAATGCCAACCGTATATTTCCGACCGGACCGTTGCGGTGTTTACTAATAATGATTTCCGCAATTCCTTTATCTTCTGTGTGACGATTATAGTATTCGTCTCTATAGATAAAGACAACCAAATCCGCATCCTGCTCAATAGCACCGGACTCTCTTAGATCAGACAGAAGTGGTCTTTTATCGGTTCGTTGTTCAACTGCTCTTGATAATTGGGAAACCGCTAACACCGGAACATCCAGCTCACGGCCCAGTATCTTCAGTGATCTCGATATTTCGGAAATCTCTTGCTGACGATTCTCACTTCGGCCATGACCCTGCATCAGCTGCAAATAGTCGATAGTTATCAATCCCAGATTATGTTTACTCATCAAACGGCGTGATTTCGCCCGGACTTCCATCATATTTAGATTGGCACTATCATCGATAAAGATCGGTGCTTCGGCTAACCGGCCGACAGCAGACGATAATCGCATCCAGTCATCTTCTTTTAGATTACCGATACGAAGCGATTGAGCATCGACTCTAGCTTCCGAGCAGAGAAGCCTTTGCGCTAGTTGATGTCTTCCCATCTCCAGTGAGAAAACGGCTACCGGTATCTTCTCCTGAAGTCCGACATGCTGCGCAATCGATAGTACCAGCGAGGTTTTCCCCATTGAAGGACGACCAGCTATAACTATAAAGTCCGATTTTTGAAGACCGGATGTTAGTTTATCGAAATCAGTAAATCCCGTAGGAACTCCGGTAAGCTGAGTCTCTTGCTCGTAGAGCTTTTCAATACGCTCGAAAGTCTCGGCAAGTAACTCTTTGATTGGTGCAAATCTTTCCGAGACCCGTTTGTGACCAACAGAAAATATTATTGATTCAGCCTTGTCTACAGCCGCCTCAATATCATCCGGTACCCCATAACCAAGCGCCGCTATCTCATTGGCTGCCCTGATCAGATTCCTTAGCACTGCATTACTCTCGACTATCCCAGCATAGTACCTGGCATGTGCCGCTGTCGGAACAATGTTTACTAATGTATGAATATAAGGTTTCCCCCCAATACGCTCCAGGAGCTTCTTCTTCTTCAATGCTTCAGCAACAGTGACGGGGTCTGCCGGTTCTCCCTGTATATATAATCCAGCTATAGCCTCAAAGAGTTGTTTGTGTGCTTCCTTGTAAAAGTCCTCCGCTTTAACTACATCATGGATATCCGATATAGCATCACGAGATATCATCATAGCACCAAGCAGGGATTGTTCAGCTTCGAGGTTATGTGGAGGTACTTTTTCGAGTGTCGCTGGCTTAATAGCCACTTGCTCCACCTTCCGGTTTATTCTTTTGTTTCTTTGGACAAACTCTTGGACTTCGCCTTTGTCTCTTTTACTTTTTCTTCTTTTTTCGGTTCCTTCTTTTCAGAAGCGATAACCTCTATATCCTTATCAACGAAGACTTCAGGATAAACATGAATGCGTACTTTATGCTTACCTAAGATCTTAATGTCTTTAGGCATTCCGATTTTTTTCTTGTCCATTTTTACAGCTAATTCTTTTTCAATAAAATCAGCAATATGTTTGCTGGTTACTGAACCAAATAGCTTGTTCTCTTTACCTGCCCTTGCTTGTATTACTATCTCAAGTGCTTCGATTTTCTCAGCTACCGTTTTCGCTTCTTCCCTTTCTATCTCTCTCTTCTTCTCAGCTGCAGCCCGGAAATGCTCTAGGTTTTTTATGTTTCCCTGTGAAGCAAATACCGCCAGTGACCGTGGAAATAAATAGTTGCGAGCATAACCGTCTGCTACGTCCTTAATTTCACCTTTCCGGCCAATAGTTTCTATATCTTCCTTTAAAATGATCTTCATTTCTCACCCCTTAAAGAAGTCGTCGGTTTGTTTGGTAGATTTTCATTATAACAATTTCCAACGTTTTGAATATGACTATAATAAGAATTAAACCTATTTTTTTGTTTTTCGTGGGACATATCTAGAAGCAGCAATCCGTCCTGCTTGTATCATTGTCCGCCCAAGGCTGCGGTTCTTTGCGCATATTTTATCAATAGCATCAACCAGGTAATCAATATCTTCTTTCTCTATAATCAATGCAGGCTGCAGTCTTAAGACATTCGGATTATTCAATGTATATGCTGTTATTATCCTATATTCATTTAGAAGTTGTGAGGCCACAACCGAAGTAAAATATTCCTTATAGACTGAGTTTATAGCACCGAATGCTGCATTGTCCGAGAAACCTTTATATGGCTCCTGAAACTCGATACCGACAAGAAGTCCCCTGCCCCGTATATCTTTTATTGCTTTATGATTATCTTTAAGATTCATAAGCTTATCCAATAGATATGACCCGTGTTTTAGCGCTCGCGCTGGCAGATCCTCTTCGACTATTGCATTGATAGCTGCTATAGCTGCAGCACAAGCCCGGGCATTACCGCCAAACGTTGACGTGTGTAGAAGTGCCTTGTCGAAACCACCGTAAGCCTGCTTCCAGACTTTTTCACTAGTGATCAATGCGCCAATAGGCATCATTCCGCCACCAAGTGATTTTGACACAGTCATAAGATCGGGTTCGATTCCTTCTATTTCACAAGCGAACATCGTGCCGGTACGACCCATGCCGGTTTGAATCTCATCCAGTATCAACAGTGCATCATTTTCGCTGCATAACTCAGATACTCTTTTTAAGTACCCACCAGGCGGGACTATTATCCCGCCCTCTCCCTGAATAGGCTCGACGATAAACGCTGCTATATCACGATCTGCCAACTTTTCTTTCAGGTTATCGGTTTCACCAAAAGGAACAGAATCGCATCCGCCGATCAGTGGCTTAAACTTGGATTTGTACTTCTCCCGTCCTGAAACAGATAATGCTCCCATGGTCTTTCCGTGAAATGCTCCGTCCGTGTATATGATCTTGTTCTTACCGGTAGCAGCCCGGGCTGTCTTAAGTGCTGCTTCCACTGCTTCCGCTCCGCTATTGCATAAAAATGAGTGCTTTAACTTGCCCGGCGTAATAATGGATAAGTTCTTTGCCAAAGCTCCTGCTAATGGACTTGGAGTAGTTTGCAGAATATTTGGTAATGATTCTACTTTGTCTAGTGCGAGTTTAACCTTCGGGTGATTATGACCAAGGTTTAGCGAGCCATAACCGGCTAGAAAATCAAGATAGCGCTGCCCCTGTTCATCCCATACATAACAGCCTTCAGCTTTCGTATACCGTTTATCAAAATCCAGAAGCTTCAACATAGAGATAAGCGTCGGATTAAGGTGGGCCTTATGCAGACTTATGGTTTGCTTATGATCTAGATTAAGCGCTTTGTCAATTGAGATGAGTGAACTATTATCAAGTTCTGGCATTTCTTAGACTGTCCTTTAGGAGTTTCGAGGCCTGCGATCACGAGATCCTCTATCACGACCCTTGCTTTCACGGGTCTTTTTGACTACATAAGGCAAAAGAGCCATTTCGCGAGATCTCTTAATGGCTTGCGCCAGCATACTCTGATGCTGAGTACAATTACCTGAAGTTCGACGGGGTTTTATTTTACCACGGTCGGATACGTACCGCTTGAGTGTCGCCAGATCCTTATAATCGATGTGGTCTATGTTTCGACGACAAAAATGGCAACGTCTTCGTATCGGTTTCCTTACATATGGTTCGGTCACGTGGACTTATACCTCCTCTAGAACGGTGGACTATCCGAGTCCATACCAGCTTTTTGTTTACTCTTGTCTGTTTGTATATCACTTGCCTCGGCGGTTTGTTCAAGCTCGCCCTCCGGTCTTCCACCGCGTCCCAGAAACTGGACGTTTTCGGCGACTACTTCGACAGTTGACCGCTTCTGGCCATCTTCAGTCTCCCATGACCGACTTGATAATCTACCCTCAACAGCAACGGGTGACCCTTTGTTTATATACATATGACAAATCTCCGCCATTTTTCCCCAGACGACGACATTGAAAAAATCGACGTCTTCCACTTTCTCACCGTCACGATTTTTCCATCGGCGGTTGACTGCGATACCGAACTTCACAACACTGGTACCGCTCGGTATTGCCCGAAGTTCAGGATCCCGGGTCAGATTTCCTATTAGAATAACCTTGTTCAAGCTGGCCATTACTCTCCCCTGCGAAACACACCATATCGCAATACTTCATCTGTGATACGTAGGACACGGTTGATCTCTTTTATATGATCTTCATTGCTTTTGAAGTAATAGACAATATAGTAGCCACTGGTTTCCTTATTGATGGGATACTCAAGCCGGCGTTTCCCCCACTTATCCACCTTCTCCAGCTCGTTTTTGCCCTTTTTTATCAGTTTCTCAACTTTCGAGACGGTCTCCTGTAATTGCTCCTCCTCCAACGATGCATTTAGGATAACCATAGCCTCATACTCTTTCAAAAGATTTTCCCCCCTAGGTGTTGCGCTTGCATAAATAACCTTCTAATTATAACGGCCTCAAGCATAATCCGCAAACAGTTCTCTCAGGACTTGAAACGAATAGATGTGAGGTTGCTTCACTACTCTTCGAGCTCCTGTCGTGAAAGTTTCTTTCTATTGACAGATTGGGTTGCCACATCTGTAAGTAATATGCCCAGGATGACGAATCTACTTTAATTCTACTGCGAAGGGACTCACACGATATTTGCTGAACAAGGATAATCGTTCAAGAAAGGCAAAAAGCGACCAATTAACTGTAGATGACTGACGAAGCAACCTCACATGTCATATCATCGGTTTACGGATTGAGGGTGACTGGTTGCTGATTTGCGGTCTTCAAATGAGCTTCAGCCAAGACCAGGATAAAGACGTCTCTTTACACTTCACTCTTTGCAAACATAAAATTAATAGTTGCTAATTGAGGTTTGCGGTTTACAGACTATGGCTCTGTGGAACAACGGCACTATGGTTCTACTGCTCCACTAGACTGAGAAGCGAAACAGAATAACATCACCATCTTGGACAACATAGTCTTTTCCCTCAATACGAAAGTGTCCTTTTTCTTTGGCACTATGAATAGAACCAGCATCAGCAAGATCATCGAACGATATAACCTCCGCCTTAATAAATCCTCTTTCCATATCAGAATGAACCTTGCCGGCTGCCTTATGCGCTATAGTTCCTCGTTGAATATTCCATGCATGAGCTTCATTTGGATTGGCCGTAAAGAAGCTTATTAGATCGAGAAGACGAAAGACGGTGTGTACCAGCTGGTCTAACGGTGATTCCGATAATCCCATGCTCTTTAAGAATTCGTCTGCTTCATCCTTATCAAGTTCAGCGATTTCTTCCTCCAACTCTGCGGGGAGCGCAATAGTCAGAGCATTCTCTTTTAAAGCTCTCTGTTCTATCTCTTCTACTAACAGATTATCTTTGCGGTTAATGTCCTCCTCGCCAATATTGGCAACATAGATCACCGGTTTCATAGTCAGAAGCTTTAGCTCCGCTAGCATATCTTTTTCAGCAGATGTCAGATCAAGTTGCTTAGGAGAAACGGCCTTGTTAAGAGTGTCTTGCACATTTTTTAGTAGCTGCTGCATTGCTAGAATATTTTTCTCTGGTGCTTTGGCATGTCTATTGAGATCTTTTAAACGACGGTCTATGATTTCCAGGTCTGCTAACATCAATTCAAGGTTGACCGTATCGATATCACTGCCTGGTTCAATCCGTCCTGCTATATGAGCAATATCCGCAGCCTGAAAGCAACGGACAACGTGGACTAAAACATCGGCATCACGGATATGACCTAGGAATTGGTTTCCCAGTCCTTCGCCTTTGCTGGCTCCCTTGACCAAACCAGCCACATCTTTGAATCTAATCGATGCCGGCACCGCCTGACCTGAACCAACCATTTCCATGACTTTTGCCAACCGCTTATCAGGAACTTCGACCATTCCAGTATTTGGCTCAATAGTCGTAAACGGATATGTCTCCGTTGTTGCGCCTGCATTGGTCACTGCATTGAATAACGTGGACTTGCCAGCATTAGGTAATCCTATTATTCCTACCTGCACAAAGACCTCCTTTGAATACCATAATTTAATACCTTAATGCCTATATGTCAATAGAGATACTTATTATGCTCTCTTTCTTTATTAACGGGAATATTGTATAATTAAAGTGTAAGTGCGCCCACAAACCGCTTTCACCCTCGCAATACTTTAGGAGGATATTATGGTTGAAACCACCAAAGAAACGCCTGCTCAGAGAAATCAGGGAAGCAGTAAGCGGTTATTAAAAAACTATCTAGACCTAGGCTCGATGAGCGCCGAAAACAAGATGTTGAAAAGCTTGCTTTATGATGAAGTCACCGGACTTCCGACTTTGGCTTTACTCCTTAACCAGATCAGTTTCTCCCTCAAAACTCACAAACAAGTCGCGCTTCTTTATGTTGACATCAAGAGATCTACAAAAATACAGGAGGCTTTTGGATATAAGGTCTTCGATCACACCATGAATGTGGTATCGCGAACACTTGAACAACTGCGGGGAGAAAAACTAAGAAAGGATGACATCGTTTCGGCAGTGATGAAAAGCGGGAGTTCCTTTATCATCATGCTATCACCGCCACGTAAGCAAAAGGAGATAACCCACAAAGACCTGCTTGCCATAAGGAAACGGTTATTAAAATCTTTAAGAGCAAGAGTGAAGCAAGTCGTCGATCAGAGTGTATACCGGCGGTTCTATTGCCGCTGCGGAACAGCCATTATCGAGAACAAACCAGGATTTACAGTTGAGCATCTGGTATTCGATGCTGTTGAAACAGCCCGCGAAAACGCCGAGACAAGAGAGATCGAACATAAAGAGAAGAAACTTGATCAACTTAGCAAGCTAATAGCTGAACGTAAGTTGAATACGTTATATCAACCGATAGTCCACCTATCATCCAACAAAATCATCGGTTACGAAGCGTTTACGCGAGGACCAAGAGGGGAAACTCCGGAGAGTCTGTTCAAGATGGCCATAGACGCAGATATGGTATGGAAGCTCGACAAGGCTTGCCGGGAAAGAGCATTTGTCACAGCCAAAGGACTACCGGCCGACTACCTATTCCTAAACATTAGCGCCTATGCAATTGCTGATCCGGAACTTAAGAACATCGGAAACTCGCTTTACTTAAAGAAAAGCAAGATCAAGCCGGAGCAGATCGTTTTTGATGTAAGTGAACGATCGATGGTAGAAGACTTCGACTTGTTCCCGACTATGCTCAACTATTTAAAGACTATTGGTTTCAAGGTGTCTATAGATAATGTCGGCAGCGGCTACTATGGAGGTCTAGAGCTTCTGACTCGGACAAAGCCTGACTTTGTTAAAATTGACAATCATCTAGTCCATGATATTCACGAAGACGAGAGCAAACAAGATCTAGCTGAGACGATCATCAAATTCGGCTCTAAGGCTGGGGCTCATATATCAGCTGCGGGAATCGAGAAAGCCGACGAACTAAAGAAACTTCAAGAAATCGGTGTCCAATTCGGTCAGGGTTATCTTTTTGCCAGACCGGGTGAACCATTCCCGGAACTCAAGAAAAAACAGACAAGATCATCCAAGAAAAAGACAAAACCGAAGAGCTAATCCGCCATCTTGATAAAGAAAGTGCGCTTTCTAATACTGTTACCAAGCCCACATTGGTCTGTTCTAGCACAACTCTCCTAAGCAAAGTTGAAATCACCCCATATATCCACTATTTCATCCTATTGTTATACTTTAAGTCACTTTAAGTATTACTATCTCACCCAAATCAGTAACCAATTACCAGTGACCAGAAACCAGTTAGTTCTTACGCTGATGATATAGAGCAGTAGAGCAACAGAGCAGCAGTGCCGTAGAAGTTATTAAGCTGATGATGTACCGTGCGGAAGAAAGTCAGTAACCAGATACCAGTAACCAGTGATCAGTCCGTTTTCAAGTTGATGATGTATAGTGCAGAAGAGCTGAAGTGCAGAAGTTCGCAATTTGCAATCCGCAAGCCGTAACTTGCAATCCACAATCAGTAATCCGGTGTTCCGATCAGTTGGGTTGCTTCGTCAGTCATTTACAGTTAATTGGTCGCTTTTTGCCTTTCTTAAACGATTATCCTTGTTCAGCAAGTATCGTGTGAGTTCCTTCGCAGTACTAATAAATGCGCGGCTGCTCAGGATGGGCATATTACTCACAGATGTGGCTTTTTTATCACCTCGGACGTAAATAAAAATACCATTCAAAGTAGTCCTTTCGCTTTGATGGAGAAAGCCCTCGATGTTGAGGATA
>SDBS01005156.1_pt1 | contig 12775 bp, 8 predicted proteins | sample 2277091 | NCBI WGS metagenome assembly SDBS01 (sample SAMN10404972, study PRJNA504765) | marine sediment metagenome | isolation source: marine sediment core GS10_PC15, 163 cmbsf | place: Arctic Ocean: Southern Knipovich Ridge | collected 2010 | reverse complement strand
GTGTCTTTGTGGGCCTCGAGACCGTCCCCCTCCCGGATGAGACGATCCTGGATTTCGAAAAGACTCAGGGGCCCTCGATGCTCCGGATCCGCCAATTGGACGGGACCCATGTGCGGCTCGAGTGGAGCTCCCTCGGATCCGATCCGACGGAAGATGACGCCGGGCATCATGCCCTCTTCCAGTCCAACCGCATTGAGGTCGCGGCCTCCAGGATCACGTTCCAGGATAAGACAGGGGAAGATCTCGACGCCGTTATGCGGAAGACCGCACGGGAATTAGGCCGTTACAAGAGCTTCTACGGCTTTGCCATCCACTCGTATGAGAGCTTCCGCCCCTGGCTCGAGCGCCAGAAAATCGGGACATTCCCCTTTTCGAAAACCATGATCGAGATCGACCGGATCGACCCATACTTACTTATCTGGTAGCATAGAGATATGCTGATGAACACTCGCAAGACACGCTTTCTGACAGGACTGATGGTCCTGTTTCTGCCGGCGGCCTTCCTTTCCCAAGCCTGCAAGCAGGAGAGTGTACCCGAACCCTATCGGCCCTCCAACGCGCATGACGCATACATTCATTCGCTGGAACAGGCCGGTTTGGCCGGGAGCGCGCTGGCCGGAGACTGGATCATGGCCTCCCGGGAATGCCTGGACCGGGCCGTTGCCGTCAAAACTCCCTTTCAGGAAACCTTTTACGTGGACCCGGCCAAGGCCTTCGCTGTGGTCTACCTTTTCGAGGTCAAGCGCGGGCAGCGGACCGAGATCCAGATCGATCTCGAAGCCACAGACTCGACCCGAATTTTCATGGACCTCTTCCGGACGGAAGGCGACTCCCCCAGCTTCTGGGAAAAGGTCGCCAGCGCCAATGAGTCGGAATACCGGCTTCAAGTCGAGCCGCGCGTCACCTTCGACTATGCCGTACGGATCCAGCCCGAGCTTTTGCGGGGAGGCCGGTTCACGGTCACCATCCGCAACGTCCCTGCCCTGGGTTTCCCGGTGGAGGGAGCGGAATTCTCGGATATCGGGAGCTGGTTCGGAGACCCCCGCGACGGCGGCCGCCGGGAGCACCACGGCGTAGACATTTTCGCCCGCCGGCACACGCCCGTTATCGCACCTTCGGATGCAAAAGTCCGCAGAGTACGAGAGGGGGCTGTGGGAGGCCGGACGGTCTGGCTCCGGGATGAGGAGCGGGACCTCCACCTGTACTTCGCCCACCTGCAGGAACAAAGGGTCCGGGCGAACGACACCGTAAAAAAGGGCCAGGTCATCGGCACCGTGGGCAACACCGGAAACGCCAGGACCACGCCTCCGCACCTCCACTTCGCGATCTACTACGGGCGGGCTGGGGCTGTCGATCCGGTGGATTTCCTCAAGAAGACCGATGTCACTCCCGAAGCCGTGACCGCTGAGCTTCAGATCCTGGGACAGTGGGTGAGAGCCAGGGACGGCCGGACCTTTCTGAGTCAGGCTCCCTCCACCCGGTCCGAGCGGCTCTCAGAGGTCGAGCCGTATACCCCGATGAGGGTCCTGGCCGCTGCCGCCGACCGCTACCGCGTGCTCCTTCCGGATGGGCAAACCGGGTATGTCGCGCCCGACAGGATCGAACCCCTGGGAGAGAGCCTCCAGACCCAGGCGGCGGCACGAACGCTCTCGATCACAGAGTCCCCGAAAATGGGCTCTGTCGAGATGGAGCGGATCCTCCCGGGGAAGATGATCAACATCCTCGCCTATTTCCAGGACTACTGGCTGGTCCGGACCGATGAGGGCCTCACCGGTTGGGCGGCCGCCCCGTCTCCCGCTCCACCAGGAGGCAGGCTGCCGGATCCCAGCGATCAAGACTGAGATCTTTTTTCAGACATCAATCTGCTGGGCCAGGCCGAATTTCTGTGCGAGCCATCTCTCTTCATAAGAAAGGCACCGTTTTTGAGGACCTGAGGATTGCTTTGCACTTCATGGGAAACGGCCCTATGGCCGGATCGCATCAGATACATGGCCAATAGAAACACCGCGCCTGCGGCGACAATCCGGATGGTCAGCGGCACCAGAAAGCTTAGGCATTCAGTTTAGCCCCTAATTTCCTACCCCTAAGGCGCTTCAAACGGCAGTTTTGCCTCCTAACCACAACCATAGCAATACATTTCATGGTCTGACCCCAATAATACTATAATACTATGTCACGATAAGGGCGAGAAGTTCCTCTTTTCTGACGCAGGCTGAATCAAATCAAAGGATTCCGTTACAGTCCCGCGTCAAGGCTTCCGTGATCTCCGTGGCGGAGATGATGATCTTGGCGTGGAAGTCTGTGCCGCGCTGGAACTCGTAGCTCGTATTTCCCCAGCCCTTCATCTCGGGCTGGCCGTCGTACCAGGCCAGGACCTGGAAATAGATGCCCGTGTCCTCGAACATCCCCTCGAACCGCAGCTCGAAATGCAGGTCACCGGACTTGTCCCATGTGAAGAAGTTGTGCGCCGTGATGTCTCGCGCCCTGAGCTGGCCCTTGTTCAGCCAGGGGCCGCTGGAGTTCAGGGTCAGTTTGCCACCCACATACATGGTGGCGTACTGATAATCCGGATCGGTCAAGGCCCCTTCGCCCTCGAGCACCGCGTGCTTGAAAACAAACCCGTCGCCGATGGCCTTCAGGACATTGCCGGGCTGTCCGGGGCCGCCGCCCTTGAACATCTCCTTCCAGAACTTGGTGTTGAAGTCTGGGGGATCACACGTGCTGTAGGTGCCGTAGTTGACCTTTCCGGGTCTCTCTCCACCACCTCCACTCGGGACCCCATCGATGGGCTCCTCAGCGATCTGTATGATGATGTCTTTGAAAATGTTGTCGCGGTGGAAGATCCAGTTTCCTTCATCGTCGATCTGGATCCGCGGCTCCCCTTGGTACCAGGCATCCACCCGGTAGAAATATCCGGTGTCGTCGAACTGGCCGCCGAATACCAGATGGAATTCCAAATGGCCCGTGTCCTCGTCGAACTTGGAGTCGTTCATCGCCAGGACCGCGGTATCCCTGAGTTTGCCTTTGTTCAGCCAGGGGCCGCTGGAATTCAGAGTCAGCATACCACCCACATACGTGGTGATCCACTGATAATCCAGATCGGTCGAAACCCCTACGCTCTCGAGCACCGCGTGTTTAAAGATAAGGCCTTCACCCACGGCCATCAGCGTGTTGCCTGGCTGGCCCGGGCCTCCGCCCTTGAACATCTCTTTCCAGAACTTGGCCTCGAAATCCCCGGCCCCGATACTGTAGGTGCCGAGATTGACCATATTTTTGTCTTTGTCCTTGTCGTTTTTCGCAGACACGGCGAATCCGACCAGTAAAAGACACAGGGTAAAAACGATGAGTCTCTTCATTTGTTCCTCCATACGGATGATGCAGAACACAGTTCCATGGTTTTTTCGGGACAAATCCCGCTTCCTTGTATATTTTAGTCGATTTTGGCGCATTTTGGTACAGTAAAATATGGAATTCTTTTCAACTAAATTTATGTCTGCATGGCTGCCTTATCGTCTCGAACGACTGAATAATAATCAGTACAGGATTCAGAAATGTTGGCTTGTTACATAGGAGGCTTGCCTGACAAAACGATCTTTGGTATCCTGAGCCAAGAAAATGTACGGGCGGTTGAACGACTTTGGATAAAGAAGACGTCATTCGGGCATTCGTGGTTTCGCTCAAGGTGGCGCTCCGCAATGCCTCCATCTACACCCTCGAACATCCCGCCTTTGCGGAAGGCATCGCCGACCTCAGGAAAAAGCTCGACGACCTGTTCGAATTCGTCATCCCCTTGATTATCGGGTTCACTCCCCGTTCGCTCTTCATCGATGACCGGTTCTATGAAAAGGATAAAATCTTCCAGGAACTGGCGAGGCTGTTCCATTTCCGCAAGATCAAGTCCATCACGATCGATCAGAGCATCAACCCCGAGGAACTGCAGATGTTCATCGCCCGGATCTCCGAACCGGCAAAGGATATTCTCAAAGATGGCGGCCCGATCGCGATCCTGGAACAAGAAGGCATCGAGAGCATACTCATCGAGGAGCTGGACTACCGGGAGCTCCTGCAGGGAGAGGGCGAAGAGCTCAAAGAGATCTGGGTACGGCTGATGCAGGAGGCGCTGGAAGAAGAGAACAAAGAGCAGATCATGGAGCTGGCCGACAACTTTGCCAAGGTCATCAAGGAGTTCTCTCCCCAGGAGATCGTGGAAAACCCGGAGGCGAAAGAGACCATAAAGAAATTCTTCTCTTATCTGAAGGACAACGAAGGCGACAGGTTCACCGAATGCGGCAAGGATCTCATAAAGGCGGCCATGCGGCGGAAGGATAAGACGCCACAGGAGGCGTTCCAAGAGCTCCGGCAGATGACCAGCGGCATACTGGAGGAGGATCTCGCGCTCACTTTCTGGGGCGAAATGCTCCAGGACGAGTCCTTCGAGCCCCTGAACGTGAGCATATTTTCCATGTTCGTGGAGAACAAGAAGGAAGGCAGGGTCAACTACCAGATATCCAAGATGTTCCGCTCCAACGAAATCCTGAATGACAACAAGCAGGTCCTGGACAAGCTCAAGGACCTGCTCCACGGCCCGGAGAATGAGCTGCTTTCCCCCATCTACCGGAATACCCTGCACACCCTGCTCAAGCAGATGACCTGGGAACAGGAACAGAATTTCGACTACGATCAGCTGTTCCGGAGCACCCGCTTCATCCTGGCCAACCTGTTCGAGGACGAAATCGAACCCGATGAAGCCGTCGATCTTCTCAAAAGAATTCTGGACCAGTGGGACCGGATCGCGCAGGAGCGGGACTTCGAATACTTGAAGGTGCTCTACGATGATCTGGAAAAGCGCGGACACGCGGTATCGAGCTATCAAGTGTACAAGACGCTCAGGAGCCGCCTGGCCGAATTCGTGGAAAATGCCATTCTCGAAGGCGACCTCAACCTATACCTGGAGTACTTCATCTCCCGATTCGATCACAGCGCGCACGAAGTCAATGTCTACCTGGACAAGATATTCACCGAGGGCAAGGTCACTCCCTACATCTTGAAGGCCTATTTCAAATTCCACACCGAGTACCTCTTCTATTTCAACCTGAACCTGGACACCTATGCGTCGGACACGAACCTCATCGAACGGATCATAGACGGCCTGCAGATGGTCGATTCGCGCATCTCGTTCGTGACCCTGAAGCACATATTCACGAACAAGAATCCCCGGATCAAGCAAAGGGTGCTGGAGGCCATGCAGAAGATCACACTGTATGAATCGAATTTCCTGCTGCCGATCATGCGGGACAAGGACATGTCTTTGAAAGCGGAGGCCCTGTTGATCCTTGTGAAAGACGAAGACACACGAAAAAAGGCCTTGAGCCGCCTTTTCCTGATCCACTCTCCCTTCGGTATCAGGAACAAAAGGACCATCGAGCACATCCAGATGGTGGGGGAAAGAAACATACAGGAAGCACGATCGTATCTGGAGACTCTCGAGAAAAGGAAAGCCTTCTGGAACCGGGGTCTCAGGGAGACGGCTGCCGGCGTACTGGAGAAATGGGGATGAAAGACAAGGTCAAGGAGTCGATCAGCCTGTTCTTCGCGGCCGTGCAGACCGGGAAGATCTATGCCGAAAACCACCCCAAATCGCTCGAGGTTACGGAGAGCGCTTTTCACAGCCTGCAGGAGATCTTTCAGAATACTATCGAATTCGTCATCGGGATCGTGGATGATGAACTGGCTTGGGAGGGGGAGGTTTTCTTCGACTTGAGTAAAAAGCTGAGGTCCGTCATCTATTATCTCAAGGACAGGAACATCGAACGGATCTACATCCATCAGGCCCTGACCCTGGAGGAAATGCGCACGTTCATCGCCCTCCTCTCCGCCTCTAAGGGGGAATTCCAAAGGGACTCGGAAAAGCTCCTGACCCGGCATGACATCAGGCACATCCGCACCAGCAAGATCAAGGACATAGACCTCGACCAACTGAGGAGCAGAGACGACTGGGACAAGATGCAGGAGATGTACAACAGTGCCCTGGATACGATCGGGACCACGGTCGAAAACATCGTAGAGGGAAAAGCGGTGGATAACCTCAACATCCGGTTCGACATGCTGAACATGCTGGATTTTTTCATGGGCAGGCACCAGGAGCTGATAACACTCATCTCCGTCCGGAAGAAGGACATGATCACCTTCGCTCACCTGTGCAATGTGGCCACCCTGTCCATGCATCTGGGCTCCCGACTGGGATTCAGCAAGGACGACGTCATGGACCTGGGAATCGCCTCATTGTTCCACGACATCGGCAAGATCGCCATCTCGTCCCGGATCCTGAAGAAGAAAGGCAAGCTGGATGACGAGGAGTTCCGCAAAATGCGGCAGCACCCCCTCATCGGCTCGAAAATACTCACGAAATACATAGATACGCTTGGGATCATCCCCGTGGTCGTCGCCTACGAGCACCACCGCCGCTACGATCTTCAGGGCTATCCCAAGGTGGAATATCCCAGGAAGCCGCACATGGCGGCATTGATCGTCTCCCTATGCGACGTGTATGACGCCCTGGCTCAGCGCAGGACGTACAAAAAAGACTACCCGCCCAACAAAATCTACCAGATCATGGTTGAAGAGAAAGGCAAGCTGTTCGATCCCGAGCTCTTCGAAAAGTTCTATGCCAGCCTGGGCGTCTGGCCCGTGGGGACCATCGTCCAGCTGACCGACTCGAGGATCGCCGTGGTCAGGGAGATCAACGAGGAAGACATCTTCGGCCCCAGGGTGGAAATCGTGTCCTCTGTGGGCAAAGGGGACTTCCTGGACATGGCAGACAAAAAGCAAAAGATCAAGATAGACAAGGCCCTGAATCCTTTTGGGAAGGGGAAGGAGTTCTTCAAGACCATTTAGCCTGAATCATTCACGGGCCGAGGTTGCTGCAGCGACGAGGAAGTGGCCCATGAAGCTGTAGATGTCTACCGCGAATGGGCTGCAACGAAGTCGATGTGGTAAGATCGGCTCGCCCGTAGGGTAAAGAATGTCGATTATAAATAGATATGACATTGAAACCGAAGTAGCCAGAATGCTAGCTCCTAGAGTTAAAGTAACATTCTGATTTTATTCAGGTTATCGTGAATATCGACATTCTTTATGAATAACTCAGGCTAAAAGGAAAACTTCGCCCTCAACACCAACCCCCGGCCGGGCGCGTCCACGCCCGCCTCATCCGCCGAGGCGCGGTAGGTTTCGTCCAGGATATTCTGGAAGATGGCCAGAAGCGTCAGGTCACGGGTCACCTTATACCCGAAGATCGTGTCGAAGAGGACATGCCCGTCGATCTCGATCTCGAGGGGCCCGGGGTCGTCTTTGGCGGCCGAGAGGGTCAACCGCGGCTCCACCCAGAAACTGCCCGGGGAGTATTTCCCCCAGAAGGTGAGCCTCGAGGGAGGGACATAGTTCAGGGAAGCGTCGGTATCTTCTTCCCTGCCCCGCATGTGATGGAAATTGACGAATAGCTCCACATCTTTGACCACGGAGATGTACAGCTCGCCCTCGATCCCGTTGATGCGGCCGCGGGCCAGGTTCCGGAAGTAGAACTCCTCTTCGGCGCTTCCGGCATACTTCTGGATCATGTTATCGATGCTGTTGCTGAAGCCGAAGAGCGAGGCATAGAATCTTTGGTGCAGAAAGCGGACGCCCAGGTCGAAGTTCAGGCTGTCCTCCGGTGTCAGGTCGGGATTCCCGAAAACCGTCCCCCGGCCGGTCATTCCGGTGTAGAAGAGCTCGCTGATGGTCGGGAAACGGAACGATCGACCAACGTTGGCTAAGAACGAGAGGCGCGGGGTGACCTGAAAGATCGACCCCACATACAGGGATAGGAATTCATCGTTTTTGGAAGGCCTGGTTCCCTCCGAATCCAGGTTGCTGGTCTGGACATAATCGAAGCGCCCTCCCACGCTCAAGGACAGCACCCGTGACACCTGGATCTTGTCGTCGAGATAGAATCCGAAGTTGTTCCGGCGCGCATTCTGCAGAGAGGTTTCCTCGGTTTCTTCGATGACCTCACCCTGCTCGTTATATATCCACTCGGTGTTCCGGTCGTTGACGCCTGCCTGACCGAAATAATCGAGGCCGATATTCAGGGAATGGATGCGGCCCACCGCCTTGTGGCCGCGCAGCTTGAAGCCGAAATTGGTGCCTTCGATCCGGGCCAGGTTCCTCTTCTTGACGGTCAGGGCGTCTTCGCGCAGGTTATCCCCCTGCGTTTCCAAGGTGTTATTCAGGGCAGAAAAGCTGATGTCCAGGCTGTCCAGGAGGGAGAGTTTCCGAAGCTCATACCCGACGGTGAAGAGCGTGTTCAGCTCTTTGGGATACCACCGCGGCTTGAGCCGTGACGCAGGGCTGGGTTTGCCGAGATCGATCCCCTGGTAATGGTACACGGAGGTGTAGAACCGGGAAGCATCTCCGTATCGGTTGATCTTGAACATGAAGCTGTGATCCGAGTACCGGGACCATTCGATCGGCCCGGAAGGGGCCGTGTAGTCGTCCGCTTTCTTCCCATTGGCCCCCAGCATCCACCCCCACTTCCCCGCGGATCCGCTGAGCGTGGCCGCACCGGACCTCTCATTCCGGGCGGTGTTGTATCCGAGATAGAAATCGCCCTTGAGAGGAGAGTTCGGGACGGGCGACTTGGTGATGATATTGATGATGCCGCCCACTGCTCCGGATCCATGGAAGACGGAGTAGGGGCCGCGGTTGATCTCCACGCGGTCGATGTCTGCGAGGCTGACGAACGAGGCGCTGGCACCGATCCGCCTCTCCGAGGTGATGCGGACGCCGTCCAACAGCAGCAGCACCCGGTGCTCGGCCAGGCCGCGCACGGAGGGCGCCATGGAGTAGCCCCCCTTGCCCACCATGGCCACGCCGGGGACCTTGTCAACCGATTCGGCGATGTTGGACGTGCCCATCTCCGTCAAAACAGAGCTGGGGAGTATGGTCCGGTGGGAGGGCAGGCTGACGTCGATGATGGAGTCGGCCTCGGCCGTCACCGAGATCTCTTCCTTGATGGTCATGACGATCGGATTCTTCGCCGTCAGGAACACATGCATCAGCTCTTCGGGGCTCTGGTCGACAGACACCTCCACACTCTGGGAGACGTAATCGGGATGGGAGAACCTGAGATTGAGCTTGGCCTGCCCCATGATCTCCAGCTCGAACTTCCCGTCGCTGTCTGTCACCGCGGCCAGGGATGTGTTTTCCACCTCCACCTTGACCTCTGCCAGCGGGTTTCCGTGCTTGTCATAGACCCGGCCCTTGAGGGTCCCGGAGGGAAAAGACAGGAGTGTGCCCGCAAGAAAAATCAAAAAACAGACGGAAAGGAACCCTTTCCTCACTTTGCCTCCCTTCCGGCAGACAGCCTTGAGATGTATGGGATGAGATATAACGAAATATTTCAATGTATGATTATAGCGGATATCAGGGGTAATGTACACTTTGAACGCCCTGATCCAAGCGTGCACCTTCCGGAGAGGGGGATCGCATGAAAAGGAAATTTCATTTTTTTTGTAAAAATCGGGATGGGAATATGGTAGGATTTCGGCGAAGCCGCTGGGAGGTGCCATGAACACGGGCGATATGACTCGCAAATCCTTTCTCGTTTTTCTGGGCCTATTTGTGTACATCACGATCGTTCATCCAGCCGGGCAGGTCCAGGATTGGGACATGCCCTACCAGAAATGGGATGTGCCCTATGTGCCCACCCCGTATGAGGTTGTGGATGCCATGCTGGAGATGGCCGGTGCCACAGAGACCGACATCCTCTATGATCTGGGCTGCGGAGACGGCCGCATCGTTATCACCGCGGCCCACAGGCTGGGAACCCGGGGATTCGGGGTGGATATCGACCCGGAAAGGATCCAGGAATGCCACACCAACGCTTTGGCCGCGGATGTCGAAGACCTGGTCACGTTTCTGAACCAGGATCTCTTCGAGACCGATTTCAGCCAGGCCTCGGTGCTCACGCTCTATCTGTTGAACTCGGTCAACCTCAGGCTGCGGCCCAAGATACTGGAGGAACTCAAGCCCGGGACACGCGTCGTCTCGCATGACTTCAGCATGGGAAAATGGGAAGCGGATCAAAAGGCCGACCTGATGGTCGACTACCGGATCCACAACGTCTATTTCTGGGTCGTGCCGGCCAATGCTTCCGGCAAATGGCGGGTCAATCAGCCTGCGAGCCTCTCATCCGTGCCCTTCACGCTCAACCTAAAGCAGGAGTTTCAGAAGGTGGAAGGACACGTGACCATCCAAAACGAGGTGATCCGGCTGAAATCGAGCGACCTGTCGGGTGACCGGATCGCCTTCGCCTTTGACAGAGACGCCCCGGATTCCCCGCAGACCTATGCGTTCGAGGGCCGGGTCAAAGGGCACTCCATGACCGGCACATTCAGCATCGATTCAGGAGCGAAACGGGAAACCTTCGAGTTTAAGGCCAAACGGGATCCAAAGACCATAAGGCCTGTCGATTCAGAGGTTGGTCAGGACAGGTAAGCTAGGTCGGCTTATCCATATATTTTTCAGAGAACACGACCATCAGGTTGTCTATGTCATTTCCCGGGAATTCCCGGAGATCGTCGAACTCTCCGCACCGGCGCCGGATGATCTCGAGCGAGATGTATATCTCTCGGATGGCAATGTCTCTTTCATGCATTTTACCCTCTTTCCTAACAGACTCAATCCTTGAACCGTTTATCTATACCACAGCCCTGCTCCTGATTCAAATTCATCGGCCCATTTCCCCCATCACTCATACTTGAGAGAGTCAACGGGGTTGGAAAGTCTCTTTTAAACTTCCTATCAAGTGTGAGCGATAGGCTTTGATATAAGTCAAAGAGGCACCGCTGGGAACATTATGTCCAAAACAAGAGGGAGGGATTTGAGGTGAGTGTCAAAGATTAATTGAGCCCACATCTATCAGAAGGATTGAGTTGACGAACATTGCTGAAAATTAGTTGCTAAAAAAGTGTTGCTAAAAATTAGCAATAGGAATATAGTCTTAAATGAGGAACAAAGTGAGCAAGAATCCATTCAGATACGGTGAAATTGTTACAGGAGATTCTTTTTGCAATAGAAAAGATGAAATACAAGAACTCTCGAAATATATGCTTAATTCTGAAAATGTTTGGTTTTATTCCCCAAGAAGATATGGCAAAAGCTCCTTAATTTTTGAATGCATAAACAAAATGCGCTCTCAAACAATAATCTGTTACCTTGATTTATTCCCAACCAGTAGTGAGGAAGATTATTTAAGAGAATTAGCCAAAAAGGTAGCCATGGCTACTGCAACAACCACAAAAAGGCTTATCGATATCGCAAAAACTTTTTTTTCGAGTCTTGCTCCCACTGTAATACTAGATAATGACGGAAGTCCGGTTCTGAAGTTTGGTGTAAATAGAGAAGGATATGTCGCCCAGATAGCTGAAGAAATATTGGATGTTCCCCAAAAAATCGCAGAAAATCAAAAAAGACCGGTAGTGATTGTGTTGGATGAATTTCAAGAGGTTTCAAAATATTCAGACAAAAAGTGGCAACATAAGATCAGAAGTTATATCCAAAAACATAAGAATGTTTCGTACATTTTTGCTGGAAGTCAGAAAAATATGATGGCCAATTTCTTTACCAAAAAAGAAAGTCCTTTGTACAATACCGCCCTGCATTTTCCGCTTGAACCCATCGTTTTGGAAGAATTCGTGAAGTTTATTCACAGAAAATTTCTTAAATCCCAAAAAAGAATAAGCAGCGAGGTGATAGCCGAAATATATAGTTTTTCAAGAGGAAGTCCCCACTATATTCAATATTTATGCAATGTGCTGTGGGATATGACTTCTGAGTCTTCAAAGGCAAATAAGAAAGAATTATCTCATGCAATAAGTATATTGACCGCAAGGGAAGAAAAGTTATTCATCAACATAGTAGAATTACTGAGTCGATTGGAACGTCAGGTAGTGATAGCCCTTGCAACAAAAGAGAGAGAAGAAAAGATCCTTTCGACGAGGTTTTTACAAAAAAATGACTTGAGTTCAATATCAGGTGTTCGTGCTGCGCTGATAAGAATGGATGAAAAAGGATTACTAGAGAAAAATGGTCATGACTATGAATTTACTAATCCAGTTTTCAGATATTGGATAAGTAAAAAGTTTTCAATGTACAAAGACTGAGACTGGAAGATATTTCCTTTTTTACTTGCCGCAAACTCCTCGACATGTTCAACAATTTTTAATACAGTGCAAACGCCTATAATCCTTTACAAGAGCCTCTGCGGCCTTCCCACTCTCAGCGAACTTTCTTTTGATCGGTCCGCCTGGCAGCGACCCGAAAGATGTTGTCTGCGTTGGCGTGGTAGGCATCGTACGGGTAGTGCCCTCAAGACCTCACCCCAGTACCAGAGGCGCCCATGCCTGGCTGGGGCCCGCGCGCAGCGATCTTGGAAGAGGATATTGACACCCTCCTGGGTCAACTTCCTGTCATCCCTGTATCTTTTTTCCTGCGGAACCGTATAATCCCCATAAGTGAGGTGTACCAATGAAGAAGACCTGGTGGAAACGGACTTGGTTTTTCGTGTTTGTGTCCTTTCTCCTGGTCGTAGGCGCATCAGTGCCCGCTGCACGCGCCGACGATCCAGTACAGAACTGGCCCCAGTTCCGCGGGACCAACGCGGCGGGTGTGGCAGCGGGACAGGACCTCCCCCTGAAGTGGGATGTCAAAAGCGGCAGCAACATCCGCTGGAAAACGG
>SDBS01005155.1_pt1 | contig 12778 bp, 10 predicted proteins | sample 2277091 | NCBI WGS metagenome assembly SDBS01 (sample SAMN10404972, study PRJNA504765) | marine sediment metagenome | isolation source: marine sediment core GS10_PC15, 163 cmbsf | place: Arctic Ocean: Southern Knipovich Ridge | collected 2010 | reverse complement strand
GAGAACCGTGGCCCAGGCGCCTGGAAGATGGCCACGAAACAGGATGTCGTACAAGTGGAAGGGGGCATACATGTAGGCAACGGCCGACACCACAGCCGCCCTTGAGCCAAAGACATCCTTCACCAAGAAGTACATTGTGACCCCAGACGCCAACACACTCAAAGCGAAGGAAAAGAGCGTGGTGTCCACGAGGCCTAGACCGGTCAAATGGAGTATCTCTGCCAGATAGTACGGCAGGGAAGGCACGAAGTTGAAGATCGGGTAGCCGTATCCGTAGTACAGATCTGGCGCCCAGCGGGAGTAGAGGACCCCTTGCCGCAGCAGGTGATCGAGTTGTAGGAGCCGGTATAGATGGAAGAGGCCGTCGAAACTACGGGGTAGGGTTGAGTGCAGGAGCGGCCAGCATGCTGGCAAGCCCAGCAGGCCAACGATGAGAGGTTCCCGGGCAGACTGGGCGATGCCCTTCAGTCGTCCTCTGATCACGGGTCCTTCCCTGCTACAGTTCCGTCTCTTCTGGCATTGTCCTGCGGTGAAGCTCGGCGAGTGGTCGGTAGACGAGAGGAATCATGAGGCTACCAAGGAGGGCGGTAGGCATGGCCACATGTCCCAGTGAAGTTCGCCAAGCTATCGCGTACCCTGTCATGGAGAGGACTCCAAGGAAGATGCTGTCGTGGACGACGCTTGCCACGAGAGCCACGAGTGATGGGAAGAGAGGACTGGTGCGGTAGACGGTCCGTTGTCCCAGACTGGCCAGGTATGCTGTGAGGGTCAGACTGAGGCTGAGACTGCCGAGCGGGGCGCCCGACAGGAAATCAAGCGCCAATCCACCTGTGAATCCCCAGATCATCCCTTCTCTCGCGCCCCTCAACAGGCTCCACGACACGACCATGAGAAGCATCAGGTTGAGCGGTACGCCTCGCACGGAGAACTGTGAGAGCACGGATGACTGAACGAGGGCCACGGCAGCTAGTAGCGGTACGACGGCGTAGGTCTTGATGGGCAACCACCTGGGCTCAGTCTACTGTTCGCTTTCGAAGTCTATGGGCTCGAAGCTCGTAAGTACCATCACCATTTCCAATGCCCGAAAATTCACAGCCGGCCTAACGTCGGCTTCCTGGAACAGTTCCACGTCTCTCTTTCTCACTCCCGTCACTTGGCCGATAATCAATCTGGTCGGGAAGTTGCCTCCGAGTCCGGAAGTCAGCACCAAATCGCCCGGTTTGACCTCCTCTGTCTGTTGGATGTACCTCATGACCAGTCCTTCCCGGATTCTTCCCTGCACTATGCCTGTGGCTCGTGACTCCTGGATGAGGGCATTGACCGAACTGCTCACGTCTGTGATGAGAAGAACCTTGGAGGAGTGGAGGTTGGCATCCGTTATCCTGCCAACCAGACCTCGGTGAGTGAGCACGGGCATACCGACGGCAATTCCTTCATCGGTGCCCCGATCGATGATGAGGTAACTCAGGAGATTGCTAGGATCGCGGCCAATGACTTGGGCGGACAGAAGCTCAAGGGAAGGATTGGCCTGCTTGAAGTTCAGTTGCTCCCGCAAGGTGACGTTTTCGATCTGAGCCTCGCGGAGGCGTACGTTCTCAATGATGAGCTGATCGACCAAGGTCTGGAGTTCTTCGTTCTCTGCTCTGCAAGCCTCCACATCTACGAAGAACTGGCGTACTGTGCTGACTTGGCTAGTGAGGGCATACAGCGGTTCCTGGATTTGGGAAGCGAATTGGGCCACGAGATTCTTGACAAGTTGTAGGCGCTCAGCTCGGTCGAGGACCACACCTGCCACGGCGAATGAGAGGAGAAGGAGGAGGACCAGAATGGTCCCTCCCCTTTGCAGTCGAGACAACTCAGCCTCCTCAGATCAGCGCCGTGTGTTGCGACGTTGGGTAGTGGTCAGTACGTGGCTTAAGGTATCCAGCTCTTCGAGGACCATCCCGCCGCCTCTCACAACGCAGGTCATTGCATCATCGGCGACGTAGACGTGCATCTTGGTTTCGTCGGACAGCCGTTCGGCTATGCCTTTGAGGAGCGCGCCTCCGCCTGCGAGAGCTATTCCATGCTCCATCAGATCAGCGATCAACTCGGGGGGGGTCTCTTCGAGAGTCGTTCTTATTCCCTCGACTATCGTGCCCACAGGTGAGGACAAAGCCTCTCTGACCTCCACGCTGCTGATCTCTACCGCTTCCGGCAAGCCTGTGATCAAGTTGCGCCCCCGCAAGGTCATGGTTTGTTCGTCCGGCAACGGGTAGGCTGAACCGATAGCCATCTTGACCCGCTCTGCCATGCGCTGGCCGATCAGCAGATTGTATTTCTCACGGGCGTAGCGCATTATCTCCTCATCCATCTCGTCGCCGGCTATCCGTAGTGAGCGACTGACCACGATTCCTCCCAAAGCGAAGACCGCCATCTCCGAGGTACCACCCCCGATGTCCACGATCATGCTTCCCACCGCCTCGTTTATGGGCAGGCTCGCTCCCAAGGCCGCGGCCGTGGGTTGCTCGATGAGCAAAGTCTGGCGCGCACCGGCGTTTACGCAGGCGTCGTGGACAGCTCTCTTCTCCACCTCGGTGACGCCACTGGGTAGGCCCACCACCACCCGCGGACGTGGTATCGGCAAGAGGGCGCGCTCGTGGACTTTCCTGATGAAGTACTGAAGCATCCTCTCAGTCACATCGAAATCTGAGATCACGCCGTCCCGTAGTGGTCTCACGGCCACTATGTTGGCTGGCGTGCGTCCCACCATCTCCTTTGCCTCGTCACCCACGGCGAGAACCTTCTTGCTCTTCTTCTCAATGGCTACCACTGATGGTTCATTGATGACGATTCCTTGACCTCTCACCAACACAAGAGTATTGGCTGTTCCAAGGTCAATGCTGATGTCCCGGGAGAACAAGCCCAAGATGGCGTTCAAAGGACTAAACACCGATATCTCCTCTCTCTAGCCGCCGGCCTACGAGGCCCGCTCCCTAGTTGGCCTCTGCTTCTTGTTCCGCTTCCTCGGCTTCGCGTGCTTCCTCCAATACCTCCTCAGGTTCCGCCGCACGCTCTTCACCGGCTCCTATGACTTCCACCTCGGCAGCCTCGACTTCCTCCTCGACTAGTTCCTCAAGTCTGAGTGGTAGCACTTTGACCATCACTTCCTCAGGATTGGTCAGGATCTCAATGAACTCATCTACCTCGAGATCCTCTACCAGAACGGCCTGCTCCAACTCTTCCAGAACGCTGACATCTACCACGATCGATTCCAGCAGCTGACTGGGCAAGCACTGCACCTGCACCGAGTCAATACCTCTTACCAGCAGGCCTGCGTTTCGTGCGACGATCGGTGATTCCCCTACTAGAGTGATTGGGATGTCAGCGGTTATCTTCTCAGTCATCACCACTTCGTAGAAATCGACATGAAGGAGCGAATGGGTGACGACATCCCGTTGGACCTCCCGCGCTAGAGTCATCCTTGGTGCGTCAGCCTCATCTAGCGTCAAGACAATGAGATGGTTCGTGCCAGCTCTGTTGAGGGCCAGGCGCAGGTCGCGCTCCTTCACCTGTAGCGAGATCGGCTCCGTCCGAGGTCCATACAGTATGGCAGGAATCAATCCAGACCTACGCAGGCGCTTGGTCTTCTTTCCAACCAAGCTTCGATTTTGCACTCTTAACTCGATCTGCTCCATCATCAAGGTATGCCTTTCTCTTTTTGTGTCCCAAAAGAACTATTATACCACATCTGGCCCAATCATCAACTTCCACTCCTCGGTCGGGGAATGCCACTTGCAGTTGTCAAGGGAGGCTCCAGGATTGCGGCAGAATTCTATTCTATTACTCACAAGAAGTCAAGACTTCCGATGCCCCGCCGGGTTTGACAACGATATGGACATATCCTAGAATGGGTCTCGGGGCCGCGCGTTACCGCCGTGTCCTTGGGGAATGGATGGATGAAACCGATTAGCAGTGCCGACATCCGGCAGGCCTTTCTGGACTTCTTCTCCGACAAAGGGCATTTGGTAGTGCCCAGTTCTTCCCTCGTTCCGGAAGGGGATCCCACCCTGCTTTTCACCGGCGCCGGGATGGTCCAGTTCAAGCCCTACTTCTCCGGTGAGGTTGAGCCCCCCTCAAGGCGCTTGGCTTCCTCCCAGAAGTGCTTTCGCACGACTGACATAGACAAGGTGGGGAATGAGCGCAGCCTGACCTTCTTCGAGATGCTGGGCAATTTCTCTATCGGTGACTACTTCAAGAAAGGGGCCATCGAACTGGCGTGGGAGTTCGTGACCGAGTATCTGGAACTGTCAGAAGATCGTATCTGGGCCAGCATCTACCACGAGGATGAGGAGGCACACTCTTTGTGGCGGGAGATCGCTTTGCCTGCGACAAGGATAGTACGCCTGGGTAAGGAGGACAACTTCTGGGGCCCGGCCGGCGAAACAGGGCCTTGTGGTCCTTGCTCTGAGGTCTTCTTTGATCGTGGCCCTGAGGCAGGCTGTGGTCGAGAAGGCTGTGTGCCTGGATGCGATTGCGAACGCTTTCTGGAGATCTGGAATCTGGTCTTCATGGAGTATGACCAGGATAAAGAAGGCCGGTTGATCCCGCTGCCGCAGCAGAACATTGATACTGGGATGGGGCTGGAGCGCACCGCCGTGGTGATGCAGGGCGTCGGGTCTGTATACGAGACGGACCTCCTTGCTCCAATTGTGACGAGGACCACTGAACTCGTGGGCGAGTCCTATCGTGAAGACGAGGCAGTGGACCGGTCATTGCGCATTATCGCTGAGCATGGGCGTGCCATTACCTTTCTCATCGCCGATGGCGTGCTTCCCAGCAACGACGGTCGCGGATATGTGTTGCGCCGGATCTTGCGGCGCGCGGTGCGCCACGGCAGATTGCTTGGGAGGGAAGAGCCATTCTTGGAAGAGATAGTGCCGGTGGTCGTGGAGCTCATGGGCGAATACTACCCCGAGTTGAAGGATCGAGAGCAATTCATTTTGGGCGTTGTCAGCCAGGAGGAAAGGGGTTTTCAACACACGCTGGCGGTGGGCTCAGCTCTGTTGGAAGACGTGATTGCTGGCATTTCATCAGCAGGGAAGAGCAGAATCCCAGGGGAGGAGGTATTTCGACTGTATGACACCTATGGCTTCCCTATGGAATTGACCAGAGAAATGGCTGCCGAGAAGGGCCTCGAAGTTGACGAAGAGGGCTTTGAGAAAGCAATGATCAGGCAACGCAGCCGGGCACGCGAGGCGCAGACCTTCGGTTTGGCACGGCAGAGCGAGTTCTATCGCACTCTAGATCTACCGCCAACGACTTTCCGGGGCTATGACGCGTTGCAGGCGACGATGCAAATCATCAGCTTGGCGAGAGGCGGCCAAGCCGTGGGTGAAGTGGCCGAGGGCGACGAGGTAGGCGTAGTGCTCAGGGAGACACCTTTCTACGCGGAGGCGGGTGGACAGGTCGGCGACGCGGGTTTGCTTGCCAGTGCTGACGGTGAGATTGTCATATCTGACACTCAGAGCCCTTTGCCGGCTCTGAGTGTGCACTACGGAACAGTCGCCCGCGGGCGAATGCGGCAAGGTGACGAGGTGCGGGCCAAGGTCGATGAGGGTAGGCGGTTGGACATCGCGCGCAATCATACGGCCACACACTTGCTGCACAAGGCTCTGAGAGAGGTGTTGGGAGAGCATGCCCAGCAGTCAGGGTCCGAGGTTGGGCCCGACAAGCTCCGGTTCGACTTCACGCACTTGCAAGCGGTGACGGCGGATGAACGTCATAGCGTGGAGAGGCTAGTCAATGCCAGAATCAGAGATAACCTGCCAGTCATGACCAACATCACTGACTATGAGACGGCCATGGCTTCTGGTGCTTTTGCCATTTTCGGCGAGAAATACGGCGAGCAAGTGCGGGTAGTCAGCGCTGGTGACTACACGCGCGAACTCTGCGGTGGCACGCACTTGAGGGCCACCGGTCAGATCGGCTCCTTTCACATCTTGAGCGAAGGCAGCATCGGCAGGGGCCTGCGCCGAATCGAGGCCGTCACTGGTCGCGCGGCGGAAGAGTACGTCCATCAGCGCCTCTCCCTTCTGGATGCCATAGCTTCTCGGTTGGGCGGGACCCCGGCAGAGGTCGAGGCGAATTTGAGGGCTCTGCTCGATGAGGTGGAAGCCCAGCGGAAAGAGATAGGGAGTTTGCGGCGGCGGCTTGCCAGGGAAGAGATGGGCAGAGCTCTGGACCAAGTCCGTGATGTCGATGGTATCAGGGTGCTCTCCACAGAGGTTGAGGCCGCCAGTATGAGGACACTGCGGGAGATGAGTGACTGGCTGCGAGACCAACTAGGGTCAGGGGTGATCGTTCTGGGTGCGGTGATGGGGGGCAAGCCAGGCTTTGTGGCAACCGTGACCCCTGATCTGGTCGACATGGGCCTGAAGGCAGACTACTTGGTCAGGGAGGTTGCAGCGGTCGTCGGCGGCAGTGGTGGGGGGCGTGCAACCCTGGCGCAGGCGGGCGGAAGGGATACGGAACGGATAGGTGAGGCTCTGAGCCTCGTGAACGAACTCGTGGCCAACCGCTAAGTCCTCCGGTGCTCCACAAGTCCACCACCGGGATCCCCACGCTCATCCATACCGCGCAGTTGCGAGGAGCCTGATTTGCGTGAGTTGCTGTCCAAGATCGCGCGTAGGCATGAGGCCGCGGTTGAGGGGCCAACCTTCTGCACCGTTCTGGATTTGGGCACTGAGCAGGTTAAGGGCCTGGTGGTCGAGCTGAGGGGGTCCGAATGCTCGGTGGTAGGTGTTGGGAGTGCGTCCTGTCACCAGGCATGGTGTGGGATCGATGGACGCGTCGTTGACATCTCAAGAGTGCGTAGAAGTTGTGACCAGGCTCTTGGCCGAGCCGAAGATATGACTGCTCGATGCTGTGGCACACAGGTGGTGCCCGATTGGGTCGTGATTGGTTTGCCCAACTGTTTGACCACGGCCGAGACGTTTTCAGTGACGCATCATCGTTCCGATCCATCAACTCGGGTAACTGAGAGAGAGTTGAGAGAGCTTGCGGAACGAGCTCAGCGGCTAGCGCTGCGGCGGCTGGGAGGCAAGATGCAGTCGCGACATAACCCTGAGTGCACGAAGGCGAGACTGGTGGAAACGTCCGTGTGCGACTTACAGGTAGACGGTCGGAGTGTGACGGATCCCGTGGGTTTCCGGGGGGAGAAGCTCGCACTCACCGTTTTCAATGTGGCTGTCTCGTCCTCGTACTTGAGATCTGTGGAAGAGATGGCCGAAGGCTTGGGCTTGGAGATCTTGATGACATCATCTGGTTGGCAAGCCCTGGCTTCAGTGGTCGGGGCGGGAGAGTCGGTGGCCATAGATGTAGGTGGGAGAGCCACTGACATAGCTGTGGTGCACACTGGTAGGGCCCAGGCCACGGCCAGTCTTCCCTTGGGCGGTGGAGATTTCACGGAACATCTGGCTGAGGTCCTCGAGTTGCCCTGGAGAGAAGCTGAGAGATTGAAACTGGCATACAGTCGCGGAGTGATAGGGATTCCTGTCGAGGCACAGGCTGTTATGAGTCGTGTGACACAGGCTTGGCTGGGAGCGGTTTCGACTCTCGTGGGGAAGCTTTCGGGTTCCCATCCAGTCCCGCATCGGTTCAATCTGTGCGGCGGAGGCAGTAAACTGTTAGGCATTGTGGAGTCGGTGCGCTCTCACCCCTGGGTGGAGGTATTCGGTGTCTCGCGCCACCCTGAAGTGCGACTGATGGAGCCTCGAGACATCCCCCATGTGCTGGACAGAACGGGCCAGTTGCGAGGCCAACAGTATGTCGCGCCGGCGGCACTCGCTGCTTACGTGATGCTCCGTGATACGCAAGAGGATTCGTTGCGGTCTCTTCTGTGGCAAGTGAAGAGACCGGAGGTCTTCGTTGACTCAGGGGAGGGAGCTTGAGCCAGCCAGAGGTGATTCAGCTACACGAAAGTGACGATGCAGCAGCTATCCGTGAGCGATTGAAGAGTGCTGAGGGGAAACGTGTACTGCTGGTGGTCCCCAGGGGCTGTCTTGGACTGGATGGTCTCGTCGATTTGAAGCTCCTGGGACGACAGGTCATCGCTCTGGAGAAAGAGGTAGCCCTGGTGACTAGGGATCGTGGGTTGAAGGAGCTGGCCCACGCCCTCGGTTTTCGGACCTTCTCGTCGGTAGGGAGGGGTCAGAAGGCCAACTGGGCACGGTCGAAACCCCTTGCAACTGATGGCCTTGGTCTATCGCCTCGACGAAGAGTCACAGGAACAGCGATTACCGCCCCTCCAGTGTCCGATACTCTCAGACTTGGCGAGCGAGTCGTATTCGCTGTCATGTTCGTGACGATGTTGGCGTTTCTGGGCGTGATTCTGCTGGTGTTCGTACCTACAGCGATTGTCGCTCTGGAGCCCGTGTCGTATCCAGTGAGGACGAATATCTCCGTCGAGGCCAGTCCCGATCTGGAGAGCGTGGACTTCATCACCCTTCGAGTGCCGGCCCGGGTAGTGGAGATCGACATCGTCGGTAGCGACGAGATGGCAACGACCGCCATCAGGGATGAGCCAGACGTCAAGGCGACGGGAGAGGTGGTTTTCACCAACAAACGAAGCCAGCTCACCACAGTGGTCTCAGACACCATAGTGGCCACGAGCGCTGGAACGACCATTCGTTTCCGCACCACGGAGGAGGTCGCTTTGCCTCCTCGAGTGGGTGGCAGGGGCCGTGCTCCGATAGAGGCCATAGAGCAGGGGCCCAGCGGCAATGTCCCAGCCTACTCCATTAATCGCGTGGAAGGGCCTCTGGATCGCCAGGTGAATGTCATCAACGTCGCGCCAACTGAGGCTGGCACGATGAGTCAGGTGAGATACGTGACTGCAGCCGACAAGGTTCAGCTCAGCGAATTGCTGCTTCAACGCCTCACGGAGGAGGGGTACAGCGCATTGATGGTGGAGTTGAGTGGTGAGGAGTTCTTGCCGCGCGAATCGCTCACCGCCTTTGTGTTGACTGAAACGTATGATAGATTCCCCGGCGATGTGGCCGATTCCCTCGGCCTTCACATGCGAGCTCTGATCAGAGGAACCGTCATCGACAGGGACGATGTGGATATCCTGGGACTGCGCATGTTGCAGTTGGAGGTGCGGGAAGGATTTCAGCTACTGGCAGACGAAACGGAGGTCGGCATAGACGAGGTCAGCGAGGCCGACTACGATGGCACGGTTGCCCTTCAAGTCACGGCTGAAGGAGTCACCTGGGTGGAGATCGATGAGGTGGACCTAAGAGAGGCCATAAGGGGGAAGCCGGTGCAAGTCGCGGAGGAGTACCTGGAGCGGCATCTGGCACTGGTACAGCAGCCTTCTGTCGAGATCTCCCCGGAATGGTGGGGCAGGGTGCCGTGGCTTCCGCTACGCATCACCGTGCGTATTTCGTCCGTGGCGAGCAGCCCAAATTAGAAAGGGAGGGCTCTAGGTATCACGTGCGTCTCATGGCGTTGGACATAGGGGACAGGCGCATAGGAGTGGCGCTCAGCGATCCAGGGCAGATTCTAGCTCGCCCCCTGCAAGTGATTCGCTGTCGGTCCGAGGAGACGGACTTAGACCGAATCGCGGCGTTGGCCAAAGAGCACGAGGTGGAGAAGATCATCGTGGGGCATCCCCTGGGACTGAACGGGAAGGCAGGTGTGCAGGCTCGACACATAGAGGCCTATGCTGCGAAGCTACAAGAACTGGTGGACACCCCGGTCGTTCTATGGGATGAGGGACTCTCCACGGTACGGGCACAACAGGCGATGATTGAGGCTGGGAGGAAGCAGCGGGACCGGAAGCGCCGGATTGACGCTGTGGCGGCAGCGGTAATCCTCCAGGACTACCTGGAATCTCTCATCTGCGAGGAGGGAAGGAGGAACTCTTGGACAGAGACGACCTCTTGAGAGGCGTACTTCGCTGGGGATTGATTCTTCTTGCCCTGGCATTTGCGGGCGTCGCCATCGTCTTTGGAGGACGATATCTCTTGGGCCCGGGAGGCTCTCAAGAGGTGACCTCCAGCGCAATTGAGATCCCGTCTCTGGAGAAGGCGTTGCTGGGTATCTACATCAACGTTCGACGCAACGAGGTAGAGACTCCGGCTGGTGATGACCCCACAGTGGTGGTCTTCACGATCAACCCAGGCGAGACGGCGGCCACCATAGCTCCTCGCCTTCAGCGGCAGGGTCTTGTCACCGATGCTCAGCTATTCCGCTGGCTGGTTCGGTATCGGGGGGTCGATGCGCAGTTGGAGGCTGGGGACTACGAACTGCGAGCCGACATGACCATGGACGAGATCACTGAGTCCCTGCAACACGGGCGATTGAAAGATGTTTCGGCAACGATCCCCGAGGGAAAGAGATCCGAGGAGGTCGCGGCCTTATTGGAGGAACAGGGCTTGGTGGACGGTCAGACGTTCATGGCCTTGGTGGAGAGCGGCGAATTCGCCTACGACTTCTCGTACGATCATCCGGAAGGTGCTCCGTCGTCTATCGAGGGGTTCCTGTTCCCAGAGACCTACAGGATACCTGTTGACTACGGTGCTGCCCAGATCATTGACCTAATGCTGCTCGCCTTCGGTCAGGCCTTCTCGCCCGAGATGCGCCAGATGGCGGCCGACAAGGGAATGAGCATCTATGAGGTGGTGACTCTGGCTTCCATCGTCGAACGGGAGGCTGTGCTAGCTGAGGAGCGTCCCATTATCGCCAACGTCTACCTGAACCGGCTGGAGCAGGGCATGTACCTTCAGTCTGACCCGACGGTACAGTACGCTCTGGGCTACCAGGAGGACACGGGACAGTGGTGGAAGATACCGATGTCGCTGGAGGAGGATGTTCCCTTCGACTCTCCTTACAACACATACCTGTACCCGGGCTTGCCTCCGGGGCCGATATGCAGCCCTGGCTTGGCGTCCATCCGGGCAGTGCTGGAACCGGCAGATACCAACTACCTCTTTTTCTTCTCCAAGTTTGATGGCTCCCACGCCTTCGCCGAGACGTATGAGGAGCATCTTCGCAATCAGGACCAATACCAAGGGCAATAGCTGCATCTTGTGAGAAACCTGCTGATTGCTGTCTTGTTCTTGCTTCTGTTGGCGGTCGCCGTCGGCTGTACGGCCTGTGGATCCACCCGCCCCACCGTCAAGATCGGCCTAGTGGCGTCCTTCGAGGGCGTGTATCGGCCTGTGGGCTACGAGGTCTTGCCGGCGGCGAAGCTCGCTGTGAGCGAGAGGAACGAAGCTGGAGGAGTGGGCGGCCATTTAGTGGAGCTGGTCGTCTTGAACGATGACCAAGATCCGAACATGGCAGTGCAGCGGGCGCGAGAGATGGTCATCGATCCCGATGTCATGGGGGTCATCGGTCATTTCAGCGATGATACCACGGTTAGCGCTTTGTCAACCTATCACAGGGCTGGGCTGGCCTTGGTGGTGCCCACAGCGACGACTATGGAGATCACAGGCAGGGGCTACCCCCAAACCTTCCGTCTCGTGGCGGACAATGACTTCCTAGGGTCTGCTGCTGCGCGCTATGCCGTCACGGACAAGCACGCGACACGCCTGGCTGCGGTCCGAGGGTCTCCAGACCTGGTGGACGCCTTCGTTTCCGAGGTGGAGCAAGAGGGTGGGGTGGTTGTGCTCGATATTGAGGCTGGCGATGCCAGGATCATCACGAGACTGGCAGACGTCAACCCCGAGTTGATCTTCTTCGGCGGAGAGGCGCTGGAGGGTGCTGAACTGCTGCTCAAGTTGCAGCGAGCTGGCCTTGACATCCCGGTGCTGGGAGGAAATGGGCTGAACGGTGCTTGTGTCGTCCAGATTGCGGGCGATGCAGCCGAGGGAACGACGTATGTCGCCGTCACGCCCCCGGTGGAGGATCAAGGCTTCATCGGGGGATGCGCGCAGCTATCAGGAGCACCGCCTGGGCCTTATGCTGCTCTGGCCTACGATGCCACAAACTTGCTATTGGAGGCTCTGGAGAGGTCCATCACGCTGCGAGGGAAGGCCACGAGGGAAGGTGTTGTCCAGGCCCTCTCTGAGATGGAGGTCTACAGAGGACTCACGGGCAGCATGTCTTTTGACGAGCGTGGCCAGGCTGTGGACCGTGGGGTCTACATATACGAGATCGTGGACGAGGCGTATCCGGGCCAGTTGAGAAGTGTGCAGTCTGGCTGAAGACGCTGTGGGTGGATGCGCTCCCGCCGTCGTGAGCGGGAGCTAGGTTAGTATATGGGTAATCAGGGAAGGCGGTTGCACGGGATCATCCTGCCACGCGTAGGCCGTGAGAAGGTGCTCCCGAGCGCGCTCCAGGTCTTGTCTGCTCTGGGCATGAATGGTGAAGAGTCTTTCGCCCCTTTCCACCCGGTCGCCTATCTTCTTGTGCAGGACGATGCCCACGGCGTGATCTACGGGCTCGCCCTTTCTCGTGCGGCCTGCTCCTAGCTCCAGCGCCGTCAGGCCTACCTCCATGGCGTCCAGTTGGGAGATGTAGCCCTGCTGCTCAGAGGGAATGTGCTGAATCAGGTTGGCCCGCGGAAGTAGAGTGGGGTCTTCCACAGGTGTGGGATCTCCCCCCTGCGCTCTCACCAGGTCCTTCAGTTTGCCAATAGCCCTCCCTGACTGGAGGAGATCGTCGAGCCTCTGTCGCGCTTGCTCGTCACGCTTTGATCCCCCGGCCAGGAGGAGCATCTGGGTCGCCACGGTGAGGCAATGCTCGGTGAAGTCCGGCGGTCCGGCGCCGCGTAGCGTGTCTATCGCCTCTT
>SDBS01005154.1_pt1 | contig 12778 bp, 8 predicted proteins | sample 2277091 | NCBI WGS metagenome assembly SDBS01 (sample SAMN10404972, study PRJNA504765) | marine sediment metagenome | isolation source: marine sediment core GS10_PC15, 163 cmbsf | place: Arctic Ocean: Southern Knipovich Ridge | collected 2010 | reverse complement strand
AACTGCCACATTTGACCCCGCCAGAGGCGGGGTTGTTTTTGGATTCATACTCTTAATCGTAATCTTAATCATAATCGTTTTGAGTAAGATTACGATTATGATTAAGATTATGAAATAGGGAAGGGTTTTCGTTCGGACACTAGTTATCGATTTATTTGTTTAGTGATAACCGTACCTATTACGAACATTACAGCCATCACCGCACCCATATAGCCCCAGTGGTAAGGGGCCAGTGCTGTAGTTTTGAAGACGACGTTCATCACCGGCACATAGACGACCGCCACCTGGAGCAATACAGAAAGAAGTATGGCCCCGAGAAGAAACGGGTTTGAAAAGAAGGAAAGCTTGTACTGGGTACGGACCATGGTAACCCGCACCATCTCGAGCATCACGAGGGAGGTGAAGGCCACTGTCCGCGCAACGGTCTCCCCCTCGGAAAGGAATTTGTCAAAGAGAAAGAGGACTCCCGCCGCCATGAGCACTGATATAATGACAATGTTTATGGCCATACTTTTCGTTATAATCGGTTCATCGGGACTACGCGGGGGTACATCCATGATCCCTTTTCGCAAAGGATCAACACCCAGAGCAACTGCGGGAAGTCCATCCGTAATCAGGTTCAGCCACAGGATCTGCGTCGCCAGAAGCGGCATCACTATCGCTCCTGAGGAGTCTCTAAAACCAATAATCATGGCTATGAAAAGTATCAGGACTTCGCCAAGATTGCTCGAAAGCAGGTAATTCACGAATTTCTTGATGTTTTCATAGATGCCTCTTCCCTGCTCCACTGCCTTTATAATTGAGGTGTACTTATCATCAAGGAGTACCATGTCAGCCGTTTCTTTGGTCACGTCCGTGCCCGTAATGCCCATGGCAATCCCTATATCAGCCTCCTTGAGCGCCGGTGCGTCATTTATACCGTCTCCAGTCATGGCAACTATTTCTCCTGACTCTCTCAGCGCCCGCACGACCCGTATCTTGTGCTCCGGGTTTACCCTCGAAAAAATGGAGATTTCCTTCACTCTCTTTTTCAAGGTTTCATTATTCATTTTTTCAAGTTCTTCTCCGCTTACGGCATCACCCTCAATGCCCAACTGATGGGCTATCGCCTCGGCCGTAAGTGCATAGTCGCCCGTGATCATAACGGAGCGAATCCCTGCGTTCTTGCACCTCTCGATCGCACTCCTAACCTCCTCACGGGGAGGATCGATCATGCCTTGAAGACCAACAAAAATAAGATCATTTTCATCGAGTTTATCAACATCCTTACCGGAAGCGAGCGGCTTATACGCGAAAGCAAGGACCCGCAAGGCCTGAGATGCAAACTGTCTGTTTGTTTCAATAATCATGTTTATTGCTTCGTCGGTGAGTTGCGACACCTCCCCTCCAATATCCATCGTCGAACAGAGCTTCAGCACCACGTCTGGCGCTCCCTTGGTATACATAACAAACCCTTCGTTCGCGCGATGCACCGTGGATTTCCTCTTACGTTCAGAATCGAAGGGTATCTCATGAATCCTTGGAAACTTTTCTTTCAAAATCGGCCCTTTCAGCCCTGCCTTAGCAGCACTCACAATAAGGCATGCTTCTGTAGGATCTCCAATGATACCCTCTTTTTCTGATAATGCGGCATCGTTGTTCAGTACGCCTATTCTAAGGAGAAGTTCAGCAGACGAAGGATCAATTGCTTCACCAGAAGAAAGGAACTCTCCCGAAGTCTCGTATCCAGTGCCCGCAATATCGATGATGGTATTGTTAAAGAATAATTTTGTGACCGTCATCTCGTTGCGTGTAAGGGTTCCCGTCTTGTCAGTGCAGATGACTGTGGTGCATCCTAATGTCTCCACGCTGGGCAGGCGCTTCACAAGGGCGTTCTGTTTCACCATCCTCTTGACTCCGAGGGCCAGTGCGATGGTGACTACAATTGGAAGACCTTCCGGGACGGCAGCCACGGCAAGGCTTACACCCACCATTATCATTTCAAGGATATTCCCTCCCTTGAAGATACCGAAAGCGATCATGATTCCACAAATCACAAGCGTCAGGATTCCGAGCTTCCACCCTAATATGTCCAGTTTTTTCTGAAGCGGAGTTTCATCGTCTTCAACGGATTCAATCAATTCAGCGATCTTTCCCATCTCAGAGTCCATCCCTGTTTTCACTACGACCGCTTTCCCGGAGCCATTGGCGACATTTGTGCCTCCGAAAACCATATTCTTCATGTTCCCTAATGTGCTTGTGTCATCGATGGGCGTCGAGTCCTTGTTTACAGGGTGACTCTCACCTGTCAACGATGACTCCATGACCTCCAGTAGATATCCTTCGATGATTCGGGCATCGGCAGGTATCCGGTCCCCGGATTCGAAGACGATCACATCTCCGGGAACCAGTTCGCTGCTGCTGATTCTCATCTTGTGGCCATCCCTTATGACAGTGGTCTGAAGAGCTGCCATTTTCTTGAGAGATTCGATGGCCTTCTCTGCCCTGTATTCCTGGAAGAAACCGAGAATCGCGTTCACGATAAGGATGGCGATGATCACAACACTGTCGATATATTCCTGGAGTATTAATGATATGAAAACGGCAGCGATCAGTATGTAGACAATGAAACTGTTGAATTGAGACAGAAAGATCTTGATCGGAGAGATCTCACGCTCGCGTCGTATTTCGTTGGGACCGTACCGGGCAACCCTCTCCTCCGCCTCCCTCTCACTGAGGCCATTTATTGTTGATGAAAAGTGCTTGAGAACCTCTTCAGATGTGAACTGATGAAATTTCATCTAATTAACCCCTTAAACCTGAAAAAGACCGGCGGCACTTTTATGAAGAATCCATTCCATATTTTCACGTGATAGGTTTGACGCTTTCAGGCACTTGAGTTCTCTGTCCCAGTTGTAAGGAATACTTGGAAAGTCAGATCCATACATGATCCTGTCAACCCTGAAACTATCAAGCTCAATGGACTCCTTTAACGGAAAATAATCCGCTAAAACCATGGTCGTGTCCAACCAGAGGTTATCATATTTCTCAATCAGGTTCCTGTAATCGGATATCTCATCAAACCCTAAATGAGGCACGCAGATTCTTAGTTTAGGAAAGTTCCGCAGGACTCTCTCTAACTTCTTAGCGCTGCAAATTTGATATGGATCGCAATGGTAGGCCGTGCTTTTGGGTTCTCTGCCAACATGCATCACGATTGGCTTTTGCTCTGATTCACATAGATCATAGATAAGATCCATTTCTTCAGCGTTCATATCAAAACACTGAACATGGGCGTGCAGCTTGACGCCCTTTAACCCTTTATCAAACGCTTCCTTGAGAATCTCCTCAACATCCTTTTCACCGGGAAAGATGGCAGCCATACCTGTAACCTTGTTAGGAAACTCTCTGCATTTTTTCACCATGTATCGATTCAGCATTCGTGAAATGCCAGGCTTGTGTGCATATTGAAGCGCTATTATATGACTGACACCACGTGAGAGGAGATGGCCCAACACATTCGAGGTGGATAAGCGGTATCGAATGGGCCAGGCATTTTCGTCAAACCATGACCAGATTGCAGAGAATATGTTGTCAGGAAAGATATGGACATGGGCGTCAACAACATTGGGAAGTTCTTGCGGCACGTATTCACCTTCCTTGTCGTCAATTGATGGGAGATTTGGGCTCAACATTATCAGTATTTTCCCAGCTTCTTTCCCAGTTCCTTTGCTGTTTTCAAGAGGTCAGTGTTCCGGCTGATATCTCCAGCGTTCAAAGCACTGCCATATACTATTCCGGCAATCTTCGCCCCAACATATCTGAAGCTGTCTTGGAAGGATCGTATGGCATTTATACAGCCCGAGGTGAATGGGTCGGTGTCGCCAAAGGTCATGGCAATACCGATTTTTTTTTGAAAAGGATTCTCTCCATATTGTTTCAGGGCAAAACAACGGTCCAGCCACAGCTTGGTCTGGGTTGACATGTTAAACCAGTGAACCGGGCTGGCAATGACCCAAGAGTCCGCTTCGATCAGCTTGTGATAGATAGTCTGCATGTCATCGTCAATAGGGCAGCCCTTGCTCCCTTCCTCCTGGCAGGTCCAGCACCCCTGGCACGCCTTGATATCCATACCGTTTATGTACAGAGTTTCAACGACGGCTCCGACTGATTCGGCGCCCTTGGCTATTTCCTGAGCCAGAATGGTGCTGTTTCCTTTTTTCCGGGGACTTCCCAGCAGTACAAGAACCTTCTTTTTTGTTTCATTGTTCACGTTTCTACCTCCTAATTTTGTTGTCTGTTTGCTCGTTAGTCAGTCTCTTTACTCAGTCGGTTAAATCGATCGTTTAATAATCGTCACAATACTGTCCGGGGTTCATCCCGTCAGGCATTACTTAGTGGTGGCAGACGTGAGGCCAAAATCACCGAGAATAGTGTAGAGGGCAGGGATGACCACAAGGACCATGACAGTAGAGGCGAGGAGCCCGAATACTAAGCTTGTCGCCATGGGGATAAGTATCTGGGCCTGGAGACTGCGCTCGGCTAAGAGAGGCAGAAGTCCCATTATGGTGGTCAACGAGGTCAGGAGTACGGCCCGGAAGCGCTGTCTGCTGGCTGTTTGGGCCGCTTCAGAGATATTCTTTCCCTCTTTAAGCCTCAGCTTGATGAACTCTACAAGGAGGATGGAGTCATTGACCACTACTCCTGCCAAAGAAACAAACCCCATGATGCTTGGCATGGAGAGTTCCAGACCCATGAGGATGTGGCCCCAGATAACGCCGATAAATGCCAATGGTATGGCTGCAATGACCACCAATGGCTCTACATAGCTCTTAAACTGAAAGCTGAGGAGAACAAAGACCGCGAACATACCCACCAGCAGGGCCTTGCCCATGGAGCGCCCGGTTTTCCCGCTTTCTTTGGCCTGCCCCTCCAACGTGAAGTCTATGTCCGGATAGCGCTTCCGGAGTTCCGGCAAAAAGAGTGTTTTTGTCTCCTCTATGATTTCAGCGGCGTTGGTGATCAGTGTGTCCACGTCTCCCTGGATGGTAACAGTGCGGACAGAATCGATTCGCAGGATGCGGCCATATCCGCGTCCCTCCTCTAAGGTGGCCACCGATCCCATGGGGATCTCTTTTCCCGATTTGGAGGTGATATGGAAACCTTCGAGATCACCCAGACTGTTTTGGTCCAAAGGGGCAAGGCGCACGTCCACCTCATATGATTCCGACCCCACCTGAATATCTCCAGCCTTTTGCCCATGGAAGGCCGAGCGAAGTTGATTAGCTATGGTGGCCGCATCTACACCCAAGGTCATTGCCCCGCTCTTGAGTGTGACACGTATTTCGGGTTTGCCGGGACGAAGATCATCGTTTAAGTCCAAGACACCTTCATAGGAGTTGAGCCAGCGCATTAATTCTAATGATGCCTGTTTTAACCGGTCGAGGTCGTCACCTTTTATGCGGATGTCGATGGCAAGTCCTCCAGGGCCGATTACCGGTTCTTTGTAGGTTATGTTGATGACATCCGGGACGTTCCCAACTTCCTGGCGCCAGCGGGTAGCCACGTCATCTATGCGTGCGTTGCGTTTTTCTGCACCCAAAAGGTCAGCGGAGACTGTGGCAACGTGGGGGCCGAATTCAAAGGAGTCAACATTATAGTTGAATTGGACATTGATGTTCTCCACTAAAGGCTCTTTTCCTGGCTGCAGCGGGGTAAGATCTGCATCAATCTTTTTCAATGCCTTGACGACCCTCTCTACTACCATCTCGGTGCGGGAGAGGGGAGTGCCCTGGGGGAGGAGTATGCGGGCTTGGAGCACGTCGCCATCAATGTCTGGAAAGGCCCGCATCTTCAGAAATCCCCCGGCCAACATGCCCACGGATATGAGAAAGATGCTCAGGACCAAACCGACAAAGAGGTAGCGCCACGATACTGCCCAGTCCACAATCAGGCCTAAGATTTTCTCCCGAACCCACTCAATAAAGGCCTCAAAGCGTTGTCGAAATCTGGTAGGCGCACCTGTATCGATCCCTTTCAGGGAATGGGCCAGGTGGTTGGGAAGGATACAGAACGCCTCAACAAGACTGACGCTCAGGGTCAGGATGAGGACCACCGGCATAACCCACATCACCTTACCTATGTCACCTTCTATGAAGACGGCCAGAGAGCCGAAAATGAAAAGCGTGGTCAGGAAAGAAGAGATAACCCCTGCTCTCACCTCGGTCACCCCGTCAACCACTGCCGCAAGAGGGGTTTTCCCTTTCTTGAGCTGTGTGGCTACATTTTCGGAAATGACGATGGCATCGTCCATCAGGAGTCCGACTGCCATGAGAAGGCCCACCATTGTGAATAAATTGAGGGAAAAATCTATCATTTCCATGAAAAAAATTGTGCCTAAAAAAGAGATCGGCAGACCCATGACAACCCAGAACGAAAAACGGAAGGAGAAGAAGAGCCACATGGTCAGGAATACAAGCGCCAGCCCCTGGATGCCGTTAATCGCTAACATATTCAACCGGTCCCGCACGACCTCAGAGACATTTTGCGTGATAATAAAGCTGACTCCCGGCGGCGCCATTTTTCGTTCCCGTTCAAGAAAGGTCTCCACCGCGTCCATAATCCTGAGGGCGTCTTCGGTCTTGGTCTTAGAGATTTGCAGCATACCGGCGCGTTTGCCGTTGAAGAGGATCTTCTCTTCATCAAGTTCAAAACGATCCGTGATCTTAGCGATGTCACCGAGACGGATTTCAGCGCCTGTGTCTCCGGAGACAACGATCAGGTCTTCGAATTCCGGCACTGACCGGCGTTCATCGGCGAATCTGATAAGCAGGTCGGCGTCTTTGGTTTCAACAATCCCTGAAGGGAGGTCCACACTCTGCCGGGCGATCGTGTCAGCCACGTGGGAGACACTCAGACCCAACTGCATCAGTGTGATGGCCGGAATCTCTATCCTGATTTGATGGTCAGAGAACCCGAGGACCTTGACCTGTGAGATCAGCTCGGTGCGAAGCATACGATCCTTGACCTGTTCGCAAAATGCCTTCAAGTGTGGTACCGACATGGGCCCTGTTATGGCCACGGATACCACCATGTCAGTTCTGCCAAGCTGTTTAACGACCGGTTTTTCCACATTGTCCGGGAAATCATCAATGGCCTCAACAGCGGTTTTGACGTCAGTTAAGAACTGGAGCATGTCGCCCCCGTCCCTCATCTCCACCACTATCCGTCCCTGGTTTTCACGGGCCTCGCTCCGGATCTCGTAGATATCGGTGACATCGTCCAATGCCTCCTCTATCCGCTGGCACACAGCATTTTCTACATTTTCTGCTGTTGCGCCGGGGTATTCTGCTGTGATTTGGACTTCAGTGGGAGCAAAGTCCGGAAAGGTTTCTCTGCGAAGGTCTCTAATGGTGAGAAACCCTAAGAAGAGAAAGATAATCATAAGGAGGTTGGCGGCAGTGGGGTGGGACGCAAAGTAATGAATCAAGGAGACCTTGCTTTTCATTTTACCGGCGCCTCCCCGGTCGCAAGGGCAATAAGGGACTTAAGGAGATTGTTGTCGGTCTGTGGGGTGAGCAGCATCCCTCCTATGGCCGGGATTATATCAGTTACAATGACTTTTTCGCCGGGAGTTATTCCTTTTTTTAGTGATACCAGCTCACCCTGTGAGTAGTCCACAGTGACACTACGCCTCTCTAAACGGTTTTGAGGGCCAACAATGTACACTATTCCCTGGTGCAGGGCGGAGCGGGGGATGACCACGCTTTTCGGCATGGGCCTGCCCCTCAGCTCCACCTCACAGTACATATTTTTTACTAAAGGCGGTCTTACCCCGATCCTGGCTTGTTTGTATGTGTCATCAACGACGACGTACAAGCCCACGGTTCCGGTCTGGGGGTCTAAGGCTTCGCTGGGGCGCGAAAAGCGCCCCTTCCACTCAATGGTTTCTCCCCCCACATTTAGGCGGACAACCGCGCTTAGTCCGAGGGCCTTCCTGAGCATTTCTGTTTCAATTTCGGTGGCCAGAGGTTCCCCTTTGCCCTGTTCAAAGAGGGGTTTCATAGCGGAAAGCGGCATCTGAACAAGGATCTCCGAAGACCCTATGTCGTAGGCCTCGGCTAAGACCTTGCCGGGCTGAGCATATTGGGCCAGTTCCACGTTTACCTCACTGATGCGGCAGTTAAAGGGAGCCCTGATTATCGTTTTTCCTAAGTCCAGACGAGTGTCTTCAACCCGTGACCTGGCAGAGGAAATTTTTGCAGAGAGTGCCTGTTTTTGCGCAGGGATACGGTCGAAGGTATTTTGAAGATCCTGCACCTTTGCCTGCTGGGCAAGGAATCGTTTCTCTTCCTGATCGACCTCCGATCTCGAAATGATCTTTGTCTTGGCCAGCTTGTGCCTTCTATCAAGCTCCTTTTTGCTCAGTGCAAGCGAGCTTTTCTCCACTTTCAATGAACGGCTTATGTTTTTCTCTTTTTGCTCAAGCTCTCTGAACTGGGCCTGCAGTTCTTTTACATCGGCCTCGCCTCGAGATTGTGCAAGGTCGTAAGATGAGGGGTCGATGCGCAAGAGAATGTCCCCTTTTGCGAGAAGGGAGCCTCTCTTCAGATCTGGGTGGATTTCAACGATTGTGCCGCCCACTTCAGCAACGGCCTCCCATACCTGGCCTGGCTGGACCTTGCCGTAACCAATGGCCCTCGGCACCACAGAAACAAGGGGGGCTGGTATGACCCTGACAGCGCGAGGCTGTTCCGAGATCTGTGCACGTTTTGGTTTATGGTTTGACCTTACCAGCAGAATGAATATGGCCACGCCCAGGGCAATGGCCGGGAAGATCAGGAGCTTTCTGAATTTTTTCGAAGAACTCATAGGTATTCTCCAATATTATCATTCTCTAAATGCAATGAGGCACACTAATAAAATGAGGGCTTTGTGTCAATGCAGAGACTGTCAGATAGTTGAGTCCCGCCGCGGCGGGATTGAGTTGAAAAAAAAGCAGATTAAATCAGGATATTAGAACTTCAGCTATCAAGCATCGAGTATCCAGTATCCAGTATCAAGCATCCAGTATAGCTATTTCTCTTTGATATGTGAAAACATTGCCACTATTAGCCCCAGGAAGGCGAAAAATCCTGAAGAGATGAAGAGCATATCCAGCCCAATATGACTGGCCAACCACCCTGAAACGACTGCGCCGGTGATAAAACCCGTATCATATACCGCCGTAAAGATGGACATGACTGCCGGTTTTTCCTCCATTGATCCGTGTGAAGCAGCCAAGGCATTGTGGGTGGCAAAGAGAACTCCCATGCCGGTCCCGAACAGTATGGCCGTAATGGGGAAGAGGAGGGACTGGACCGTGTTGGGGATGAGTATGATGCCCAGTGAAAGAAACGGATACGCCATACAGAGTAAAAGGAGTTTTCCATAACGGTCAATGACTCTTCCGACACAGATGAGAATGATTATGGCTGTGAAATATGAGACAAAAAAGAAGCGGCCACTGGAGGCATCATTTTGGGCGGCAATGAGGGCTAAGAAATTTGCAACAATGGCCTGCGAGTGAGCGAAGATCAGTGTGGAACATAAGAGAAAGAGGAAGGGGCGGTCTTTGAGGAGCGGGAGATATCTTACGACAGTGTGATGTCCTTTCTGGTCCAGGGGGGGTGCAGGTCTCAGACCGATAACCAGCGCAACCCATGCCAAGATCACAGATAGTGCGGCAGCCATGTAAAGGCCGTGAAAACCGTACTCTCTGATCACGGTCTCACCAATGGAGGGGGCTAATGCAATGGCGGCCATGATCGACACCCCGACCATGCTGAAGGCCGCGCCCCTTTTGAGGGGGGAAACTTCTCTTGCAAGCAGAGAAAAACTTCCGGCAATAAAGGCCGAAAACCCGACCCCGTGAACCACCCTTACAAATAGCAATAGAGGGCTAAGTTCCGTTATCAGGTTGTAGCTCAAAGATGCGGCAAGACTCAAGAGCAGCCCCAGGGAAATGACCCGGTATTCCCCTTTTCGTATGGCCAATTTACCGAAAAAAGGCCTGGAAAGGACCGCAGCGATGGAAAAAATGCCCATAATCCACCCTGTGGCGTGCTTATCGCTTCCCATGGCATCAAGTGCCAGAGGATAGAGGTAGAGGAGTCCCAGGTTGGTGAAGATGAGAAAGCAGCAGAGGTTGAGAAAGGCGAAGGGCCTGTTCCACAGGGTGTCGATAGTGGCGTTTCTATTTTCGCTTTTCACCTTTCCAACCTTCTCCCGCAAGATGGGCAGAAGCGGAATTCTGGTTCTATAGGCTGGCTGCAATAGGGACATGTGGAACCTGTATCCCTGGATCGATGTTCCCAGACATCTCCTGATTCATCTGCGAGGCTCCCGCAGCTCTGACACTGTAAGAACGACTCCCCTTTCTTGACCCTGAAAATAGGCAGGAAGAAGAGGGATAGGTAGTGGTCAACCCGTTTGAGGCGCGCCTGATAAAGCCCACACGCCTGGCACATCCTTGGATGCTTTTCCAGGGTCACGGTCTTTGGCTGGATTCCGGCAATGAAAAAACACATGGTTACCCTAAACCGGCGAAGCCGGAATTGACTATTGAATATTGAAAATTGAATATTTGTGTTCAGCTTGGCAGGATTCGCTCCGTTATTTTTTCACCCTGTCCATATTATTGCTGAAACCGATTCGAATCAAGGGGCATTGTGATATTATCTAATTTCTGGATGGACACTGGATAGATGATCAGTTATGGTGGGCCGAAAATTTACCCAAGGAGAAAAGCATGAAACAAATCAGAGAAGATGTCTATTTTATCCAGGGGCAGGACGAGATGATCCCTGATTCCCATTGCTATCTGATCGGCAGCCCATCTTCCAAAGACGTGAGCCTTGTTGATGCCGGGTTGATGGGTAAGGGAAATTACAAGGTTGGAGCTATTCAGGAATTGGGGTTCGAGCTTAGCGATATCAAAAGGGTGATTATGACCCACACCCATCTGGACCATATTGGATGTCTCGGTGAAATCCTGGAAGCCATCCCCCATGCTGAATTGTGGGTGCATACCATTGAGGCCGAGGCCTTGGAACAGGGAGATGAGAGGGCAGTATACGGGATGAATATGTTCGAGAGCATGTGTCAGGCCCAGTACGGGATTAAGCCAGGAGCATTTAAGTTCCAGGTGGATCGCAAACTCGAGGGGGGAGAAACCTTGGAGCTTGGGGATACTAAATGGGAGGTCCTACACATTCCCGGGCATTCCGCGGGAAGCATCGCACTCTATGATCCCAAGGGAAAGATCCTTATCCCAGGGGATACGGTCTATGCGGATTATGCCATTGGCCGGTTTGATCTCTATGGAGCGAATGGCGCGCAACTGAAAGAATCCCTTATGGCATTGGCTGAATTAGAGGTGGGTATACTTCTGCCGGGTCACAACCGGGTTGTTGAAGCCCTTCCACCAGGTTATATCCTTGAGACGGCCAAACAGTGGGGGCCTCATCTCTCGTAGATATTAAAGTTCATACTTGTAATCTTAATCATATTCTTTTGCAGTCAGCTTAAGACCTGCCCGCAATGCTTCGCAACGCGAGGCAGGCGGGGATGTTTGATTATGAGTAAGATTATGATTATGAGTAAGAGAAAAATCCGCGTAATCTGCGTTCATCTGCGTCCTGTTCCCCTCATAGAAGACCAGAGTGCCTTTACCAACTCTCTCACTTTTTGGAGCAGGGGATTTCTCACCCTAACTTCTATATAAAGGTCTCCAGGCTCTCCCTCGCCTTTACCCTTTTCCCCCATCCCTTTCAGGCGTATTTTCTGACCCGCTCTTATGTTGGGAGGAATCGTGACTAACAGTTCCTTGGCGGTTAGCCTGCAAAGATACCTTATCTTACCCCCTGTCTGGATTAATGCGGGAGAAACCGTAATTATATCCCGCAGGTCTTTCCCTCTTTCGGGTAATTCTATTCCCCACTTCTTTCTCAGGGCATATTTGATTAACCTGCCCAGATGGCCGCCAAGAAGAGGGTTTGCCTCAAAGACCCTGCCAAAAGCCCCCGGTTTTCTGAATTCAAAGGTCTGATATCCGGGGCCATAAGACTCCCTGAAAACGTCATTAAAGCCCCTGAACCCGAATGCCCGGCTCAATTCCTCAAAGATCTGCTGGATGTCTGAACCTCTGAAGATATCCTGCTCGGAGTAGGTTTGCCTGAACTGGCCGTATGCGGAAGAGCCGTAAGTCTGTCGCAGTGTATCGTACTGTTTTCTTTTTTCCGGGTGGGAGAGGACCGCGTATGATTCGTTTATCGCTTTCATCTTGGCTGCCGCACCGGGATTCCCCTTGTTCCTGTCTGGATGATATTTCAAGGCCCGACTGCGGTAGGCACCTTTGATCTGTTTCTGGTTCGCGGTTTTCTCTATTCCCAATATTTCATAGTAGTCTTTCTGTTCCATTAAGTTCCCTTATTCGCAGGCGTTTACAGGTTCAGCGTTAGCCGGGTAAATCCGGAACCCCCTTGATTCCCTTCAGGCTTTTACACAAAGCGCATTTTGCGATTTTTTCCTCACTCTGTTCGAATTTGGCGCTGGTTCAAACGCAACATCCGGGTTAATGTGTCTGCTCGAATTTCAGGGAAAGACACTTTTTCGCAGACAGGCCCTCATAACCCATTAAGAGCAAATAGAATAAGGTGTGAACAGACAGACAAGTTACTTGAAAGGATAACTATTGTCCATCCAGAAATGAGTCCTGCTTGAGGCGGGATTGAGTCTGACGTCCCGTCGGTGGCGGGAC
>SDBS01005153.1_pt1 | contig 12780 bp, 10 predicted proteins | sample 2277091 | NCBI WGS metagenome assembly SDBS01 (sample SAMN10404972, study PRJNA504765) | marine sediment metagenome | isolation source: marine sediment core GS10_PC15, 163 cmbsf | place: Arctic Ocean: Southern Knipovich Ridge | collected 2010 | reverse complement strand
TTTACTTCTAAGAAACCTAGGGTTGGTCTGAGGGAGGCCAAGCAGAATACTTTACCGTTAGGCATTTTGTGCACTATCTTCATATCCAATCTAAACTTCAGACAATTGTAGAGATGCGATACAAAGTCTTCCTAGTATCTACCCACTCGAAATACCTTCAAAACATGGGAGGCCACGTCTTAGAATTGTATATCTGATTATTCCACCCACTTCGGGATTATGTTGTTCCACTTTTCTGATAGTAGCGATCCCCGCACAGAGGAGTGCTTTCAAAGAGTCATCTTGTGTTCGTCTGCCGGCACGGACGATGTTTCTAATTTCTTGTTCAAAAACTTGTCTAAAGATCTCGTGTGAATTGTTTTCCTCTCCGCCCAACACCACAGATTTGAAGGGCTTTGTCTCAAGCGTGGGCGCGTGATGTCCATCGGGACGGAAGAGCACTCCACCAATAAAACCTGCTTGCTTCTGTATTGGCAAGTATCCGCCGACCAATAGTCCTGCGCGCATGCTCTTATGTGTTCTATCCACGTCTGGCCCAAGACTATTCTGAAGATAAGTCCATCCGCATTCTACTGACCTTTCTATCTCCTGCAGGATCTCGACCGGTGACTTTGCTTCATCGATAACATCACTCCTTATGGATCGCAGGGCTTTATCACTGGCAATTGTTATGCCGAATACAATACAGCCAATACCCGCACCAATGTGCTTAATCTTATTTACATCGTCTACGCTCTCCCCATTAGGAACCATCGGATGCACTTGGCGCCCATCGGCAACTAGAACAGCGCCATCTTCTAGGCATACTGCAATTGCAACGGTCATATTCTCAACCCCCCAACGTATACCTCTTGAAAACCTTTACTTTGAAAATATTCTATTGGGGTGCCTTGGTCTCGCCTCGAGGCATAACTCACCCAGTCTTCTGCCCGTAGTCGTTCTTCTGTCTCCAACTCTATTTTTGCGCTCGGATTCTCGCTCCCCATATTACTGAGTCTTCCTTTATTCTTTTCCTTCACGAATTTTGAAGATTTGAGGCTCTGCGATCCGTATATCCTGTGTTGAACTAGCTCTGCTTTCTCCCCTCCTCTACGTCCATGATTCTTTCTACAACTCTGTCTGGTCTATGCATTTCAATGCCTAATATTTTGACATAATTTGCCTCTTTGGAAAACTCCATAAGGTCTGCCAAAACTTGTACCCCCCTGCCAGATATACAGAAAAATGAAAAGAGAACAAGCAAAAAAGACACTATTGACAAAGCAGTTGTTGCTGCACCCTGGGTCGTAGAATGAGATAAAACTACGAGAAGGTACATTGCGAAAAAGAACATTGTCCATCCGGCACCAAGGACCGAACAATGGAAGACCTTTTCTGAACGAGGTAAACTGGGATCAGTAAACCAGTTGGGCCTTTTGTTTTTGCATTCGCTAGAAATATTTTTCTTCATACTGTCTCTCCTTTGGACCGTCATTTTCGTCTCTTGATTTTTTTTATCTCAGCTGAAACCGAAGCCGCGTCAAAAAAAGTTCCCACGATTAGGTGCTAGCTTGCCTAAAAACCTTCCTTTATTAGACTAACTCCTAGAGCAGCTGACCTCGAGGAAAACAGTACGTATTTGTGGATGAAAGCCTACGCATTTTCTCTTGGAGACGGTTTGGTCACTTATCCTTGACTCTGTTCCTTTCCTAATTCCTAAGTAAATCTTCTGCTTCCCAGCAACGTTTTGTAAGTCTCTCGTTTTCTACTCTTAAGTATTCTACATCTCGTTCTAGCTCTCGTACCTTTCCCTCTAATCCCCAAATTTCTCTCTCTAATTCTCTTATTCTGCCTTCCTCCCACATACATCATCCCTTTCGGTATATGGTGCCATAATGTTCTTCATATATCTGTCTCCAAATTCATCTACCACCCAATCAAGAAGTCCCAAAACACCATCCTCTCCTTGTAAACTAAGCTAAAATCCAGTAATTGTCAATACTCTACCTCTCCAGCAAACACTCCCCACAGACTTAATTTTCTTATGCCCATCTTAACCAGCATCAAAATCCAGCGTTTTTGACACCCTTCCTCCCCCTGCTAGAATGACCCTATAATTAGGCATAAAGGAAATATCCGGAAACAAATAGTCAGCCGTCATACTAGGAATCAGAAAGAGGTCAAGTTATGGATCCAAACAATACTGAAAATTACATCACGCCACAGGAAGCCGCGATAAGACTAATGGTATTGCCTTCCGATATTATTAATTGGATCAATGAAGGAAAATTCAGGGGTATAAAACAAGAAGATGGTAAGTATCTAATAGCATTGGAAGACTATCAAAAATTTGGTTCTTCTTTTCCAAAGGAACTTCGAGACAAAATGGGAGAATACTTATGGAAATCTGTGGAGAAAATTAGGCCATTCATCCAAGAAAAAGTTACTAGTCGTTTTAAACACAATAGTAAATTTGTGCTTGATAGAGCTGAACAAGCAGTTCAACTATTAGAGAAATTGCACAAAAAGTATGAGCCCAATATTGATATCTTTAATGATAAAAGAGGAGCTACCGCGTGTTTCATTATCTATGCTCGAGTAACTAGCTTGCTATATTCAATAATTAAACTATTGCGAAGCAACGTTCCCGCGGAATCATTTATTCTACTTAGACCTTTATGGGAAGCAATATTATTAGCAGAATATTTCATGTTTTCTGATACAAATAACGAAAATCAGAGACAGATAAGGAGATGGTTTGAAAAAGACGAATCACCTTCAGCAAGCGAAGTTAGAGATTATCTCTCTAAAATATTAAATATTCCAATAGATACCATGAGGAAGTTACACAGGGAATCTTCTAAGCCAATTCATCATACTTACAGGGTGATTATGGAGTCTTATAGGGGCATTTCCATGTCAGGGTTTTTAGGGGACCATACCAAGAGACTAGGATTTGATTATCGCCAATCATCAATAATGCGCGATATTATATCTCTTGTTGGCGCCTTTGAGGGTATATTATTGCACGCGTTACAAGGATTTAACATGTGCTTTTCAACAACATTGCCTTTAGCTGGTGATGAATCCCGGTTAGTTAAAGCTGAAATAGACTTTTATAGTTTAGAGCGACCGAAGAGATTAGATATTATCTTTTCCAAAGATAAGAAGCACGACAACTAACAAGGCACTTATGGCTTCGTTCCATCCCCTTCAAACACCCCGCGACGTCGCAATCCTCCACCAGCAAATCACAATACTCTCCAAATCCAGATTCAGGACGTGTCACAGTCAATTTTTTGGGATTTGTTTAACAAAATTCCCTCACTTTGGGTCTAAGACTGGTACTAAATAGGGAGAAGATACTGATAATTCGTGTTTTTTTGCTCTTTTTCCTCCACTTTGATTACCGAACTTTCATTGTGACGCAGTCTGATTGCCAGATGCTGAGTCTACAGTTTAGTCTGTTGCAGGCCCAATAGTCTCTTGACCATCGTAGAGTTCCTATAAGTCGGTTTGACATTCCTTAACTCCCAGTTTATGATTGTATCAGATGTGACACGAACCAATCTCGCAAGTTCTCCTATTTGTAATCCCAAATCCATTCGTTTCTTTCTCAATCTTTGTCCAAAGGTTGTTGGACTTCTGGGGTAAGTTGGGTCTGCTAATAAGTGTAGATTAACAAGTTCAGAGATTGTGTGGATAGGTGTTGGTTTTTCTAAGAAGTGTCCCGCATGCTTGGCCAAAGAGGCCATTTTGCCAAGAGGCTTCTAGACTGTCCAATCTTATTTGGGATACCCGGCGAGCTAAGAGACACATCCTTGCCAAAATCCAGATCGACAGAATTGAAGAAGTTATTATTCAGAAGCTCATAGATAGAGGTCTCATCTCTGAGTATTTATTAGCAATGGTACCATCTGAAGACAGAATACAATCAAGTGATATTGATACTCTTGGAATAATAACTTGACAAGAACGACTTGTCAGAGTATGAATAGATTGAGTTAAGTCATTTACTCCCACGCCAGCAATTTTCATAGGCTATCGTCATACGATAAAACCGAATCCATCAAATATTTTCCCGTCATTTAATAGACTTCCGCACAGTCTATGCGGAAAAAACATATAGGAAGGAGGTGCATATGATAGATAGAACAGGAGTAAGATTAGTTTAGTAACAAGCAGGGGCTACTCGACATTTGTTTTGGTATCGGGCGGCCCCTCCTTAGAAGCTCAAATTAGGAGTACTAAGTGAGTGATTGATGAAGTGAATTTCTATGACGTTGAATCTCACCTACCCGAGATCTATGACCAGGAAGAAACTCAAACACATGACCTTGAATATGTAATGAAGCTGCTCCAGAACACAAACTGCGGTACAATACTGGCGCCGTTCTATGGAACTGGAAGAATTCTCCTGCCGCTGGCAGAGGAGGGCTACGAGATTGTCGGTATCGATAGCTCGGTCGGAATGTTGAGGAGACTCCGAGAAAAACTCCATGAATTCCCAACAATGAAGCTCTCATAAATTCGAGATTGTGTGATAGGATCTATATAATTAATTTCGTGCAAAAGTTGGGTGTCAAATTCCCAGCTTCGATACCAAGAGCTAGCCCGTCCCTTTAGCTGGAAATTCACGCGTAAAGATCTGAAGGAAAAACTTAAGCTTGTCAGTAATCATATTATTAAGCAATATGAACCAGCAGCTTTCCAAGCTTTAGAAACTGAGAACCTTTTGCCTTGGAATAAGATACAAGAAACATCATTTGTCTACGCCAATACGTAACACAATTCATGAAATAGACCATTTAGGAAGAGGACTGAGATAATGAACTTCTTCACCTTCTTTTTCCTGACTCCATTTTTGGGGAATAATGGGGAGAAGATCAGCTTTAATCTCTCGCATTTTTTTCTCCTGATGTTCTCAATAAGTTTTCTCTATTATATATCAGGAGAGAGTTTTAGCCAAATTCAAACTGCCTTATTCTTCACTTTTTATTAGATCTTTTTTGAAGAACAAAATCTTGAATCGCCGAAAATAGGCTAAAAAGAAAAATCTCGATTTAACAAATGAGAAAATAAAATGGCTGAGGGATGTAATCTTCATTTAACCCGTTCAGATATCAAGCAAGTTAAAGAAGCAATGAACATTGGCCAAAAAACTGATACGAGCAAAATTGCCAGAGATTTACTCAACACGATCTTGAAGAATGACCGGCAAGAATTTATGAATGTGTTGCATAATAAGAATCATCCGTCTAGCAAATTAATACAAAACCTTTTAGTGAAATCTCTTGGCGAGAATAAAGTAACAAAACAAGAAGAAAATAGACTTACTGGAGCACTTCATACTATTTTAGAAGATCATCCTAATCCACAAGGATTGTTTGACAAACCTCCTAAATACCGAGGCCCGGGTTCTGAAGAGATGAACCATCCTTATGAACTACTTAGCACTGCGGTATTAATCCAAAAAGAAATTACTACTTCATTAGGTAATAAACTTAGAATATATCCTACGGATAGATTAGATTTCGGTCAAAAGTTTGCATCTCATTATGCATTACCGACAATAAAGAAAAGCACAATTGAAGCAGATACACGTGTTGGTAGAGATTCTAAAGTAATTGGAATAGATGCAAAATATTCTAAAGACTTTGTTTATAATTTATTTCCAGGAACTGAACGCCAGCTTAAAGGAATACAAAACAACTTCAGAGACGAGCAATTTCAGGAATTCTATTTTATTACCAATGGAGAGTTTCATCCTGATTTTAAAAATAGAGTAGACGAATATAACCAGAAGATTTTTAAAGATTGGGCTAATGAAAATAAAACAATTTATAAGGATTATGAATATCTTTCAAAAGCGGAAAAAGATAAATTACCGCCTGAAAGTGTTCTCGATATTGATTTTGGAAAAAATAGTGTAATAGTTGATAAACTTGTAAAGAAATATGAAATTCCACAAATAGGTATGTGCGAGCACGTTAATTACGAGGAGTACTAAAATGAATGAAATTCATAAAGAAATAACAGATATAGAAAAGCATCTGGGTGTAGCTCTTCCTAAGTCTTACAGGAAGTTTCTTGAAGAAAAAGGACGTGGTTTAGTTTACGGACTTCCTATATATGGATTACCTGCCAATCAAGATATAGATTCAGTCTGGGGCGCTACCGAAGCACTGCGTCTTGCACGTCCAAAACTCCCCCCAAATTATATAGTAATTCGTTTTTTGGATTCCCGAGCATTATGCATTGATCTTAGTAATAATGACAAAGACACCCTTGTTGAGATAAATTTAATAGGTAAAAATATGCCAAAAAAAGTTCATTATTCATTTGCTCTATATCTTAAAGAGGGAAGACGAAGTGAAAGAGAAATTAGCGATGGTTTAGGAAGAATAAATGACTTATTTGAAGTAAAGGTAAAGGAGTATGATCACAAAAGTAAAGGCAAACGCATACCATTTAGAGCAAAAGACTGGCGTGTAATGCGTAGTAGTGTTCACGATCAAATTGTAGGGTTGGCTGCATTTAGGCATAATGAGGAATTTAACGGATTAGAAGTAGATGTTTTCATTTCCACGGATCATCCTGATTATGAACCGGGGCACGGTGTGCATGCATTAATGATATTGCTCCTTTCGGATGCACATAAAAATGGAGCTACTATGGAGATTCGGTTTACTCGTTATAACTCTATGACCGAAAAGAGAGTTCCTGATAGAATTCCCAAACAATTAATGACCTTGTTTGGAAAGAATAAGATTTGGCTTAACAGATATAAGCAAGGAATAATTACACATACTGAATCAGTAAATTTATATGCCTCAATTTTAGGAATAACCAATCAACTAAAAGAAAAGATCACAAAGCACGAAACAGAAGAAAGATTATCATTACAAGGAGTATGTTATACCATAAGTTCACACTTATGGACGATAGAAGAAACATCTTGGATTTTACTTAATTGCTCGAGACCTGAGGGTGTGCTGTTTGGAGGGGATGCTCCCGAAGATAGAATGAAATATCTGGAATCATTGAGTTATGGCCGTGCTGCTTTAGCCGTAACTAAATTTCGAAACAAGCTAGAAAATAATATTAGCGAAAATGAAGGAGATACTTTAGTAGAGGTAGATGGTTTATTTTGGGAAATAACTCCAAAACAACCATGTGAAATAGATTGGTCAATATCCTCAGAAACAATTCAAATAAGACCGGAAGAGAAAATAATTGTTTTATCAAGACCAAGTCGAGTAATGCCGAACGAGGAGCAACTCATAGAAGAAGATGTTAATATCTTCTTTTCAAATAATAAAGATGATTCAAGGAAATTTATATTATATAGCTCTGATTTTTCAAAAGTAGGTGGGTTCAAGAAAATTGTTGACCGCATTAAAAATAGAACAAGTATCGAAATACTTCTACTTCCTTTTACTTCTAAAGAATTGGATGAAGAAGTTAATAATAAGATGTCAAAAGCAAAAGTGTTGAGAATATGAAAGTCATACTAATTCCTATATCGTCGAATAATTGGGAATCGAAAGAAATGAAGGTTGTAGTTCAGCAAGCAAAAGACTCTGCCCGCAAGATTCGTAAAAGAATTGATGTTCGCCTTGAAAGGAGGCGATTTTCAAATGCGTGTAACAGAATTGAAGAATTGGCATTAAACTATGGAAGTGATAATTTTTTGGAATTAGAAGATGATAAAACTCAACTCCTATTAGATAAGCTACCAATGGATAGAGATGCTCAGTTCCCATTTTTTGAAGCTATTGAAATCAAACGAATACTTCAGAAGGGGGTTTCGACTGAACTCAAGAATAAGATTCCCACAAATGGCGGAATAGTTGCTATATTAGAACCGTTTGCTGCCGGAAATATATCTTTTCAAACGAAACAAAGAGAAAAGAAAAAGCAACTAAAACCTCCTAAACCTGATTATTCGACAAGTAATGTCGATCTTAAGAGAATGAATCAGGAAAATAGGAGGTTTCATCGTCAAATACGAATGGCCATTGAAACAGGAAATCCATTAGGTTGGATTAATATTGAAGGAGAGGGAAATATTGGCTTAGTCAAGCATGAAGCACTTATTACTGCAGTTCGTGAATATATTTATGTTAAGGAACAACCTACGAAGACTATAATGGTTGAAGTAACAAAGGAAGTTCCAGACAAAGAAGCCACTCGGAAAAGAAATGGTAAATGGTGGTATAAGATATTGCCCTTTTTAATTCCAAAAAACCCTATAATGAAGAAAATAAAGGTCAAGGAGCCCAAGGTAACTAAATTGCCTATTGAACCTATAAATATTCGTTTTGCATATAGTGATGGTAGCATCGGAGAGGAATTTCCTCTATTTTGTTTAGCACCAAAAAAGGTACCAAAAGGATTGCCTGTCATCAATACAACATTAATTTCAAACCGGCATTTTGAGCTTGATCCTAAAATTGATATATGTCTTATCAGGAATTCTGAAATTAGTAGAAGAGAAGAGGCTACTATAGGTGAGCAAGAACAATTATCTTTTAAAATAGTCTACAAATTTCTACGTAAATATCTGGATAAATCAAATGGATTAAAACTTCATCTTTATCACACAGGATTAGAGCCTGCTGTTATAGGAACGTATAGGGCTATTCTTGAAATACTGCGAGAATCAGATTCAAAATATCGAGATAAATTAATGGTAATTCCAAAAATGTTTCGAGGTTACAAAAAGGGTTTCCAAGACTTAAAAACTTGGTACTAAAAGGTAATTACTATGGTTAAAGAATGGTTTCAAAAATGCAAGGACTGCGGAATAGAATTTGGCTACTCTGATTACTCTTTGCAAAGTGATTTGAAAAAGGGTCTTAGTCGACCAGAAAGATGTAAAGATTGCCGTGATAAACATGGTAAAGAAATTAATTCGATAGCAAGCTCTCATTTTGGTTTGATTTCTCGTAAAGAGAAAAGGCCTATTTTAGGATTGCCTTATCTTGGTCATATTGAACACGGAACTCGTATCTTACGTGATGAAACAAAAGAACCAGATACCTCAGGAATGGACATTGGCATGACACCTAAGCATATGAAAAGAATATATGAAGCTCTGAAAGATCATCAAGTTTTAGTAATCGTTGCCCCCACAGGAACAGGTAAATCAACTTACATTCCTTTTCTTTTGATAGAACCACTTGATGGCTATGAAAAAGACGAATTTACTAAACACGGTCCAATCATCGTTACTCAACCTCGTATTACTGCTACGAGTGGTATCTCTAAGGCAATTGGTGAAAAACTATTAGGTTCACATGTAGGGCCTGGATTTGAAATAGGATATAGGCATGGAGATAGATCTGGTGAGAAAAAGGGCGAGGTTTTTGATAAAAGAAATCGACTATTATTTGTAACTGATGGGTCTTTACTTAATTGGATAACGGAGGGTAAAATTGGTGATTATAGTATGATAATAGTTGACGAAGCCCATGAAAGGTCAAGTAATATTGATCTTATTCTTGGTTTGACTAAACGGGAATTATTAAAGTATCCGCATCTAAAACTTATTATTTCTTCCGCGACTATTGATACTGATAGATTTGTCAAATACTTTGATGAAGTAACAACTGCTAAATTATTAAACTTTTCTGATTGCCAAAAGTTTTATGGTTATGATGAATACCCATGGAAAATAAGAGAAATTTCTAAAGAAGATATGTCAGAACAAGTTACTAAAAAAAACGATCCTGAGATAGAAAATCAGCTAAAATCTTATCAAGAAAATATTATAAAACAAGTTGCTGACAAAGTGCTTGATATTCTTAGTGAGACAGATGAAGGAGGAATTTTAGGTTTTCTACCAGGTCAAAAGGAGATTAAAGATGCGGTTCAATTAATAAAAGATGGTATCAAGATGCGGAACATAAAAGGTGTAAGGGTTTATCCTTTATATGCTGAATTAGGTGAGAAAGGGATTGATAGTGCTTGTAAAGAATTTGAAGAATCAGATAGGATGATAATAATAGGAAATAAAAGAGTATTTCCAAGACGTGTGGTAATTGCTACTAACATAGCTGAAACTTCTATTACCATAAAAGATATGGTGTATGTAGTTGATTCAGGTCTTATTAAACAAAGTGAGTGGAATCCAACTACTTGTAGACAAGAACTAAAAACCAGATTCCACAGTAAAGATGGTTGCAAACAAAGATGGGGGCGAGCAGGTAGGGTGCAAAAAGGTTTTGCTCATAAATTATATACGAAAGAGAATTTCATTAAATATTTTTTAGATCATACTTCTCCAGAAATCACACGAGAATGCCTTGATGATGTCATATTAAAAGCAAAAGCAAGTGGAGTTCAAGATGTTGACCCATCAAAATTCTCATGGATTGAAAAACCGCCTGAAGATGAATTAAATAGGGCTCTAAATGTATTTAATAAAAGAAGACTTGTTGATTCGGATAATGATATGACTGAAGAAGGTAGAGAAGTTTACAGATTATCCAAAAGGATAAGTAGATTCCTTGATGATTATGACCATAATTCTACAAATCGAGCACTTGATGTTGCTACAATGCTAATATTAGCTGATAAGTATGCCTGTTTAATTGAAGCAGTAACAGCATTGGTTATGATGCCTCGTATGGGAAATTCATTATACTGGAATGAGGGATTATTACTTTGGGATAAAAAATGGGATATTCAATCAAAAGACCACATAATACGACTTCATAATGAACTACGGATGGGTTGTTCTGACGATTTGGACTTTGCTTGTAAATTATTTGCGCTCTATGAAGGCGAAATTAGTGACATTCCTGATGCTGTACTCAATTCTTGGAGCCAACGATATTTTATTAATGAAGAAAATTTTGGACTTGTCAAAGAAGCAAGGAATGAAATTTTAGCTGTATTTATTCAAGGGAAAAAGAGTGATGTCTTACGACCAATCGATTTCTCATTAGTCGAAAGAGTTCGCTTGCTTATGGCTATTGCATGGCCGGATCGTATAGTTTCTATTAAAAAAGGTAGTCCTCTTAGATTTGTTCTTGATTCAAAAACAAAAATGGAAGGAATCCTATCGGAAAATGCTATAGGCAATTGGGCTAACCAGAAAAAAGTAATTGTTGCAATGATGGATCAAAGTAATATTGTCATAAATGGTAATAAGAAAGGAGTGCCTGTGGCGAGTTTTCTAATTCAAACACCAGAGGGGATTCCATCAAAAGAGGCAACCGACATAATTTCTAAACTCATTAAGCTTCGTAATCAGTTTGACCCACAAAAAACATTATTCTCATTGTTTACTCATTTACATGTCCCGATCGGTGCTTGGGTAAATGTAGATTCTTCATCTAAACAACTAAAAATATCTGATGCTGTTCTACCGAATGTATTCCAACCTACATTTGACAAATCTTTAAGTACAAAAGATGAAGCTGATTTTGATAGCTCTGAGCTATATGATCATGAGAGATATCCCAAGTCACGAGAAAGGAGGAAAAATAAAAAGGGCGAAAGTCTTAGTTATTTGTCGCCAACAAAAAAGACAATTGAAATCAAATCAAATTTTGAAATCCGATGGTCAAACAAAACTACAGGTGACAAAGCATTTGTTGAAAATTGGAAAGATTATAAAGGAAAACAGATAGTAATTTTAAATACTATCGATCCGGCGACTGACAACAGAGAAACATTAAAAAAGATGCGAATGGGTAATAAGCTAAATTTAATTCTAAAAAGACCTGTATTTGATATGTTACAAAGAAAAATAATTGGTTTTATTGCTGAAAATAAAGATGGGATTACATTTCCAATATCGACTTCAAATCTCAGTATACAACAAAATAATCCAGGACTTTACCGCCTCGAAAATCAGAAATTAGAATTTAGATTTTTTGGAGTGGATTCTTTAACTAATTACCCCCATTTCTCCATATTATCTAAATTAGAGACGGACTTGAAGAATTTGATAGAAAAAAATGAAGTAGAAGCTTATGTTGAGAGAATAACGGTAGAAAATATTTACTTCTCAATTATGGGAAATGAAAAGATTCTATGAACTTGCTCGCATCATTGACCAATCAGAAGTTAGATCTATTGTTCTCACAACAGGACATAACGGCGTACTCATTGGCTCAACTGAAGTTCTAGGTGGCGTTCCGGCATCCATATTAAAACCACGCACAGGCGACTACACAGAAATTCAAAAACTAGCCGCAAACATCTTCTCTGAAGAAGTAAGCACAACAGTAACTCCACAAAAAGAAGCAGAGATCCCAGAACCAGAACCAACAAAAATAGAAGAGCCAGAGAATACGGGGCTTTCATCCATAGGACATTTTGACCGGCAGGCAGAATGTCCTCCTAATATAATAATAAATACTAATAAGACCACTTCTAAAACCAAAACAGATGATGATAGCGCGGTAGCAAAAATTAATGAAAAAATGCCGAGTGATTTAAACGTGTATCAAGAAACTATCGAGCAGTTAGCAGAGTTAGACGATATCCCTCTTGAATTTAGTAACCGGCAATTGCCATCAATCATTCGATACAACAGAGAAAACCCGCCCAGGAAGCCGCAGGATTGGCCAAAATGGGCAGAAAATAAAATTATTGAGCTATGGGATAAGCGACAAGACAAAGCAGAAAAACGGGTTAAACGGAGCCTAGACAATGGGGAACCTATCAAAATCCCTAAATACATTACGTTACCACCTGAAAATGCAGCACTAGCATCCAAGGTTTACGACTTGGACCGCGATTTAATTATTAACCTATTCGACAAATTTAAGGTTTATTGGATCG
>SDBS01005152.1_pt1 | contig 12780 bp, 5 predicted proteins | sample 2277091 | NCBI WGS metagenome assembly SDBS01 (sample SAMN10404972, study PRJNA504765) | marine sediment metagenome | isolation source: marine sediment core GS10_PC15, 163 cmbsf | place: Arctic Ocean: Southern Knipovich Ridge | collected 2010 | reverse complement strand
GGACAAATCACTTATGGCTTTCCTGCTCGGCTCACCGCCAGCGTGGGATCGGGCATTCGTGGGATCATCGACATCGAGAGCCAGGCTTCCCTGTCGGGGAGCTTCCACACCAAAGGAGTGCAGATTCTGGACGGATTGCTCCGACATCTCCTGCGGAGCCGGCATCCTATACGGTTCACCGCGTCGCTGGCGTTCGAGCAGAGCTACGGTAATATCGATGGGGATTCCGCTTCAGGTGCGGAGATCTGTTGCTTGCTGAGCGGCCTGGCCCAGGTCGCGATCGATCAGGGGATTGCCATGACGGGAGCCATCGATCAAAGAGGCCGTGTCCAAGCGGTGGGTGGAGTCAATGACAAGATCGAAGGATTCTTCGACGTTTGCGCCGATGGCGGTTTGACCGGTGAGCAAGGAGTTATCGTTCCCCGGGCCAACGTGGGAGATCTGATGCTTCGAGAGGATGTCGTCGAGGCCTGCCGGAAGGGTCGATTCCGCGTGTTCGCGTTGGAGTGGATTCACCAGGCCCTGGAGATATTGACCGGCAGGCCGGCGGGAGTGTGGGAGGAGCCGGGTGGTTTTCCCGAAGGATCGATCCTTTATTTGGCGCGACAGCGAGCTCACGAGTACTGGATCCAGTCCATTCGGAAGCTACCGAGGCCCGCCGAGAAGGCCGAGACGACCTGAAAGTGAAGGGGGTGAGACCTTTGCCTCAGTTTTCTCTTGAGCTTCTTCACAACCGATGTCATATTTAGGCGTCCTCATCTTACAAAGGCTGCAATCGAGTTTGTGTGTACCGTTGGCCCGTTGGCTCTGTTCTGTCGCTCCGTTCCTTAAGCGAGGAGGTTTTGACAATGAAGCAAGGATGGCTTCGCCTTTTCTTGGTCGCGCACCTGGTTGCCCTTGCGGGCATCCCGAACCTGGCAGGCCAAGAATCCACGGATGAGCAACCTTACCAATCGCCCGTCATTCGTTTCGAGCCCGACGGCTTGGGAATCGTCGAGGCGGTCCGGCTCACACTTCAGCACTCTCCGAACATCGCGCTCCTGGAAGCGGACACACGCTTCCAGCAGGGTGTCGCCCAGAGCCAGACCGGAGCGTTCGACCTCGGGCTCCGGGGCAACCTCTCCTATGAATGGCGCGAGCAGGAGCTACCCGAAAGCACCAAGGACGCGGAAAGGGAAAAGCGAGCCGATCTGGAATCCGCCGTCAACGCCGGAGAAGCAAACCGTGGCCAAGCCGAGGACCTGCGGAACACCCTCGTCAAGGTGCGCAATGAAAACGTGCAACCAGAGTCGATCCCGGATCCTGAGATCCGGGCTCGGGTCGTGCTTCTCGACACTCTGATCGCCTCCATCGACGATCCGGAGGCGCGGAAGAGGTTGAGAGCGCTTCGACAGAGTTACCTCGAGGCTCAGATCGATGAAGCGACTGCAATGGTCGACAGCCTTCTCGGCGAGCTCGATGCCATGAAAGACGAGCTCGCCAAACTGGGCCCATCCCCCGACGAGCAGATCATTCAAAAAGGCGTCGTCGGAATCGAGCTGTCCAAGTTGTTGCGCAACGGCATCGTTCTAACGCCGTTTTTCGACGGCAGGGTGGACAGTCTGCAATACAAGGGAAAACCCACGTCCGAGGAGTTCGGCGGCTTGGGTAAAGAGGACCTCTACGAGTTTCGTGTGGGCTTCGAAGTGGTGTTGCCCCTCGCCCGCGGTCGAGGATCGGATGCCACCGCCGCTGCCGAAAGGGCGGCGCTCCTCGACCATGAGGCCAGCCTCGCGGCTCTCAGGTTCCAATCCTCCCTGAGCGTACTCGACACGTCCATCGCCTATTGGGCGCTGCGGGCGGCGCAGGATAACGTCGCTGCCCTACAGGCCTCCGTGGACCGTCAAGAGAGGCTCGTGGAGCTGACCCAAGCTCAAATCAACGCCGGCGAGCTCCCTGCCGTGGACATATCGCGGGTGCGGGCCAGCGAAGCTCGTTCGCGGGCCCGCCTCGAAGACACCAGACGGTCCCTGTACGAAGCGCGTGTCGACCTCGCACTGGTCATGGGTCTCACCGCGACGGACGATCCGGCCACCCTGCCCACCGCAGGGGATCTTTTCCCCGACGTACCCGAGCCCTTCACGCTGGAGGACGAGCAAGTGATATCGCTGGCACGAGGGGCTCTGGATCTCAGGCAGGATCTTCAAGCGGCAATCACCGTTCAGGAAGCCGACGGAGTGATCCGAAGGGGTGCGGAGACGGATCTCAAGCCGCGGCTCGACGTGGTGGCCGGCACTTGGTACACCGCCATAGGCGAGACGACGGTTAACAATGCGGTGGACCGCTGGGTGGGTCCCAGTTTCAGTGGCGCCCTCGAGTTCGACAGACCTTTCGGAAACAATTTCTTCAAAGGGCTGCTCACCCAGAGCCAAGCGACGCTCAACCAGAGCCAGATCGGCGTGGTGGATCTGGAACGAACCATTCAGCTTTCGATAGCGCGCATCGCGGCCACGTTGCTCGACGCCGCCGAGAGTGTGCGCCAGGCGCAGGACTCTTACGACTTCTACCTGGAAACCATCAACGCCGAGGTGGCGCGGTTTCAGGCAGGGGAGTCCACCCTGGTGGACGCCATCCTGACCGAGGATCAGCAGGTCGGATCTCTCGTCTCGCTGATAGCGGCGAAACAGGTCTTCGCGAGTCTTCTGGCGGAGCTCCGGTTCGAGACCGGACTTCTGGTGACGCATCGAAACGGACAAAGCGAGGTTACGGAGGAGCAGCTGGTGACTGTTCCTGGTGGAGGTTCGCGGTGAGGTGCGCGGCCCGCCTTCATCCGAGCTCCCCGAACATACGGACGGCTCGGTTCGGGTTTTCGCGAATCGCCCTGCTCGCCTTCGCCGCGGTTTGTATTGCGTCGGCTTCGCGAGCCCAGGAGACCCGAGCCCGTACTCAAGCTCTCGTTCCGCCCGAGTCTCTCACGATGCCGGAGCCGGCAACACTCGCCTCGCCGGAGCTCAGCCTCGGAGAGGCGGTCGAGCTCACCTTGCTCTATAATCCCGAGCTCAACTTGACCCGGCAGGATATCGCTCTCGCCGAGGGGCAGCTTCTCCAGGCCCGGGGCTCTTTCGATCACAACTTCGGTGCCGCGCCGAGCTTTCTCTATTCGACGAGGGAGCTGAAAGACTCCGAGCTGAAGCAAGTGCAGGAGTTCAGAGACAGCTTGGAGAGCATTGCCGCGACCTTTTCGGAGCTGAGAGATCAACTCGAAGAGGCGCTCGAGAGTGGAGGGGAGCCACCGCTGTGCCCGGCCGGTTTGGTCTTGGGCGGTGACGATATCGAGATCGGCGGCAAGAAGTTCAATCCCAGCGTCATCATTCGCATCGACGGCGTGGACATCGAGACCGTATGCACTCCCGACGATACGACGACCAGCAAGATCGTGCGGGAGATCCTGGACGGCAACCTGAACCTCCAGAGGCAGCGAGATAGGCTCGCGCGGCTGAGGGCGGATCAGATCGAGAGGCAAAAAACTCAGCTCGCCCTGCGCAAGGAGATAGCCGACACCATAGCCACCAAGGCACAGCTCGCTTTCGAACGTCTCGGCGTCCTGCCCACAGACCTGATCTCGAAACAGATTTCGATCGACCTGGGCTATATCAAGTTGTTTCGGAGCGGCGTGACCTTGCGAGGGGATCTGAGCTTGAAGAGCAACCAGGACAACTTCAACGACAAGACGCTGGATCCTGGTTTTGGGGCACTGCCGTTTCAAAACACTTTCCCCAGTTTCGTGTCTTTGACCACCATTGTGCCACTGGGCAAAGGCAGGGGTACGGCTACCAGCGCCCCGGAGCGGGCCGCCCAAGCCGCGATTGAGGCTCGACGCTACCTGCTACGGCACAAGATCAGCGAGGAGGTCTTCCGGACGGCGCTGTCTCATCTCAATTTGATCGCCGCCAGAGAAACGGTGGCGTTGCTCGAAGAATCCGCCGATCGTCACCGGGCGCTGGTCGACATCACCCATGAGCTCATCCAGGCCGACGAGGTCCCCGCTGTGGAGATCAACCGGGTTCAAGCACAGGCGGCCGCGGTTTACGAGCGTTTGGCCCAAAGCCAGCTCACCCTTCTAGAAGCACGCTTCGGCCTTGCACAAACGCTCGGGTTGGCGGTCGAGCTCATCGAAGAGGCTCCTTTGACCAACGACAACTTCACCTCTTCCTTTCCCCAGGAGCCGGGGGCGGAGCTTCTCGCCGAGAATGCCCTTTTAGAGCGACGTGACGTCCGCGCCTCCGAGCAGGTACGGGATATCTCGCGCATCTTCACCGAGGCGGCCCGCGCCGATTTGAAACGCCGTATCGACCTCAAGCTGTCCGCGGGGCTCAGTACCCTATACACTAGCCCCTTCTTCCGGTTTCTCCCCGATGAGCTGGACGAGCCGCCGCCCGACACCCCGATACGCTTCTACTCACCCCGAGGATATCTGAGATCGTTCGAGGGCGACTGGAAACCCTTTTTCAAGGTCGATCTCACCTTCGACCTGCCGTTCAAGAACAACACCGCCGAGGGGCTTTTGCTCCGGGAGCAGTCTTCTTTGACATCGAGCGAGATCTCGCTCACTGACCTGGAACGTACGATCCGGAACAATGTGATCGAGGTCCGGGGGGCCCTCGATTGGTCCCACGATTCTCTGCGACAGCGCGCCGAGTCCATTGCCCAGTATCAAGAGACGCTGGAATCGACGATGGCCCAGTACCAGGCGGGTGACATCACACTGGTCGACACCCTCCTGACGGAGGAAGACTTGCTTCGCGAGCAGCTCGAGCTGGTGCGCGCCACCCAAGCTTACCTGAGCATCCTGGCTCGATTGCGGTTCGAGGTGGGAACCTTGATCCGCTTCGAGCAGGAAGGAACGCTATTCGAGTCGGTAACATTCGAGCCTTCCCTGCTGGTGACCCCATAGAGAGGCACTGTAATGATGCGTCACCCATGGGTTCCGGCAGGAAGACTGTGATGGAGGAACGAGTACCATGAGCGAGAAACAACTGTTTCGCAAAGCGGCTCTGGACAAGCTGGCGTCACCGGAGCAACTGGACCAGCTCATGCAGGTCACCTCGCCGAGGGGCTGGATGGCGCTGTGGACCGTTGGTGGCATACTGGTGATGGTCATCATTTGGAGCATCTTCGGGAGCATACCGACCCGCGTCGACGGTGAAGGGATCCTGATTCGAGGCGGAAATTTGCGCGAGTTCGAAGCGACCGGCAATGGCGTGATCGTGAGCTTAAACATCAAGGTGAGCGACCGGGTGGAGGCCGGCCAGATCATTGCCTCCATCGACCAACCGGACCTGGAAGACAAGATCACTACCGCCAAGAGGGAGCATGAAGAGCTGCAAAGAGAAACCGAGTCGGTGAAACTCGAAGACGGGGCCACCATCGCGGGACTCCGTGCAACCATCGCGGGTCACCAGGCCGATATCGAGAGGACGCAGTCGGAGCTGGAAAAAGTGGAGGAGGAGCTCAAGATCAAGCGCGAGAGTCTCGAAAAGGGGCTCATCACCAGGGCCAAGGTTTTGACCATCGAGCGGGATAAAGTCAATCTGGAAGCCAACGTGACTCGCGTGAGGGCCACTGTCTCCAGCATCCGGGCTCAAATTCGTCAAGTCCAGCAAAGAACTCGGGGCCGGGAGATCGAGGTCGAATCCGCCTATAGGCGATGGGAGGAGCTCCGTGACAAAAGCGCGCGGGTCTCCAACGTGACGGCCACAACAGGGGGCCGCGTCGTAGAGCTCAAGAAGACGGTGGGAGATCAAGTGTCTCAGGGCGAGGTGATCGCGGTTGTGGAGCCTCTTTCGTCCGAATTGCAGCCGGTGCTCTACGTCTCCTCCACACAAGGGAAGCTGATCCAACAAGGCATGGAAGCCGAGATCTCTCCATCGACGGTCAAGAAGGAGGAGTACGGCTTCATGAAAGCGGTAGTGGGATATGTTGGAGACTACCCGGTAACGCCGGAGGGGGCGGTTTCCGTAGTGGCCAACGCCGCTCTGGTCAAAGAGCTCCTGGGCCAGGAGTCCAAGATCGAGCTTCGTGTGAATCTCATTACCAACGCCGACACCCCGAGCGGTTACGAGTGGTCGTCCTCAACCGGCCCGCCCTTCATGATCGCCGGTGGGACGCGCGTCACCGTCTCGGTGGTGGTGGCTAGCAAGGCTCCGTATACCTACATTTTGCCCGTCATCAAGTCTACGCTGGGAGTGTCCTGAGAGGTTTGTTTTTGAGCAGCAAAGACAAGAGCAAGGAAGAGTCCGGTCTCGGCAGCCCTCCGAATCGCCGGGTCAAAACCCCTACCGTGCTGCAGATGGAGGCGGTGGAATGCGGAGCCGCAGCGCTGGCAACCGTTCTGGGCTACCACGGGCGCATGGTGCCTTTGGAAGAGCTGCGGCATGAGTGCGGTGTCTCGCGAGATGGCAGTAAGGCCAGCAATGTCTTGAAGGCTGCCAGGAAGTACGGTTTTACCGCCAAAGGTTACAAATACAGCGAGCTCACCAAGCTCTACGAACAGAAGTTCCCCATCATCCTGTTCTGGAACTTCAATCACTTCGTGGTGCTGGAAGGTTTCAAAGGCCCGAGGGTCTTTCTGAACGACCCCGCGAAAGGGCCCCTCGTCATCACCCTCGAAGAGCTGGACGGGGCCTTTTCGGGCGTGGTGCTCTGCTTCGAGCCCGGCCCCGAGTTCAAGAAAGGTGGCGTCAAACCGAGCATGTTCGCCGCCCTCCGGCCGCGGCTCGCCGGCTCGGAAATGGCGCTCGTTTTCAGCATAGTCTGCGGCTTGTTCTTGGTCATTCCGGGGCTGGTGATTCCCTCGTTCTCACGGATCTTCATCGATGACTATCTCATAGGTGGACAGGCGTGGCTCGTCAAGCCCCTCATTCTGGCGATGGTAATAGCAATTATCATCCAAGGGGTGCTCAAGTGGCTGCAGGAGTACTATCTGCTGCGCCTCGAGACCAAGCTGGCGCTTACGACCTCCAGTCGTTTTTTCAACCACATCATGCGTCTTCCCGCCGCCTACTTCGGCCAGAGGTTCGCCGGCGAGATCGGAACCCGCGTCCAGATCAATAACAAGGTGGCCCAGGTCGTATCCGGCAAGCTGGCCACCACCATGATCGATAGCGTGATGACGGTGTTCTACGCCATGCTCATGCTCATTTACGACGTGACGCTCACGATCGTAGTCATCTTGATCGCTTTGTTGAACGTGGCGGCGGTGAGACTCGCCTCCCGGGTGCGAACCGACGCCAGCCGCCGACTCCTGCAAGACAAAGGAAAAGTCATGGGCACCGCGATGGGTGGGCTCCAGATGATCGAGACACTCAAAGCGAGCGGCTCGGAGGGCGAGTTTTTCGCCAGGTGGGCCGGCTATCATGCCAAAACCATCAACAGCGAACAGTACCTGGGCGTGCTGGCTCAAACCGTGTCGGCGGTACCGCCGTTGGTCCAGACGATGTCCACGATTGCGGTTCTGGTCCTCGGCGGCATCAAGGTCATGAGCGGCGACTTGACGGTGGGCATGCTCGTTGCTTATCAAACCCTTCTCACCAGCTTCACCCGCCCGCTCAACTCGTTCGTGCAGTTCGGAGCCACCCTGCAAGAGCTTCAGGGTGACATGAACCGCCTCGACGATGTCCTTCGCTATCCGCAGGATCCTCAATACGAACAGAACCCGAAGGCATTGGCCAAGTTCGACCCCAAGGTCATCAAGCTCTCGGGCAAGGTGGAGCTCCGCGACGTCAGTTTTGGATACTCTCCGCTCGATAAGCCGCTGATCGAGGGCTTCAACCTCAGCATCGAGCCCGGCCAGCGGGTGGCTCTGGTAGGCTCGAGTGGCAGCGGCAAGTCCACGGTAGCCAAACTGGTTTCGGGGCTTTACGAGCCTTGGAAAGGAACGATTCTCTTCGACGGGGTTCCGCGTAAACGCGTTCCCAGGACGCTGCTGGTCAACTCGCTGGCCGTCGTCGATCAGGAGATCTTCCTCTTCGGGGGGACGGTGACCGAGAACGTGACCATGTGGGATCCCTCCGTCCCCGGCCAGCGCATCCACGAGGCGGCCAAGGATGCGGCTATCGCCGAGGTCATCCAGGAGCGTCAGGGGAACTACCAGTCTCTCGTCGAGGAAGGCGGCGGTAACTTCAGCGGCGGCCAGTGTCAGCGCCTCGAGATTGCACGTGGACTGGTGGGAGAGCCGACGATGATGATTTTGGACGAAGCGACCAGCGCTTTGGACCCCACCACCGAGATGATCATCGACGAGAGCCTGCGGCGTCGCGGTTGCACTTGCATCATCATCGCGCACCGCTTGAGCACCATCCGAGACTGTGACGAGATCGTGGTGCTCCAGCGCGGCAAGATCGTACAGCGCGGCACGCACGAAGAGATGAAAGACGTGGACGGCCCGTACAAGGGCCTGATCAGCACCGGGTGATATCCAACATGCAGGATGGCTCATGGCCTCTCGGGAATCAAGGAGCTGACGGGGTATGAGCGCTACCGGTACCCCCACCGGCCGCGAGTTCCGTCTGCGAATCGTGGCCTCCTCGACCGAAAAACCCGGATCCGAGGTCCGTGTCGACGCCGGCGCCGGGACCATCGGTCGAGATCCGGGTTGCACGCTGGTACTGAACGAGCCGAGCGTGTCGCGGAAGCACGCCCAAATCGAGCAAACGCCGCAGGGGTTCAAGTTGACCGACTTGGGCAGCGGAAACGGCGTTTGGGTGGGCAAGGAGAAAGTCAAGGAAGCGCTGCTCGCTCCCGGGAAGAAGTTCCGGATCGGCTCCACCGTTCTCGAGTGCTTACTGGTAGGCCGTCCCGCTGACGTCGACTTCTCCGCTACGGTCCTGGTAACCGACCCTGAGCGGGTCCCGAAGGATGCAGAGCCCCTGTCTCCCGCCGAATCGGCGTTCGTGGTACGGGTGCATGTCCAGGGACAGGAGGAAAAAGTCAAAGAAATCAAAGCCGACACCGGCCCGGTCATTGCAGGTAGGGATAAGGGCTGTACGATCGTCCTAGAAGACAAGGACGTATCGCGGAAACATGTCAAGATCGAGCTCACTTCGAACGAGCTCTTCGTAACCGACCTGGAGAGCTCTTACGGTGTGTGGGTGAACGGGAAGCGTATCGAACAGCCTTTCGTTCTCGGCACCGGGCAGCGAATCCAGATCGGGAAAAGAACGTTCCTCGAGTGCCAGCTGCCCACGGAAGCGTCCAACGCGGCACCTGCTACCCCGGTTCGTCCCAGTCCCGCCGCCCAGCCGGCGCCGGTTTCGACCCCCCCGGCACCACCCCCGCCCGCGCTCCCTGCGGAGCCGGAGGAGGACGAGTTTTCCGAGACGGTGATGATGCCGGCTCCGGCCGAGCTGCTCAAAGAAACCCGGCGCATAGAGGACGAGGGCGAGCCCGTCGAGCTCGGTGCGAACCAACCTTTTCTCATTGAAGACCCCGAGACGGTCTGGTACGTGGTGTCGGGGGGAGTCGAGATTTTCACCGTTTCCGTTCAAGAGGGAAAACCGGTCGGAAGCCGATCGCATTTCCTGGGCATTCGCCCCGGCCAGTGCTTCCTGGGATTCGACCTGGCCAGCTACGGCATGGGCTCGGGATTCCTTGCCGTCGGCAAGCCGGGCACGAAGCTCCGAAAACTATCTCTATCCCGGCTCAGGGAGCTGGCCGCCACACCGAGCAGCGTCAAGGCTGTTACCGGCCTCCTCGACACCTGGGTCGGCGGGCTCAACAAGAGTCTCATCCGGGACATTCGTAGGAGAGAGGCCGATGTTCTCCTCACTCCCGGGAAGGAGGTGTCGCTGGGGCTTCAAAAGCGAGCCACCGCCGAGCAGGATGTCGTGTGGGTGGAAACCTGGAGCGGGAGCCTTCTGTTCGACAACATGGCCACACCCACCTTCACCGGCAGACGTACCCTTTTTCCCGTCACCAGGGATTCCTGGATTCAGCCGGTCGGTGACGAGTTCGGTGACCTGGCGCTGAAGCCGCTCTCCACCGAGAGAGCCGCCGGCGGACCGCTGCTCTGGGAGGGGCTCCAAATATTCCACCAAGTGCTCTTCGAATGCGAGTTTCTCAACAAGAAGCTCGCCACCGTCGACGAGTTTGTGCGCCTTCAGGATAAAGCCCAGCATGTGGAAGCGGCGCAAGAAGCGGCTTACGACGCCATTGGCTCGGTGTTGCGGACCGAAGCCGCTACACCGAAGGAGTTCCTGGCAACCGGAAGTGCCGAGCCGGTTTTGCGGGCCTGCAAGCTGGTAGGGGCAGAGCTGGGTATGAAGGTCAAAGCTCATCCCGAGGCGACGGAGAGCCTCACCTACGAGGAGAAAGTCAATGCCATCTCCTCTGCGTCTGGATTCCGCACTCGGGTAGTGGCCCTGCGCGGTGGATGGTGGACCGAGGATAGCGGCCCGCTGTTGGGTTTGATCGAGGAGACCCAGACTCCGGTTACCCTTCTACCGACCAGTGCCAACTCGTACGAGTGGATTAGTGGCAAAACCGGTGAGCGGGCTCCGGTGACCGAAGAGCTGGCCGCCAAGCTCTCGGCCTTTGCTTACACGTTCTATCGCCCATTTCCTGACGGTCCTATGGGTGTCATCGACTTGGTTCGATTCGGATCTTTCGGTCTCCAAGGCGACTTCAAGCTTTTAATCTTGATGGGGATCGTCGTGGGTCTCTTCGGCACGCTGACCCCATACATCACCGGCCGCATCTACGACGCGGCCATCCCGCAAGCCGACCGCAACATGCTATGGGGATTCGGTTTGGCGCTTCTGGTGGCGGCTCTTTCGACGTCGCTCTTCAAGCTGGTGCAGGGTGCCGCCACGGTGCGCGTCCAAGGGAAGATGGAGTACTCGATTCAAGCGGCGTTGTGGGACCGTCTGCTCGACCTTCCCGCCACTTTCTTCCGCAAGTACTCGGCCGGAGACTTGGCCGACCGTGTCGCCGGCATCGATGCCATTCAGACCCTCGTCGCCGGTGCCGGGATCGCTGCGATTCTCGGATCTTTCAGCGGGCTGTTCTACGTGTTCCAGATGTTCACCTACAACACCACGCTGGCTCTGCTCGCTATCGGTCTCACCCTGTTTTTTGTAAGCGTCTCGACGGTGGCCAACTACCTCCAGCTCCGGCATCAGCGGGTCGAGATCAAGATGCGAGGCCGTATCACCGGCCTGGTGCTCAATCTCATCACCGGAGTCACCAAGCTCCGAATCAGCGGCGCCGAGCCTCACGCCTTCCGGGTCTGGGCCCAGAGATTCGCCGAGCAGAGAAAAGTCAGCTTCGCCATCGGCCGTATCCAGAACTTCGTTCAGGTCTTCAACTCCTTGTTCCCGGTCATCTCCTCGATCACGATTTTCATGATCATGATCGGCGAGCAGGCGGCGGCGGCCGAGTCGGGAGAGCCGGGGCTCACCACTGGAGACTTCATCGCCTTCAGCGCCGCTTATGGATTGTTCCTTGCCTCCATGCAGGCCCTGGCCGACGCGTCCCTCAACATGTTGAGAGTGGTTCCCATCTACGAGCGCTTGAAACCGATTCTCACCACACCCGCCGAGGTGGACGCCTCGAAAGTCTATCCCGGCAAGCTGAAGGGAGAGATCGAGATCTCTCACGCGCACTTCCGCTATATAGAGGACGGCCCGTGGATCATCAAGGACCTTTCACTCAAGGTGAAGCCGGGCGAGTTCGTGGCCTTCGTGGGAGGGTCGGGCTGCGGCAAGTCCACGCTCATGCGCTTGCTGCTTGGCTTCGAGACCACCTCCTCCGGCGCCATTTACTACGACGGCCAAGACATTAGCTCCCTCGATCTCCGCTTGCTGCGGCGTCAGATGGGAGTGGTTCTCCAGGCGAGCCGGGTCATGCCCGCCGACATCTACCGTAATATTGTGGGCGTTTCCTCCCGAACCTTCGATGAGGCTTGGGAAGCCGCGGAGGCGGCGGGAATGGCCCAAGACATCAAAGCCATGCCGATGGGTATGCATACCTACGTCTCCGAAGGTGGCGGGACCCTGTCGGGGGGCCAGAGACAACGCCTGCTGATTTGTCGAGCGATCGTGAACAAACCCAAAGTCCTATTCCTCGACGAGGCCACCAGCGCGCTCGACAACAGGGCCCAGGCCATGGTCACGGAAAGCATGGACCGGATGGAGGCCACCCGCATCGTCATCGCTCACCGTCTGAGCACCGTGATCAATGCCGACAGAATCTGCTATCTGGAGGGAGGCCGCATCGCTGAGATGGGAACCTATCAGGAGCTGATGGAAAAGGACGGCCTCTTTGCGCAGCTGGCGCGCCGGCAGCAGGTCTGATCGCCTGTTCGGCAATGGAAGCAACCTCATGAACGACGGCGGGCTTCGCGCCTTCCGGATCGACGTCCTGCGCCGGTGCGGAGCCCAGGACGACGTGATTCCCGATCTACTGGCGTACAACCACTGTCCTTTTCCCAAGCGACCGGAGACCGAGCTTGACGACTTCCCCCTCGCCGATGAAGCTTTTGCCGCGGCCTGGGAGCAGTACGAACACGAGTCTCGTGGCGCCGGAGCCTGGGAGGTGTTGCGGGAGCGTCTCGTCCAGCTTCGCTTTCCGATTCGCGCCGGGATCAGCGCCGATGAAGATTATCGACGAGCGACGCGGAAGGGCAGATTCGACGCCGCGGAAGCATTCGCACCCGGCTTGATTCTCAATCGCCCTCAGGAGCTGGAACTCGTGGTCTACCCCACCATCGCCGGCAGGATAGCCGTTATCTGGGTCAGCGACCGC
>SDBS01005151.1_pt1 | contig 12783 bp, 23 predicted proteins | sample 2277091 | NCBI WGS metagenome assembly SDBS01 (sample SAMN10404972, study PRJNA504765) | marine sediment metagenome | isolation source: marine sediment core GS10_PC15, 163 cmbsf | place: Arctic Ocean: Southern Knipovich Ridge | collected 2010 | reverse complement strand
TATTTATCTCAGTAAGTATATCACTTTTAAGTTCGGGCGATAATTCCATAATTCTTAATACCCCTTAAGGATTAGCACAATAAAATCGTCTCGTATAAGAATTCAGATTACAAGTTTTGTTAAGAAATGTAAAATATATGTTATTATTGAAAATAGTTGTATAAGTCATGGAATGTTAAAAGAAAAAAATGCTTTTATTGTATAAGTCTATTATTTTGATATTTCCGTGTTCAAGTACGATTTTTTACCACATCATCTTGTATCCGTCAATCTTACAGTTTTTCCGTCCATCCTTGCTTTTTTAAGAAATATCAGGTAAATTGATGATTATGAATTTTAGGCGGTTCATAAACTGGTTCATAAATTAAGGAGTATCAAATGACTAAAAAACATAGAATAAGTGTCATATTAACCCAAGAAGCTCTATCAATATTGAAAGACCAATCATCAATTATCAAAAAGGAGGGCTATATAAATTGTGAATCGGTAGAGCAAGACGGATATTTTATTAATCTTAAAGTATCGGTTTCTCAATCAAAATATCCTGACGATAAAATCAATCATCATATTTTCGTCTTATCAATACCAGTTAACTATGTGCTTTACATGGTTTCAGGTGACGCAAATAAAATTCTGGGTTTTGAAATTGATTAAGTTCAGTTCTTTTGTGCGCCTCTTTATATCTTTGGTTCTGGGGTTCTGAAAATAGATAGGCAGGGTTAATGAACCACAGGGCATACGGTTTAGAGCGAGCCTTACGACCGATAGGGAGTAAGGGAATATTAATCAAACTATAAAAAGGAGAGAAATCGAATGGATAAGCCACTCACGAAATGGTATTGTGATGTATGTGGAAATAAAATTGAAGATATCAATGAAGGATATGTTATTTGGAAACGGACAAAAGAATTGAAGTCTCGTAGCTTTAAAATAGTTCATAAAACTAAATGCGATTTAGTAGATTACGTAGCATCTAATGAGCTTAAAAGATTCTTAGGGGATAAAGGGTTAGCCTATCTTCTATCTAAATTAAGCATCGGGCCAATTATGGGTTATACAAATCAGGAATCATTTTGTGGTGTTGCTGATTTTGACGAGTTTGTCGACTTTGTCAGACGAGTTCAAACACCATTTTATGAACAGGCACGTTGCCACTTTAGTAATGAGGATGTTCTTGATGAATACTGTGATGCAAACGAGTACCTCCCATATCTTCCTGAAAAGCTGAAAAATATCATCAAAGAATATGACGAAAATTGATAACAAGTGCATTAACGCTGATAGAGCCTTGAAGGGAAAGTATGATGATAAACCTTCAAGGCTCTCGGAGGATGTCTATATATCAACCGATATATGACACCATGGGATATAGGCAGGAAAATGATTGATGAACCTTGCCTATATATAAAAGCGAGTGTGAAATCTAATAAAAGCACCCGCTACAGATTATTGTTTAATGTAATATTTTAAATCGTGACCAACTGCATCAACCATTCCAATTTTTCTATCATTGACCAGTTCTATCAATTCAATGTGTGTTGTTCTGCCAAATTTATTTTGTAGGTCTTTTAAATTCATTTTTCCGTTCTGTTTCAACTCTTGTAATAATTTTTGTTTTAAAGTCATAATTTTTCTATTTCCTTTTTGATATTTTTTCACATTATTAGTTTTGCATTGCTTACAAGATGGATAGAGACCAGACTTTTGTTTTTTGTCGGCATAAAATTCTTTAACATTTTTTTCTTTACCACATTTACTGCAAATTTTAGTTTTCATTTTTTATCAATTTCCATGTCTCGTCTAATATCTTCAATTTTACTTGTTTTGGAAAATCCTCTAATACATTTTTTAAATCTTCATAAATCTTTTCATCAACATCAACTATCTTAAAGTCCATCCCATATTCTTTCAACTGTTTTTTATAGTCTACATATTTTGGATGGTTCTGAATAATCTTTTTCAACTCTGCTCTGGCTCGGTCGTCTTTTCGTTCAATGATATAATCCAGAACTTTTTTCATTTTTTCTTTGTTATTTTTCATTTTTTATACTCTCAATAATTGCTGATATTTTATATTTTGGTAAGTTGCCATCTTCAGTCAATTTTCTAGCTTTTCGTTTTTTAGAATCAGTTTTTAAGGTCTCAATCTCACGATAAGCATATAATTTTCGCTCCATTACTCGCATATCACACTTTATGTTTGAAGTGCTGGTTTCGGCTTTTCTTATGTTTCCCCTTAGTTGCAAAATCTCGGCGCTGGCTGTCTGTAAGAGTTCTTTTGCTTCGCCTGATACGATTGACTCGTCTAAAATTATTTTTGATTTAAACCGGTCAATGAAACTCTCATACCTCATTCCGATTTGTGCCAGTCGTTTAATTTCAGCGGGCAAGTCAATGGTCTCTGAAAAAAATTCTTTTATCAAGCTCTGGCAGTTTTCTTCAATTTTGTCGGATACTTTTTCGTAGTCTTCTCGCATTTTCTCAACCTGTTCCACCATCCATATCACTCTGGATTTTTCGGGCATCTTTTGAAGCTGTTCTATTATTTTATTTTTGTTCAATTTTATACTTCTCCAAATATTCTATCAATATTATTTTGGTCTAAATATTTTACATCTTCATCACTTGATAGAAGTAATTTCTTCAACTTATCTTTTTTGGTTTCAGATTTTACTTCAGATAATTTTTCATTCACATACAGTTGACGTGCCATGGTGCAATTATCTTCAAAGATTTTCATATTTTCATCTTGTAAATCTGATATTGACTTTCTTAAACTTTCAATCTCTTCTTTACATTCAAAAATTAATTCTCTTACTTCATCCGTTAATCCATTTTTATCCAAGGTAATTCGTGCCTTTATCTCGTTTATGATATCCATGTAATTTTTTATTTCATCTATATTGTACTCTATAATTTCTATATTACTTTCCATTTGTTATACTTCTCCTTTTTGTTCTTCTTCTACTATTTTTGATATATTTTTGTATACGCTTACTAATTCTGCCAAAATCGGATATTTCAAATTAATCATTGCTTTGCTCTCGTTCTGCAATAAAAACTTTATTAATGCTTTGTGTGTGCCATAAAACCCTGATTTGTGTGCTTTCTTACTGATATATAGTTCAAGTGCGATTTCTACAGCATCCTTTCTAATCTCATTATTTTCGGCTTCTTTTTCTTTTATGAACTGTTTTACTTCTTTTATTCCATCTTTAAGAAATAGCAGTTCATCCCAAAGTGTAGTTGTTCTATCTGTCATTATTTCTTTTATCTCCTCTTGTAATAAAAACTTCAAAAGATTTTTTAAACTTGGAAGGTTCTTTCACTTCAATCCGTTCATCTATCTTTATTGATTTTTTTTCTTCTTTTACTTCTGGTTTGATATGGGTCAATTTCTCAATCTTAATTTCTGGGATGGTCAAAAGTTCCATCTCGTTTTCATAGATAATTGAATGGTAATCATCCACAAGCATTTCAATATGAAAAGGTGTATGTTTGTCGTCAAGTACTGGCATAAAATCTTTTAATACTGGAAGATTAAAAATCAGTTCTCCATTATCATACATACCTTTAAAACATAGGCTTAAACTGTCTGTAATCATCAATATCAGTCTGTATAGCACTTGGTCGGGTTGTCGTATTCCTGTCAGACCAACATCAAATATCAGCGTTTCTTTACTTCTTGAATCTATTTTTATCATATTCTTTTTACTCCTTATATCGTTATATTTTGGCTTTGTCAGTTGTCCTTTTTTACTGGAAAATCCTTCACGCTGAACCATTTTGAACATTTTTTACATTTAAACTCTACCACATCCTCAATCCTGCATATTGTTATCAAATCGCAAGACCTGCATTTCGGACAACTATAAATTTGCATTATTTTTCACCTTTTATGATTTCCTTTGCAATTTCATTTTCATTATTTTTTAAAACATTTTCTGCCATGGCGAATTGTCTATCTATCTCATCAACCACATCTTTATGACAGGCAATGCAATAATTCATCAAATATCGTCTTGCCGTTTTTGACCATCGTTCATCTGCCAATTTTACTTTACTTAAAATATGAAATAAACTTCGGTCTATTCTAAGTTGCTTACTTTTATTTTTTATCTTTTTACTCATTATTACCCTATATATTTTGATTGATTGTGAACCGCTTGAAGTTTTTTATTTAAATCTGCTTGGTCAAGGCCGTCCCGTGCTCGCTCGATTCCAGAACTTCTTTTAGCGGCCTTTTCATCTGCAATTTGTTCTTTTTTAGCTTGTCTTTTCTCGGCTTTAATGTACGGGTCGGCTTCCGCATGCATATCTTTATAAAAATTGGCCGACCCTATTTGATAAGGCATAGTTCCGCCCGGTCTCGTCTGAAAATATTCGCCTGAATTTTCAAAAGGAAGTTGGGCCTCTTGAAGAGCCACATATCGGTTTTCTGCGGTGACATAAACTTTTTCCATTCTAGTATATTGGTTGGCTTCTTTTGGCCATACGTCTATTTCAAAAGAGTATGTCTTGTAAGTCCTTTTGCTTTTTTCTTTTTCCATTTTTTCCTTCTTGGCTATATCACTAAAAAATTGTTTGTGTTTATCCATCATTTTGTTTTATTTCTCCTTAATTATATTTTTAATCTCTGTATTTTTTATTCCGTCCACAGATATTAATTCAGTCATGTTTTAATTTTCTATAATCCGCACACCTTTTGATATCAGATAGTCATATTTTTCTTGATTCATAATATCACCTATTCTACACATAAAAGTATTTGATGATTTTACAAGTCCATCTCGTGATATAACAACTTGATGCGTAATACCTTGCCAATTTGACCAGCTTAGTGAGCTTGAACTACCGCCTGAACTTTCATTTAAAATATATCCTTGGTCAAAATAATGCTCTATCAATTCGTTTTCAATTTCTGGCTCTTCATTTATGAGTGCTGAAGCTGCCAACATTCGTTCACGGATTGTGCTTCTAAGTTCTATACTTTCAGATTGTAATATTTTCTTTATATCAGTCAATGTAATTTTTTGCTTATTTCGGTTATTGAATAATGTCTTCAGTGCTTCTAACTTTTTCTCAATATCAATCTCTTCTTTGTCTTGTTTTTTTCGTTCTGGTCGGTTGCGAAAAAGCCCGTCTGTGTCCCGATAACGCCTATTTATACTTGAGAATCTGTTGCTATCTGGGCCAACAATTGAAGAACTTGTGTGGGTTGTTTCTTTTAAAGGTGCCAGTCTACCACCCACATTCCATAAATAATTTTCTTTTAAATAATATCCGGCATCGGTTTTTATAGACAACAATAATTCATTTTTTAATTGTGTTCGTGATTGTTCGTCCAAGTCGTCTAAATTTAATTGCTCAAATAAATAATCTAATTGCATATCAGCTTTTTCATCATCGTCCTTGTAAGATTGTATTGTTTCGTTTAAATTTTCCATTACTTCTTTTCGGTTTTCTATATTCAATAATGAAATCATTTTTTCCGCTCTTGTCATATTTTGTAATTCTTTTGCCATAATTGTTTTTTACTCCTTGTTTTATTCTTATTTATTTTTTTACTTCAAATTTATTTACTTTGTTTACAAATTTTAAAATAAACCGATAAATAAATTTATTTTCTTTTTATTTATATACAGTGGTTTATGTTTTCCGTTTCCATCAAGAGTTGAATTTGTTTACAGGTTATACGATTTACTTACAGGAAATGGATTTTTAAAGAATTATTTAAAAGGCAGGAAAAGGCTTAAAAATAGCCCTGTAGACACACAAGCAATTCAAAATTTTTAATCCTTCAATAAATTCCATGTATAATCATAACGCCGTTCTAAATTCTGATTGCACTTTTCGCATTGAAAAATCACCCACACAAATTGATTATTAAACTGGATATCAATGTTTTTCCAATTCATAAAATTTCCACAATGGCATGTTTGTACCAAATTTTGTGGATGGTTTTTTTTAATGTGTTCATACAAAGCCATGAATATCTCTTTTTTTGAAACTGGTTTTCCAAATATTTTTTCTTTCAACTTCATCCAGTAGTATTTCAATTTTGATATTATTTTTTTCATTTTTATTTACCTCTTAATATTTTTTATGTAATCGTTTATAAAATCTATAATTACACGCCTACTCATTTTTTGCATGGTCAAACCTTCAGCTTGTGAAATTGTAATTAAATAATCATATAAAATTTTCGGTAGTGTATAATTTACAAAAAATTCACGCCCTCTTTGTTTTCGTTTTTTACTCATTTATCAAATCATCTATACCAGTATTTTCAAAATCATCATGTAAATTTTTATCTTTTATTGTTTCATAGACTTCTTTCAAAACTTTAGAAAATCTTTTTGCATCATTAAACGAATTGTTATATATATTTTTCAAAACATCGCATTCATTTTGCTTGTCCAACATCCAGTCTCTACTCTCATGTAATGCATCTTTAAGCTGCTTCAATTTTTCTTCAAGGTCTTTTTGTGTAGGTTCTGTTAAATCTTCGTACATAATTTTTTTAATTCTCTCCTTTATATGGTTTGCTTTTATTTATAGTGTTAAAACGCTTCAAAGACGTTATATGGTGATATTTTATAATCTTTATCAACTTGTGTGCATCTGGGATATTTGACAGTATGACACCATCTGAAAGGCAAAACGGCACAAGGCAAAAAAGGGGTCTTATAGGATTAAAAGAGAATTGAAATATTATTCTTATATGGTTATAGTATTTTATATATTATAATCATATCTATTCCATTAAAATTAATGTTGCTGTAGTAATTTTATTCTTGAACATTGCGCCCTTTGCAATGGAAAGAATAAATTGCAAAGCATTTCAAACAAAATTCAAAATGCAAAGCATTTTTAATTATTGTTTGATTAGACTTCATAAATATTACTTTCGTAATATTTCTTTCGTCTGAATGTAAGAAGTAATAATAATTTTTTATATTCTAACGCTTTTCACGCTTTTATATTCTAACGCTTAAACGTTTTTAATCTTATTTAGTTTACACGCGGATAAAACTATTCAATTTTCTCAATGTCCAGACGGGAAATATTTATTTATAGGGGTATATAACCTATTGATATTATTACAAGCGGTTTTTCAATAATATTCCCTTTTTTTTCGTTTTAATTCCCTTTTATGTGCCCTATAATTGTCCAAAGGTTCATCATATATATAAGTCAAACCATCACATGCCCGCCACAACATTTTCATAATTTCACTATCATCAAAAGTATTCTTTATCAATGTACGGGCAGTAATCATTTGTTTACCAATTGTCATAGTTTGATTTTCAATTGCTTTCAAATAATTTAAAAAAGTTCTATAATTGATAAATATTTTTTTTCTTTTTAATTTCAGATTTACTTCGTTATCAAAATATTGTTTTATTGTTCCGCCATTATCTAACATATAATATCTAATTGCTTTGACACATTTTGCCGCAAGTGTTTTTAGTTCCCTGTCTCTTTTCTGAAATTCTTTGTCTTTCATTTTCATCTGATAAAGTATCCCTATTATTATATTTCTTTCGTTATAGTATTGTCCAATTTCTGTTAAATATTTTTTTCTGTGTCCTTCCCATTTATTGTATTTTTTATACATATTATTTATCCCCCCAATAAAAGGGATAAATTTTTATATAATTATTTTCATCTTTTTTTTGTAAATCCTGTTTTTCAATGCCTTCTTCATATAAATACATGTATACACACTCCACTTGAAAAGATTGTTCCTGCAACTTTTCTTAATTTTATTTGCCCGTTCTAAATGAGCGGGCATTTATTTTTTTTAACTTTTATATTACTTCAATCACATTATGTTTTATCCTTAACAATATGTTCTTGATAAAAATCATCCAAAGCATTTCTAAATACTACACTCAAATTGTGTTCCTTTTTGATTGCCTGTAATTTGTTCCAATCGGTCTTATCTAATCTAACATTGTAATTATGTATTTTCTTACCTATAGTTCTTTTTTGCATCGTAAAATCTCCTGTAAATTTATTTGTGTTCTATATATATTTAGTTTTTTTTTATTATTTTTTTAAACGCAGATATACAAAGGGTTTCCAAGGTTTCAAATAAATTTAATTATATTGATGGGTAAAACAGGAAAAAAAGGGAATAAAGGGAAGGATTAAATCTTTTCTATATATTTCATAATTTTTTCATTTAGACAGCATAGAAAGAAATAGCATAGGCGATAAAGCCAAGAAGACAACCAAATAAAATTACCTGAATAAAAAATCCTTTCCATGCATATTTGCCAGTTGATTGTCTCTTTTCCAGTTTTTCAAGATAGAGTACATATGGTGATGGACTTCCCGTGAAAGGGTTCTTTTTAACTATTATTTCGAAAAAACCTTTTAGAGCTATTAATAATACAAGAATTGGTATAGCAATTTGTGGTTTAACATTACTTCCACCTAATAGTATTCCAACTATGACGGAGTAAATCATAATAAATCGACCTTATTTGGATGTGTTCTTTTTTACAGATTTTTCATTATTTTCTTAATCTTGTTCGCTTCTTTACCAAATACATCTTTTAAATGTTTAATACCTTTCTTTATTTCTTGTCTATCTTTAAATGTTTTGATGTCTTTGAAACTCAATTTTCCCGACTTTAATAAATTTAATTCCAATGCCATTGCTATGTTAAACAATTCTAACTGTATTTTATAATATTTAAATGATTCCGTTTGTAATTCTTTTAGTCTCTCCAAATATTTGTCACAAAACACATCTACAGGAACTTTTAAATTTAAGCCGGATTCAATGCCTTCAATTGCGAGTTTTAAATCATTTTCTAAGAAGTTATAACTTTTTCCTACGAACGCATATAATAACTGATACGAATCCCAATATATGTTATCTCTTACTAAGACTTTAATTTTATAAAATGGTACTACTGTAAAATATTTTATGTCATAATCAATGAACCCTTTTTCTATTGTTGTTTTCCTTAATTTAATCCCTTCATTCTTTGCTCCCCTGAATTCCTCTATTAAACTAACACCTCTTCTGTAGTTCTCATTATGTACAGCAAGAGCATGGTCAACTCCTGCTAAAGTCTTATCAACACCATTTTCAAGATACCTTTTTAGAATGAGTTCATTTATTTTCTCAGTTAAATATTTTACTAACCATATTCTATAACCAAGCCACACAACTATTAAAGCCGGTAAAATAGTGATTAATATCGGCTGTATAATTATTAAGATTTCCAACCACATAATTCAAACTCCCTTATCACTTACTGATTTATAACTATTTAAAAATGCTGTTCAGAATATTTTATGGAACAATCAATATCACATATTCAAATATTTTTCAAAGGTCTCATTTTTCATTATCATTATTTCTTGTATGCTCGGAAGTTCCTGTTTAATTATTCGTCTCAATATTCCATAAAATTCTTGTTCTTTAAAATTCAAGGTGCCGTTCAACGACCTTTTTAGAACATTGTCTCGGTTATAGTTTAGTACTTCTTTTGCATCTTTTACTATGTCCCTGATTATTTCTTTTCTCGGTTTGCTTTTATCTATAATTAATATTTTTTTCATACCTATATTTATCACAAAAAAAAGACCCTCATGAATCACAAGGGTCTTTTAGGATACTTCTATATTATATTTACTTTATCTATATATTCCATAATTTTTTCAACTTCAAATTTATTTCTTTCATTTATACCATAGATAATCTTTTATTTCTTCGTCAAATTCTGCATCATCTTGACTACAATCAAAATAATCTTCTAACGCAGGATTTCCGTCCCAGCTTTCACATACTCTTTGTAAGCCTTTTTGAACATATTTGAAATATGCGTCTACTTCTTTTTTATCATGTGTATCATCAAAGATGATTTCAGCTTGAACTTTTACTTCTTTAGTATAGTTTGTAAAATTTCCCATAAGCATTTCTCCTTTTCTGTTTATAGGGTTTTTGTATAACTGTTATTCATATAAGGTGCTTTCAATTTCAATTTTTCACCACAACCACATTTTTCAATCTTTACTATCATATCACCTTTAGGCACTTTCTTACCCATCAATTTCATAAAGTTCTTCCATACTTCTATTCTTATTATATCATTACCACATTTCATACATTTTTCATCATCATAAATATTTAGACAGTGATTTATCACCATACCTTTTATGAACCGTTGCTTTTTCTTGGTCAGCTTCTTCCGTCCTTCGTTTTTCAATAGAGCATAAAAATGATGTTTGCTTGTCCATGTATTTATTCCACCAATAGAAGCTCTGCTTACATGCCGATGAATTCTTTCTGCCAAACGCAATACTGCTTCATCATTCCATTCATCTTCAAATTCATCACCTATCTTAGTACACATCTTGGTCAATTTCTTCTTACTAACAAAATTATCCCAAAAGCAATAACGGTAAAGTGCTTCGCCACATTTCAGACTGTTCAATAATTTTGTCGTATCTAAGTAGTAATTGTCCATATAATCAATATTTCCTTCCCTTGAAAGACCGTTGAACCATAACTATATACAGTCCAACGGTCTACTAATGCCAAGGTAAAGCCCTACCCATAAGCAGGGCATAGTTTTACATCTAACATTTTTTCCATTTCAGAATCACAGGCGCGCCTACTTTATGGTCTTTGTGTTTTCAACCGTGGCGTATGTTTCCGACCTTCCAGCTATATAGCCCTTGCGCAAGGATTTCTTGTTTTGCTGGCTTTCCAATCGTAATCCACACTACATAACGGTTTTTACTGCAACTTACTCAACATGCAAGAACTATACCACACTACCAAATAAATGTACATGGATTTTTTTCACTCATAGCAAAGTATTTTTAATGGCCCGAAATTATTAAATAAAATAAGGCAAGAAAAAGGCCCTTTTTCTACTATTTTCAATTTTAGCTGTTTATATCCGGTAAGAAAAGAACAATATAAACGATATAAGGCATAATAAATTTGTGCTTTTGGGTCTCATATCATCTGTAGGTGGTCTTACAGTGCTAATGTGCCACAAGTCGGCAAGGTCTCCCACGGCACAAAAGGCTTAATATTTACAGTGTCGGTATATCCCGTATCCAGTCACACACAAAAAATTTCACCCGATGCCTACAAAATGCAATCAGCGCCCCCGATTTTCAACATCCACTCCCAGAATTTTTTTAAAACCACCATCAATCAATGCCATGTCAACCACATGCCTAAAATGCCCCTGTACTAATGGTAAGGTAAGGGGTTCCAAAAAGTTCCCATATATCGCATCTGACAGGGGCAAGGTTTTTGATGCATTGCCGTGCCGCTCGCTTTCCAAGCTCGCTCTATACATCATAAAATATCACGAGTTTACATAATATCAGTTATACGACTATCTTTACTGTCAATCCCATATCCTGTAAACCCCCTTATAATAACCATCTAACCACTATCAATCTTTGTATAACCGCATATGTCACGTAAACCTTTGTCAATCACTATGGTTAAAGCCCTTCTATGCCTTTTCACCTTATTATAATTTATTGTTGCGTATCAGTAAACTTTACTTTTTTAGGTCGGTTGTATGTGTATCAAATATGAAAATGTACGGTTCATAGGGGTTTGCGGCAAGTGGACTCTTAAAAGAATAAAAGCAGTGTGCTGATATGTCCTTTATTGACTGGCTGTATGGTGTCTGTATTGGATTATCTCAGGTGTATGAAGGATAGGTATAGGGTTCTTTGTGCTTGTGTAGTGTATGTTGTGAGCGAGTTGGAGCGAGTGCGGAGCACGAGCGGAACACCACATAAATTCTATTTCCAATGGTGTCAGGCAAAGGGACTCCGGTTAATGCGGTTAAGGTTCTTTATAAAGTCCGTCAATAGACATCGTTTTCAAAAATGAATCCGAAAATCACATATCAAAAAATTGAATGGGCCGCCCGGAGTAATCCATCCACAGAATCACTTATTCTATTTCAGGAATTTTTGAAATTTTGGATTGAAAAGTATAATCTAAATATTATGACGTGGCGGATTTTTAAAAAGTATTGGAGAATCACCATTCACGGTGTTTTTGAAAAAATAATGCTAATTATTTCCTTCAAAAAACTTAAAATAGCAGTCAAAAAAAATATTACTACAACGACAGTATCTATAGAAATATTTATCCTTTTATCTTTTTCTATCATTGCTTGATATGGTCTTGGTGGTTTAAAGAAATTATAAAAATCTTGAAATAGTAGAGTCATACCAGCAACCAAAAAACCCATCATTTTTATTAAGTCAGATGAATCTTTATTGATATGCCAAAGCAAGTAATAGACAGCACCTAAAATTAAAAATGGATATTTCAGAATATTCAGAAAATTATTCAAGCGTAACCAGAATGCTTTTGATACAATGTTATTTTTCACTACATATTTATTGATATCTGCCTGAATAGCATGTCCCCACTCTGTACCAATATCAGATGTATTGATGTGAGTACTTTGCTGAGTAAAGTCTATCATTGTCTGGACGCTTCTATCTTGGTCTTTTTTCAGTAGTATAAAAATCTTTAGTTGATTAATATCTTCTAAAACAAAAGGGTCAAAAATAGATTCTATCTCATCATTTTTTTTTATTAATGAGTTCTCTCTATTAAAAACCTGAGCAGATAAAAGACGTTCTGTTGTATTCAAACCATCCTTAAATTTTCTTAAATATTTTATTAACTCAAAAAATGCATCTTTAGTTATGGGTTTAGGTTGATAAATATTCCAATGGTTCATTCTCTGAATTGCCATAATTCAC
>SDBS01005150.1_pt1 | contig 12784 bp, 12 predicted proteins | sample 2277091 | NCBI WGS metagenome assembly SDBS01 (sample SAMN10404972, study PRJNA504765) | marine sediment metagenome | isolation source: marine sediment core GS10_PC15, 163 cmbsf | place: Arctic Ocean: Southern Knipovich Ridge | collected 2010 | reverse complement strand
GTAGTACAACCATGACTGGGAACAATCTCCACCTTATCACCTGATCTCAATCGAGAACCGCCTGATTGTTTAAGAAAGCCATGTTCTTCAGCAAGATTACTCACCCCCCAACCGGCCGGATTGATCACAATCGGCATTCCAAAATCTGCAGACAAACTTTTCATTCCTGCATCAGTAATGGCTCGACCGCCATTTATGTGAATCACAGTTGTTATCAGCGTTAGAGCATAGTTAAACTCTTCTATCCCTACATTTTCATGATATTGACTGTCCATTGTCAGATAAGAGCCTGCTTGAATATCTGTAACCCCCGGGTATTGACCTGATATAGCATAGGTGCCTGTTCCTCCGCCAGAAACAACACGTACCGGAATCCCGGACTCTCTAATCACATTACTGGTTGTTACCAGTAAAGCCATTGCTTTCTCGGCAACTCTTTTTCTTTCTACAGGGTCAGAAATCATTACAGCGTGTCCTTCGTATCCCATAAGTCCCTCAAAACGAAGGGATGAGCTTGAAATGATTTCATGTGCGAGAGATAGTGCATTCTTTCCTGGAGCCACACCACATCTCCCCATTCCTATATCTATTTCAATAAGCACACGCAAACGAACTCCTTTCTCTGAAGCGGCTGAATCCAATTGAACTATATTTTCAACAGAATCAACAGCTACCATAACCTCTGTATAGGCAGACAGATTAATCAATCTCACAATCTTGAGGGGATCAACGATCTGATTTGCAATAAGGATATCTTTAATTCCTGCCTGAGCAAGTATTTCAGCCTCCCCTAATTTTGCACAGGTAATTCCGATAGCTCCTGCTTCGAGTTGCATCTGAGCAAGTATTGGCGACTTATGGGTTTTAAAGTGGGGACGAAGCGAAGCCGGAAGCTCCGAAAAGAAGTTTGCCATATTATTTAAATTCTTTTCTACATTCTCGATATCCAGACAAAGAGCCGGTGTATCGAATTCTTTTTTTTTCATACCCGGATAATTTCCTGACATCATTTCCTCCATGAATTAGTACTGTTTTTCATAAGCCTCCGGTTATTTTTAAGCAGCAAGCACAGCTATTATGCTCTGTTTATCTTCAAGATTTTCAAAGATAAAACCAGCACCCGCCTTTGCCAGAGCCTCTTTTGAAAACATGCCTGTAGCAACACCAATTGCCGTTACCCCCGCTTCTTTTCCTGCCTTTATGTCCTTTGGAGTATCACCGAAGAGGAAAACGTTGCTGTTATTTTTAAAATTATAATCCGCTTCGGCCCTGTTAACGGCAATTCTTACCAGGTTTGTCCTGTCACTGTCGTCACTTCCAAAACCTCCTATTTTAAAATAATCGTTCAAGCGGGTTAATTTTAATTTAACCCGTGCTATGGGCTCGAGATTGCCTGTAACCAGCCCCATAAATACGGAGAGGTCTTTCAACTCTTGAAGTAAACTTCTCACGCCTGCAAGAACAATTAGCTTTTCATCTTCGACACTCTCTGCAAAGGTCCCGGCGATTGCATTCATGCACTCTTCAAGGCCGGTGTTTATTGTGTATTCGTTTATTCCGGTTCTTTTCAAGATTTCAAAAATTATCTGAGGGTCTGTCATTCCTTGAGGGCTGAATCCCGTGTAATCCGTGTCAACACCGTATACTTTTTTTATACCTGTGATAAACGCGGACCTGTGTGCATTTGAACTCCTGATTAAAGTATTATCTATATCAAATAGGGCTAAACTGTTCACCTGTTATAACTCCTCTGAATTTTTAAGCATTGTTTCCCGTCCTCCGTGAGATGGCCAGGGTGTGTTTCAGTGCATCCCGTCCTCCGTGAGATGGCCAGGGTGTGTTTCAGGATGATGTTTTTAACAGGATTTTCCTGAAACGCTTATATTCCCTCTGCCACTGAGGTGAATCCTCTGTACGGTACTCCTTTATTCTGAAGGCCTGCCGGATCAACGGAAAAGCAGCATCCAGGCCTTTTATGATTCCAAGTCCCATGGCCTGGACCATGATATTTCCCACCGCGGTTGCCTCGTCCGGCCCCGCGATTACAGGCAATCCCATTGCGTTCGCCGTGAATTGATTGAGGATTTCATTTTTGCACCCCCCTCCAACGATGTGCACCACCTCGCTCGGTTTCCCGCATACAGCCGAAATTTCTTCATTTACCATACGGTACTTCATGGCAAGGCTTTCATATACCACACGGAGATAGGTGCCCCGGTCACCGGGAACCTTCTGGCCGGTTTTCTTACAGAATAATGTAATGGCTTTCTCCATGTCAGGTGGATTGTAGAAACCTTTATCATCAGGGTCAAGGAACGCAGTAAAAGAGGGGGCTTTTTCCGCCAGGAGCGTTATCTCATCCCAGCCTAACCTCATTCCGTCGGATGTTTGCCACACCTTCCTGAGCTCCTGAACGAGCCATGTTCCCATACAGTTTTTCAGAAACCTTATGTTGCCGATACCTCCTTCATTGCTTATGTTCGCGTTTCTTGCCTCGGCCGAAGTTATTGGTCCGGATATCAGTTTCCCGACAAGCGACCAGGTTCCGGAGCTGATTATAAGGGCTCTGTCCGGATCAGAAACAGGGGCTGCCGCATAGGCACTTGCCGTGTCATGAGAACCTACTGAAACAAGATTCGCACGATTCAACCCGATGGAATCCGCGACAGGCTCAAGAAGCCTGCCGATAACAGTGCCTGGCGCAACTATTTCAGGCAGGACCCTCCCTGGAATACCCAGTTTTTCAAGGACTTCGTCACTCCACACCAGGCGGCGCGAGTCCATAAGCTGGGTCACGCTTGCCCAGGACGAGTCGACCTTTTTTACATTTCCAAGATAAAAATAAAAGAGTGTGGGCATAGGAAGAAACAGGCATCCCGGCTGCAACAGATAATTACGGCTCAACATGAACCAGAGAAGCTGGTTGCTGATATTAAATGGCTGAAAGTGTATTCCTGTGATCTCATAGATACGTGCCGGGTCGATTCTTTTTTTTATAGCATCGATCATGTTATCAAGGCGGTGGTCACGGTAGCAGTACACCTTTCCAAGCAGGTCCCCGTCTTTTGTTATGAAGATCCCGTCCGAACCCCACGTGTCAATACCTATCGAATCCAATTTTTCCGCAATTTCCCGGCGGAAGGTATGAAGGCCTTTAATTATATTCTGATATAGAAAAAGGTCGTCCCAGAAGGTACGCTCAGTGACTTTGCCATCCCTGTCTGCCATGTAGAAGGATACTCCTTCGTGGGAAAACCTGTGGATTTCCTGGATGGAAAATGTATTATCTTTAAAAGTGCCTTCAAAGCATTTTCCGCCTGAGGCACCTAAATCGACTGCAAATATTCTCTTCGTGTCCACTGTGCTCTCCGTAAATGATAATCCTCTTATTTTCTATTGTTTTTTATAGTAACATCTTTTAAGATTAATGAAAAGATTGAAAAAGGTGTAATATCTAAAATAAATGAAAAAAATCGAATGCTGGGTAAAACCATGAATAATGCCCGGGAAATGGTTGTTACAGATCTGGATGGAACGCTTCTGCAGACCCGGAGAAAAGTAAGCAATGCCGATATAGACACGCTCGAGAAACTTCAACAGAGAGGGATCATTCGTGTTGTGGCCACGGGCCGCTCATTTTATTCTGTTTCTAGTGTACTTAAAAGTGGATTTCCCATAGATTATCTTATATTTTCATCAGGGGCCGGCATTATTTTGTGGCCGACGAAGAAAATCATCAGTAAACATGGTATGGGAGCGGAGGATGTCAGATTCGCGGTTAATATCCTGATTGATCTTTGTATAGATTTTATGGTTCACAAGCCCATACCTCTTAACCACCATTTTGTATACTACGAATCCGGAAGGCGAAATCCGGATTTCTTTCGCAGATGTGATATTTACAGGAGATACGGCGTGAGGGAAGATTTTTCCTCCTTTCAGTTTGGCGCGGCCTGTCAAATCGTCGCTATAGTGCCCCTGGAAGATGGACATTCGATTTATAGTCATCTTAAAAAAACACTTCACACACTGAAAGTGATCAGGACCACCTCGCCTATTGATGGGAGTTCAGTCTGGATTGAAATATTTCCGCCTGAAGTTTCCAAAGCATCTGCAGCAGAATGGATCTGTCAACAGTGCGGTGTCAGCCAAAAAAGTGTACTTGCCGTCGGGAATGATTATAATGATCTGGATCTCCTCGCATGGGCGCAAGCCGCTTTTCTGGTAGAGAATGCGCCGGAAGAGCTTAAAAACAAGTTTAAGACTGTCGGCTCAAATAATGAGAGCGGTTTTACTGAAGCTGTAGAAAGATGGATCGGTAAAAAAAATGGTGAGCTGTAAAGAGATGGTTACACATAAAAAAAATTGGTAAGTTGCAGTGGGATGGATCCGTATAAAAAAACTGGTAAAATGAAAATTTGTGTATTACTTTTTGATAAAGAAATTGAAAATATTTCGTTGGAAATATTGACAAATTTTTAATTATTTATTAATATTCAACCCTATATGGGGGGATAACAAATGTCGGCAGATCAAAAACAAGTTATTGAAGGAATAATTAAAAACTTTGGAAAAGACCGCGGGCGCCTGATGGATATCGTCCGTGAGGTTCAGTCCAGAATTGGTTATGTTTCGGATGAGTCAGCTCGTCTAATCTCCGAAGAATTGGGCATTCACTATGTGGAAGTCATTGATATGATGAGTTTCTACTCATTTCTCAAGCGCTCTCCCGCCGGGAAATCAACGGTGCGGCTGAGCTCATGTATTGTTTGTAAGATGCATGGCATGGAGGAAGTAGCGGAGGCCTTTGAAAAGGCCTCAGGCACCGCCTTTGGAGACACAAGCAGTGACGGGGCAATTTCTCTTGAATATACCTCATGTATCGGCATATGCGATCAGGGCCCTGCGGCGCTTATCAACGGAACAGTGATGACAAACATCAACTCTGAAGATGTACCCGGAATTGTGAACTCGCTTCGTAAGGGTAAGTCGGATACTGTAAGCGTGCCTTCAGCGAGGCCTGACGCTCAGGTTGATCTAAATCTTAGAAAAACCGGTCCTGTGATTTTTTCTCCGATGGACCACGGCGCTGCTATCAGGGCGGCTATCAATATCTCACCTGAACAGGTTATCGAGACAATTAACAGTTCACGTCTCCGTGGACGGGGAGGGGCAGGATTCCCGACCGGTATGAAATGGAGTTTCTGTAGAAAAGCTGAGGGAGAAAAGCACTATGTAATCTGCAACGCTGACGAGGGGGAACCCGGAACTTTCAAGGACCGGGTGATATTGACTGAAACACCGGACCTGCTCTTCGAAGGAATGACCATCGCGGGGTATGCTATAGGAGCAGCGGAAGGTCTGCTTTATCTAAGGGCCGAATATCAATACCTCTATTCCTATCTACTGCAGGTGCTCGGTCACAGGCGGCACCTGGGACTGCTTGGAGAAAATATATGCGGAAGAGAGGGTTTTAATTTTGATATCCGAATTCAGCTCGGTGCAGGGGCATACATATGCGGGGAAGAATCGGCACTGATTGAATCTCTGGAAGGGAAGCGGGGCGCTCCTCGTGACCGACCTCCTTTCCCGGTCACAAAGGGATACGAAAACCAGCCCAGCTCTGTAAACAATATTGAGACATACTGCTGTGCCGCCCGTATCATGGAAAAGGGGACTGAGTGGTTTTCTGCTCTGGGTACAAAGGATTCCACCGGTACGAAACTCTTCAGTGTTTCAGGTGACTGCAAGCACTCCGGAGTGTATGAGCTTGAATTCGGTTTAACAATAGATGATCTTCTGGATATTGTCGGCGCAGAAGACGCAAAGGCTGTTCAGATTGGAGGTCCGTCAGGTACCTGTGTTGCTCCCAAGGATTTCGGGAGGAAGATCTGCTTTGAGGATATTTCAACCGGCGGTTCAATAATTGTTTTCGGGCAGGAGAGGGACATCTTACAGGTTGTGCATGAGTTTACAGAGTTTTTTATTGAGGAATCCTGCGGGTGGTGCGCGCCCTGCCGTGTAGGGACTACCCTGCTGTTGCGTATGCTGAATAAAATAATGGATGGAAATGGAACGAAATCCGATCTTGCGGAACTGGAAAACCTTGGCAACACAATAAAGATAATGAGCCGCTGCGGCCTTGGTCAGACTGCCGCGAACCCGATATTAACGACATTAAAGAATTTTCAGGACCTGTACCAGGCAAAGATCAAGCCGGAAGAATACGTTCCGCGGTTTAACTTTGATAAAGCGCTGGCAGATGGAATTGAAATTGCCGGCAGGCAACCTGTATGGGAAGAGGAGGAGTTATGAGCGGTAATCAGATAACGATCAGTATAGATGGAATAGAAGTGGAGGCAAAACCTGGACAGTCAATAATACAGGCTGCCGATGATGCCGGTATCTATATACCCCGTCTCTGCTACAGGGAGGACCTGGAGCAGGCCGGGCACTGCAGGGTGTGTACGGTGAATGTAAATGGAAAACCTACGAATGCGTGCAACATGCCTGTTCAAAACGGGATGGTTATCGAAAATGATACCCCTGAGCTGACCCGGATGCGGCGAGAAATTATTGAGATGCTTTTTGTAGAGGGAAACCATTTCTGCCCGTTCTGTGAAAAGGCGGGTAACTGCGAGCTACAGGCTCTTGCGTACCGGTTCGGTATCACTGCACCTATGTACCCATACCTATACCCGAAAATTGAGGTTGACGCAACCCATCCGGATGTCTATATAGACAGGAACCGCTGCGTTCTCTGCGGAAGGTGTGTTCGAGCCTCCAGAGATTTAGATGGAAAACATGTCTTCGGGTTTGAAGGACGGGGCATTAATATGAAAATTACTGTTAACGCTGAGCACAGCCTGTCTGAAACACAGCTCGAAGCGGCGGACAAGGCGGCGGATATATGTCCGACCGGCAGTATTGTAGTGAAGCGTAAGGGATACAGCATGCCCTATGGTACAAGACTTTACGATAAAGAACCAATAGGCTCAGACATAGAAAAGAAAGCTAATAAATAATAAGGTTATTTTAACAGGGGAAATCAAAATGGCTAAACCAAAGGTAGCAACAGCGCACCTGACAGGATGTTTTGGTTGTCATATGTCGCTTCTCGATATTGATGACAGAATTATAAAACTAATTGAGCTTGTAGATTTTGATAAGTCGCCCATAGACGACATCAAAAAGTTTACAGGCCCTGTTGATATTGGAATAATTGAAGGGGGTTGTTCTTCACAGGAAAATGTTGAGGTCCTTCGTTCATTCCGCAAGCACTGCAAAGTCCTGATTGCTGTTGGAGAGTGCGCGCTCACCGGCGGTATTCCCGCAATGCGGAACACGGTTTCTTTAAAAGAGTGTATGGAAGAAGCCTATCTAAAAGGGCCGTCAGTCGTTGATGGTGTTATTCCCAATGATCCTGATATCCCGCTTATGCTCGATAAGGTGTATCCCTGTCATGAAGTGGTCAAGATCGATTATTTTTTACCTGGATGCCCAACACCGGCTGACACCTACTGGGAAGCATTGACTGCATTACTGTCCGGCAAAGAGCCGGTGATTCCCTATGAAGTACTTAAATACGATTAAGTAATTGGAGGCAAGAATGGCAGTTGCTGCAAATAAAAACATAAAAATTGTTATTAATCCTGTAACGCGTATTGAGGGACATGCCAAGGTCACGATTCGGCTTGATGCTGAGGGGAAAATTGATCAGGCACGGATGCATATAGTTGAGTTCAGAGGGTTTGAACGGTTTGTGAGAGGGCGCATGTACTGGGAGGCTCCTACAATAGTACAGCGTCTCTGCGGTATCTGCCCGGTGAGCCACCACCTGTGCGCGGCAAAGGCAATGGATATTATTGTTGGGGCTGATAAGTTGACCCCTACAGGTGAAAAAATGCGCCGTCTTATGCACTACGGGCAGACATTTCAATCCCATGCTCTTCATTTTTTTTATCTTAGTGCTCCTGATTTACTGCTTGGATACGATGCGCCGCCGGCAACGAGGAATGTTATAGGACTCGTGCTGGCGAACCCCGAGCTGGCAACGCAGGCAGTTCTAATGCGCAAATACGGGCAGGAGGTCATTAAAGCTACGTCAGGAAAGAAAATTCATGGTACAGGGGCAATACCCGGGGGTATCAATAAAAACCTCAGCATCCAGGAGAGGGATGAACTGAAGAAGGACATCGATCAGATGCTCGAGTGGTCTATCCAGTCGGTTGATCTGTATAAGAAACTGTACCGTGAGGATTTTGACCGTCTGTCGAAGCTTGGAAGTTTCGAATCAAATTACCTGAGCCTCGTACGGGAAGACGGTGCTCTTGATCTTTATAATGGACTGCTCCGCACGAAGGATAAGGATGGCAATATTATTTTTGATAAAGTAAAACCCGCGGATTACCTTAAATATATCAGGGAAGGTGTAAAAAACTGGAGTTATATGAAATTCCCGTTCATACATTCACTCGGTCAGGAGAAGGGGTGGTACCGGGTTGGTCCGCTTGCCAGGCTTAATAACTGTGATTTTATAGATACACCTGTTGCTGAGGAACAGCGAAAGGAGTTTATGGAGCTTGGCGGAGGAAGGCCTGTCCACGCGACAATGGCATACCACTGGGCCCGGCTGATAGAACTCGTACATTCCGCTGAAAAAATTAAAGAGCTTCTTGACGACCCTGATCTTCAGGGGGATGATTTAGTTACAATGGGTGAAAGAAGACATGAAGCGGTTGCCATTCTTGAGGCACCGAGAGGGACACTTTTCCATCACTACCGGGTCAATGATAATGATCAGATTGAGATGGCGAACCTCATTGTTTCAACAACAAGCAACAATGAACCGATGAACCGGAGTGTGCGGCGTGTCGCTGAGGATTATCTTGTGGGAACAGAGATAACGGAACCGCTTCTCAACCTTGTTGAAGTGGCTATAAGGGCCTACGATCCCTGTCTGAGCTGCGCAACACACGCGATAGGTCAGATGCCGCTGAGGGTAACACTTTTTGATTCAGATGGTAACATTCTCGACGAAAAGGTTCGTGATTGAAGGTTTCAAACAGGGGGCGTGTTTTAATATACGGGTATGGCAATCCCGGACGTCAGGATGACGGGCTCGGCCCGCTGATTTCAGAGGAAATAGAAAAGCTCAATCTCCCTTTTGTCGAAACCGATGCAAACTACCAGCTTCAGATCGAAGATGCTGCAGATATTGTGAAATATGAGCTGGTGATTTTTGTGGATGCAACAATAGAAGGGGATGCGTATTTTACTGTTAGAGAGGTAGTACCTTCAGCTAACATTACATTTACCAGTCATGCTGTGAAACCGGATTCAATTCTGGCTATTAGCAGGGACTCTTTTGGCACAGTCCCCAGCACCTGGATAATCGGTGTCCGTGGGTACGAATTTGAGTTCACCGAGGGGCTGACTGAGAAAGCCAGGGTAAACTGTGAAAAGGCGCTTGAGTTTATTACATTACTCTTATTGGAATATAAGGAGAGGACCATGGCAGAGGAAAACGCAGGGCAAAAAACTATCCTCATTATTGATGATGATGCAGACCTGAGGGCAGCAATGCGCATAGTGTTGGAGGCAACAGGATTTAGTGTCGGAGAAGCTGCCGAGGGGGAGGAAGGACTAAAAATTGTGAAGCGAATTAAACCGGATGCTATCATTGTGGATCTGATGATGGAAACCATTGACGCAGGCAGCAAGTTGTCCACGCAGCTCAAAGAAGAAGGATTTACCGGCCCGATTTATCTTCTCAGTTCAGCGGGAGATACGGTGCGGTACAATATAGACACTCAGGAATTGGGGCTTTCGGGAATTTTTCAAAAACCGGTAGACCATAAGGTACTTATTAACACCCTGAAAAAACAGCTAAAGGTAGATTAGGACTCCTGGCACTTATCAATTCCTTTTCAAAACAAAAAGGGTATTATTGCCTTACGGTTTTTCGGGTAATCCGGGAAGTTGCTATGGTACCAGTTGTGGTGGGACTTTGCCCTGGGCATAAGGTTACAGGCGGTCCACACGGCAAATGCCAGGCCCGGCAGGGACCATGTGAGACAAGCCCATCCAAACCATTCAAAAACTTCTCCAAAATAATTGGCGCATGAAACCAGGTTAAAGAACCCCCCTTCAGGTATCCTATAGATATCCTCTCCAGGGTTTCTGATTTTTCGCAGAATAGAATCCGATTGGAGATTAATGAGAAACCCTGTAAAAAATATTAAAAAACCGAAAATAAACCGTGGATCTTTCAGCCATTCAGTAGAATAAAAGATTGCAGAAACGTTTAGATAGTGGCCATTGAGATAGCCGTTAACCGCGTTGAAAAAGAGGCCCATAAACACAACAGAGAGTGCCATCGGCTTTTTCCCGTTTCGCATCCGGAAAGGGTAGAGGAATGTTCTCTGTATGTAGTGAATATTCCATAATCCAAGGAAAAGTACCATAACCGGATTTAATACGCTGTTTCCTGACAGTAAGAAAAACGAAAATATTATTGGTGAAGCTGATTCCATGATCACCCAGCCGAACCTGGCCTGGGTTGTAGGGCCCCAGCCCGGCCGGTTGTATCGGCCGTAAGGCGCAGATATGAAGAGAAGCACAGTGAAAAAAACAGCCGCTGAAAAAAACCAGACTATTAGAAGTATTTTATAAAGAGGATATTCAGGTATCAGGTTTACCCTCCAGTGCATAATCCGGTAAAAGTTTTCAGTAATTCTGAAAACAACAAAAATAAAAGGCAATAATTTTATTGTCAACAGAATAATGAATGTATAATTTGTACAGACATGGAGAAATAAGATCAAATTAAAAGTAATTTCCTGCAATGTAATGAATCATGAACTTCGCTACTGCGCGTCACGGTCCATACACAGAATCGATACTGAGTTTATTTATCAGGGGCTTCATGAATTTCCGAATAGATTAAAATCGACTCTTGAAGACGCTTTAAACATGGTAGATATTGATAAGTACGACTACATACTTCTTAACTATGGTCTCTGCGGGAATGGAACGCTTAATATAACACATCCGAAACTTCCAATTATTATACACAATGTTCACGATTGTATTCCGCTCATAATAGGCGACACAAAAAAGCACTCAGAGTATATTAGAGAAACACCCGGAACATTCTGGTTTTCCTGCGGGTGGATAGAAGGGTTCCCCATGCCCGGAAGCCCTGATATGGCTGAGAAATACAGTGAGTTTTACAACAGAGAAATCAGTGACAGGCAGAGGGCTGTAATTGAGAGGATGCTGATGGAAAACTACACTCATCTTACCTTTATAAGGTGGGAGGAACTAGGGCAGAAGGTCGTGGAGTCCGGGAGAAAGTATACGAAGAAGTGTGTCCGGCTTCTGAGCGAGCAGCTTGGCCGGAGTATAAAGTACGACGAGATAAAGGGACTTCCGAGGGCCCTCAGGCTGTTTGTCGACGGTGAATGGGACGGAGATGATTTTTTACTCATTGAACCGGGGAAGAGGTTACAGTTTGATGCTCTGGGCAGCCGTCTATACGTTGAGTGAATGAACGAAAAATAAAAAAATATCCTGCGTTAATAAAGGATTAAACCTGATATCCGTTCAAAATGTTTTTTGTTTGTTGTAAAAAGCGGAAATTTTCTCTGCTCAATATGTTTTACATTAGTAACGCCTTTAAACAATTCAAATACCGTAATAGTTGAAAGTGCAGTCCTGGATTCGAAAAGTAGATTTTCAGTCTTCGAAGAAGATTTTTTATTGCTGAAAAAATCAAATACAATTCCTGTATCCAGCAATATTATGTCCTCCAATTTGCCCGCCCCTCGTCAATCCTTTTTAATTCCTGAGTGCTTCAACTATTATAGATGAAAAACCCTTCTGGTTCCTTAGGCCATAGAAAAAAGCAGGATTAATTCCGGATCATATTTTTAGGGCTATTTATGGAGGGAATTGCATTTGGCACTGAGAATATATTACGTACTTTTTCAGAAAATGGTTTAAAAATAAATTCGATTTATATTAGCGGTGGTACAACAAAAGTGATCTCTGGTTGAAAATCCATGCAGATGTAAGCAATGTTCCAAACGAGGCCCGGGAGTAAGATAACTGATATTTTCAGGCAGCACAGGGAAAATTTCGCTCAATATGGCTATCCGGATGAATGGAAGAACCTGCACCAGGGAGGTTCAGCGAGCTACAGGATAAGGGATGTGAAAGCAACACCAGATACTCCAGCATCTGAAGTAGTTTTGGAGAATCAGGCCTACGCGTGGAACCCTTCAATTGCCGGGATAAAGAGTGAAGATACAATTCTCGTCCTGAAGGATAAAAACGAGATCATTTCAGAAGATACAGGATGGCCTTTAGTTGAGGTTGATGTCGATGGAAAAAAGATACTAAAGGATTTTGATTTACCCGGGAAGATTAAAAAAACTACAAATCAAAAAGAAGCGTTGAAGGATGCTGATTTTGTCATTAGCATGATCGCAGTTGGTGGACTTGATGCCTGGGAAATTGATAAGAATATACCGTTGAAATACGGCGTAGATCAAATAGTTGGCGATACCCTCGGGCCCGGCGGGGTGTTCAGGGCCCTTAGTAGGTAATTTCATAAGTAATATGACGTATTATATATTGCTTTGTAATCTATTTTAAATTATATTATGGCATATATTCTCCGATAATGGAGTGTAATATGCCAAGAAAAAGCCCATATTCTATTGTTTTATTCCCTGTCGAAGAGGCGGAACTTAAACAGATAGCAAGTAAGTATACGTCA
>SDBS01005149.1_pt1 | contig 12788 bp, 11 predicted proteins | sample 2277091 | NCBI WGS metagenome assembly SDBS01 (sample SAMN10404972, study PRJNA504765) | marine sediment metagenome | isolation source: marine sediment core GS10_PC15, 163 cmbsf | place: Arctic Ocean: Southern Knipovich Ridge | collected 2010 | reverse complement strand
AACCGCTCCCTCGGGGCCAATCAACTGCAACCAGTCAGGGACAACACTCAGGCTGCTGCTTGGAACATGCAGCCTCATAGAAGAGGAGAGTATAATCACAGGAGCCCCCCAGTTGATGAAGAGGCCCAACGCCCCGCTGCTGGAGGCACTGGGGCAGCTCGGAGTCGAGACGGGGAGCGAGGGCGGATACCCCCCTATCAAGGTAAAGGGAAAGATGAGGGGGGGCGTCGCCGAGATCAGGGGCGATGTGAGCAGCCAGTTCATCTCATCAATTTTACTGGCCGCTCCGTACGCGGCGGAGCCGGTCACAATCAAGGTCACAACGAGGCTTGAGTCCAGGCCGTACGTCCAGATGACGCTGGATGCCATGAGGAGGTGCGGGATCAGGGCGATCTCGAAACAGGGCGGTGTCGAGATCAGGGTCCCCAAAGGGGAGTACAAGCCCACCAGAACAAGGATCGAGGGCGACTGGTCATCGGCAGCCTTCATGCTGGCGGCAGGGGTGCTATCAGGCAAGGTCCACGTTGACAACCTGGATATGGAAAGCAGCCAGGCCGACAAGGAGATCATGCACGCCCTGGACATGATGGGGGCGCAGGTAAAGATCAAGGGGAACAGGGTCACGGCAGAGAAATCGTACATGAGGGGCATAGAGATGGACCTCAGTGACAGCCCGGACATGTTCCCCATGGTTTCAAGCCTATGCGCGGTAGCCCAGGGCAGGAGCACGCTGACCGGGCTGGGGAGGCTCAGGATAAAGGAGTCTGACAGGCTCCAGGCCATGGCGGAGGGGCTGAAATCGATGGGGGCGAGGATTCAGGTGAAGGGAGACACCTGCACCATAGAAGGAGGGCAGCTCAAGGGAGCCGTCATCGACCCCCACGGGGACCACAGGATCGCCATGAGCTTTGCAGTACTCGGCACGTTAGCCGAGGGCGAGACAACAATCAATGACAGGGACTGCGTGAACAAGTCGTACCCAGGGTTCTGGGGCGACCTGGCGTCCCTGGGAGCGGAGACGAGGAGAACGGAATGAACACGTTAGGCACATCATACAGGATAACCAGCATCGGGGAGAGCCACGGCAAGATAGTGGGCATAGTCATCGACGGCTGCCCAGCGGGGCTGAAGCTGGACATGGAAAGACTTCAGGCGGACCTTGACAGGAGGCGTCCGGGGCAGAGCAGGGTATCAACCACCAGAAACGAGGCCGACAGGGCCGAGGTGTTGACGGGCCTCTACGAGGGCGTGACCACCGGCGCACCAATCACCATCATAATCAGGAACCAGGACAGGGACTCGTCCAAGTACCTGGAGGCGAGGTGGACGCCGAGGCCGGGCCACGCTGACTACACGGCGGGCATCAGGTACGGGGAGAAACAGGACCCCAGGGGAGGGGGGCGGTTCTCAGGAAGGAACACCGCGGGGTTCGTGATAGCGGGGGCCGTCGCGAAACAACTCCTCGACAAAATTGGTACCATAGTTGTCGCATATACAAATCAAATCGGTCCCATCGTGGCCAAAGACGTGGACCCAGCCAAGGTCACGGAAACCAACATCGTCCGCTGCCCCGACGAGGCGGCTGCAGAGGAGATGATCAGGGTCATCGAGGAGGCGAGATCAGAGGGAGACAGCGTAGGGGGCAAGGTCAAGGTAGTTGCGCTGAACCCTCCGAGGGGCATTGGACAGCCCATCTTTGACACCCTTGAGGGGGACATCGCCAAGGCGCTGTACGCGATCCCCGCAGTGAAGGCGGTGGAGTTCGGCGCGGGAGTCGGGTACGCCAAGATGAGGGGGTCAGGGGCCAACGACCAGTACGTCATCAGGGACGGGAAGGTGGCCACGGAGACAAACAACAGCGGAGGCATACTGGGCGGCATCAGCAGCGGCATGCCAATTGAGGCCACCCTCACGTTCAAGCCAACCCCCAGCATCGGGGTGGAGCAGAAAACAGTTGACCTCCAGAGGATGGAGGAGACGACTATCAAGGTCGAGGGCAGGCACGACCCGTGCATCGTCCCCAGGGCGGTGCCCGTGGTGGAGGCGATGATGGCGGTGGTTCTGGCTGACCACGCATTGAGGGCGGGGCTGATCCCGCAGGTACTAGGTGAATAAATTGTACGATGACGAGATAAGACCACACAGGGAAACCATTGACAGGCTCAACAACGAGATAATAGACAAGCTCAAGGAACGGGTCGGCGCGGCATTGCAGATCGGTGAGATCAAGAAGCGCCACGGCAAGCCCGTGGTTGACAAGACCAGGGAGCAGGCCATCCTTGACAGGATCAGGGCCAAGGCAGAAGTGAAGGAAATGGACCCTGACGGCCTTGAGCGGATATTCAAGGAGATCATCAGGCTGTGCGTCGAGGCGGAGGAAAGACAATGAGGGTAGCGTTCCAAGGCGAGAAGGGCGCGTACAGCGAGGAAGCAATATTCAAGCACTACGACACAGAGGTCGAGAGCGTCCCATGCCCGTACCTGAGGGATGTCTACAGCGCAGTCGAGGAAGGCAAGGCTGATTTCGGCCTCGTGCCCGTGGAGAACACCATCGAGGGAACCATAGTCAGGGCATACGACCTTCTCAACGAGAGGAGCCTGAAGGCCAGCGGCGAGGAGATACACAGGATACAGCACTGCCTGATAGGACATCCCGACGCCGAGCTCTCCGATATCAAGAAGGCGTACAGCCACCCCCAGGCACTGGGCCAGAGCAGGGAGTGGCTTGAGGGCCACAACCTGGAGGCGGTGAGTTTCTACGACACGGCGGGTAGCGTCAAGTGGATCAAGGAGAACGATATCAGGGACGCCGCGGGCGTAGCCAGCGCCCAGGCCGCGGACGAATACGGTATGAAGATACTGGCGCGGGGAATCGAGACCAACAGCGAGAACTACACGCGTTTCCTTGAGATCGGGTACGAGAACAGAGAGCCATCGGGGAACGACAAGACGACCATCGCGTTCATCGTAGCCCACAAGCCGGGCACGCTTGTCAGCGCACTGAGCGAGTTCTCGTCCAGGGGCGTGAACCTGAGCAAGATCGAGTCAAGGCCCAGAGTGGGAAAGCCATGGGAGTACATTTTCTTCGTGGAGCTGGACGGCCATATCAAAGATGAGACGCTGGCCGCGGCAGTGAAGGGGCTTGAGGAGTACACCATCTACATCAAGCACCTAGGCTCATACCCCAAGGCAGGGTAGCCCCACCTGCCCACAACCCCTTTTATCCTGATTCTGGACTCAAATCGCGATATGAGAGCCACAATCATCGGGGCAGACGGCAAGATGGGGGTCTGGCTCACGAACCACTTAACAAAGCTGGGCCACACGGTAGATTCCTTTGATGACAGGAAGGGGGACAGCCCAAGCGTATTGAAACAGGCTGACATGGTCATCGTCTCTGTGCCCGTCTCCAAGACAGCCGAGGTGATACGGGACGCCCTAGGACACATGCAGAAAGGTGCCAGTATCGTCGAGATCTCGTCCCTGAAGACCGGGGTACACCCTGAGATGGTGAGGGCCGCTGAGAACGGCTTCAACGCACTGTCAATACACCCCATGTTCGGGCCATCCGTGAAGGACCTCAGGGAGAAGACCGTGGCGGTTATCCCGGTCGCTGACCCCGTCAAGGAGTCCATCTGGGCAGCCGAGCTGTTCCCAGGGGCATCCATCGTGGAGGTGGAGCCCGAGAAACATGACAGGCTCATGGTCCACGTCCTTTCACTGCCCTACCTTGTGAACCTGGCCCTCGGGGCCACAATGGGGGACACCGATCTGGCCCTCCTCAAGAGTCTCGCGGGGACCAGCTTTTCGCTCCAGTACACCCTCATCCAGAGCGTCGCAGGGGAGACCACGAGCCTTGTCCACGCACTGCTCAGCGAGAACAGGTTCCTGGAGGAGACAGCCGAGGCCATGATCTCCAACATGAGAGAGTTACTTGGGGCGACTGGCGAAAAAGCGGAGTTCAAGGTACTCCATGAATCAATCAAGGGGCCGCTGGAGGCCGATCCCGGCCACGGGAGGGCCCTGGAGCTGCGCCAGGCGGCGTACAACGCGGTCCGACCATTACTGAGATAAGCGTTGGACACAAAGCTCCTACCATGATCAGTTTATCCGAGTTCTACGCGGCGCGCAAGCGTGTCCAGAAATGGGCAAGGAGGACGCCCATGGAGTACAGCCCCGGCCTCAGCGCGCTCATCGACGGCGATGTCTGGCTGAAGCTGGAGAACCACCAGGTCACTGGCAGCTTCAAGATAAGGGGGGCCACCAACAAGATACTGTTACTGACGGACGAGGAGAGGGCCAGGGGCGTCGTGACTGCCAGCAGCGGCAACCACGCCCAGGGGCTCGGGTACGCGGCAAGGGAGCTGGGGGTGAAGGCAAAAGTCGTTGTCCCAGAGATGACGCCCCAGATCAAGATAGACGCCATCAGGAGGTATGGCGTGGAACTCATTATCGAGGGCGAGGAGTACATGGACTCGGAGAGGCTCGCACGCAGGATTGAGGCAGATGAGGGCATGACGTTCATCTCGGCCTACAACGATATCGACCTCATCAAGGGCCAGGGCACAGTGGGACTGGAGATGGTGGAGGACGTGCCCGACCTTGACGTGGTGCTGGTACCCGTAGGAGGAGGGGGGCTGGCATCAGGAGTCGCATCAGTGTTCAAACAGGCCACCAGCGCCACGGTGATAGGGGTCCAGGGCGACACCAGCCCCGTCATGTACGAGTGCGTCAAGAAGGGGCACATACACGACATACCCCTGAGGGACACCTACGCCGAGGGACTCCACGGCGGCCTTGAGCCGGGGAGCGTCAGCTTTGACATATGCAGGGAGGTCATCGACGAGTGGGCAATACTCACAGAGGACGACATCCTGGGGGCAATCAGGTACCTCCTCCACGAGTCACACATGCTTGTCGAGGGCGCGGGGGCAGTGGGCGTCGCTGCCCTACTATCTGACCCGGACAGGTACAGGGGTAAACGGGTAGGAGTCGTCATCAGCGGCGGCAACCTGGGCATGGAGACCCTGAGAAAGGTCATCTAACAGTTTTCGGGTAGACCTTACTATAAAGCCCGTCCATCCCTGCAGGTGATGTTATGAAACGCATCAAGGTCAAAGCCGAGCTGTGCGCAGGCTGCCGCCAATGCGAGATGGTCTGCAGCTTTGAGCACTTTAACAAGTTCAGCCCAGCCCTCGCAAGGATAACCGTGCACAAGGAAGACAGGTACGGGCTGGACTATCCCGTAATGTGCCGCCAGTGCACCGAGTGCCCTCCAATCGATGCCTGCCCGGAGCAGGCGCTTTCAAGGAAAAATGGCTTGACCTGGTGCAGCTGGCAGGACTGCACGGGGTGCGGTTTATGCGAGAAGGCGTGCACCTACGGGGCAATCAAGGTAAACGACAAGGCACTCGTCTGCGACATGTGCGGGGGAGACCCCCAATGTGTCGCCAGATGCCCAACTGGGGCGTTAGAGTACGTCGAGACGCAGCCTTCCACAGAGACGCCGGCCGAGGCGTTCAGCAGGCTCAAGGAGGAATGGGGCTTTGAGTAAGGGATACGCGGGTAGGGTCCTCAGGGTCAACGTGAGCGACGGCTCGTACAGCACCGAGCCCCTGGACATGGGACTTGCACGCAATTACATAGGGGGAAGAGGGTTCAACGCCGCGAGGCTATACGAGGAGGTACCGGCGGGTACAGACCCCCTGGGGCCGGATAACAAGCTCATGGTATCAACGGGGCCACTAGTGGGTACCATGTTCCCCACGGCGAGCAGGTTCAACGTGTCTGCACGCAGCCCATTGACGGGAATATTCGGGGACACAAACGCCGGGGGCCACTTCGCCCCTGAGATGAAGTTCGCTGGCTATGACCAGATCATCGTCGAGGGGAAAGCGGACAAGCCCAGCTACATATCAATCAGGGACGACGTTGTCGAGGTCAGGGACGCTGACGGGATATGGGGCGGCACGGTTTTCGAGGCAGACATCGGCATCAAGAAACAGTTGAAAGACCAGTGGACCCAGACGCTGGTCTGCGGCCCGGCAGCGGAGAACGGTGTCAAGTACGCAGGGCTGTTCGCCAACCAGGTGAGGGCCGCGGCCAGAACTGGCATGGGCACAGTGATGGCCAGCAAGAACATCAAGGGCATAGCGCTGAGGGGCACGGGCTCAATAGAGGTCCATGACCCGGAGGGGTTCAAGGAGCTGGTCCTGGCCCTTGAGGGCGAGATCAGGAACCACGAGCAGTTCGAGGGACGCCGCCTCATGGGCACCACCAGGATACTGATGATGGCGGACAAGGGCGGGTTCCTACCTACCCGGAACTACACCCAGGGCACCTTCGAGCACGCCTCCGAGGTGAGCGGCGAGAGGCTGGCTGCAGAGTACAACGTCAAGGGCAGGGGCTGCTTCGCGTGCACAATACCCTGCAGCAGGATATACACAATCAAAGACGGCCCATTCAAGGGCCACGGGGAGGGCCCCGAGTACGAGAGCCTGGGCAGCTTCACCAGCAGGCTGGGCAACAGGGACATCGAGCTGGCGCTGGCGGCCAACGACCTCTGCAACCAGCTGGGCATCGATATCCTCAGCACCGTTGGGGCTATCGGCTGGGCCATGGAGCTCTACGAGAATGGCACGCTAACAAAGGAGGAGACGGGCGGCCTTGAGCTCAACTGGGGCAACAAGGAGTCCATAATTAAGTTGATCCACCTGATCTCGAATCGTGAAGGATTCGGCGATATACTGGCTGACGGCGCGTTCAAGGCCGCCGAGAAGCTGGGCAAGGGGCACGACGCCGTGGTGGCCGTCAAGGGCATGGACCTGATCATGGCTGACCCACGCGGCCTCAAGGGGTTCGGCCTCGGCTACGCCGTGGCCACGAGGGGCGGGGACCACCTCCGCAGCGAGCCATTCATCGAGCTATCGGACGATCCCTCCATCGGCCAGGAGATGTTCGGCGCGCCGGGGGCGACAATGAGGAGGTCAGACACGGGCAAGGGTAAGCTCATCACATACTTTGAGGACTGGTGCGCCGTCATCGATGCCTTGCAGCCGTGCAAGAACATCATGCAGAACATGATGCTGCTCCAGTTCCCAAGGGCCGCCGAGGCGCTGGAGCTGGCCACCGGCATCAAGCTGACGGAACAGGAGATAATGGATGTGGGCTCAAGGATCACCACCGTCGAGCGCATGTTCGGGATCAGGGAGGGGATGGGCAGGAAGGACGACACCGTTCCTAAACGGTTCACCGACACCCCCCTCACAGAGGGAGGGAGCAGCGGCACCGTTATGGACATCGAGCTGATGCTTGACGAGTACTACACCGAGAGGGGCTGGAGCCTTGAGACCGGCCACCCGAGCCCTGAGACACTCAGGAAACTGGGCCTCAGTCACCTGGCCGGGGACATTCCCTGATATCCTTGCATACTCCAGCATGGGGTCGTTCAGTCAGGAACGTTGACGGATACTACTCCCATGTTTTCGGTACGTATATATCTCATCGGCAAATCCCGTATAGCTAGAATGCCTATCTGCGAGATATGTGGGATGGAAGTGGCCTCGGTCAAGGAGTGCAAGGAGTGCGACTCAAAGTTCTGCGAAGAGTGCGGCGACGAGAAGAGCCTGCTGTGCTACGACTGCGTTGGCTGGACTGATGACCCTGATGAGAACTGGACAGAGGACACCCTCAACTAGCCCTCGGTAAAGTTTTAACTTTAATTGATATCTTTTCTTGGATGACGCGTTCTCCGGGGATGAAGTCCAAGCACCTGCGGTTATTGTTACTTGGCATCCTCGTGGCATCAGTTCTATACGGGAGCGCATCCGCCCTTGGTGACCCAGAGTACGTGGGATACGTCGTTGACGACGAGACCGGGGAACCAGTGTCAGACGCAAAGATCACAGTTTACTACAGGAGGTTCTACAGGCGCTACTCGTCAAGGTGGTACAGTTCAGGGGGAACGGTCACGGACGGCGAGGGCAGGTTCCAGCTGGACATGACCACGGACAGAGGATACCTGATATTCGTGTCCCACGAGACCGACGGCGAGACGGATTACATCCCTTACGGGGTCTACCATAACCCAAGCGGGGGGACCGCGACGGAGACTATCAGGCTGTGGAGATCAGCCACCGTTAGCCTGGAGGGCCAGGATTTCTTCATCGAGACCTCGGCGATCCCAGAGATCACGATACGCGTCCTTGAGCCCAACGGCCAGGACACCATGGATTACGGCGGGGGCAACCTCTACTACGGTTCAGGCGAGTCCTCGGTCTCGACTTACCTGGATGAACCCATCGGGAAGGCGTACGTGCCCGCAGGCAGGGGTTTCGTGATCAGGGTAACTGCCCACGTGGAGAAGGGAGGGGCCCAGTACACCGAGACAGTTTTCATCGATGATTACGCGGATAGTGGGTTATCAGGAGGCGAGGCGGTAACGGTTGACCTCCGAGGCAGGATTCTACCCCAGAGCTTTGACACGATATACAACAAGACGGCGGTCCTCACGGGCCTGATACTGGACAATGAGGGTCAGGGATTTTTCCTCGCAGTGGAGAGGCAGAAGCTAGGCAGGGCAGAGTCACTCACATCAGCGGCACAGTCCCGCATGGAGTCAGGGGGCTCAGATGAGGCTTTCACGTCCCTGAGGGAGGCATACGTGATCCTGGCTGACCTTGAGAGCTCTGTCAACTCGATGCTGGGGGACGCCAAGAGATCGGTGTTCATCCTCATCGTGTTCATAGCGTTGACATCCCAGGTGGTTGCGACGCTGCTCCAGGATGACCCTTTGAAGAAGACGGTGATCAGCGCCGTTGTCTTCGTCATACTGCTTGCCGCCCTCTACATCCTACACCCTGGAACCCAGATCACCGAGCTGCTTGACATCATACGTATGGGGGCTTACTCGCTGGTCTTCGTGTCCATTGCCGGAGTTGCTGTGCCGATGATCCTCCAGAGGGGCCCAGAGACCACGGACGCGAGCATCCAGCACATGGTTATACCCATCCTCAGCATCTCCAAGAGGAGCCTGAGGCGGAGGAGGCTCAGGTTCCTGCTCACCCTGACAAGCGTACTACTGCTGGTGGCCAGCTTCATCAGCCTGACTAGCTTCACATCAGGGTTCGGCTTGAGCATGGAGAAGACGGGGGACGAGATCGGCAAGGACGGCGTCATGATTCGGACGCCGGACCCACCTCCCATCCTTGACACGGCCCCTTTCAGCGGAGGGGTAGGCGTCTCTGGTCCGCTCCCACTGGATCAGGGACTGATAAAGTGGTTCAGCGAGTCCGATGAGGTAACTGGGGTCTTCCCGAGGTACGAGAACCAGCCCCAGAGGCAGTACAGGGAGGCTTACAGGCCGATAGCCACCGTTGACGGGACCCACGTCTTCGGCATCCTCGCGGTCAACCCGGTGTACGAGGCCGAGGTAAACCGGCTGGACTCGGCGGTGGTGGAAGGAGTGTACATGGGGGACAGCGCAGGTGAGGCCATGGTGTCGGTTGGGATGGCCGAGAAGATCAACGCCGCAGTGGGTGATACCATCATCATGCATGCCCAGGAGAAGACTCATGAGCTAACAATAGTCGCCCTGCTGGATGACGAAAAACTGGGCGAGTTGACGGACCTAGACGGCGACACGATCCTCCCCAGAAAGATCATCGAGCACTCAAGGGTCGAGTTCGACGGCCCTGACCTTGTGGTGGAGGCCATCGCGCCGTGCAGCCCCGACGAGGTGATAATTACAAACATAGAATCAAGCGTGAACATGACCCTGCTGAAGCTCACAAGGCTCAACCTGGTACTGGAGCCCGGTGCCGATGCAGAGGAATACGCAAGGACAACGGCACTGAACAGGGGGTTCAGGGCATGGGCCTCCACGGGTACAGGGGTCTACCTGGCCCAGCTGACCGGTTACTTCGGCGGGAAGGGCTTGCCCATAGTCATCCCCTGGGTGATCGTGGTCCTGAACGTCATCGTCACCATGATGAACGCGTACTATGAGAGACGCCAGGAGGTCCTGATCTTCTCAAGCATCGGCATGAACCCGCGCCACATATCAGCCATATTCCTGGCAGAGGCCGCCGTCACCGGAATACTCGGCGGTTGCCTCGGGTACCTCGTGGGTCTCGGTGCCTACAGGTTCATCTACCTGGTGACCCCGGCCCTGCAGGTGAAGCAGAAGGTTTCAGCCCTATGGAGCATCGGGGCCATAGGCATCAGCCTCGCGGCTGTCCTGATAGGAGGGCTGGTGGCGTTGAGGAACAGCGTCTCCATAACCCCCAGCCTGACCCGCAGGTGGAGCGTAGGGAAAAAGGATGAAACAAAGGAGGAGACTAGGGTCGAGCTGCCAATCCATGCCTTCGAGGAGGAGCTGGGCGAGTACACTGATTTCATCGAGAAGAAGCTGTTAGAGGATGGGAAGGGGCGTGAGATGGCGGTGAGGATGATGAGGAAAACCGTTGAAGGCAGCTCCACCGTGTTCTCGTTCATCTACAGCTCGGCCAGCGGGGGGATAGCCAGCCTCTACGCAAGGAACAGGGTGGTGATTGAGCCCGCGGATGACGGCACGTACTCGACCACGTTGTTCACAGACGGGGACGATGAGAGCGTCAAGAAGTCAGGGGGATTCATGAGGCGGGTCTGCCTTGACTGGAGCATGAAACGGGAGGATCATTAGTGGAAACTTCTTTAACACTCAAAGGGGGACTTCAAACGATATGAGCGGCGAGACCCACATGATCCATTTCTCGATAATGGACGCGTACAGGCTGGGGATAGGATACATCCGCCGCCGGTTCCAGAGGACCGCCATAAACGTGACATCCATCGCGCTTGCCAACAGCTTCCTCACAAGCCTGGCCCTCACAGACATATTCTACCAGACATACTCGGCCATCGAGGGAGGCGCCCTGGGAGTGGACGCGTACCAGTACTGGCTGGTGGCGGTGGCCCTGATAGTATCAGTTGTGGGCATCACGAACGCGATGCTGATCTCGGTCTACGAGAGGACGAAGGAGATAGGCACCATGAAATGCCTGGGCGCGCTGGACCAGCACATCATGATGCTGTTCCTCGTTGAGGCCGTGATACAGGGAGCGGCGGGGGGGCTCATCGGGTACTTCCTTGGGGTCCTGGCCGCGCTGGCATCCGTGGGTTTCACAACTGGATTTGATATCATCTTCAAGGTCGGGTCTCTGGACCTGGCCGTTTACCTGGTCGGGACGACGGCCATGAGCATAGTCCTCAGCGTCGTGGCGTCACTGTACCCGGCGTGGAGGGCGAGCAAGCTGATGCCAGTGGAGGCGTTAAGATATGAGCTATGACACAGTTATTGAGTTAAGGAATCTATTGAGGTACTACCAGATGGGCGACGAGACCGTCAAGGCACTTGACGGGGTTGACCTCAACATAAGGAGGGGCGAGTACATCAGCATCGTGGGCCCCAGCGGCTCAGGTAAGACCACGCTGTTCAATCTCATCGGAGGGCTGGACAAGCCCACGGACGGGAACGTGTTCATAGACGGCGTTGATATCAGCCAGCTGGACGCCTACGAGCTGGCGTGGCTCAGGTGCAGGAAGATCGGTTACATCTTCCAGAGCTTTAACCTGATTCAGGTGCTTACCGCTGTTGAGAACGTGGCGCTGCCAACGGTTTTCGCGGGCACGCCCACCAACGAGGGGACCCGGAAGGCGGAAAAGTTGCTTGAGATGGTTGGGCTCAAGGACCGTATCCACCACAGGCCGGGGGAGCTATCGGCGGGCCAGCAGCAGAGGGTGGCCATAGCGCGCGCCCTGGCCAACGACCCAGCCATCATCCTGGCTGACGAGCCCACGGGTAACCTTGACCTGAACACGGGCATGGAGATCATTGACCTACTGCATGGCCTCAACAAGTCCAAGGGGCTGACCCTGATCGCAGCCACACATGACCTGAAGATGATCAAGGCAAGCGACAGGATCGTGTGGATGAGGGACGGGCAGGTTGAGAAGATCGAGAGGAGCTAATCACTCTTCATCGATGTGTAATCCATCGTAATTCTTCTGACAATCGAGCCCACCACGTGAACGTACGCGGGGTCACCGATGCTGTCCATCTCTACGGTGTACTCGGATTCATCGATTTTCACGATTTTTATCTCATTCTTTGTGTACAGGGTACCGGTTGAGGCCTGAAACGACCTGTAGATGAAGGTTATCCGCCGCTCATCCTCGTTGAACTTGATCCTTGAAGTTATCTCAATGGGGTGTGTCGTCAGCCGCTGCAGCCGTTCATCCATGAAGACAAGATAGGCGTCAACTTCCCCTGGCTCAAGGATGACGGGGATCTTCAGGTTCCATGGCTTGCCAAAGCCGCCGCTGGACCCGTCGATCTGCCACCGCCTCATGAGGCTGGGCGTTATCACGGTGCTGTTGCGCAGGGAGACGTACGCCCCGGTCAGGACCGCGGATATAGCCAGCCCGATGCTGGCCAGGCTCCAGACGGCCGAGACCTTCTGGTGGACCTGTAACCCGATGTTAAGGAAGGCTATCAACTTGTAGACACCGAGGCCGGTCAGGTAGCCGAGTCCACCCGCGATGAAACCAGTGATAGTCGCCTCTGCCACGAAGATAGCTGAGACCTGGGCTGGGTTCAGGCCCACCGAGCTGAGTATCTCGATCTCCTTTCTCCGCTCGAACATGCTGTTGAGAATTGTAACCACCACGTTGAGGACCACGATCACCCAGGGGATGACCAGGCTGGCTCCTTTTCCCTCAAAGTAGTTGCCTAGACTGTAAAACGTGTA
>SDBS01005148.1_pt1 | contig 12790 bp, 15 predicted proteins | sample 2277091 | NCBI WGS metagenome assembly SDBS01 (sample SAMN10404972, study PRJNA504765) | marine sediment metagenome | isolation source: marine sediment core GS10_PC15, 163 cmbsf | place: Arctic Ocean: Southern Knipovich Ridge | collected 2010 | reverse complement strand
CTCGCTAGACACTGGCCTCCATGGCCTTCAGATTGCCTATGGGTAGCAGAATCAGATTGGACGATCTCATCACTTCACGAAGGAAGTAACGAACTATGAGATCAGTGTTTAGGCAATTTCTTTGCCTGATAGATGATGCGTGTACATATAGGAGACTTGCAAAGCTCCATACGGAGCTTCTCCAGCGTACCCCAGATCTTGAGGCTTCTCCTCTTGCTAGAAGAATAATGAAAGGTCTGGTCGAAAATTGGCGAGATTGGCGACGACTAAGAGAACTAATCCGTGCTGTACTGCTGTTCGTCCATATACGATGCTGGATGATGAAAGGTTGATAGGCCTGTGACATCTTGGTGACTATGTGAATAGTGTTAAAGTCTGTGGAAACTTTGCAGAATGTGGAGTCTTCAAAGGGCGATCCGCGGTCATTCTCTATGACAAAATTTGAAACAGGCGTCTATGGCTATGCGATTTACTAGAAGGATTGCCAGCGCCTTCGTCTCAAGAGGGAGTGGAAGCACAACAATAGGCAGGAAAATGCTCTGCAAATGAGGATGAGGTCAAGGCAAATTTGATATCTCTTGGTTGTGATATTAATAAATTTGTCTTTCGTAAAGGGTGGTTCAGCCAAACCTTTAACCAACCACTGCCTGAATCAGTCGCATTATTGCACTGTGACGCAGATTGGTTTGAAAGTGTTTTGTTGACTGTTAGGACGTTCTATGATCTGATCCCTGACGGAGGCATCGTCGTTTTAGATGATTTTGGTTGGTGGGAAGGTGCAAGAAGGGCATTTTATGTTTTCTGCAGAGAGACAGGGGAAGAACCTTTACTCAATAGAATAGGGAGAATCCAAGCTTTTTGGATCAAGGGGAAGCGACACAACCGCATTCCGTAAAGTTATGATGACCAAATTCTCGCAAGATTATCACCGGCAGCGGCAAATCCCGCAGCCAAAGGATTACTTATATATCCACTTCAAAGACCTGGTAGATGCTGTAAAACCTCGAGTACAACAGGCTAGAGGAGTATGGCTCGACTATGGCTCAGGTAGTTCCCCATTTCGGGCATACTTTGGGAATGCGAAGCTGCTGTTAGCTGATATGGTTACGGATTCTGACGAATTCTCAGAAGAAACCGTGGATTACATTCTTACCCCAGGGCGACCTTGCCCAGGTAGAGATGCGTCTTTTGATGGGATCTTGTCCACTCAGGTCTTGGAACATGTAGCGGACGCGGCATTCTATCTACGAGATGCATTTCGCATGCTACGACCGGGTGGGGAAATGCTACTTACGACACATGGCATTTGGGAAGATCATCCTTGTCCTTTCGACTTCTGGCGGTGGACTGCCCAGGGATTAAGACATGAATTTGAGAAGGCTGGATTTGAAGTAATAGAGTGTTTGCCATTGACCTGCGGACCACGAGCGCTACTTTTTCTTATCGCGCATCAGCTCTCTCAAACAAAATTGAGTTGCCTTTCCCTGACAGGTGTCCTGCTAAATGGACTCCGTGTAATAGTTAGACGTAAGCCAGAGTTATTGCACAGATATGCGGATCGGTTTCTCACTAATTTACAGGTTGGCAGAGAAGATATAGACAGATTCTATATAGCACTTCTTATTTCAGCACGAAAACCTGGGTAAAACATGAAGATCGCTGTTGTTACTATGCACACGTGTTGGGCCGGATGTGAAATCATGTGGTCTCGTTTTGCCAACTATGTACTGGCCGGCCAATTGGCGGATGTAAGTGTGTGGACACTGCGCGGAGCCACTATTACTGAAAGTGAGGAGTGGGCAAAGTTGTTGCGGCTCGGTGCAAAGTCTTATAAATTTGGAAATGTGAATCTAAGTCGATCACTTCCGAAACGGGCTCTTCGCCGAATTAGCCGGACTTTACGAATTCAGCGGCCGCCTGGAGAGGAACTTGCGGCAAGTGTGATAGGTAACCAGCCTGATGTGGTGATCTTTTCGCTGGCCTGTTGTTTCTCGCTCGGCCCTCAGCTTGAACTGGCTAACGAGTGTCGGCGACATACTATTCCTTACGTCATCATTAATCAGAACTTCATAGACCATAATTATCCACCGGATTCATCGATCGCCCCGCTGAGAGAGGCCTACTGCAATGCCCACAGTGTGGTGGTGGTAAGCCATTCTATGCGACGACAATTAGAGGAAGGACTGGGTGAGCACTTGACCAACACTGATGTCATTTATAACTTTGTCGATCTCCATCATTATGTAGTTCAACCTTTCCCGAAGATAGATTCTATCGTGATGAGCTGCGTCGCGCGCTTGGATCCGCAACAAAAAGGTCAACATATATTATTTGCCGCACTCTCAGATGCGCGCTGGCGGGGACGGGATTGGCATCTACATTTATACGGGGATGGTTCTCGTCGTCGAATGTTGGAACGGTTAAGTAGATATTATGGCATAGATAATAAAATAGCTTTTAGGGGGTTTGTCAAGGACGTGCGAGTGATTTGGCGTGATAGCCATCTCATGATGTTGCCTTCGTTATACGAGGGAGTACCAGTAGCACTTATGGAAGCTTGGGCCAGTGGTCGGCCGGTGGTATGCGGTGCGACCGGCGGAGCCCTTGATTTGGTAAAAGAGAACAAAAACGGCTGGTTGCATTGTCCAGGAAGCAGTGAGAGTCTAAACCAGGCGCTGGAACGGGCCTGGAATCGACGAAAAGACTGGGAGTCGATCGGTATGGAAGGACGCCGGACAGTTGAGCAGCATGGAGATGCGGCAAAGAATTGCAGAGCGCTCTATCAAATCTGTGAGCGCGCATCAAGGTAATCGGTTGGGTACAGAGCATCAGTTTTGGCTGCGCAGTTTGTTGTATGGGCCAAGTGCTAAGGTATGAAGTGGATCGGGTCTCTGGAGGAGTTGCTGATGCGACGACTGGTCAAGCGAGTCTTTCGACGCGTGGGGTATGACGTGTATCGTCTTGACCGGGCTGACGTAGGCAGCATAGCGCGCCCTGTGGGGAATATGCAGGTATTCTTGGAGCACCTGCGTGCTCAAGACTTGGTTCCTGAGTCGATTCTTGATGTGGGCGCGAATAAGGGACAATGGAGCAGAGTGGCCAAAAGCGTCTTCCCAACCGCCAATTGCTTTCTGATTAAACCGCAGGCTGGGATGAGATCATATCTGGATGCTTTGCGGGGAGGGGACAATGCTGTTCGGAAGCTCGGAAGCACGGAGGTGTTCATCCTGGAAATATCACTCTTTAGGTTCATGCAAGGGCAACCTGTTTTCCACGAAGTCATTGCCTTCATGGCACATCGAGCCTATCTCGCATACGATTTCCCTGGCTTCCATCAACGTCCTTATGATGATGCGCTTGGCCAAAAAATGGTGCTGAGTGTGACAATAGACAAATACTGTCAGTATCATGACATTCGGTGCATTGATTACCTAAAAGTTGACGTCGAGGGTGCTGAGCTTGATGTCCCCAAAGGTTGCAGTAGGTTGCTCGAACAAAGAGCTATCCGCTACATACAATTCGAGGTTTCACAAGCCATGATCAAAGGGATGGAACGAGATGGTTCGGAGATATCCAAGTTACTTAGCGATTTCGGCTATAAATGTCATCCAATTTCTGAGAGCGGTGATCTGTTACCGCTGGTTACGATAACCGACGCATTTTTTGCAAATTTCATTACCGTGCCTGGATGAGAAAAACAAGATGTCGATGAAGATTAGCGTATATATCACTTCGTACAACCAAAAGGCTTACTTGATTGAAGCAATTGAAAGCGTGCTTAATCAAACCCTGAGACCGTTTGAGATAATCATTGTAGATGACTGCTCTACGGATGGCTCTCAGGAAGTGATTGCCGGCTATGTCTCTCGTTACCGTGATCTAGTACGTCCCATCTATCATACTCAGAACCAGGGCGTGGCACAGACCCGCATAGACGCTTTACAGGCAGTAACTGGGGATTATGTTAGCCATGTCGATGGTGATGATAGGTTTCTTCCTACCAAACTCGAAAAGGAAGCAAAGTTGCTCCAAGAAAATCCAAATGCTCAGATTGCCTTTTCGAACCACTATTACATGACTGCGAATGGTATCCATACTGGGGTCTGGGCTGATGGAGAGACACCACCCCAGGGCTATGTCTTTTGCCAAGCCTTTGCGCGCGATTTTCCGCGGCACAGTCTTTTTCGAAATGAGTTGGTTGACTATCAAGCCTGGAGACGCATTGGCTTTTATGATCCCAATTTATGCCTTTATGAAGATTATGAAATGCCGCTCAGGCTGACGAAGCAGCTTCGGGTAGTATATCACAACGAGCCTTTAGCCGAATACCGCACGCACAATGTGGGACTTTCCAGAGCAAAAGCTGGCCAGCATTTGGCTGCATTGGAGTATATTTACCAAAAGAATTGGCCTCTTCTGGATGACCTCAGTGTTGTTGAGCGCACGGACATTCAACGGAAATTAGGCAGATGGATGGCAAGGGTTGCCAGGTGGGCAGCAGAGCAAACGGTAACGGAGGGCCAGTATCGATGTGACGGTAGAGTGCAGGCTCTCAAATACTATTTCCGGTGCTTGAAATATCAACCTGGTTCCTTTGACTACAAATTGATGCTTAGAATTCTCTTGCCCCATCGGGTTTATGGATCGCTGAGAACAATGTCTCGCAAGGTTCAAGGTAACTATCGCTCATTTCTGAATTGATTCATGGTTATCTTACTAGACAACGATCTCATTTCGGAGTTAGGCAGGAGAAATGGTAGTTAATCGGAAAGTGTTTGAACTTACAGCAACTTTACAGTGACCCCCGGGCTTAGGGGTGGAAAGAATGTTTGTAAGACTAGCACGTTTTGCACTGTCTGTGACGGCGTACTCTCTATTGCTGTGCTTGATTGTCGCATTAGGTTTGTTTGCTATTGGGATCGCCACGGTGGACGAGGCGCGTTCGGTCGGCAAACAAGTCTTACTGTCAAGCATTCCTGCGCATTGCGAACAGAATCCACCTGAAGCAACGTTTTTTGATCCCCACAATTGCGCTGATTTAGCGGAGAAATTGGGTCACACTTGGGGCAAAACGGTACCAGGGCCGGACGTTAATCTTGAACTTGAGGCAAGGCAGAACCTCCCGAGTCGGCTACGTGCTTATGCGACAGGTTTTGTCTCAATCGCCAGAGAGGCTATTGGGGAAGTCGGGCGTTGACCAGATCCCCCATCTATTATGGAGATTATGGTTGCTACATTAGTGCTGGCGGGATTGCTAGCACTCTCTTACACGGACACTGGAATGCGGGTATGGCCGGGTAAGAGGAGGGGAAAACAGAACCCCCTTATTTGATAAAGATAGATGTGCAGGGAGCAGAATTGGATGTCCTTTTAGGTGCAGAAGAAATTCTTAGGAACACTGAATATGTTCTTCTCGAGGTATCCTTCTTCGAATTTTTTGAGGACGCACCTTTATTTTACGATGTTATGACATTTATGAAGTCAAAGGGTTTTGTCGCTTATGATATTTTTGGTCTGCAGTATAGAGTTTTGGATAACGCACTCTCTCACAGGTTGACATAGCTTTTGTTAAAGAACAGGATTATTCCGAAAATACCACTACTGCGCAACTCGAAGACAGCGTGAAGAACAAAATAGAAAATTCGAATTGCTAGTGAGAGAACTGTCAAGGAGATATAAATTAAAATGAGTAACCAACGTCCGAAGATTTCGATAGTTACTCCTTCATACAACCAAGCACAGTTTTTAGAAGAGGCCATTCGTTCAGTGCTGAACCAGCACTACCCTAATCTGGAATACATTGTCATTGACGGTGGCTCCACCGACAGCAGCGTGGATATTATTCGTAAGTATGGAGATCGATTGGCTTATTGGGCGAGCGAGCCAGACCATGGGCAGGCAGACGCGATCAACAAGGGTTTTGCTCGGGCCAATGGCGAAATCATGGGCTGGCTAAACTCGGACGACAAGTATTGTCCCTGGGCATTTCAGGTAATCGACGAAATTTTTTCGTCGCTGCCCGAAGTGCGATGGCTGACAACCAGTGCCCAAATTGTCTGGAACGCTCAAGGGATTCCTACCGAAACTCGCTTTGTGGATGGTTATAACAAGAAAGCATTCCTGCGTGGAAGAAACATCGGAGACAACCCGTGCTTTAGGCATAGCATAGGTCAAGAATCTACTTTTTGGCGTCGGTCTTTGTGGGAAGAGGCCGGGGGATATCTGGCTAAAGACCTCCGTTATGGTTTAGACTTTGAGCTTTGGGCCAGGTTCTGGCAGCATGCCAACCTGGTATCGGTGCAGGTGCCTCTGTCGGGCTATCGGTTTCACGGGAATCAAAAGACATCTCACAGTCGGCGGAAATGTTTAGAAGAGCAGAGAAAGGTGCTTGACAGTATTCAGAAAGGATGCTTCCATCCCTTTGTCGTGAGACTGCGCGAAAAGTTGGGGATAGTTTCAGGGAGGATGAGAAATCTTTTAGGTGACAAGGCTCAAGTGGTCGTGTATAATAGAGACAGAGGAATCTGGGAGCTCGTGGAAACACACATTGTTTGAAAGCAACAAGAGACTATAATGGCTGATCAGACGTTGCAAAGAGGCTCGGGAAGGGTTTGGGAATACCTGTGGCAATGTAAGGAAGGTATGAATTTCCTCAATGAGACAACTTTTGTAGGTCTGTGTGAAGAGATGAAATTTCGCTGTTTCCGCGGGACATTCGAGCGAGCGCCAGGTAGGCAGGCGCTGGAATGTGGGTGTGGGCCGGCCACCATGTCAGTGAAACTCGCCCAACAAGGGTTCGTGACGACCATGATGGATGTCTCATCCACAGCTTTGGCTCTAGCGAGAGCCAATTTTGGCAGGCACGGTCTAGATGGTGTATTTGTCCAAGGGGATGTAGGCAACCTGCCCTTCTCCGACAATTCTTTCGATCTGGTGACCAGCTTTGGACTGCTCGAACACTTCAGTGATGTCCAAGCTCCCCTTGAAGAGATGGTTCGAGTTTTGAGGGCAGGTGGAGTGTTCTTGGCTGATATTATCCCAAACAAACTATCGACTCATACCCCTGCTGAGATTTTCAATCGGGCTGTGTTGTTCGCAAATTCTCTGATAAAAGGACACTTTAAGAAAGCTCTCGCGTTCCTTTTGAAATGGTCTCCGCCTTTCTACATCAATGATATGACGGCTGATGAGTATATCAGTTTGATGCAGCGATGCGGCCTGAGGGAAGTGACATTACGCGCTTGTCATCCTTTCCCCGACCTGGTGTTGCCGTCCGGTCTCAAGCGTGGCTATCTTGGCCTGCTGAAGCGCTGTATTAGAATCTGGATCTGGTTTACCATGACGGAATCGCGCATCATTCGGGCGTTAGCTTGGGGGTGGTGGGCCACCGGGACAATGTCTGAGGAACCTAGTAACGCAAGGATCATTCACCCAAACAGTGGCCAAGTTAGTAGGTGAGAGTTATCTCGAACCAAGAAAATGGTTCGCTCTATTCGTCATACGTTACTGAAGATGGGCATAAGTCTCACCACAAGTTATCGCTATAATAACAGACGAATATCATCATGTAGCAGAGGTGAGGTAATCAGCCGATGGTCTCTGGGGGATCGATTCTTAGTTTGCTAACGACTTTGATGCAAGACAACCAATTTCCATTAGAAGAGGAGTACCTGGCTGGTAGTCTTGAACGGTATGTTCACACATTGCGGCTATTTGAAAAACACGGCTGTTTGAATGAGCCGCAGCAAATTTTGGACATAGGGATCTGTCCAGGCCATTTGGCAGCCATCCTTGCTCAGACCTACGGGCACCGGGTTATAGGCATTACCATGACTATCTGGGACGGTTTCATAGCTAGAATGAAGCAATGCGGCGTTCACATTTTGCAGGTGGATGTTGACCGATGTCCCGTCCCTTTTGCGAGTAACACTTTCGATACCATTTTGTTCACAGAGACCATCGAGCACCTTTTCAATCCCTACTTGGTATTGGAGGAAAACCACAGAGTGCTGAAACCTTCGGGTCTTCTCTTCATTAGTACCCCCAATCTGTCTAGTTTAAGGAAGAGAATTCATTTTGTGCAGGGAAAATCGATCCTGCCTTATAGTAAAGAAGAGAGGGGTACTACTTTTTACTCTGACGGAAGAAACGAGTATCGTGGTCACCTACGTGAATACACAGCAATCGAATTAAGCCTTCTAGTACAACAAAGTGGTTTTGAAATAATAGATCGATTCTTTTTCAGTTTTCCCCTACCGCAGGTTGTAACCATTAAGGAAAGGATCCTCCGTCTGCTGGCAGGGCTAAGTCCCACACTACAAGACCGGATAATTCTCGCGGCTTCAAAAGGTGCCTAATGCTTCATCAACTTCCAACGGAATCACCAACAAATAGCGCGGTAGCCGGGAGCGCGAACCAAGAGATTTCAAAGCGAGGAATCTATGTTTAAGATCGACTTTGATGCTCGTACTGCCGGCTTTTTAACAGGAATCGGGTGCTACACCGATAACTTGTTGGCCCATTTGTTGCGGGTGGCTCCTGATAATGATTGCTATCTTTTACAAGAAATTTTGTTGGTTTTTATTATCTCGCTCAATTTGCTGTTGTTCATTACCAAGGGCAAAGCGAAAAACTGATACCAGGAAAGGGGATAATTGACACCCGAATAAGTTTACAATATTATTTGAGGAAGCATTATGGGATTCTCCCTGCAATCATTGGGAATTCTCTTAATGATTTCTACGCATTCCATTTGGTTTGTGAAGAACGAAATTAAAGCTTTGGTTTTTGGTGACCCGGAACAAATGGACTATCGGCGCGATCTTAGCAAATATGTTCTCCTAGAAGAAATTCTTGGTATTAAGTATTTTCTTTTTTATGATCAATGGGCCAAGAACATAAAGTTCCTAGATTGGGTCTTGGTCATTTTTCTTGGAAAATGGGATCAGAGAAATGAGAATTGCTATTGCGGCTGAACCGATAAAAGACGGTGCAGGTCTTGGAACTTTCGTTTTCGATGCTGTGCGGGCTCTATCGAAGGCTCGTCCGAATTGGGAGTTTCTTATGGTAGTATCATCATGGTATACTGAAATCCAAAAGTTACTCAACCCGGGCAACGTGAGTATCTATGTGTGGGACTACCGTGGGCTACGTAAGACAATAATGGATAAGACACCGAATTTTAGAGGTCGTTCTAGACCACTAAACTATTTAGCAAGGTTTACTCCAAGCAAAAAGCTCCGATTGTCATTGGGTAATCTGACTGAATTATGGAAGTCGCTACCTGATTTTGATGTTTTGTGGGTTCCTCATTTCGACAACAATCGAAATCTTTGGCCTGCATTGTATAAACCGGACTTGATAAAATGTCCTATTTTACTTACAATCCACGATATTTTAGGAATTGTCTTCCCTGAGCATTGGAAAAAGAACTCGGGAGCACTGAGGAATTTTAATGAAAAATTCATTCCCTTTGCTCATCAAAGCAAATACATTATTACTCATTCACATTTTCAAAAATCATCAATCATCGAGCACTTAAAAATAAGACAAGACAAGATTTCTGTAGTTTACATTCCGGTGCCCATTAATCAGGATCTTTATCAAATATATCCAGAAGAGAAGGTTAGAAGGCTATTGGAAAGATTTGGTATTGCAAAACCATATGCCTTCAGCCCCCTCTCTCAGACCTCAGAACACAAGAATCATGGCAGGCTCCTCGAGGTTTGGCACCTTTTGAAGGGAAAGCTGGGGAAGAGCTGCCCTATGCTAGTGTTTACTATAAAAGGGAATAGGTATAGACAAAAAGACTTCCTAAAGCGCATTAGAAGTTTTGGTATTGAGGATAAGATTGTCTTTACGGGAATGGTGGCCAAAGACGAATTGGCCATATTTTACCAAGAAAGTGAGTTCGTCATATTTCCGTCTTTATATGAGGGAGGAGGAGGCTATCCTGTACTTGAAGGCTGTGCTGTTGGCAAACCAGTGTTATGTTCCAGAATTCCGCCAATTGTCGAGCAGGTTCAGAGATTTGATCTTGCGGTCAATTATTTTGACCCACTGGACAATGAATCCATCACGAAAGCAATTGTGCATATCCTCACAGAACAAACGAAAGTAACGCCTGAGATAAATTGCTCCATAAATCAGAATACCGAAAGGGAATGGCTTGAATTTGCCGAGTCATACGCAAACCAATTTCAGTCTATCACTGACATTTCGTAGGACACGTCCACCTGAAGGACAGATTAATGGCAGAAGCTAATAAGTATATTCCTGTTTCAGAGCCGACGTTGTTGGGCAATGAAGAAAAGTATGTCCTGGATTGCCTTCGATCAAATTGGATTTCTTCTCTAGGTAAGTACACGCAGGATTTTGAAAAGGCTTTTGCTTCGTTCTGCAGAGTAAAACATGCTATAGCAACAGTTAATGGAACTGCTGCTCTGCATGTAGCCTTACTAGCTTTGGGTGTAGGAGAAGGTGATGAGATTATTGTGCCCACCCTAACTTATGTGGCAACAGCCAATGCCGTGACCTACTGTGGTGCACGACCAGTCTTCGCTGATTGTGAATTTGATACCTGGAATATTGATGTCGGTCAAATCGAGTCTCTTATCACTCAACGCACCAAGGGAATAATTGCCGTGCATCTTTTTGGACATCCCGTAGATATGGATCCGTTGCTGGAGATAGCTAAAAAACACAGATTATTCGTTTTGGAGGATGCAGCAGAAGCCCATGGTGCGGTCTATAAAGGACGTAAGGTGGGAACAATGGGAGATGCGGCAACATTCAGCTTTTACGGGAACAAAATTATTACTACTGGGGAAGGCGGGATGATTACTACAAATAATGGTGCACTCGCAGAACGAATCCGACTTCTCAAAGGTCAGGGTATGGACCCCCAAAGGCAATACTGGCATCCGGTTATTGGCTACAACTATCGAATGACAAATATCCAAGCAGCGATTGGTTTAGCTCAATTGGAACGAATTGAGGAGTTGGTTGAGAAACATCGTGAAAATGCAAGTTTTTACTCGAAGTTACTTAAGGGGATGCAGTATTTGACGCTTCCGGTTGAGAAAGAATGGGCCAGTCACGTATACTGGGTTTATGGTGTACTCCTTGAAGGCCCGAGGCAAAGCCGTGATATGGTGATTGAAGGCCTTGCAAAAAGGGGAATTGAGACCCGCCCTTTCTTTTATCCCGTACACTCGATGCCACCCTATCATCGTAAAATTTCACTCCCAGTTGCGGAGATGATTTCTGCTCAGGGAATAATTCTTCCATCCTCGGCTAACCTTTCAAACGACGCTATTCATCGAGTCTGCCAAGAATTAATGGATCTGCTTCGGAGGAGAAGTAATCTTGTCCTGTTCAAGTGATGAAGGATACTGTGATTTGGTTTACATCATCGGTGGGGGTGGTTTCGCCCACGAAGTGGCAGCTTACATTGAGCGGACGGGTATCGTGGAATTTGATGGTTTTGGTCAAATTTGTTATATAGAAAAAGAAAAATCGGAAAAACCGCAAACTCGCAGCATTAGTGAATTACGGCTCGAAAAGAGGCATTGTTTTATTATTGGAATAGGGGATGAAAAAAGGAAACAAGCCGTTGAGCAAGTGATGTCCATTACACCAAATCCAACTTGGGGCACTGTTATTGCCATGGGAGCTGCCGTATATGGGACGGTTGCCAGGGGTTGTGTGGTAGCGCCGAATGTCGTCGTAGCACCAAATTCTTATGTTGCAGAATTCTGCCTGATTAATTATGGATCAACAGTGGGTCATAATAGTATGGTTGGTAAATTTGTTACTGTTAGTCCTAATGCTACAATTGGGGGATGGTGTAAATTGGAAAAGGGTTGCTATATTGGAAGCGGAGCAAACATTCTGTCCAAGGTGAAGATAGGAGCATGGTCTAAAATTGGTGCCGGTGCTGTAGTAACCAAAGACGTGCCTTCAGGCGTAGTTGCCAAGGGTATTCCAGCCAGATGGTGAGTGATTTGAAAATACTTTTAGCAGAATTATTTAAAGAAATAGCCTTTTCTCGAACGGGATTAGAAATTTGAAAAGTCAAAGTCTATCTACCTGGAAGAATCACTGGAAAAGAACTATAGCAGCAAATAGCAATTTCAAGGATGCCTTTTTCTTGATGGATCAAATTAAGATGGAGTGTTTGCTTCCGCTATTACCGAAGTTTACGAAAAGAACCCTTGAAGTTGGAGCTGGTTCAGGTCGCCTATCACGTCTTCTGGCTCTGAGAGGTTATCTTACTTATTGCCTGGACCATTCAATTGAGGCCTTGACCTATGCAAGAACCCATTACGAGAGGGCGGGAGCCCAAGGAGTTTATGTTTTGGGAAGAGCTAAACATCTTCCCTTTTATGATAACTCGTTCGAAGTAGTTTTCTCCACCGGACTTTTAGAACACTTTGAAAATCCAATGCCGATAATTCTGGAAATGGTGCGGGTTTTGAAAAATGGCGGATTGTTCTACTCTGATATTGTTCCCAGGAAATTTTCCTTACTGAGATCCTTGGATTTTGTTCGTCCTCTCTTGGGTCGTGAGTGGAACCCTTTTTTTGAGATGAAGTTTAGCAAACAAGATATAATCAGATTCTTGAAAAATGCAGATTTGCAGCACATAGGAGTATTTCCGGCAGCGATTTTTCCTCCCCGCATTCCTGTTCTGCGAGGATTTCCCTTGATTCCTTTTTGTGAATCAATTACTGCTCAATTCTTAGCTCCGCTGCTGCGTCTTCTTGACGGGACTTTTTTTGCAGAATGG
>SDBS01005147.1_pt1 | contig 12791 bp, 13 predicted proteins | sample 2277091 | NCBI WGS metagenome assembly SDBS01 (sample SAMN10404972, study PRJNA504765) | marine sediment metagenome | isolation source: marine sediment core GS10_PC15, 163 cmbsf | place: Arctic Ocean: Southern Knipovich Ridge | collected 2010 | reverse complement strand
GATCGAAAGACGAAGCAAGCTTCGGGGAATTAAACCCCCACTGGGGGATTAAATTTCTTCACCGGAGGCGAGTCCATATTTGCGTGTGAGCTTTGTCAGAGAGGGCTTGCGGTATGAGGGTATACAGCTTCACCCTCACTTCCGCGCTCAAACACAAATCTGATCTCGTGAATAATCCGGGCTAGGCCTGGCCATTTGCCGGATTTTCAGCCTGCTCCGCGGCCAGAGCCTGAACGCGGGCGTATACCTCTCTTAGCGGCAGGCCCTCATTTTCAGCTATCTTCCGGCAGGCCTCGTATTCAGGGACCAGTTCGGTTCGCCCTTCCCGAACCACGGCCTTAACCGCCACCTCTCCCCAAGATGTTTTTACGACCCGCGCATTTCTAGGCACGGCCAGGCGTTCCACGGGAAAGGTCCTGATACCCAGGGTCGTCGACTCGGTCAGGATGATGGAGCGCAATATTTCCACGTTTCCAGGCCGGCTTAAAAACGAGAGCATCGTTCCGGGCCGGCCCTTTTTCATCTGAATCGAAGTCAGCCAGACGTCAAGCGCCCCGGCCTTGAGCAATCGTTCCATGACATACGGGAAGAACTCGGGATTCATGTCATCCAGGTTTGTTTCACCGACCATGAGCCTTTCCCTGGTCGCTTCAGCCTCGGCCTGTCCCAAGATCAGGCGCATGAAATTGGGCCGGTCGGGCAGGTCCCGGGTGCCCGCTCCATGGCCGATCCTGGATACGGTCATGGCCGGCATAGGGCCGAACTCTTCGGCCTGGGTCGTCAAAATGGCCGCGCCGGTCGGGGTGACTAGTTCGTACTTGAGACCGGTGCCGTAGGTAGGCACACCTTCCAGAAGGGCCAGGGTGGCCGGGGAGGGCAGAGGCAACCGGCCGTGGGCAGACTTTGTCCAACCGGTACCTAGAGGGAGGGGCGAGGCATACAGACGGGAAATCCCAAGGCTGTCCAAACCGATACAGACCCCGACCACGTCCACGATCGAATCCACCGCCCCGACCTCGTGAAAACTGACCTCAGCCGGATCGATACCGTGCATACGCCCCTCGACTTCGGCTAATCGCTTGAAGATATTTTCCGCCCGAGTCTTGACTTGATCCGCAAGGCCGCTTCGGGCAATCATCTCTAAAATATCGCGATGTCTCCGATGATGGTGCTGCTCTTCCACTTCAACTTTGAGAAACTGAGCGGCAAGACCCATTTTGGACCCTTTCCAGGTCTCGATACGGAATCCGTACAAATCGAGTTTTTTCAGCTCCTGCTTCAAGGTGTCGATTGAAAATCCAAGGTCCAGACAGGCGGCCAAAAACATGTCTCCACTTACACCGGAGGGACAATCAGCATAGGCTATTGTGGTCATGGCGGGTCCTCTTATTTTTTTTACTGACAGTTATTTAGTTTCTTCAAACTGGTTATGCCAATAACCGTAAGAAGAGTCAAGGATAGAGACCTTGCGGGCATTCTTTGATCTTGCCAATTAAAAATTACCGTGGTACAAGAGGTTAATATTACTTTCTAATTTAGGAAAGAGGCCTATCCCCCACCGCCTGGACTACGTAAGGAAGATCAATGGCCGCTTAATAAAATGTGCGAGGCCAAGGGGTGGGACACCAATAAGAACTGCCTTTAAAAAGGCGAAGCATGCTTCAGCGGCTTTAACCCAGAGTGATAGAAAAATTGTCTCCCGGACTCGGTTTGCAGCGTCTGCTCATCATCATCTTTCCGGTGGTGGCCCTCTCCTTTTATGTCCTGGGTTCTCTCCGTGACGAACCATTCTCTAACGATACCGAACTTGTTGCCAGGAATCGTATCAGCCGTTCGATTACCAGCATTCCGGAAAAAATAGAAATAAAAACCTCACGACCCGCCACCGAACCAAAGTCTGGGGAAAAGACAACCGCGGCCGCTGATATTACAATCCCGGTAAGAGGTCCCGAGGAGTCTGCCGCTGCAACCGGTACTATAGCGACGGTAATGAGCGAAGCGCCTGATTCTCCTGAGACGGCCGCCATCGTTACCACCAGCCAGGCCTTGAGCCCAAAACCGGCCACCACCGCGCCGACCACCACCTTAGCCCATGTCACCATGGCTGAAAAGGCGGCTGAAAAATTTAAGATTCCTCCCCCTAGGTGGCAGAGTCTGGATGAAAACTGGGACGAAACCGTAGTCCGCAAGGCTCCTGAGGTGGACGAGTCAAATTTATCAAAATCCGCCTGGAAACAGCTTGAACTGGGCCAATCTGAAAATATCGCGGTCGGTCGGAAAGGTAAAAGCCCCACTATCGCCGAAACCCGCTCTCAAGCCAGAAAAAAGGCGGAAGAACCCAAGCCCAAGCCAAAAATCTCGGTACCCGAAAAAAAAGCGGCCCAACCCGTTAAACCAAAAGCTAAGCCAAAAAAGAGCGGCAGACCAAGGATGGCCATTCTAAATGAAAGCGGCTGGCCCGGTATGGGCGAAACCTACCGATACGTACTCGCGGCCATGGGTTTTCCAACCACCCTGGTTGAAGACAAACCCAAACGGAACGGGATCACTACCCTCTATCATCGGCCGGCCTTGAAGAAAGAGGCCCAGCGTTTACTGGATCGCCTGCCCGGACCGAATAGAATGGGCCCCATTACCTGGAAATCGCAGTTTGACCTGGTTATCCTTATTCGTTAGACCGAATTAATCCGCCGCCGCGGACGATAAGAGGAAATGGGACGCCTGGGTCGAGACAGTGATCGAGTATTCGACCGATCCGGCCGTGGTGGAAACGAGCGGCCACATGATGTATCTGGGACGGAAGGTTTAGCAGCGGATTTTTTTGGTCCATGGCGACGAATTTGAAACCCGTTTCTACATATAATTCGGGAGAAATACCTATCAAGCCACCAACGACGTCTTGCTGCGGGTCTTCTGAAGCTCGTGCTCCGGGATGCGGCGGTTCAGAAAATCCAGGGAGAGGTCGATCACCTCAGCTTACATTTTAAAATTAACGGCCGTCTCAAACATCATGAGTACGTTCTCGGCGGGGGTCCCGGCATATCCGCTACCGAACGGAACTTTCGAACGCCCACTCTAGTCTTCCTCATCGAGACCGAAGCGCTGCGGGACACGATCGAGATCAACGAGAAAGACCTCGACAATGTCAGGATCAAATTGCGTTCCTTTGCCCTGAGCGAGCCGGGTAGCAGCTTCATCTTCGGATAAAGCCGATCGGTATGGTCTATCGCTCGTCATGGCGTCAAAGGCGTCTATGATCGACAAGATACGGGCCTCAATAGGAATATCGTCGCCAGCCAAACCGTCAGGATAACCGGTGCCGTCAAAGTTTTCATGATGGTGTTTGACGATTGGCGCGATATCACTTAAGAAGGGGATCTTGCGGATGATGTTGTAGCCTATCATCGAGTGTTGTTTCATTATTTCCCACTCTCTTGAATCTAGGGCACCTGGTTTCATTAGGATCGCTTCAGGGACTCCTATCTTGCCGACATCATGAAGGGCACTGGCTCTTTTCAGCTGCAACTCTTGCTCATTTGATAGATTCTGTTCATGGCATAATCGCGCTATCAGGTCCTCAACACGGTGTGAATGCCCACCAGTTTCAGGGTCGCGGGCCTCTATCGCTGACGCCAGGGATTCCATCGTGCCGAAGTAGTTTTCCTGCAGTTTATCCAGAGAATGCGTTAAATCTTCGGTTAACTGCAGTAGCCCTGTATTTTGATCCGTAATGGTTCGGGCGGCTCCTCTAATTATCCAATTCAGGGTGAACCACAAGAAGATGACCCCGCCTGTCAATAATATCGCGATACTTGTGAACAAATTGCGTGTAGATATGGTCACCGGCACCATCGAGTAGTAGGTTTCAAAAGCCCCCGCGATTTTTCCATCAATTTTTATGGGGCTATATATCTCCAGAAAGCGTCGTTTGGAAGCTGGTCTCTCGTCTAGAGTCGAAACTTCATGAACGGTACGGCCGGACAGGGCCTCCCCAAGATCTTGGCGGCCCTTGAGTTCGACTTTCTTGCCCACTTCGGTCCCCTTATTGCTGTTATAGAGAACCGTTCCGTCCGCCGCGTAAATCTTAATGAATTTGATGTTCTTAGATAAGACAACTTTACGTATGAACCTATCGAATGAGCGGCTACTTAATCGACCAGACTCAATCGAAAAATCAGATTCGCGTAGATTGGGTAAAACAACCATGCGTTGAACTTGGATAGTCTGATCGACAAAATCTTTAAAGATAGTGTTGCTTACTTGTCTAGATAAAACCAAGGCTGTTATAATTCCGATCCCGCTCATGGCAAGTAAACTGTAGACGGCGAATCTTGTTGTTAGGTTTTTGTTCTTCATCTACTAGTAATTGGATCAGTAATTGGTCGATTATCCATAATGTGCTTTATACCCCAAATGTTTCACGGTTAGCGATCTCACAAACAAGACCAACAAAGTTTTTCATCTCTGAAATAAATCACCGCTTTTGTTTAAACTTGACATAGTAGATAAACAATATATATAATCAAGCTATGAACATATCATCAAAGGCTGAATACGGCATTAGGGCGATGGTTGAAATTGCCGGGGAAACCGGGGCAATTAAACGTTCAGCGATTTCCGAGAAACAGCACATTCCGATACCATTCTTGACGCAAGTGCTCAGCGCGCTCGTTAATTCGGGGCTCGTGAAAAGCAGTCGCGGACCGGATGGTGGTTATGTTCTGGCACGGCCAGCTGAGGATATTACTCTGCTAGATATTGTAGACAAACTGCAGGGTCCTTTTATGCCAAGGGACTGCTTAGACAAGGCCAATCCGGATAATTGTGTGGCCGGCGGCACAGATTGCCTTTTGCGCGATGTTTGGGCGGCGCTTAAGTCGGCAAATGAGCGGGTATTGGGTAGTGTTACTTTAGCTGATCTATCGTCCGTTAGAGCGGGAGGCATAACATGAGAAAAGTCTATATGGATAACGCTTCGGCCACAAAACCAGATCCGCGTGTCGCGGAGGCGATGGCTCCTTACCTCTTAGAACACTATGGGAACCCGGCTAGTTTGCACAGTTGGGGTGAGGAAGAAAAAGAGGACGTCGAAAGAGCGCGAGAGAAAGTAGCGGCCCTTATCGGCGCGAAGCCGGGAGAAATCATCTTCACGGCCAGTGGAAGCGAGGCTAACAACCTGGCTATCAAAGGGATCAGCGCGGCTCGCGCTAAACACGGCAAACATATAATTATCTCCGCTATTGAGCATTTCTCAGTTCTGCAGGCAGCGAAACGGTTGGAGTCGTCGGGCTGGGATGTAACTCATGTGGACGTAGACGCGCAAGGCCTGGTTGATCCTCAAAAAGTTTTGGCGGCAGTCAGGGATGACACGGTTTTGGTCTCGATTATGCACGCCAACGGGGAAGTTGGCACCATTCAACCGATAGCCCGAATCGCGCAAAGTCTCAAAGACAGGGGCGTGGCCTTTCACACTGACGCGGTCGCGACGGCCGGAATAATACCAGTAGATGTCAAAGAACTTAGTGTCGATGCTTTGAGTTTGGCGTCAAATCAGTTTTATGGTCCTAAGGGAGCAGCAGCTTTGTACGTGCGCAAGGGAGTTCGCATAACGCCAATAATTGATGGTGGAATCCAAGAAGACGGACGTCGAGCCGGCACGGAAAACATTATTGGAATAGCTGGTATGGGTGTCGCCTCCGAGATGGCTAAGCTTGAGATGGAGGCTAGAAACAAAAAGATAGAGCCTTTGCGGGACAGGTTGATAAAAGGGTTGCTGGGCGCGATTGATCACGCGGAATTAAACGGGGATCCTGTAAAAAGATTGCCCGGCAATGTCCATATAAGAACAGAGTATATTGAAGGCGAGTCGATGCTGATTATGCTTAATATGGCGGGGATAGCGGCGGCTAGCGGATCGGCTTGCACGTCACGAGCGCTAAAAGCGTCGCATGTTTTGGCCGCTATGGGCGTGCCTCACGAAAAAATTCACGGCTCACTATTGTTCAGTTTAGGCAAAGAAAACGATGAGGCGGATGTTGATTACGTGATCGAGACTCTCCCGCCGATTGTGGCAAAACTTAGGGCCATGTCACCATTGGCTCAGTAACAGTATTTAGACATTATCTGTAGTTGTTTTTTTCTACTTGATAAGGGAGGAGGTTATCATGAGCGATTCTAAAACAAGCGAACCGATTGCCGCGGCAATGGAAGAAATACGAAAAAACGGCAAAGATAAAAACAAAGTGACGATCGTGGTTTTCAGTGGCGAGCTCGATAAAATTCTGGCCGCTTTTAATATTGCTACCGGAGCAGCCTCAATGGGAATGGAATGCACTCTATTTTTCACATTTTGGGGCCTCAACGTTTTGAAAAAGAACGACGCGAAGAACACGGCCACCGGTTTAATGAAAAGAATGCTGGGCAGGCTGAACCGGGGCGGGAGCCAGAGGCTGCCGTTATCGAAGTTCCATATGGCCGGTATGGGCACCTGGATGATGAAAAAACTGATGCGCCAGCACAAGATGCCGGATATTGACGAGATGATCGCACTTAGCAAAGAACTTGGTGTTAAATTCATGGCATGCACGATAACTATGGGCATTATGGGAATTGAGAAAGAGGCATTAAGGCCTGAGATTGACAAGTTTGTCGGCGTTGTCACTTATTTGGCGGAGGCCAAGGAGAGCAGTGTCAACTTGTTTATATAAGAGGTGGAATATATGAATGACACAACAGAGATTGACAAAAAGGAGATAAAGGCTGACGCCTCGCTTGATTGCTTCGGGTTGCTTTGTCCAATGCCGATTGTCAAAACAGCAAAAATGATCGCGGAGTTGGAGATCGGGCAAGTGCTGGAAGTTATGGCTACTGATGAAGGAATAAAAGAAGATATGCCTGTCTGGTGCGAAGCGACGGGAAATGAATTCGTCGGCCTTCGTGAAGCTAATGGCGAGTACCACGTCTATGTGCGGAGATTGGCCTAAGCAACATCGCACGTGCCTTACGCTGAACATGCCCATTATTGCTCACCCATATATTCAATGATCGCTTAATAAGCGATCTCTTTTTTGTATGCTAAAATCGATGATTATGAACATGCGGCTCTGTCTTTACTTAAGTCTATTCATATCGCTAGTCGCTTTATCTGTTGCCGGTTGTCAAACGACAAATAAATCATCTGATGATAAGCTTTCCAAGGTTCAAGCGCTGGGATTGTCTATCTACGACAGGAAATGTCGCCGTTGTCATAAAGTGGATGGGGCTGGGGGAAGTCGCGGCTCAGATATGTCGCGGGTAGGCCAACGCAGAAAAGCTGACTGGTTAAGACGCTTTCTGGAAAATCCTCAAGCTGTTGATCCAGGTAATAAGATGCAGGCCGTCTTTCTTCGACCCGATGAGATGGAGGCGCTCATTGAGTACCTGGAGACGCGAAAATAAGGGTAATCCCTTGCCCTACCTTGAAGGTTTTGCTTTAATAAGAGTTTGTCCGCTTTTTATCGTCCCAAGAGGTGAAATCAGCTTTGGCAAAGATACTTGAGAAAAAACTAATTCGAGAGCCTGACGTTTTCTATTTTAAGATGGATGCTCCGGCCATTTCCAAAAAGGCTAAACCGGGTCAATTTGTAATCCTGCGCGTTCACGAAAATGGTGAGCGCATTCCCTTGTCGCTCGCGGACATTAACCCGCAAGAGGGCACGATCAGTTTGATAATAATGGCGGTCGGAAAGACGACAGCTGAGCTAGTGGCTCTTGGAGAGGGCGACGATGTCCTAGACCTTTGTGGTCCGCTGGGCCTGCCAACTCATATTGAGAAACTAGGCAAAGTGATCGTGACCGGTGGCGGTTTCGGAGTCGCGCCTCTTTACCCGATAGCTCGCGCCTTCAAGGAGGCCGGCAGCAAGGTCGTCTGTGTTATGGGCGCTCGCAGCAGCGACTTGTTGATTTACGAAGACGAAATGAAGGAAATGTGCGACGAGGTTTTGGTGACGACCGATGACGGCAGCAAAGGAGTCAAAGGTGTTGTTACTGTCGCTCTCGAACAGGAACTGGAGAAGGGCGACACAGATTTAGTTATCTGCGTCGGACCGGCGATAATGATGAAGTTCGTCGCCATGACCACAAAGAATTTCAATGTAAAAACAATGGTGAGTTTGAACCCCATAATGGTAGACGGTAGTGGAATGTGTGGCGCGTGTCGTGTCGTGGTGAACGGTGAGACAAAATTTGCCTGCACTGACGGGCCGGAATTTGACGGTCATCAGGTTGATTGGGATTTATTAATGACCCGACAAAAGATGTATCTGTCGGAAGAAAAAGAGTCTTTTGACGCCTGGAAAGCCCGGCACGCTCATTTAATTGAGCAAGACTAGATTAAAAGTTTTAGCAACTACAGAAAGTTAAAATTGTCCGTTGAGTTCAGACACAGGAAATATTGAAATTGAGGGCTTCAAGATCATAAGGCGCTAGCGCTGTTTATTGGAGGAATCAAAATTGGCGGAAGAGCGTAAGAGAAAAAAACTAATACCGAACCGGACACCCATTCCGGAGCAGGATCCAAAGGAGAGGGGTTCAAACTTTAACGAGGTATCCCTCGGGTATACAGTCGAGCAGGCCCGAAAAGAAGCCGAGCGCTGTATTTTGTGCCCCAAACCTCCTTGCGTAAAAGGATGCCCGGTTAGCGTGCCGATTAAGGATTTTATTGAGCAAATTCAAGAAGAGAATTATCAAGGCGCCATCGATAAGATAAAAGAGACAAATATTTTGCCGGCGGTATGTGGACGCGTCTGTCCGCAGGAAGACCAGTGCGAGAAGCGTTGCGTGGTCGGTAAGAAATTTGAACCGGTAGCTATCGGTCGCCTTGAGCGTTTCGCGGCCGATTGGGCAAGCGAACACGGAAAGAAAGCAAAACCAAAATTAGCCCCGTCGACGGGTAAGAAAGTCGCGATAGTCGGGAGTGGCCCAGCCGGCGTCACGGCTGCGAGTGATTTGGCTCAATTAGGCCATAAAGTTACGATCTTTGAAGCATTGCATGAACCCGGCGGCGTCCTTCTTTATGGAATTCCGGAATTCCGGCTACCTAAGAGAATAGTGGCCGAAGAGATAGCGGGCTTGACGGAAATGGGCGTTGAGATTTGTACTAACGCCGTTGTCGGCAAGCTAATGACAGTTGATGAGCTAATGGATGATCACGACGCTGTTTTTATTGGTTCAGGTGCCGGGCTACCCAATTTCATGGGAATAGAAGGCGAGAATCTCAACGGCGTATACTCGGCTAATGAATTTTTAACTCGCACAAACTTAATGAAAGCTTACGATTTCCCCGAATATGATACCCCGATCAAAGTCGGCGGTCGCGTCGCCGTGATCGGTGGCGGTAATGTCGCCATGGACTCAGTTAGAACGGCGCTCAGGTTGGGAGCCGAGGAGGCGATAATCGTCTATCGGCGAAGCGAGGAAGAGCTACCGGCTAGGGCTGAGGAAGCCCACCACGCCCGGGAGGAAGCTATCCGGTTTGAGATGCTTACAAGCCCGACTAAGATTATCGGTGAAGATGGCTGGGTCAAGGCTATCGAGTGCGTCAAAATGGAACTAGGAGAGCCTGATGATTCGGGCCGACGCCGACCGAAGCCTATCCCCGGTTCTGAATTTCAAATGCCGGTCAATATTGTGATTATGGCTATCGGTACCGGAGCTAATCCGCTTGTACCTCAGAGCACTAAGAACCTTGAGCTAAACAAGTGGGGCTATATTGTCGCTGACGAGGAGACTGGAAGAACAAATCGTGAAGGTGTCTACGCTGGCGGAGATATCGTAACCGGTTCAGCGACAGTTATTTTAGCGATGGGCGCCGGGCGTAAAGCTGCCGACAATATTCATAAATATCTGATGGGCGAACCTGAAGCCGAAAACGAGACCGCCTCTTAAGGTGAGTTAGGTTTTACAATTTCACGTTTGCCCCTTTGAGCTGGCTAACCTCACCTGACAATAGTTGAATCTCGCGTTTGTTGCATCAGAGACCCTGTCTTGCTAAGCTGGCGACATGCCCATAAAACCAAGGTCAAAAACGCCCAATGGGATCAGACCTGTATGCTTAATAATCCTCGATGGGGTTGGTGTCGCCAGAGCTGGTGAGACAAACGCACTAACCGTTGCCGACACACCGAACCTCGATAACTACAAAGAGAACTATCCGCACACTACCTTAAAAGCGGCTGGGGCCGATGTCGGGCTGCCTGATGGTCAGATGGGTAACTCGGAGGTCGGGCACTTAAATCTTGGCGCTGGCCGAGTTATTTATCAAGATCTCACGAGAATTGATAGAGCGATAGATGACGGCTCTTTTTTCCAAAACCAGGTGCTCATGGCTGTGGTTGATGAGGCCAAAGCAGCCGGGTCGACACTCCACTTGATGGGTCTGGTTTCAGACGGTGGAGTTCATAGCCAGAACACTCATCTTTTTGCTCTGCTTAAGCTGGCTAAAGACAGGGGCTTGGATAAAGTTGTAGTTCACTGTTTTTTAGACGGACGCGATACGCCCCCGCAAAGCGCGCTCACATTCATTAGCCAACTCGAGGAGAAGATGCGCGAGATCCGTGCGGGCAGAATCGCTACGGTTTCGGGCCGTTACTACGCTATGGATAGGGATAAGCGCTGGGAGAGGACAAAGCTAGCTTATGACGCGTTAGTTTTTGGCCAAGGTCAAAAGGCGCTATCGGCGATCGAGGCAGTGGAGCGGTCGTACGAAAAGGGCGAGAATGATGAATTTGTGTTGCCGACCATTATTGGCGCCGGTAGTCGCATTCAAGATCGCGACTCGGTGATCTTCTTTAATTTCCGGTCTGACCGCGCAAGGCAGTTAACGATTGCGCTGACCCAGAAAAAGTTTGATTTTTTCGACCGCGAGTCCGGGCCGCCACGGACGTTCTTTGTCAGCTTGACTCTCTATGATGAGAAAAATAATTTGCCGGTCGCCTTTGATCAGGAGAAAATCACAAACACTCTTGCTGAAGCCTTGGCAGTTCAAGGGCTAAAGCAGATCCATATTGCGGAAACCGAAAAATACGCTCACGTGACCTTTTTTCTAAATGGCGGTGTTGAGGAACATGTGGCGGGAGAAGATAGGGTGCTGATACCATCTCCTAAAGTAGCCACTTATGACTTAGTACCTCAAATGAGCGCGCAAGAGGTGGCCATCAAAACTGTGGCTGCCATAGAGACACGTGAATACGACTTTGTCGTTATCAACTTAGCCAATTGCGACATGGTTGGTCATACCGGCATGTTAGGGGCGACAGTCGACGCGGTGGTAGCGATTGATTCGGCCATCGGGCAAATAGTTGAGGCTGTCATGAACCAGGGCGGAGCGACTATTATCACGTCTGATCACGGCAATGCCGAGGAGATGGTCGAGCCTGACGGGAAGCCCCGGACTGCTCATACTTCCAATAGTGTTCCTATGATTTTGATAACTGATCGGCCCCTGGGCCTTAAGAAGGGCAGACGGCTGGCTGATGTGGCGCCGACTATTCTGTCGCTTATGGACGTCCCTATTCCACCTGAAATGTCGGGGGAAAATCTCTTGACCTCACGCTAAGATTTGCGGGCGGAAAAGGGAACAGACTTAGACATGGGCATCAGTATTATGATACTATTTCCGACATGCTAACATTCTTTGTAGTTCTTCATTCTCTAGTGGCCTTGGGCCTTATATTCGCGATTCTGCTCCATTCCGGCAAGGGGACAGGCCTGTCGAGCGCGTTTGGCGGGGGCGTTCCCAGCGCTCTTGGGGGTAGCGGTGTGGTTGAGAAGAATCTTGATCGCATAACGATCGCGCTTTCACTTGTTTTTCTGATGACTTCTATTGTATTAATTTTTATCGCCTAAGCAGAGCAAAGTTTTTTTAAGACTTCTTCTTGCTAAATCACCTGCGCTAACCTTAATATTGTAGACATGGTCTTATCTATTGGAGCGGGCAAATTAAACGTTTTGTGACTCGAAATAGACAGCTGGCGTCGACAGTTAAAGCATATTTCCTCCCGACTCTGGTGTTACTCGCGTGTTTCATTCTTTTGTTTGTGTTGTCTTCCTGCAAAAAGAACGAGTCTTCTGGCGAAAAAAGCTATTCATCAAGATCAGGGGGCACTTTAAACTATTTTCTGGGTGAACCGGTCTCACTTGACCCCGCGTTTTCTCAGGATGCGAAAAGCCAACAGGTAACAAAAGAACTATTCGATGGCCTCATTGACTATAATCCGAAAACGGCGCGAGCTGAGCCGGCCGTCGCTACTAAATGGAAGTCTAACCCTGCTGGAGACAAATGGACGTTTTGGCTGCGCCGCGACGTTAGGTTTCACAACGGTCGAAAGGTGACGGCATCTGATTTTGTGTACGCCTGGGACAGAGTGGCCGCCAAGAAAACTGCGTCAAAATCCGCCTATCATCTGGCCCCGATAAAGGGCTTCATTGCCGTGAGGAAGGGAAAGAGGTCGCACTTGAGCGGGGTTAAGGCAGTAGGGAAACATAAGTTGGAGGTCACCCTAAAATATCCCCTCAGCGATTTCCCTCTTGTTCTCGGCCAGCCCGTATTCTCGCCGGTGCCCAAAGAAGAAGTAAAGAAAGGCGGCCGTCTTTTCGCGGATAAGCCCGTAGGCAATGGACCGTTCGTCATGGACGGGCCATGGGAACATCAAGAAAGCCTTAAGCTCAAGAAATTCAAAAGATATTATGGCAAGAAGGCTTATCTGGATGGAGTCGATTTCAAAACTAGTGACAATGAGAAGACAGCTTTCTTG
>SDBS01005146.1_pt1 | contig 12791 bp, 6 predicted proteins | sample 2277091 | NCBI WGS metagenome assembly SDBS01 (sample SAMN10404972, study PRJNA504765) | marine sediment metagenome | isolation source: marine sediment core GS10_PC15, 163 cmbsf | place: Arctic Ocean: Southern Knipovich Ridge | collected 2010 | reverse complement strand
AAGGGTTGACTTGTGATACGGTGGCTGATAGGTTCCGTTGTTTCCCGGGGCGTAGCGCAGCCTGGTAGCGCACCTGAATGGGGTTCAGGTGGTCGGAGGTTCAAATCCTCTCGCCCCGACCAGTAATATCAAGGACTTACAGCATTTTGTTGTAAGTCCTTTTTCTTTTATATGAGAATTGGGAGCGATTCTGGGAGCAAAAGCTGTAGCTTTTGGTATCCATTTCATAAAATTTTTGAGTCCTTGCGAAACAACCCTTCTGTCCACTATTATGAATCACCAAATTGAGGGAGTTAGTGAGCAGATAATATTCAAAATACACCATCATGAATTTGCCGGCAGTATTTGAAAGCAGATTTCGATTAGCATGGAAGCGACGGTAGTCTAATTTGTTTGTGACGTCCTCCTGTTGGGGTGGTATGACGCATCTAACCAATGAACCAGGTTGATCTATCCATCATTAGTTATCTGAAAAGTCACGCGAATCTCAAGCATATCAGGCTGTTGCTGAATTGGAAGCGCGGGTCGCAGAAGAAGTCAATTTTAACGGGCCTGTCTACAAACATAGATCAGAAGAAATATTTAGTGTAGAGGGGCGAGAGTTGTGACAACCGAGTTAAATAACCAATGAGTGACAAGCGACAAAAATCACTGGCCGAGAGATTCAAATCTCCTGCCATACTGGCAGGGGCCTCTGCCCTTGGTGCCGTGCTTCTCACGTGGTTCGCTCTGTCTGCTTGGTCATGGAAACTGTGGATCATCCTCGGTGTGGCTATCGCTGTCTTTACCAGAACCTTCTATTGCCTGACAGTCTCCCGATACCTCCGCATGGCAAATATTTTGCTTGGAGCGTTACTGGTGGCGAACGTTGGGGACATTGGCGTACGGTTTCATGCATACACAGGAGCTACGAACTTCATCGATTTTGCCTACGAATCGTCGAATGCGGCTACAATAGTGATTATAGCCATCTGTTTTCTCGGGGCAATTGCTGCTGATGTGCTCGTGAAACGTGCGGAGATTGCGGCCACATCGGGAAAAAAGCACGGCGACAAATCCCAAATGCAAGTCTCGAGTGCATCTGATGGTTCTGTTTCCGTTCAGAACAGTCCCGGGGCGCAGGTATCCATTGATTCCGGTGGGAGTGAACCTACTATACCACTCAACTTGGTCGAGAAGTTGGTCAATACAACCCGTGAGCAAGCAAGCGTAATCGATCGACTTATCCGCCAACAGGATGTGCAATTTCGCGTTCTATACCTCCCAAATGCTCAACACCCGTTAAGCGAATCGCTTCAGCAAAAAGTTGTAGAGCCATTTGATGAACGTTTCCCCCTGAGCGATCTGTCGCAAAGTAAGCCGTTGGATATCGAACGGATCCCAGAAATAGATCTCCAAGCACTTGCCGAGAAAGTAGATCTTCTCGAAGCGAAACTGGCAGGAGAGACTGCCGAGGACATAGCTGAACACATTCGCGAGCAACTCTCCATCTGGAACAAAGATTCGGCTCTCCTTCTTGCAGAACGCTTGCAGGATCACCTTGAGAAGGGTGAAACTGGTGATCAAGCAAGGATTACTGATCACCTCTTCCTTCTCGCTCGCATGCATACCACTCGTGCCGAAAAGGATGATTTGGAGGGCGATCATTTTTTAAACCAAGCGAAACATTTTCTCGGGCAAATCGATACCATACTGTCCACGTCTCCAGATCCAGAGATGCTTGCAGATATCGAGGCTCTTAGAGGGTTGATCGAGAATATTGAAAATGGACCTGATGCGGCACTTGCTCGCCTTGCTGAGAACGAAACCCCTTATGCGATTCGGATACGCCTTAGAATTCTTCTGAACAAACAGGACCTGGACGGAGCGCTGGACCTTATTGACGGACGCCCACCTCACCTCGAATGGTGCGAATTAGCCACAATGACGTTCGCAGCGAAGGACCGTCGCCAAGATGCACTGCTATTAGCGAAATGGGCAGAAGAACAGGACGACCGTAGCAAATATCCACAGTGTATTGTCCTTTTGGCTGAAGCATCCCTTAATCGTGCTCTTGCAGAACAGGAACCGGGTAGGAATATCCTGCCGCAAGATCTATCTGTTACGGAACGCAACAAGCTGCTTGAGGTTCTCGATATCCTTCGGCCAGTTCTTGATCCCGTCGTTGCTGCTGCCTCAGTTGAGTCCGAACTAGATACTGCTGCGGTTAAGATCGCATGGCAGGCTCATCACCTTTTAAATCAGCGCGATGATGTGGCAGAACTAGCCCGACTTATGTATAGCCGACGACCCGTCCCCACGGATGTGGCCAGAAGCGTAATCAGCGGATACATGGCTCCACCCAACGATCTGCCGGCGCGATTGCGAGAGGACCATCCAAACGACCTAGATGCCAACATACTGGCGGCTGTTGTGCAGTCGACCCGGATGAGTCAACATGATGATGCCTTTGTCGAAGCGAAGAAACTTGTTCTCCTCGCTGATACCGACGAGAAAAAAGAGGAACTCTTTAAACTTTTCATGCAGCTCTGGCAGAACCTCTCAGGCGATGCTATTGCTGAATGTGAGCAAATTATCACATCTTTAATAACTCATAATGCGGGGCTCCAGGCGATTTTTGACGGCGCACGGGCGCTTCGCGCTGAAAACCCGGACGCCGCGCTCGTGGCGCTGGATAAGGTGAGAGCCGAAGATGATATTTTCTGGTTACAATTACGATCCGATGCACTGATGCAGAAAGGAAGGCTGGGTGATGCTGTTGACCTGCTTCTGATTGCCGCAAGAAAAACAGGTGATCCGATGCTTCTGCACAAAACAGCAGATCTAGCTTTTCAAGCAGAGCGGGCTTCGGTCGCGGCAGAGTGTTATGAACGTCTCCTTGTTGATCAACCCGGCAACCTGATCGCGCGTGGGAATCTTGCCTCGCTCTACGCGTTCCACCTCCGTGATATAGTGAAGGCAACGCTTCAGTTCCAGGCACTCCACGAGGCCGAACCGGACAACCTGGTTCATACAGTCAATCTGGCAATCTGCCTAGCACAGTTATATCAGCCCGAGGAGAGCATGGCGTTGTACGAGGAAGCTTGCAGCAAGGAACAGCCGGACTTGCGCGCGTTGCTGGGACGTGCCGAACTTCATTTAAGTCTGGGTGATCCTGACGCTGCAGTTGATTCCCTCAAACCCTTCCGAGAGTCTTTCTGGGACGATCCTAATTTTCTTCTCGCCAGCATGAACATAGCGTATGCGGCGGGTGATGAAGCTTATGCCCATGAGGCTTTCAGAAAATTAAACCAACTACGCGTTGCCGGTGCCGTTGACGAGACTGCTTTCAAAATGGTTCAGACCGATGAGGCACTTGAAGTATTTAAGAAATTACACAAAGTAACAGAAGATAGAAGGAAACACCTCCACACTGAGATGTTAATGGGGCGCATGCCTTGGGTTTGGGCAGCACAGGTCACCGGTGATGCAGTGTATCGGGCATGGCGCATGCGCACCCAAGTGATGGGGTGGATTGGCGACGATCAGGTGAACCGGGCATGTTTCTCCATCTATGCAACCAATGGCTTTCATGCCCGCGATATGGAAGACGGCCGTCGAGCATTATTGCCGCTAGTGTGCCCACAGGAAGGGACCCGGGTCGTAGCCGATGTTTCGGTTCTTATCACGTTGCATCGTCTCGGGTTACTCGATACAGCAGCGGACTATTTTGGGGAGATACTGGTTCCTGAGGGTTATTTGCCGACCATTCTGGAAGACGGCAGGAAAATGGTTCTCCATCAGCGCTCGCGCCAACAGACTGCGGAGCGAATAAACAAGCTTGTGGATGATGGCGTAATCGTTACCCTCGACCAGCCAACGCAGAATACTGGTAACATGCCCACAGTCGATGAAGATGGTGACTTGGAGGAACATTGTTACCATCTGATTGACCTGATACAAACAGTATATGAAGCTGGACTGATAGATGATATTTCACATCAGCGCATATCCGAGGTGCACACAAAGCCTTCTAGTGTGGACGATGAACATCCAGTGCTTGCGCAGTTCCAGGATGTTTTTATTGAACTTTCGACCCTTGAAACTCTCACTGCTTTCGGTTTGGTGGATGCCATCACTGGTTTCTACAGGGTCCATGTCTCCCAACAAGCCAGAACTGAGATAAGACAGCGACTGGATGCCATCGGGTTCCAGGAGGAAACTCGATTATGGCATTTCGACCTTTGGAACCAGATTCGCAACAATCCTCGCTTCACATTTGTGAAACATAGTGTTCCCCTTGATATGCAGGACAGGGATGCCGATTCAAATGATTTATTGGCGTTTTTCGCATACTTTGTTGCAAAAACCGAGGACGTTCCACTGATTGCGGATGATCGTGCATGCCAGGCACTAACGTTGAACGAGCGAGAGAAAGATCCGTACGCAGCATTTGGTTCACTCTCTTTGATTCATGCACTAGAAACGGTTGGTAGGATTGACTCTGCAAAGGCCGCGGAATCCATTCTCTGCCTGATACAATGGCGATATAGATTTATGCTTCCATCGGTCAACAGCTTGATGACTTTTGCAAAACAGTTTCGTGCGAATCCACCAGGCCGGTCTTTGCAAGAGATGGCGGAGTACGTACATGATTGCATGCGGGACGCAGGACTGCTCGGAGGTCCGGAAAACACAGATCTCAAAGACTCAATAGCAATGCGACTCTATTTATCGTGGCTCAGAGTCATCGCCGAATTCCTCATGCAGATTTGGGATGATGATGCCTTTTCGGAGGATACAGCGAAAGAACTGACCAACTGGTCTGTTCGAGAATTTCTGCCCTCACTTCCGCGTGTTGTGCACGGCAATGTTAAGGTCAGATTAGCTGATATGACTGCGCGGTTTCTGCTTTCCCACGCGTTGATCAATTCCAACTCACTTACTCATGGTGAACGTGTACCGAATGCGATGAAGGCTATAAAGGACGCATTGAAGCTCTCTGATGACGAATATATGCGAATTGTGACGGGAATATTATATGACACTAGAAGAACAGAACCCCAATCCTGAGGAAATGCAGAAAACATTGCGGGCAATGCAGATACGCATGCGTAACAACGCTCTGCATCACTTCAAACACGTCGACCTGCGTACATTGCGCATGCTTCAGGACCTCGACCTTTTCGATACTGACGCAGAACCTCTCGGCGGTGATGTGGAGATCACTGTATTACAGGATGTCAAACACAGGCGCCGTGAGAATCTCCCAGACGGCCCCCTTATTGTCTACATCACCGAGGACGAGGAACCGAAGCGCATAATTGTGGAACTACCAGTGCTTCTATTTTCGGAAATCCAGGAAATTCGGAAAACGTCGCTCCAATGCATTGAGAAGATGGCCGCAACGGATTCGTCCGCCCTTACCTCTAAGACTGCGGCTATCCTTGAAGGTTCTCGCGATGCTCTCATTGCCGACGCTCCGGAGGAATGGCGCGGGGCGGCTGTGGCCGTATCTGATGCGCTTTACGACGATTTTTTTGTTGCCTTGAACGGGACTCGCCAGAGCCTGGCATGCGAGCCAGTGATTCAGGATAGCTTGAACTTCTACTCTCCGAAAGTGCTTTACCCCTCTGTTTCCTCACTCGACTCAATCAACCTTGCCGTTGGGAATCTCGAGAAAGAGCATGGTTCTCTCGCTAAGGTGGTGTCCGAGATCGTTTCAGAAGCTTCCAGCCTTACGGAGTTATGTTCTAGTTATCATAAGAAGCTTGGATTCCTTCCGTTAGCGCCTCACTACAGCATGGCGACAGCTGTAAATAGTTGGTTTGCATCAAATACGGATGTGAATGTTTGGGAGGAAGTTTGGAATTGGGCCCGTGCGACGCGTGGCCCTCTTCCGCGCTATCATGCATGTTCAGTTTTTGTACTGCATCCGCATTTTGTACCGGAGGGCCGACTTCCTGATCTTTGGAAGGAAATTGTTGATGCTGTGCAGGAGCCAGTTAAGGAGGATTCGGAGGGGATCGGAAATGAGACTGGCGAATTGCATCGCGATTTGGCCCGGCACTATGCTTACCATTTGGAGGCACGTTTGCCGGACAATGATGGGGCGAATATCGCGTGTTTGGCATGGTGGTTAGCTGAGCGAGTGGCTGCGCTTTTCCCTGACAACCCAGAGGCAGCCAAATTCTACCGTGAGAGTTGGGTGAAGCCAGCGTCGGAGCTGTCGAGCCACATATGGCTGACGGCTAGTGCGCCTATTCAACGATCCTTCCTGCGATACATGACGTTCGCCGTGTTGTCACCATGGGCTGCGTCGTTACTGGCCATCATGGGGGAGCAGATGGAAATGCTTGCACCCGGCGATCAGACGGAGGTAATTCAGTCACGGTTCCATCGCGCAGTGGAATCGAATATCATTGGATGTTTGCCATTTCCGATTGAAAATCCGAGTGATCCTACGTTTGCCCTTGAATGTTCAATGGCCGAAACGGTCCTTACATGGTCCAAGTATCAACCCGAAGAGTACAAGAAGGCGCTTGAACAACTTATCGCAACGAGTCGAACCCTCGGCGACACTGAAGGCCTATGTGCTGCCCTACGCATGCTTAACCAGTCTTCGCTTGAAGACCAGGTTGCCGTTGCCCTCGCATTGAAGGCGAAGGCATATACTGACCCGCAGTTTGCAGAAGGGGTTTGGGCGGTCGTTTCGGATGCAGAATGGCGGGAAAGAGTCCTGGCGCGCGCGGAGACGTGGGTGCAAGATCAGCTAATCGAGGTGCTGAGCATTCTCCAGTTGGACAACCGCGAGAAATGGTTCTCGCTGTTGCCTCACTATATTGCAGATTTATGTGAGAAAGCTGAAGACGAGGAACGACGGCGCATTCTTTTCCTCTACGTACTTCATACCAGTCTTGCATCCGACACTGTCAGTGCGATTCGGCGGCTGCTGTGTGGTGATCAAAAGTCCAAGTTCGTTGAATTTGTAAAAGAATACCGAGACCACGTTGAAGCCATGCGTTCAAAATATCCTCCCTGGGTGGCCAGCAAAGTGCGTGGTCTAATCGCGAACCTGCATGTTGTCTGATAATCGCTCAAGGGTGGGGGAGAGGACGGTGGATCAGCTCTCATTTTCGCTATCACCCTTCTCCAATGGTTGAAAGGGAAAAATTGTGGAAGTAAATTTGGGATTAACCCCTGTTAGAGAAGGGGAGTATTTTGTTGAAATTTGAGCGTTCAAAGGTCGAGTTTTCTCTGTGGATGGAAAAGTAGATGCCTTTAACTGGGGGGTAGTCGGGTTATGGAAAATACCAAACTGAGAAGATACACAACTATTCCAGTTCTGTTAGATATGCTCGTAAAGAAGAAAATTACACTGCTAGATCCTACTATCTGGGAGGATCGCAATGACTCTTATTATGTGGAGAGGTACAAGGACCTACAGAAGTTAAAGACAGTCCTGGCATTATGCTTTTCTACAAAGGTAGAAACTTTCCATCACTGGAAAGTGTTCGCAGGTAATTCAAGTGGTGTATGTATACGGTTCAACCATGATAAGTTGCTTGCAAGTTTGAATGGCAAGCCTGGAATCAGGTCAGATTATGTCATTTACAGGAAACTCAAAGAGCTACAATCCTGGCCCCCAAATGTTGAAGACCTTCCGTTTGTTAAACGCATACAATATGAGGATGAAGGAGAGTTTAGGATAATTTATGAAGATAGAAAAAAATTATGCCACACGATAGACTTTGCAATTGATTTACAATGTGTAGAAGGAATTACATTAAGCCCATGGCTACCCAAGCCAATTACAAAAACTATTAAAGAAATAATTCTAAGTTTAGATGAATGTAGCTCCATACGGATGTATAGGAGTGGTATTGTTGATAATATGACTTGGAAGAATATTGCAAACAGGCTGTGACATCGTTTTGTAGCTTTGGGGATATTTTCCAGGTGCCATTTGCTCCCAAATTCGCTCCCAATTCCCACAATAAAGAAAAGGATTTTCAACAAATTGCTGTAAGTCATTGATATTACGGGTCGGGTAAGAGGATTTGAATCTTCGACACCCTGAAGGTGAATCAGTTGATCGTATTGTTTTGCTCCCAGATACGCTCCCAAGCGGACCACCAAGACAACTCAAGTTTCACCAACCCCTTTGCAAGCCCGGGTTATAGCAGAGTAGGGTAGGGGCGCAAATGTATGACGCCCTGAGTGCGAATCAGTACCCCTCTTTTTCTGGTCCGCAGTAGGCCATAGTACGCCTGTTGAAGTGTTTATCCTTGCCTTGGTGTGAATCATCCAGTCTATCCCTGAACATGGGCAAAAAACAGAGATTCTCCACGAAGAATGGTACACTTTCGCATATCGTACGACACCTGGCAGTGTATGATGTAATCAAGAAATGAGAAGGATGAAGATATATAGGAGTCGTGCAGACGGTTGATCAGAGCGATGAGGAGGGCGTTGTGAGGTTATTACACTCGGATAAAACAATAATAATCTTTCTTTTAAGCCTGACATTAATTTTGTCTTTCTACGCACTCTCGAATGCGGATGATTGGGTTCCCGTTACCTCCTTTTTCGAATTCATCGCCGATGAGGGCGATGCTGATGCCCAGTTCAACCTTGGATTAAGGTACGCCAATGGCAAAGATGTCCCACAGGACGATACCAAGGCGGTCAACCGTTTCCGCAAAGCTGCCGAACTGGGCCATGCTCGTGCACAGTTCAACCTTGGATTAATGTATGCAAAAGGTGAGGGTGTCCCACAGGACGATACCGAAGCGGTCAAGTGGTTCCGCAAAGCTGCCGAACAGGGCAATACTTTTGCCCAGTTTATCGAGGTTAAGTACGGAGATGGTTATGGTGTCCCGAAGGACGATAGCGAAGCGGCCAAGTGGTTCCACAAAGCTGCCGAGCAAGGCGATGCTGATGACAAGTTCAACCTAGGAGATATGTACGCTAACGGCGAAGGTGTCCCGGAGGACGATACTGAGGCGGTCAAGTGGTTCCGTAAGGCAGCCGAACAAGGCCATGTTCATGCACAGTTCAGCCTCGGACGAATGTACGCTAAGGGCGAAGGTGTAACGGAGGACGATAGGGAGGCAGCCAGGTGGTACCGTAAAGCTGCCGAACAGGGCCATGCTCGTGCACAGTGGGGCCTTGGAAGGGTGAACGCTGACGGCGAGGGTGTCCCGGAGGATGATACCGAGGCGGTGAAATGGTTTCGTAAAGCAGCCGAACAAGGAAGTGCAACCCTACAATTTTTTCTCGGGGATGAATTCAACAACGGAGATCGTATTCCGGAGGACGATGCCGAGGCGGTCAAGTGGTACCGTAAGGCAGCCGAACAGGGCCATGCTCGTGCACAGTTCAAGTTAGGAATTATGTACGCTAACGGCGAAGGTGTCCCGGAGGACGATATGGAGGCATCCAAATGGCTCCGTAAAGCTGGCGAACAGGGCAATACTTATACCCAGGACAAACTCGGGGATATGTATGCTAATGGAGAGGGTGTCCCGAAAGACAATACCGAGGCGATCAGGTGGTATCGTAAAGCAGCTGAACGGGGTCTCCCTTATATGCAGTACAAACTTGGGGTTATGTACGCTTACGGCGAAGGTATCCCGGAGGACGAAACCGAGGCGGCCAAGTGGTTCCGTAAAGCCGCTGAACAGGGGCATGCTGATGCCCAGGTCAACCTCGGGTTCATGTACGAAAACGATCAGGGAGTCCCCAAGGACGATGCTGAAGCCGTGAAATGGTACCTTAAGGCGGCCGAGCAAGGCAACGCTGCCGCCCAGTTCGGCCTCGGAAACATGTACGGTCACGGTTGGGGAGTCCCGAAGGATAGTCCCGAGTCCAGGAAGTGGTATAGGAAGGCGACCGAACAGGGCAACGCTGCCGCCAAGTGGTACTGGAAGGCGGCCGAGCAGGGGTATGCTACTGCACAATTACGCCTCGGTAACATGTACGCTTACGGTCTGGGAATCCCCAATGATAACGCGGAAGCGGTGAGGTGGTACCGGAAAGCAGCCGAGCAGGGAAACGCTTTGGCCCAGCACAACCTCGGGTTCATGTACGATAACAACCTGGGAGTCTCCAGAGACATAACGGAGGCCGTGCATTGGTATCGGAAGGCGGCCGAGCAGGGCCATGCTTTGACACAGTTCAAACTAGGGTCCATGTACGCTGACGGCCGGGGGGTTATTAAAAGTATTTCCGCGGCAGTGGATTGGTATTACAAGGCGGGGATATCCTATTTAAAGGATGGCAATCGTGAAGAAGCACTTGGGTGCGTGGAGCTGATTGAAAATCTTAACAGCGCACCCAACTCCTTCCTTGCCGATAAACTGCTGACACAGATCTACAGTGAAGAATCGGAACAGCCAACTCCCCAATCGGAGAGGGAGCAAGCCAAGAGTATTGTCTCCGGCACTGGCTGGCCGGTAGCAGGGGGTTTTGTGGTTACCAATCATCATGTGGTGGCCGGTCATGACAACATCATCTTGTTGCGGAAGGATGGGGAGCAAATCAAGGCTACCGTAGCCGTGTATGACGCCACCAATGATCTTGCCCTGCTCAAGCCGGAAAGTTCAAAGTTCCTTCCACCCGCCCTGCCCCTGGCGGACCGCTCAGCCCAGGTAGGTGAGCAGGTGTTCACCGTGGGCTACCCCCATCCCGACATGATGGGAGCGGAAGCGAAGCTCACAAAGGGCATCGTCAACGCCCGCACTGGATTGATGAGCGATCCGCGTATGTATCAGATCAGCGTACCCCTTCAGGCCGGCAATAGCGGCGGGCCGTTGTTGAATATGAGCGGAGAAGTCGTGGGCGTGGTCATGGCCAAGTTGAGCGCCGTCAAGGTGTTTGAATGGACAGGTGATTTGCCGCAGAATGTTAACTACGCTGTGAAGGCGGGTTATGTACGGGTGTTGCTCTCATCCGTTGATCCGACAGCCAATCTGGCGCTATTGCCTGCGAAGAAGGATGATCTGACCAGTTTAGCCAACCGTGTCGTGGGATCGGTGCTTATGGTGGTTGCTCAATAGGGCCAACGTTTAAGGGCGGTTATGGTCTTTCACCCGTTTCTCAGTCGGAGGACGATTCTGGAGAAGTAACCTGTGTATAATTTACTTTGATTGAGGCAACAAGGAAACTCGGCGCTATTTCCTGAATCTTTACATATAAGATGAAAATAAGCAGTGCATTTTAGCCTAACGTAGAAGGAATTTGAATGGGAACTCTCACGGTAAGACATTTAATATCAATTGAGGATGATCATGGGAGGCAACGTAGAATCATTTTCCAGCGCTGGCTTCCTGAATCTGAAGCCGACGTCATCATAAGACAGGAAGACAATAGGACTGGTCGATTGTGGATGGACAGAACTTGCCTTGGATTTTTTGAACCTGTAACAGAAGAATCACTTGAAGGCTTCATCACTGTCCTAGTTGATAAAGTCTACGTTGATATTGTAGTAAGCGATGTTGACGACGAAATATTAGGGTTTATTTATGATGAGCGCGAAAGCCCGCAAGGAATCCATCATGGGGTGCAACCTGCGAATGAAACGTACGAGGATCTATCTGAAAACTACAGACAATATGGTCAAAGTATCCAAGCACACACTTTGAATATTTATAACAGATTTATACAATACAGTCGGAACAATAAGGGTCAATTCTGGCTTGCTCCTTACCCTTTCGAAGTCGGCCAAATTAGCTCCCGCAATAACCACTTTTCTGCTAGAGCCATGATCGATGATGGCGAATGGTTTAGGTGGTGTCCAGATTTTCCAATGCTCGCAACCTTAGCTTTTGGAAGCGAGCGCACATACATTAATTCCGAGGATTGGGTTGATATACAGGAATTTGTATCAGGCGAGCAGCGTCCCAATCTCGTTCTTGAGTTACTCGCCAATGCAGACAACCTTAATGATGAGGGCTATCGAAGAAGTGCTCTAATCGAATGGGTAGCGGCACTAGAAGTAGCTTTATTTCGTTTTTCCGAAAGCCCTGATACCAACAGACTCGCATCGGCGATCAATACAACGAGGATCGATTTTAGTAGCTTAAGGAGTCGGGTTGGTCATTTGCGTTTTTCAACCTCATTTAAATATCTCATTCCAATTCTTTTCAGTGAGGAGATTTTGCCTTCAGTAGTTCTTCAAAACTGTAATGATGCTATTGATATGCGAAATGCTGTTGCTCACGGGCGACAGCGAGATGTCAATACCGAACAGGCGATATCTTTTGGAAATAATGTCCGCGCCGCCTGTGAAGTATTGTTAAACTTCACGACTTAACAACCACATGTGAAATACCATTGGCACAAGCCTGTGGTAGTCCACTTGATAACTTGGGAGAGCTATGGAACCTGTTCACTATTACTTCGACGAATCTGGAGAAAAAGGTTTTTTGGATTCTAATTTTTCTGCTAAAGATATCGGCCTGTGGCAGTTTTACCAATCGTCGATTGATTGTGGATCCAAAATCGATGTTTGAAGCATTCTGAAAAGACTTTCAAAATTTGTATCTATGAGGACAGATTCTACGAGTTATCTGCTCCCATAATCGCTCCCAAATGATAAGCAACAACAAAAGGGCTTACAGTAATGAACTGTCAGCCCTTGTTTTTGATGGTTAAGAGTATGGGATTTGAACCCACGACCCAGTGAATGCGAGTCAATGAGTCGGCAGACATGAACCGCCGATCGACTATTCTATGTTCCCGTTCAATAGACCACTAATGAGAGATCGAGCTAGGTAATGGCCATCCGGTTATTAAGGTGTTCAATTTCG
>SDBS01005144.1_pt1 | contig 12792 bp, 7 predicted proteins | sample 2277091 | NCBI WGS metagenome assembly SDBS01 (sample SAMN10404972, study PRJNA504765) | marine sediment metagenome | isolation source: marine sediment core GS10_PC15, 163 cmbsf | place: Arctic Ocean: Southern Knipovich Ridge | collected 2010 | reverse complement strand
TCCCATATTCTCTAACTTCAATTCGATCCAGACGTCATCATAAGAACTGTTCTGGTAATTACTTCCTGGATGTGGTCTATTAAAGTCCATTCGGCCGGACAAGAATGCAGCAGAGCTCACGCCAGCAAATGATAGAAAATTCCTTCTGTTTATTTTCATTTTCCCTCCTCTGCAAAAATTGACAAGCAGACCTATTAGACACAATCTATACAATCTTGTCCAACGGATTGTGAAAACTCATGAAACCTGATGGGCTGCAGGTTCTAGTGGATATGAAGTACAGCATTTTCAGCAAGTTAGGTTATCCCCCTAAAACTGTTCCGGAGTCCGTCGCTCTATCTCCTGAGCTACAGGCGCACTGTTTATTGTGGCCTAATTATAACAGATATTAGAGACAGAATCTTCAGTTTATCTACTCCCTCTTCAATCCAGCCAGCCTCTGCTTCGCATCGTCAACTTCAGGGAGACCGGGATTGACGTCTTTCCAGAGAGAGAGGAAAGGATGTGAGTGATATTCATGGAACCTTCCCGGTTCAGCGCTGTAGTGGCACCACCAAGACTGTCTGCGGCTCGCCGAGATCAGTGACGGCCTCACCGGTCAGACGTCCCAGCGTCGCCGTGTACCTACCCGGGCTCACGACCTCTCCCTGACCTGGCCACGCTCGTTGAAGAGAGCGACGACGACCAGTTTAAAAGTTCGTTTCATGATATTCCCTCCTTAGTACTCCGTTTCGCACAGCCATGGCGCGTCCTGTTCCTTCTTCAACTATTGCTGATAATATAAAAATGAACCTATTCAGTCAAAGAAAAGATCATTAGAGAAAATAGTCCCCCTCATCGCAAACTCCTCATCTTCATTCATGCTCTGTGTCAGTACTTTCGCGTAACACGAAAGTACCTAAGGCACGCATGACTACCTCTATTTCCTTTGAGCTTATTCCGGGTTGCCCCAATTCTTCCCCGATTGAGAATTGTGCGACAACAAAGTCCCGTTTCCGGTCTATCCATAGATATTGACCAAAGGCTCCAAGCGCCATAAATTCCTGATCGTAGTCTAACGGGAGCCAAAACTGAAAGCTGTAGCCTTCGGTAACATTTCCTTTTTTTGTTAAGTGGGGTTCATGAGAAGGGGTATGCGCCTTCGCCACCATATCGAACCAGTCTTCAGAGACAGTGGGTTTTCCGTTCAACTTTAGATCTTCGAGGTATAGCTGCCCAAGGTGCGCGAAGTCTTGCAGCGTGAGAGATAGCGCGAAATGCCCTGTGGCATGTCCGTGTGCATCCAGCCCCCACTGCGCTTTATTAAAGCCGAAGGGTTCCCAGAGTTTTTCCTGCACGATTTCGACAAAAGGTTTTCCGTAGGCGCCCCGCAGAATCGCGGCCAGGACATGCGTGTCGGTAGCGATATAATTGAAATCGGTACCGCCCGGAACGCGCCGCGGTAATGCAGCAGCCCATTTATCGAAATCCCCGCCCTTCTGAATGAGATCGTTATACATATCATTGCGATTCGGACTCCCCTTAAAATGAAAGTAGTCGATACCGGATGACATCATTAACAAGTGACGGACAGAAGTCTCTCCATATGCGGTACCTTTAAATTGAGGCGCATAGTTTTCTGCGGTATCATCCAGGCTGGATATTTTGCCTTCGAATAGTGCCATCCCCACCAACGTGGAAGTAAAACTCTTGGTAGCTGACCAAATATGGTTGCGACTTTGAGCATCAAGGCCTTTACCATAATACTCGAGACGCACCTCTCCACCCTGCAGGACCATCAAGCCGGAGATATTCGCTTTCTCAAGGTAATCCGAAAGCGTGTAACGCTGCCCATCCATCTCATATGTGACCTCATCGACTGATTGGGTGTTCCGCTTGTAGACTTTCGGAGCCGCCGCGCCGGGAAGAGTCCGATGCGGATGTATACGCTCCCAGTGTGTGAATAGGTAGGCCCGCTCATCTACAACTGCAAGCTTATACCAGAGCTTGGGGTTTAGTTCTTCCTCCTCCGCCCGCAGGATGTTTGCGTTCAGCGTTAAAATCGCAGCGATAATTAATGCCCCTTTTATGATCTTTTTCATCATCCGATCTCCTTTTCATTTAAAACGTCTTTCATAATTTTAGGGATAAGAATTTCTTTTTCGGCGGCGCTGGCTGAGTGAGCATCTTTATTCCCACTTACCACTCAAATCATCGTGAGAATTATAAATCACTACTCAAAAAGATGTCAAAGAGGAATTTCGCATCATCAAGTTCAGGGAGGCCGGGATCGGCCCTCCAGATGTGTTTCTTTCCCGAGGGAACAAAGCGTTTAAGTTCTTCAAAAACCAGTTTTTAGGTAAGACTCATATTAATTTACTCGGGATAATAGTACAATGACTAGAAGCAGGTCAAATTGATGAAAGGCAGTGAAAAAAGACAAATCAAGGAGGTCTGAAATGCCCCCCTCATATCGATCAACCAGGCGGGATTTTCTAAAAACGATGGGAATTGCTTCTGCTTCTGCGAATGTATTCGGAAGAGCTGAGATTAGAAGAAAACCTTCTGAAAAATCCTTTGCCGCCAGGCCCAATGTCGTCTTTATTATGGCTGACGATATGGGCTGGGGTGATGTTGAAGCTTACAATCCTGAATCATTAATCCCTACTCCAAACATCAATCGATTAGCCAAAGAAGGGATACGTTTTACGGATGCCCATTCGTGCAGCGCCTTGTGCTCACCCACCCGTTACGGAATCATGACCGGTCGATTCTTCTGGAGAACCCACAAGAAACATTCACTGGTCATGCCCTATGATCCTCCGGTCATTCCACAGGAGCGGCTCACCTGGGCACAGCTCATGCGCAAGTGCGGGTATCGAACCGGTTTTGTCGGGAAATGGCATTTGGGATTATGGTACCGTTCCAGGAAACTGCAGGGATTCCAACGACAGTTCACAATGAACGAAGATGAGATCGATTTCGGCAAAACTGTGGTGGGCGGACCCTGTGATCTTGGTTTTGATTATTTCTTCGGCACGGCGGGCTGCTCCACCAGTGATGCGCCGTATTGCTTTATCGAAAATGATTCCTGGATGGGCGTTCCTTCTGTGCAATCTTCTGAAGAATTGAATAAACTGCCCGGTTTCTATCCGGGTGTAATGACGCCTGACTGGGATCTAGAACAGGTGGATGTCAAACTGGCCGAAAAAGCGGTGCGTTTTATCCGTGAGCATAAAAAAGAAAATCCAAACAAACCGTTTTTTCTCTATTATGCGTTGTCAGCTCCACATATTCCCTGGGTTAATCCCAAGTTTATACGCGGCGCCAGCAAAGAAGGTCCGCGAGGTGATATGAACGCTTTGGTCGATTGGTGTGTTGGTGAGGTCCGCCGGGCCTTAGAAGCCCAAGGTGTTTTGGATGACACTATTTTGATTTTCACAAGTGATAACGGACCGCGGCGCGGCGCTAAAGGCCAGAAATCCGCCGGCCCCTTCCGGGGATATAAAAACTCGGCTTATGAGGGCGGCCATCGGGTTCCGTTCATTGTTCGGTGGCCGAGGAAAATCAAACCCGGCACCCTTTCCGATGTTCCGATCAGTTTGACCGATATGATGGCGACTTTCGCGGAATTCCTGAATTACTCTCTGCCCGATAGTGCTGCCGAGGACAGCATCAGTATTTTGCCAGCAATCTTAAGAGATGAAGAACAAAAGATCCGGCGCCCGGCATTGATCACCGACACCGGTGGTCATGTTTCCGAACTGGGCAATTTTTCCATCCGGCGTGGAAAATGGAAGCTCATTGAAATAAACCCGCAGCCGTCCAGCGAGCAGAAGACGCCAATATTTGAGCTGTATGACATGGAAAAGGATCCCTATGAAACGACAAACCTGGCGGTGGACCAACGTGGGATTGTAGAGAAAATGGAACGCCTTCTACATACATGCAAACAAACAGGTTTGAGGTTTATGTGACCTCCCCCCTTCAATATAACACTTATTATTTCTTTCCATATAAAGGACCAAACGTTTTGCAGGCAATGTAATCAGCTCCTTCCGGATTATCAGTTCCAAAACTCTTCCAGGCACTTGGGCGGAAGATTTGCTCCTCGGAAACATTGTGCATGTTGACCGGAATTCGTAACATAGAAGCCAGAGTAATTAATAATTCTCCAATATGACCGTAGGAAATTGCTCCATGATTCGCACCCCAGCCAGCCATTACCGAATAAACATCCTTGAATGAACCTTTTCCTGTTAACCGAGGGGCAAACCAGGTTGTTGGCCAAGTGGGATTTGTCCTTTTATCCAGTTTATCATGGATCTCTTTGGGAAGTGCTACAGTATATCCTTCAGCTAACTGCAGAACTGGTCCTCTACCCTTGACCAGATTGATCCTGGACATGGTAACCGGCATTTCACCACGAGTTGTATATTGGGTTGAAAATCCCCCTCCTCTGAAATATTCTAGAGCAGCAGGGCACCATTTGGTAGAATTCAAACATCTTGACACTTCTTCAGGTGTGATTTCCCAAAAGGATTTTAAAGCAGGTTTTTTATCCAGGTTTTGCTGACCGGTTCCATCCAGTGCTGCCGGTCCCGAATTTATCAAATGAATAATTCCCTTAGAAGCTTTACCGGTTAATTCCCTGCCGGAAACTCGCTTGACCGCTTCTTTACTCCAATAGGTGCGAACATCTGCAAATATTTGGGCAGTGTTGGTTAACAGATGACCAAAAAGCATCACCACACCATTTAAACTGTCATTTTCGGTGGCCAGTAAATAGGGTTCCCGTAAACCGTTCCAGTCAAAAGATGAATTTAATATGGCTTCCGAAAAATCCCCGTTGGGGAAGTGATCGGTCCATTGCCTTTGTCCCTGAAATCCCGCAATAATGGCATTATAACCGAGGGCCTCTTCTTTGTAATTTAGTTTATTCAATTCTTTATTCCCCACCATTAAATCCCGGAAAATCAAGGTCATTTTTATGATTGTTTCCCATTCCTGTTCTTTCCTCTCCTCCGAAGCTCTGATTTCAGGCGGATTGATATCTTCTCCAATCGGGCAATATTCTTTTACCCATTTTTTTGCTTTTTTAAATTCCTGTTCATCGTAGATCTTCTCACCGATCCTGCGGACAACTTCTGTCATATCAACTGAAGCAGTACGCATCCCAAGATAATCAGCAAAAAAATCCTGATCAATTATCGATCCGGCAATCCCCATAGAGACTGATCCAATGGATAAATAACTTTTGCCCCTAATTTCCGCAACAGCCAAGCCGGATTTGGCCCATAACAAAAGTTTTTGCGCCACATCCTCCGGGATGGAATGATCTTCTTTATCCAACACATCTTTACCATATATAGAAAAAGTTGGCAGCCCTTTCTGGTTGTATCCGGCTAAAGCTGCTGCCAGGTAAACGGCTCCAGGCCTTTCGGTTCCGTTAAATCCCCACACTGCTTTAGGTAAAAGGGGGTCTGTATCCATTACTTCAGTTCCGTAACACCAGCAGGGAGTCACAGTCAGGGAAAGCCCGACCCCTTCTTTTTTAAACATTTCTTCAGCCATTACTGCCTCTGCAATGCCGCCGATACAGGGACTCGCTATTACACATTCAACCGGGAGACCATTGGAATGTCGAAGATTTTTACTAAGAAAACCGGCTGCATTTTGGGCCATCTTTATGGTTTGGTCTTCTAAAGATTCTCGTACCCCTTTTCTCCGTCCGTCAATTACCGGTCTTATACCTATCTTTGGTGTGGTTCCTATTAATCTTTTATGGCTTTTTTCTTTAATTTCTAAGTTTGTAAGATTCAATTTTTTCTCCCTTTCTTCTAGTTTCTTACTAATAGTTTAGAAGTTCTCTAAATCTGAGATAAGCAACCTCCCATTTATCTCTATTCTCCGGTTTATATTTTTTAATGGGGAATGAATTTTTAATTATCCCGCGTGCTTCATCCAGTGATCCAATGTATCCCTGGGCTTTAGCCTGAACAATAATGTTACCGATTGAGGTTGCCTCAGCGGGTCCGGCAATAACTTCTTTTCCTGTTCCATTAGCCGTATACTGGTTAAGTTTTTCATTTTTTGATCCACCTCCAATAATATGTATATATTTAATCGGGTGGGAAGATAATTCCTGTAATTGATCTATACAAAATCGGTATTTCATTACCATACTTTCCAGGGCAATTTTGAGAAAACCAAAGGGGCTGTGAGGTACAGCTTGATTTGTGTTTTTTAAATATCGAGTCATCGACACTTTCATATCCTGTGGATTTAAAAAATCGTGATGATCACCATCAATAAATGAGGTGAACTCCGGATAAAGTGCAGCTTTTTTTATTAATTCAGGATAATTCAAGGACCTGAGTTCTTCAATTGACTCCTTTAGTTTTTGAATAATCCATAAACCGGTTATATTCTTTTGAACCCTAAAAGTAGAATCTACTCCACCTTCGTTGGTGAAATTTAATTCCCGGGTTTTAGCTGAAATAATTGGAGATTTGGTTTCAATTCCCAAAAGTGACCAGGTACCTGAACTTATATATGCCCAGTTTTCACCATTCGCGGGAACGGAAGCTACTGCAGAGCCAGTGTCGTGAGAAACAGGAGCAAAAACTTTAAGTCCTGAAACTCCAGTTTCCTTTTCAATTGTTTTGCTTAACGAGCCAATCTCTGATCCCGGATCAATGACAGTTTGCATCATATTTATTGGTAATTCCAGTTTTTCAAAAATTCTTTTTTCCCAACACTTATTTATTGGATTATACAATTGAGAGGTTGTAGCAAATGAGAATTCAGTATTTTTTTGACCGGTTAAAAAATAATTTAAAATATCCGGGATAAATAATAAATCTTTAGCTTTATATAAAAAAGGATGGTTTTGGATTTTCATAACATAGAGTTGGAAGATGGAATTGAATTGCATAAATTGGATACCAGTTAATCTATACAATTCATTTTTGTCAAAAACTTGAAAAACTTTTTCCATAATTCCATCTGTTCTTGAATCACGATAGGCAAAAGGCAATCCCAGTAATTTTCCTTCTTTTGACAATAAGCCAAAGTCAACTCCCCAGGTGCTTATGGCTATACTCTGAACGATCTGGTGTGATTGAGAAAAACATTTCTTAATACCTTTTTTTATTTCCTCAAAAAAACGAATGATATCCCAATGCCACGCGTTCTGGATTTTTATCATCCCTGTGGCAAAACGACAGACCTCCTCTATTGCTAATTTATTACCGGAAAGAGAACCCAACAATGCACGTCCACCTGAAGCTCCCAAATCAAATGCCAGAAATGAGGGCTTTTTTTTGGCTACCATTCTTTTCCTCTCTTATCAAGGAATCTGGAAATATCACTTATCAATCCTGTTTTTTCCATTATCTCCAGCTTGGTTTTTAAAAAGGAGATATGTTTTATGGAAGAATTATGATGGATACAGTGAGTAGGAGTATGGCCAATAGCCAGGACGCCGATCCCGGCAATAAGTACCATCTTGTATCTTTCTGCTTTTTTAATGATTACTCTTATATCCTCATCAGGGAATACAATTGGAACCGCAGGATATAAATATCCCCCCTCTGCATCAATGGGAACAATTCTATCCTCACCAGCCTGGATCGATCTAAAACCTTGAATAATTGCCTGTGGAGAGTGGGTGAAAACAGCTGCCTGAAGGTGAGAAAATCGATAAACCGCTTGATGAAGAGTATAAAAATAATCTTCATAGGCTTTTTGAATATCAATTCTATAAAGATCATGGTTAAAATACTCAGGGGAAGATGAAAAAGGCGAAAAAAGCATTTCTTTTCCATCCTGAACAGAAATCGAACCGGTATGAAAGGGGCTCAATTTCATTCTGAACATATCGGTGGACACCATTTTAAATTGTTTTATTAATTCAATATCTTCAGTATCCTTTATTCCACCTGGAACAGAATATTTGGTGAAAACAGGATAATTCATAGTTGGAAGAGATTGAATAGGGATTTTAAGACTATTCAAATTTAATAAGATTTCAGATGAATAATCGCAGATATTAAGATTAAAAAAGGCTTCATGAAGATTTGCTCCTCTTATCATCGGACCGTGGGTCTTAATTATCATTCCCTTATTATTTTTTAAAATTTTAGGGATTTCCTCTTCCATTTCCTGAGACCCGACCGGATACTCAAATTCCACAACAGGGATTTTACCCAGATGTTTTTTTCCCAAAATATCTATAGGATCAATGGCTTCGGTAATATAGGACAAGAGCATAGCGGACATTGAATGAGCATGAACCACTGACCCGGCATACTCCAGGATTTTTCTATGGATTCCTGTTTCGGATGAAGCTTGAAAAAGTCCGGATTGGGGTTCATAAAGTCCTGGTTCCACGATGTCGGTCTCTTTCAGATGTCCCTTCATTGATCCTGTTTTTGTAATAAAGATGTTATCATCCACTCTAACTGAAATATTGCCACAGTGTGTATTCTGTAATTCCAGCTCCAGCATAGCCCTGCCTACCTTGATTATATCTCTCTTGATATTTTTCATTTTAAGTCTTCCTTAATCTTTAAGGGGACTCCATTTTTATCCCAATCTCTGATTTCATAATATTTGCCCAGCATTTTTTCAAACTGATGCTTTTCATCAATGGTTCGTTCAACACCTCCAATATTTATTTTTTCAGTAAACATTCTACGGGGGAGAGTGTCATCTTTACGGGTAAAGCCTGCTTTATTATTAAAAACTCTTTCGGTATCCTGTATTCGGCGGGCCGAATCTTTGAGATCTTCAGGTCCATAATCAAGGCCGGTATACCCTGAATAAATTCTGGATAGTTCACTTTCTCCAACTGAATAAGAAATAAATCTACATACTCCAAGAGCATCTGTGATACAGCCCGAATCCTGAGCATCAACACAATGCCCGGCAGAGGTATCTACCAGGAAACGATGCACCTCTTTGCTACCACCAAAAAAACCGAGACATACGGCATAACCGCCCTTCAAATGACAACCTCCGCGGGAGGATGTCGCGTAACCCAGAGCCTGTAAGAGTGAAGCCCTGGGATCATAACCTGGAAATTCCATTCCTTTAACCACCATGGCCAGATCTGGAGAATTATATCTCTGTCCAATCCTTAAAGCACCTTCAGCTATAATGTCTCCAAAACCTTCCCGGTTGGCGGTTAACTTTACCAGTTTTTCCAGAAGATTTGGTGTTCCAAAATTTAGATTAAGGTTACCTGTTATTTGTGGAGTAATAATTCCCTTTTCAAATAATTCCATAGTCAATGCAATACTTCCGCCAAAAGATATGGTATCCATTCCTGTTTCATTACATAAATAACCGGCCAGAGCAATTTCCTCAATATTATAAATACCCAGATTAGCTCCCATTAGGGCGATGGTCTCGTATTCAGGCCCCTCACCTTTTTTATTCTTAACTTTTGTAGCCCTGCCACAACGGATGGTACAATTAAAACAACCCTTTGAAGTTTGTAGTATTTTCATTCTAAGAGTTTCACCGGAAATTTTTTCAATATCTGATTTTTTATGATTGACATCCTGAAAATTTTTATGGGGCAACATGTCATGAATATGGATTAATTTAACCAGTCCGGGAGTTCCCAGTTCAGTTAAAGCCTTGGATGTTACGGGGAAATTTCTGATAAGTTTATTAGCTTGATAGAGTCCGGTTTTATATAATTTTTCGTTTTTAGGAATAAATTTTTTTTTACCCTCTACGACCACAGCTTTTAGCTTTTTAATCCCCATAACGGCTCCGGCTCCACCTCTACCTACAGCCCGGTTATATTCATTCATAATTGAAGCGAATCTTATCTGTTTTTCCCCTGCTGTACCTATACCTAAAACCCGGGCTGACTTTGAATGTTTATTAATCAAAAAATCTGTTAATTCAGGAATGTTTTTGCCCCATAAATCCTTACATTCAATAATTTCAATTTTGTCTTCTGAGATATACAGATAAACCGGTACGGCTGCTGTTCCCCTGATAATACATAAATCGTAGCCGGTCCTTTTGAAAACATTGCCCCAGAATCCTCCGGAATTGGCACTCGAAATAGTACCGGTAAGGGGAGATTTAAAAGTTACAGAAAACCTGCCGCTAGCGGGAGAAAGACTGCCTGAAAGTCCTCCGGTAGAAATAACCATTATGTTTTCTGATGAAAGAGGTTCTGTCTTTGGAGATAATTCCTCTTTTAAGAAATAGACGCCCAGGCCTCTGCCTCCCAGGTATTTTTTAAAAATCGAATCCTGCACTTCAAAATCTTTAACCTCACCTGTTGAAAGGTCTACATCAAGTCCTCTATTGTTATATCCTTGTATCATTTAACTAATACTCCTCTATTTATTGTAAAAAAAATCATATTTTTAATATACCGGTTTCTCCTTAATGATTCAGGAATGTTTAGGGCTGATTGCAGCACCGTAGTAGGCAATAAAAATAAAACAGACCAGTGGCACCAGGTATGCCAGATTAATACTACCAGTGATATCCGAGACTTTTCCCTGAATTGCGGTCAATAATGCTCCTCCAAGAATTGCCATTATCAAACCGGATCCTCCTATTTTTGTATCTTCTCCAAGTCCTCTGACTGCCAGTCCGAAAATAGTCGGAAACATAAGTGACATACAGGCTGAAATTCCAACCAAAGAATATACTCCGAGAAGTCCATTGCTCAGTATCACTATTATAGTTAACCCCATGGCCGTTAAAGAGAGAAGAAAAAGAAGTTTGTGAGGACTGAAAAACCGCATTAACCAAGTGCATAAAAACCTGGATAGAGCAAATAAAATCAGGGCAGCCAGATAATAGGTGGAAGCTCCTGATTCATCCAGATTGAGTGCTTTCATGACATACCGAATGGTAAATGACCAGACTCCTATTTGGGCACCAACATAAAAAAACTGGGCAATGACTCCCCATCTGTAATTTCTGTTATGAAGTAACCGTTTAAAGGTAGGGGAAAAATTCATTTTTTTGTCTCTATCTCTGTATCGGGGCATTTTAATCTTAAATATTAATAACCACAGAAGAATTAAAAATAGAGCAACTCCTACATAAGGGCCCATGACTGCTGATAACTCCTTTGATTTAATAAGATTTAACTGCTCAGGGGTCATTGATGATCGTTGAAAGGGATTTGCCTGATTAAGGTTTGCCAGGATAAAATATTTACTGAGAATTACTCCGATAATTGATCCGAGGGGATTAAAAGATTGGGCCAGATTGAGTCTTCGGGTAGCAGTTTCCTCTGGTCCCATGGCAATGATGTAGGGATTGGCACTGGTTTCCAGAATAGACAGACCTCCAGCCAGAATATAAAGGGCAATCAGAAAATAGAGGTAGTTCATAGTAAGACTGGCGGGATAAAAAAGTAATGCTCCCCCGATGAAAAGACCAAGTCCCAGTAATACACCCGCTTTATAGGTGAATTTTTTAATGAAAAAAGCTGCCGGTAAGGCAAGACAAAAGTAAGAGCCGTAAAAAGCAATCTGAATCCAGGAGGTTTGAAAATCGGACATAATCATTATTTTTTTAAAAGCTGCCAGAAGGGTGTCGGTCATATTATTGGCCAGTCCCCACCAGGCGAAACAACTGGTTAAAAGAATAAAAGGCCATAAAATCTTTTTAGGGACTAATTTTGCTAACATCTGTTTTTAATCACTCATGGTTATAATTTACTAATCTTCGAACATATGTTCACACAGTCTTAACATTTGTTTCGGGCTCATCACCGCCGCTGTCGGCCGGCTTCAATTCTATTTTATTGAAATACATCAAGTAATGATCCAGGGAGTCTTTGGGATAGATTTTAACCACGGTCCGGCCGGCTTTTTTCACATCGAGTTGGCCAATCCTTTCGGTTTTGTATTCGTACCATCCTTCCGTGGATTTAACCGTACCCTCGATCCTGATTCGTTCCTGACTCATCTCGAAGATGTAGTGAGCGTTTTCCCATCCCGGTCTGGCGGCATAGGTGATGTCGACATGATAGGTTCCCGGTGTGTTCATCTGGACATGCCACTCCACAGAGTCCTCAGGTGTCTGCATTTTCGAGATATGAAAATGTCCGGACTCTCCCCGCCTGTTGAATCGTTTCTGGGCTTTTCCGGATGTGGACGCAGACAGGTAGTTCAGGAGGACAAATCCCTCTTCGTCCTGTTCCACAATATAGGGATCAATATCGGGATCTCCCTTGATTTCAAGAACAAAAACCGAGTTAATGCCATCCGGCGGTTCTGCGGGCAGACCGATCATAAGGCCGCCGGCTTCATCCCGGTCCACAGGAAGTGTCTCTTCCGGATCCAAAAGCGAATAGGCTTTTTCGATTTTGTTATTCAGCCCATTTAGACTCAGTTGTCCATTCTCGGGCCAGTCGAAAACATGCAGGAAGAGTCGGCTGCCCTTTCGCGTGCAGTATCCCCAGGGCAGCTCGTAGGGAAACGGAGATGGCGATGTTCCATAGATGCTTTCCGAGTTATTTTGCATCCAATCTCCGACCACATTCAGTATCTTAATCGAGGGATCCGGGATAATCCCCTGGCCTGTCGGGCCGACATTCAACAGGTAATTGCCGCCTTTACTCACAATGGTGACCAAACGTCTGATGACTTCGTCGGGAGTTTTCCAGTTTTTATCGAATTGGCTGTAGCCCCAGGTCTCATTCAAGGTTTGCGGGGTTTCCCAGTATTCCTCGATTCCCCCGATCGGCATGCCGTTATCGGTCATGCTCTGGTAATCACCCAGGAGCTCTTTATCGTAGTGGCCAACCCGGCCGTTGAC
>SDBS01005143.1_pt1 | contig 12792 bp, 12 predicted proteins | sample 2277091 | NCBI WGS metagenome assembly SDBS01 (sample SAMN10404972, study PRJNA504765) | marine sediment metagenome | isolation source: marine sediment core GS10_PC15, 163 cmbsf | place: Arctic Ocean: Southern Knipovich Ridge | collected 2010 | reverse complement strand
ACTCCGAGCTTGAAGAGCGCCATGCCGATGAGCATCAACCCACCCGCCCTCCACAGGGTCTCCGTTAGAAAGTGGTTGGTCTGCATGAAGACAGCCGTGGGGAATCGCTTGGCCTGCTGCTCCAACCATCCACCGCGGTAGGCGTCAAGGTCGGCCTGGACCATTTCCGGAGGTGGCATCCACCACTCGGTCTCCACCTGTTGGACGGCCTCTGCCGGCCAATACGGCATGGTGACCTGCCAGAACATCGTCAGCAGTGACGCCACCGCCACCACCAACGACCCGCCGACCAACAGGAAGCGGGGCGAGCGGCGACGGAAGAGATAGATCACGAGGCCGCAGATGCCATAGGCGTAGAGGATGTCGCCGTACCAGAGAAAACAGCCGTGTAGCAGGCCGAACACGATCAACCAGAACATTCGGCGGTAGTGAATCCCGGCAGTCGACCTCCCCGCAGCTTCGCGGCGCGAGGCCATGAGCACCACCCCCGCCCCAAAGAGGAGACTGAAGATGGTCATGAATTTGCTATCGGCGAGGAGGTAACTGAGAAAACAGACCCCGTAGTTGGCGCCGCCGAGGTCACCGTAGGCATGGGGGTTTAAATAGGCGGCATCTATCATCGAGTACGACTGAATATTCATGATGAGGATGCCGAGCACGGCGAATCCGCGCAACACGTCGATGGAGATGATTCTCTCGGGCCGTTCTATCGGCCCGTTGCGGTTTGGTCCTCTCACAAATCAGCCCCCCACCACCGGGTACTACGGCACCTCGGGGCGTTGTGTTTCGATCGCTCCGCCGATAATTCCTAATTCCGAATCTGCGCCGTCCTCCGTCCAATCAAACCATTCAATCTCGATCACGCTGGTCGGCGCGCTGGTCAACAACATGACGGCACGATTCTCGTCGGTGAACCAGGGGTCGCCCGCATGGGTGCCACACTTCGCATTAACGCATTGTCGCATCGCGAAACCGTGCCATGCATCATAGGTTGCACCCTAGTGAGAAAAGGTGAAAGGGCGGCGCCTTCGTCAGCTCCGTCTCCCGGATGGCCGTCGAATCATTGCCGGGAGGTTTCCGTTGCCGTCATCACTACAGGGGTCATCTCGTACGAGGCGGACGTAGTTGTAGATCCGCACGACGTCGCCCTGGGGGCCGTGGCCGTAAGGAAAATCATCGGGGTTCCCGGTCTTCGGGTCGGAGCGTTGGGAGCCGGCTCCGTGAACATCCAGAAGTTGGTACATGCCCGAGCCGGGCGGTGATTCCATCCAACCCAGCGCCCGGCCGAAGGCGACATAGGTGGCGTAATCGCCCTTGCGCGAGGTGTTGCCCTCGAGGTGGGTGGTGCTGCACCAATAGAAGGGGTAGTCGGTCTGGCCACCCGCGTTGACGATGGAGGTCGAGCTGTAGACCGGGTCGATAGCGGCCGAGCCGGTCGTATCGGGCGAGCGCGAGTAATCGACGATGGACTGCAACTCTTTCGCGTTTGGCAGCCGCCAGTCGGAGTAGCCGAGGTGATCCTCGAGATTCTTCTCCTCCACCCAGGCGAGGGCATCCTCCCAGACCACGCCCCTACCGCTGTCGTCTTGGGACCACATCAGGCACGTCGAACGGTCCGTAATGGCGCCATCGCCGTTGTCGACGAAGTCGTTGAGGCCGTAGTCCGGGTTTCCCCGAACATACCGGACGTAGAAATACTTTTCGGATCCGTTCGGCATGGAGGTGCCGTAACCCTTTATTCGGCCGTCGGCGAAGTTGACCCCAAAGACGGTGTGGTCACCCGTCATGGTTGTAGAAACGTACTCGGTGGAGGAGCAGTACTGGGCGTCGATGAAGCGCTCTCCGTTCGAGGTCTGGCCGTAGGCGAAGTCGAAATACTCGGTGTCGATGTAGGGGCTGGACGAAGCTGCATCCATACCTGTCCAGCCGTCGAAGTCCATCAGCGAGTAGAGCTCCTTGATGGTCGGCAACCGCCAGTCGTCATACCCGCCGACGGTACAGTCGACAGCTCCGGAAGTCGCCTGGTCCCAGGTTGATTTGTTGACGAAATCCGGAGCCTTCACCCACATCAATCCCGTGTTGAGATCGGAAACTGTGCCGTCCTCGTTGTCCGCGTAGGCCGGCTGGTTGCCGTGGTGCTGCGCATCCTGACCGAAGTACGGCTCGCCGTCGTCCGGACAATCAATCGCGTAGCCAGCGTTGTCGTAACAGCCGCTCTGGCCGGTGTCGACGACGGTGAAATCAGCGGCCGGGACAGGCGCGGTCACCATCACCAGGATGAAGACAAAGGCGATCAGGGTCGAGAGGTAGATTCGCATGTGATTCATTTTTCTCCATCCATTCTCTCTCATGACCCCGATGGGCCGGTGAGCCTGCCCTCCGGTCTCCCCCACCCAGGCACGCCCAACACGGTAGGAAACCGCTGGGCACACACGTTCGACGTCTTGAGCTGGCAGCCCGTTGACATCGGTGCCCCTCATCATGGGTGCCACGCCCCGCAACAATCATGGGTGCCACTGCCCGGCGTCCACATGCATGCATGGGTGCCACGTTCACAATTGTTGATTTGGGAGACGGGATTGGTGGCACCTTATCGAGGATTAACACCCACTACCGGCATCCAGCCAACCGCGAGTACTCGGCGATCACCTCCCACGTTTGTGAGTCAGAGTCTGGGATAGTGGCCCCATTAGCCAAAATCTGCTCCCGATCCGCCGCCGCATCGTATGCCGAAAAACCCGAACCGGTATCCATGGGGCCATCAGACAGCAGAAGCTGAAGATCTGTCTCTCCACACGCATACTTCAGGTCATCCGCATCGAACTTTTCATACTTCTCAGAACCTGCAACTCGATAGTGGATTTCCCTGGTGGCCGAATTGAATACGACCGACCACCGCGTACCTGCTCGAGTCAGTTCGTCGAGCATCGCGAAGGCATGGGGTTCCGGCGGTTGTGATCCGGGGCTCCAACGCTGAATCATCTTGGCGCCGGCCGCGAACCGGTTATCGGCATCCAGTGGCGGGTTTTCGTCATACTCACTCAAGCACTGTTGGTAGGGCGTGTTCACCATCATTTTGATCGGCATCCGGTCTCCTGAAGACGCCGACAACTTGCCGTTAAGAAACTCGATTATCGCCGTCTTGCCGGAACGGTCACTGACGAAAAAATGGAGCGCGGCGCCAACGTGTATTTTGAAATCCGAACATCCTCATCGCTGGCGATGACATCGTCAATCGTCTCCGCCGTATCGAGCTGATACTGAATCCACTGCAGCTCACCGAGCGAAGGGCGTGCATCAATCTCAGGGTAGGTTGTCCCGCCCAGCCACGCCTGGACCACAACCAGCCCAGCCTCATTCATCCCGCAAAAGGGAAACTCTCGTCCAAATCCAGCGAACGTGACACTGCCATAGCGCGCTGTCCACTCGGCCGGCTTGTCGCCACCCGGCGCCAGCGCCACCTTTTCTGCGCCACGCGGATTGACGTACGCGGTGGCACTGAGCGGTTGAAACCAATCGAAGTTGTAACCGGTGACGGCGGTTTCGCCATCCACGATTTGAAAAACAGAGCAGGCGCTCGATGTCCCAGCGCCAATACTGAAAACGAAAACCAAAACCAGAGTCACCCGGGCCGTCGCGATTCTCAACCTCATTTGAATCCCTCGATTTTCTTGTTGTCCTTATTGTCCCGGGCGAAATCGACACATTCTCACGGATCAAGCCGCCCACTCGTGAGGGAGGCTGTGGGATATCCGGCAGGAGATACTCCCGACCGGCGGTCAGGGATGATCCCGCATTTCTCCACCGAACCGAGGATGAGGTCTATCAGGTCGACACGTACCAGCAGCATCGGCAGTGCCACCACCGCCGTCACGACCAGTAGCGGCAGCCAGGCGCCATCCGTTGATTCCGACCACGGCAGCATCGACATGATGAAAACTGCGGCCAGTCCGGAAAGTATCCAGTACGCCTGCATTATCCGCATCCTGGTTTTGGCGGCACGTTTGCGGCGTTTCTCCTCGGCCAGGGCGACCCGTAGCCTGCTGTTGAAATAGAGCGAGGGGGACGGCCGCGCCGTCGCCACGAACGCATCGCGAATCATCCGGTCGGTACGTTCGTCCTGCGTGTCAGGCATGACGCCACCCATCGGCTTCGAGTTCCTTTGCCAGCCGGCGCCTGGCACGGTAAAGGTGCGATTTGACCGTCTGGACATTCATGTCCAGCAGCTCGGCGATATCCGCCACTCCGCTACCGATCCAGTAATGGAGATAGACCACGGTTCGTTGCAGGTCGGGTAACCGTTGGGCATGCTGCAGTACCACGGTGCGCCGCTCCCCGGCGACAGCCGCCATCTCGGGATCGCTGGACGTTTCCCGCGACGGCATCGAGCGCAGTTCCTCGTCTCCCACATGATGGTGGCGCATCCTGGCCTTGCGCAGACGGTCGATCGCCCTGTTCCTGGTCATCCTAAAAAGCCAGGTAGAGAAGTCGCTGTCATGACGGAAGGTGTCTATTTTGCGGTAGACCAGGACGAAGACCTCCTGGGCGACATCCTCGGCCTCCGCCTCGTTGCCCGGACCAAGGATGGACACCGCCAGCCTGAAGACCTTGTCCCTGTATCTCTGCACCAGGAGCTGGAAGAGGTCGTCGTCACCGGTGCGAACCAGTTCACGCACCAGCGCACCGTTGTCCATGGCGGACGGCGTTTCCAACCGTCTGCCGGCCATGGCGACGGCCCAGCTGAGGCTGTCGATCAGAACGGCGTCAACACCCACCTCGGTCCTACACTTTCTCTGCGGCCTGTCCTGCAAGCGACCGTGGCATCACAAAAAATAGCAGCAATCCGAGCCCGATGAGTGTCGGTATCAACCCCATGGCCCAGTAGTTCGAAAATTCGGGATCCTTGACCAGATAAAACCCGGCGGAGGTCGCTATCCCGCCGAAAAAAGATGCCAACCCGATGCACAGGGCGACGATACGAACCCACAGGATGGCCAACGCCACTCCGCGGCCCTCGTTTCCGGCGGCATGGCTGGAATCCTCGAAGAACTGCCCGATCAGCGTGGCATCGTCCACTTCCGGTAGCGGTGCGTTGTGCTCCATCGCCTTCAACCTTTCTTCATGGATGATCTGGCGCAGCTTGAGCTGCTTGGCCTCGCGCAGATGCCTCCTGAGCATGCTGGCGCCGATCAGCCCGAGCACCAGTATCGTCAATGCGAAAAACTCCATCGCTCGCTCCTTTCCGGCCACCCTTCGTTCAGTTCTTTAGACGAGGATGGGATGGGTAAGGTTGCGGCAGGGAAAGGGGCATTCCACATCATGGGTGTCATTTGCATGGGTGCCACGTACACACTTCCACACTTATTGATCTGCCTCGGATCATTCTCTATTGGTGCCACCCATTAGAAGGCATCTGTCAAGTAGGTAAAGCTTTCCTAAACAGGTGCCGCGCGCGCCCGACCTTTTTATTACCGAATTATTGATCTCATCTAGCCGTCGTCGTCGTGGCTGTGGGATCTGATATGTGCAGCGGGATGTTATGCGGAGCTGTAGAGGGATCCCCCTTTTTTTCAGTATTTTGCATTTGTATTCACGTGGATAACTACAGGGCTTCAAGCCACTCAAGCAGATCGGGTTGACGGGATAGTATAGGCACCCTTGCGAGACAATGCGTCAATGCGAAGGGTGGCACCCTAGTTCGTCCCTTGACTTCTTTTAGAGGCACCCAATACTGGCACCTGACGGCACTGACCGACCCAATAGGTATTCGCCGGTAAGGAGGCAGACAAATGTCCCGCAATATTCTCGTGCTGGCACTCATTGGAGGCGTTCTCGTACCGGCCGACGGCATCACCTGCACCGACATCGTCGTCGGTAAGGAGGCGTCAGTCGACGGCTCGGTGATCACCTCGCACACCGGCGCCGCCCCCGACTGCCGGCTGCACGTCGTGCCGGCCCAGACCCACGAGCCCGGATCCATGGCTCCGGTTTACTTCGGCATGCTGGGCGCCAAGGTTCCGTTCAAGACCTACGGCGAGGTCATCGGTCACATTCCGCAGGCCGGGCGAACGTATCGTTACTTTCACTCGGCCTACTCGCACATGAACGAGCATCAGCTCGCAATCGCCGAAACAACCATGGGCCAGCGAAAGGAACTGCTTGCCGATCGCAAGGAGGGCGCCAGGCAGATCATGACGATCGAGCAGGCTCAGGCGTTCGCATTGCAGCGCTGCAAGACCGCCCGCGAAGCCGTCGGACTGATCGGGTCGCTGGTCGAGAAGTACGGTTTTCTCCCCTCCGCCCACGGCGCCGAGGCGCTGGCCATCGCCGATCCGAACGAGGCGTGGGTGTTGGAGGTCTTTGCCGTTGGCCCGGACTGGGACCCGGCGAGCGAGGAGCTCGGCGCTATTTGGGCCGCGCAACGAGTTCCTGACGATCACGTCACGGTCATACCTAACTGGAGCGTCATCAAGGAAATCGATCTCAGTGACCAGGGCAACTTCATGGCTTCGTCCAACTATATGCAGGTCGCGATCGACAACGGTTGGTACGATCCACAGGCCGGGTGGCCTTTCGTGTGGCAGGATGCCTACTCTCCGCCGGTCACCGGCGAGTGGGCGATCAACCGGCTGTGGCTCTTCTACTCGACGGTTGCTCCTTCCCTCAAGGAATGGCCCGACCGCAGCCTGGAGAAGCCGTTTGACGGCTACGACGCCTACCACCACCCAATCGAGCCGCTGTCGTTCTACCCATTCTCGGTCAAACCGGAAAAGAAGCTGTCGGTCCAGGACGTGATCAAGTTCCAGCGCTCGGTATTCGAGGGCACCATCTACGACATGTCCGCCGACACCGATTGGCTGGTCCCGGATAAAGAGGGCAAGCTGGTGAAGAGCCCTCTCACCACCCCGTTTCCGACCTCGCACCTGCGTCAGTTGCTCGACATCACCTGGCACCGAAACGTCTCCAAGGGCGGCTACGGCATGGTCGCCCAGCTCCGTTCGTGGCTGCCGAACGCCATCGGTGGCGTCTACTGGCTGTACCTCGACAACCAGTACGTCAGCACCTACGTACCGATTCACGCCGGCGTGCAGGAGATCTCGCCCTACTACCAGACCTATGACCCCGAGGCCTTTTCAGAGGACTCGGCGCGGTGGCTGATCGACTTCGTCGACAATCTGCTCTACCTGCGCTTCCAGGACGCGATGGAGGACGTCAGGGCCGAGCGCGACCCGCTCGAGACCTCCTTCTTCACGACCCAGGAGGAGGTCGAGAAGAAGGCCCTCGATCTCTACCAGCGGTCTCCGGAAGAGGCCGAAGCCTTCCTCACCGACCACGCCCGCGAGAGCATGGAGAAGGTTGTCGAGCTCTACCGCAAGCTCCGTAATCAGCTGATCACCAAATACACCAACAACCACGAGTGGCTGTAAGTACTCCGTGTTGACGCCCGCACATGGGTGCTTATTCGACCGCCAGCGACGGCAGACAGATGAGCCTCCTGCAAAACGCTGAAAAAGCGGGCGGGGATAAACCCCGCCCCTACGGTTTTCTTTGTAGGGGCGGGGCTTATCCCCGCCCCCTCGTTAGCCGAGTATTGAAAGAGGCTCAAGGAGTGACGATCATGCGCAAGGAAATGATCATTCTGCTGCTGGTGGGATTTGCCGTCTGGGCGAGCGCTGACTATTCAGTGACCGAGATCGATTTTCTCGAGAAATCGGGTCTGGAATTCAACGGTGCCGGCCCACTGCTGATCCAGGTCGACGAAGCACGCAACCGGCTCGTCACCGCCAATACTCTCAGCTCGTCGGTGTCGGTGATCGACTGCGCGACAGGCGAGGTCGTCAATATTCCGATCGCCGGCAGGGCTTTTCAGCACCTCAAATCGGAAGCGTTGACGATCAGCGCGGCGACAGGCCACATCTACCTGATCGGCAGGAACTGTTTCTATATCGTGGACCCGGATGAGAGGAGTTCACGGCAGATAAAGACGGGCGCCCAGTTCGAATCGATAGCCGTCGACGAGAAAAGCGGCAACGTCTTCATCGCAGGGCGGGAGAGCAGAAGACTGGGGTTTTACGAGGCTTCGAACGGGAAGCTCAAAATGCTCGACTGGCTCTCAACCGAGGAGAAACTCATCAATCTCAACGCGACCCCTCCCCCACCGGTGAGGAAGGTCGTGGCCGATGGCTCTCTCGGATCCATCGTTGCCGTGGACGGGCTCGACCCCGCCGTCTATGTCTTTGACGGCGAGAGCGGCAAGCAGAAGCTGGCGAGGCCGATCAGCCTGTCGGCGGGCGGCAGGTGGCATCTGGGCGGATACAACGAGGGAAGCCATCACCTCTATCTCGTGGTCGAGACGGTGGAGAGAAAGGTCATCGCGGCGGCGAGGATCGACGTGACGGGGAATGGCGACTTGATCGTTCCCCTTCCGGAGTACACGGAGGGAGTGGGGATTACATACAACGCCAGGAGGGAGGAAGTCTATATACCGTACGACAACCATCCTTCCGTTCATGTCGTCGATTTCGGAAATGGCGGAGAGCTTCACGAGATCATGATCCCCGCGTACGGCAACGACGGCAGCGCCGTCGATGCCGAAAACAACATCCTCTACGTCGCCAGCTGGGCGCACGGCGAGATCGACGTGATCGATCTGAAGGAAAGAAAGCTCGTCAGGAGGTATTCCGGGCTCGGGATCATCCCGCATATGTTCGCCCTCGCCTTCAACCCCAATACCGGGCTGGTCTACTTCCCGAAAGGGGCGTCGGCTGTCAACGGTACCTTCGGCTCGGCCGTCTCCGCGTTCGATCCTTCGACCGGCGAGGTCAGCAAGATCTACACAGGATGGGCAGCGATCGATCTCATCGAGGTCGAAAGCCGGGGCTCTTTTCTGGTCTTCAACTCGGAGGATCAATTCGCCGAGGTGAAGGCGGACGGAAGCTTCGATATGCATCGGCTGCCGTTCGACTATCCAATCCGGGCGGTCAACGGCCCTGAGGGGGATGTCTACCTCTCCTACGGCCCGCACCAGTCGTACTGGCCCGCGGTCTATATCTGGGAAGCGAAGAACGGGGTGCTGACGATCGATGCCGGTGACCTCGGGATGTATGACCGGAGAATACCCCGCCAGGCCCACGAGATGGTCCTCGACCGCAGCGGTGTGCTCTATTTCACACAGAACAACTGGGGAAGGGAGGAGCAGTTCGTCGGCATCATGAAGGACCAGGTCCGCCTCTTCAATGTGAACGAGCGCCTCCGATTGGTCGACGAGGTCGAACGGGAGATCACACAGAGAATACTGAGATATGACGAGGCGTCACATCTTCTCTATCTCGTGCGTGTTGGAGAAATGGACGAAGATCCGAGCGTGCTTCAAGTGATAGAGCCTGACAGCGGCCGCGTCCTGCAGAGAGTGGAAGTCGGGAAGACCGCCTCAGACCTCGCCTTCGACAGTGAAAAGATCTACGTGGCCAACTTCGACTCGAGCAGCCTCTCGGTGATCGACATGTCGAATTATGCGGTCTCAGAAGTGGAGGCAGGCGAGCAGCCCCTCAAGCTCTACGCCTGCGGCGGAAAAGTCTACGTGATTGACCATGCTGGAAACAGGCTGATCGAGGTCGGCGGTAAGAGCCGCGAACTTCCCACCAAGGGATTGCCCGACAACATCTTCGAATGGAACGGCAGGCTGGTGATCACATCCCACGCCAGCGACAGGCTCCAGATCACGAGCTTCGATCCAGGCTCCGGGAACTTCGAGGTTCTGCATACCTTCGAATACCCTTACGGCGATACGCGATTCGATTCGGGAAACGTGTCGTTCTACCTGAGGGGTCAGTTCGGAGACGCTCTTTTCTCGATCACGAGGGGAAAGACGGATTCATCCGGCAGGCTGTGGATCAGTGATTTCTTGTCGGGAAGGGTGTTCATACTCTCCGGATCTCGGTGACAGCATCATGAAAAGGTGCCTTTTCGACGACGCTGGCTGTCGCCCGTTACGGTCTTCGATCGCGTGATATTGCGGAGCTCATCGGCAAGCACCCGACATCGCTGACTCGATGGCTCAAGCAGGGACTCGCCCTCGAGCGACGGGACCACCGATTCCGCAAACGCCCCGACACGCTCGATAGGGAGATCTCACTCCCGGACCGCCACAATGCATCAATGCGAAACGTGGCACCCTAGTCGCACCCTAGTGGAACTTCCGGGTGCCGTCCTCTTTGACAACAAGGGCTCCCGGACCTAGCTTTTCTCTCATGAGCCGCCGGCACATTCGCACCGCGCTCCTGTTCGTCATCGCGGTCTTTTTGGCGTCGTTGCAGGGGACGGCCGAGGATCCGCCGCGGGCGGAATTCGAAGGCTATGTGTTTCGCGATGTGAGCGGCAAACCGCTGCCATATCAGTCGGACGAGGCGATAGAACAGCTCCTGGAGGAGGGCACGGTGGTGTCAAAGGAGAGGATCCCGGTCGGGGTCACCAACCCGAAGAAGCTCGAGCTGGCCTTCGGCGACCGGCGGGTCCACGCATCGTTCAAGGAATTCGACCGCACCCTGAAGAACACTCGCGATCGGGGGCCCGGCGGGAAGAAGATCTATCGCGAATGGCGCGACTGGCACGGCTACGATATCGCTGGCTATCGCCTCGACCGGTTGCTCGGGCTGTTCCGGGTGCCGCCAACTGTCGAGCGTCGCGAAAAAAAGGCGTGGGGCGCGGCGTCCATCTGGCTCGAGGGGACGCTGACCGAGCGTGAACGTCAGAATCAGGAGATTCGACCACCGGAGATCGCGCGCTTCAACCAGCAGTTACAGACCCTGCGTCTGTTCGACAACCTGATCGCCAACCGCGACAGCAACCTCGGCAACGTCCTCATCGACCGGAACTGGCGGCTCTGGTTCATCGATTTCTCCCGCTGTTTCGGAACCTTAGACGACCTGATCTATCCGGAGGCCGTCACGCACTGCGATCGTCGGGTCCTGCAGGCACTCCGCGACCTCACTCGGGAGGAGGTCGAGAAGCATCTCGACGAGTTCCTGACCGTTTACGAGATCGACGCGCTCATGGCGCGTCGCGACAAGCTCGTCGAGCACGTTGAAGGGCTGATTGCCGAATGGGGCGAGGCGGCGGTGCTCTTCGACAATCGACCGCCGACCGACCAGGCACCCTGGGCGGTTGACTGAGCGGGTGGTGGTCCATCGGCGCCACCAATTCGTATTGATGTGGTTGTGCACATGGGTGTCACGTTTCGCATTGTTGCATCGTGGGTGCCACTAATCACAACCTCACGAAGCGGTCCATGACACGGATGCCCGAGTCGATCGGACGGTCCTCATCGTTTGACCCGTCTCCGATCGCATCAAGACAGCCTCGCCTCGACCATCTCACCCCGTTCTCCGGCCGCTCCTGAGCCAAGAATCGACTTTCTCGGGGAGGGCGTCACGGTTCTCGAAGGTGACCGCCCAAAGGGCTGAATCCTCGCGCCGCTTGACCTCGGCGATGAGGCCCGGACCGTGCGCGGCAACCGTGGCGACGAGCAACTGCCCGGTGTCGAGCAAACGGCGCATCCTGTGAACGAAAACCTCCGAGAGGCACTCCATCTTGCCAATTTCGTCAACGATGAATAGCTCGATTTCGGGACTCTCGGCCAGGGTGAGGTCGGCGAGATCATCGATCGCCGTCACGTCGACCCCGTACTTTCCAACCCGTGGCGGACCAGTGAAGGAGACGTGTGCGATCACCCATTCCCGGTCGTCGAAGGTGACGGCGCGAAAACCCTGGCGTCGCCCTTCTCGCCGGATTTCCAGGGTGTAGAAGCCGGCGAGCCTCCAATCGCTGAGACGCTCGGCCGTCCGACGCAGCACCGTCGTCTTCCCCACTCCCGGTCTCCCCGTCAGAAGCAGTCGCCGGAGACGAGGCCTACCTGTCGTCATCGCTCGCGTTCTCGATTTCGGTCCGGGTCAGACAATCCCGACGATCTTCAGATGAACTGGTCGAGACAAACCGACACACATGGACACCGATTTCTCTACTCACCGAAGCGCTCCCAGAGGGCTGAGATGCGGCGGCGGCTGACGGGCAGGACTCGGTTGACCGGTGGGTCGAGCTTGACCTCCCAGCCACCTTCGGGGGCCGGGCGGATCTCCCGCACTCGGCGGAGATTGACCGCCCAACTCCGGTGGATCTGGGCGAAGCCGAGGGCCTCGAAGGCTTCGATGAGCTCACTGAGCTGGCGGACGTCGGTGAGGGGCTGTGCATGCCGCGCCCGCACCAGGGTCTCGCCGCCTTCGGCTTCGAGAAGGTAGATCTCCTGCGGGTCAACGGGGATGCGACGTCCGTCCTGAAGGTGCAGCAAAATGCGGTCTTCGAGGGCAATCATGAATCCAGTGTACGGCTTCCGGTCGTTTCAGCGGTCAATCGGGGCCTGGGGCGGCTGAACGGTCGATTCGGCGGTTGGGCGGCCAACTCGGATTCAGTGCCAGATTCCTCCTCGGGCCATCGAGCTCTGCGAGCTTCGCCGGCTTACCCGAAGTGTCCAAGATACTCTGGGCCCAACACTCTTAATCCGAAAAGAGTGCCAGGCACCGCACAGCTGAGCTTCGACACGTACATCAAGGACAAGGGCTACACCGACGTGCACTGCCTGGTGGCCTTCTAGGGAGAGGTCCAGGACGACAAGGCCCCCACGGTCACGTATACCGAGCCCCAGATGAACTCGGGCATCAGGGAGACGGAGCTGCCCTCGAAGTTCGCCTCGGACGCCTACCAGGTGCTGATCGTCGCCAACAAGTACCAGACGGGCTT